>Ga0209804_1000042_pt1 | contig 103534 bp, 93 predicted proteins | sample GraSoiAngelo_139_FD_185896 | JGI IMG/M metagenome (GOLD analysis project Ga0209804, IMG submission 185896) | Grasslands soil microbial communities from the Angelo Coastal Reserve, California, USA - 14_0929_12_20cm (SPAdes) (version 2) | ecosystem: Environmental > Terrestrial > Soil > Grasslands... | reverse complement strand
CCCGTCGCGCGATCGAACTCGATCTCCTTCAGGGCGCGCAGCGCGACGGCGCGGGGCGACAGATCATCCTCGGGATCCTCCCCTTCCTCCAGCCCGCCCTCGTCCTCCTTCCCCAACTCCGGAAGTTCCGGGTGCAGGATCGGCCGCAGGACGAAGTACACGGCCCCTGCAGCGAGCAGGATCCCGGTGATCAACTCGAGCATGCCGGTTAGACCGACAGCCGATCGAGCTCGCCGCGCAGCCGCTCGAGCTCTTCGGACGTGCCAGCTGGCGCGACGGGCCCGGCGGGGAGCCGGTCCGGCGCCGCGGTCCGCGCCCAGCGGCGCAAGACGAGCGTCAGGACCAGTCCCGCTGCGACAATGAGCACGGAGGGCAAGAAGTAGCCCGCCAAATTGAACCCACGCTTGGGCGGCGCCATGAGAATCGCGACGCCGTGCTCGCGCACGAACTGGTCGATGATCTGCTGCCCGGTCATTCCCCGCTCCGCCAGCCTGACCACGTGTTGGTGCATCGCTGGGCTGACCGTGCAGGTGAAGTCCGTGGTCCGGCAGGTGTACACGTCGAGATTGCAACCGCACGTGCAGTGGAGCTGCTTCTCGATCGCCTGGATGGCGGCGTCATTGTCGGCGGCGTTGACGGGCTCGAGGGGCCTCCCCGCACGCGCCGGGTCCCAGAGGCGGCCCGCGGGTCCGGTGCCCGGGAGCGAATCCGGTCCTTGAAGCGTTGCAGGACGCCACGACGCCACGACGCCAAGAAAACTTCCCGCACCGAGCGCCAAGAACTCGCGCCGATCAACGTGCAACGTGGCGTCATGGCGTCGGTTCACGGTTTTTCCCCCACCAACCGCACCGCATACCCGGCTTGCGCCCGCTTCGCCGCCGGCGAGCCTCCCGGCCACATGACGATCAGCCCTCCAAGCGCGACAATCATCCCACCGTACCACACCCACCATACGAGCGGGTTGATGGTGAACCGGAACACGGCCTGCTCGGTGCCGTTCACCACGCCACCGAGCACGACGTAGAGATCCTCGCGTAAATCGCTCCGGATGCCGACCTCGGTGGAGGGCTGGAACGTCGGCCGGCCAAAAGCATCGACGTGTTGGCGTTTCTCCGTGGTGAGCACGCCAAGCCGCTTGTCGTCGCGGCTCACCTCGAGCGTGGCGGCGGTGACCTGTCGGTTGAGCGCGTCATACTGGGAGATCCCGAGATGGGTGAGCCGGTAGGTCCAGCCGTACGGGCTGCGGATCGAGGCGGACTCGCCAGGCCGCAGACTGGCCTCGGTCTCGGTCTTGAACGCCATGCCGGCGAAGGCGACGAACAGGATGACGATGCCAGTGTGCACGATGTAGCCGCCGTAGCGCCGGCGGTTGCGGGCGATCAGCCGGCCGAGCGCCAGCGCGTACCCCTCCCCGTACTGGCGGTGCCGGGCGCGCGCCCCGCGGGCGAACTCCTGCACCACGGTCCCCACAACGAACCCGCCGAGCCCGATCGCCATGAGGGCGTAGAAGTCGCGCATGCCCGCGACCAGCAGAATCAACGCGGTGAACACCCCGACCGTGCCCGGGACCGCGAACTGGCGCTGCAAGTTGGGAACCGACGCCCGACGCCAAGCGATGAGCGGCCCGATGCCGGTGAGCGCGAGCAGCGCGAGTCCCAGCGGGATGTTCACCTGATTGAAGAAGGGCGGTCCGACGGTGACCTTGGTCCCCTGAACCAGCTCGGACAAAATCGGGAACAAGGTACCCCACAGCACGGAGAAGGCGATCCCGATGAACAGCAGGTTGTTGAAGAGGAAGCTCGCCTCGCGGCTCACCATCGACTCGAGTTGCGCCTCGGCGGAGAGCAGCGGCAGCCGGTTCGTGTACAGCACGAAGCTCGCAGTCCCCATCACGATCAGGAACGCGAGAAAGAAGTATCCGACGCTCGATTGGGTGAACGAGTGCACACTCGAGATCACGCCGGAGCGCGTGATGAACGTGCCGAAGATCGACAACAGCCACGACCCGATGATCAGGGCGAGGTTCCACTTCTTCAACATCCCGCGCTTTTCCTGAATCATCACCGAGTGGAGGAACGCGGTCATCGTGAGCCACGGCAGGAGCGATGCGTTCTCCACCGGATCCCACGCCCAGTACCCGCCCCACCCCAGCTCGACGTAGGCCCACCACATGCCGAGGCAGATCCCGATCGAAAGAAACAGCCACGACAACAACGTCCACTTGCGAATCGCGACGAGCCAGTCGGTGTCGAGCCGCTTCGACAAGAGTGCGGCGATCGCGAAGGCGAACGGGATAGTGATCGAGATGTAGCCGAGGTACAGCATCGGCGGGTGGAACACCATGCCGGGGTTCTGGAGCTGCGGGTTGAGGCCGTTCCCATCCAGCGGTGTGTACGGCAGTCGCTGGAACGGGTTCGCCTGCCCGAACAGCATGACCGAAATGAAGAAGGCGGCGACGAGCGACACCACGCCGGCGACATGGGGAAGCAGGGCGCGATGATGGCGCGGCGTGAGCACCAGCGCCAGCGATCCGAACACCGATAACACGGTAGCCCAAAACAGCAGGCTTCCCTTTTGGCCCGCGTACAGTGCCGACCAGGTGTAGAAGACCGGCAGATTACGGCTGGTGTACGCGGCGACATACTCGACGTTGAAGTCGTGCTGGAACAGCGCCCACTCGAGCGAGACGACGGCGACGAGCAGTGCCGCGCACATCGCCAAGACGGCGTGGCGGGCGCTGCGGGCGAGGTCGGGACGATCCTTGAGCCCGCCCACGAACCCCGCCAGGGCGCCCCAGATGCCCACGAGCAAGGCGAGCCACAGCGCCAGGTTGCCGAGCAGCGTCATCTAGGCTTTCGGAACCGCTTCGTAGCGCGACCCGCACTTCGCGAGCACGTTGGTCGCGTGGATCACGCCGTCCCGCTTGAGCCGGCCCTCGACCACGACTTCCACGCTGTCGTTGAAGGTATCGGGCGGCAGGCCATGGAAGACGACTGGATAGCGCGCGCTGCCGTCGGTCACCTGGAAGCGCAGCGTCTGGGTGGCGACGTCCTTGGACACGGTACCGGGCACGACGCGAGCGCCGACTTTCATGCCGACGTCATAGAAGGAAGGATCGACCGCGATTTTCTGCGTGAGCTCCGTGGGCGTCAGGAAGTACTGGCCCGTCTGCTTCACGCCTGACGCCATGAGGTAGCCGACCGAGCCGACGATCAGGACGGCGCCGATGGCGAACTTGGTTCCCGCGTTCATAGGTCCCGAATTATACCTCCCGGTGTCGCGCGTGGTCCAACGCCCACCGCACCGCCTCGTCCGGCTGCTCCACCCGCGGAATATCCACGCCCGCCGTGAAGGAATCATGAAGGCCCACGACGGGGGTTTCAATGCGCCGCGCCATGGCGATTTCCGAGAGCGTGCCCCAGCCGCCACCGATCGCGATCACGGCGCTCGCCGCGCGCACGATCAGTGCGTTACGCATCTCACCCATCCCCGTCGCGAGCGCGACGTCGATGTCGGCGTTCGCTTCGCGCGGATCATTCCCGGGCAGGATGCCGACCGTGAGCCCGCCGGCCTGCTTCGCGCCCCGCGCCGCGGCCGCCATCACGCCGCCCAGCCCGCCGCACAGCAGCACCGCGCCCCGCTCGGCGATCAGACGCCCGACGGCGGTCGCCCACGCGGCCTCCTGCGGCGTGCAGGTGCCGCCTCCCACAACGGCGACAAGCGGGCCTGTCACGGGCGGTGGCTCCCCGCGCTTCCATCCCCGAACGGCGGCTTCTCGAGGCCACGGTCGGTCACGAACCCGGTCACGTAGCGCGCCGGCGTGACGTCGAAGGCGGGATTGAGCGCGGCAGCGGTCGCCGGCGCGATGCGCCGCCCCGCGATCGTCTTTACCTCGTCCGCGCTGCGCTGCTCGATCGGTATTCCGTCCCCGTCGGCGAGCGCCCGATCGATGGTCGTGGAGGGCGCGGCGCAGTAGAACGGCACGCCGTGATGCAGCGCGAGCACGGCCAGCGGGTACGTGCCGATCTTGTTGGCGAAGTCGCCGTTCGCCGCGATGCGGTCGGCGCCGACGATCACGAGGTCCACCTGCGCCTGGCGCATCAACGAGCCCGCGACGGCGTCGGCAATCACGGTGCACGGAATCCCGGCATGCCCGAGCTCCCAGGCCGTGAGCCGGGCGCCCTGAAGCACCGGCCGCGTTTCGTCGACGAAGACGTGCAGGCGTCGCCCGGCTTCGTGGGCGAGATAGAGGGGCGCGAGCGCGGTTCCGATCCCGCCGGTCGCGAGCGCACCCGCGTTGCAATGGGTGAGCACCTTGGCGCCGTCCGGGATGAGCGGCAGCCCCGCCTCCCCGATCCGCCGACACATGGCGCGGTCTTCTTCCCAGATGGCCGTCGCCTCGGCCTGGAGCCGCTCCCAGACGCCCGAGCCCCCCCAACTGTCCGGCGTCTCCGCCGCGACACGCGCCATGCGGTCGAGCGCCCAGCGCAAGTTCACGGCGGTGGGCCGCGTCGCCCCGAGCAGCCGCGCCAACTCGTCGAGCCGGGCGAGAAAGCGGTCGCGCGGCGCCGCCCTCAGCTCCCGCATGCCCGCGACCAGACCCATCGCCGCCGCGATCCCGATGAGCGGCGCACCACGCAGCTGCAGGGTGCGGATCGCGTCCGCCACCGCCTCCCCGCTCTCCAGGTCGCGCTCGATCTTCGCCTCAGGCAGCGCGCGCTGGTCCACGATCCGCACGGCGCCCGACGGCGACCACGCGATGGCTTGGACGGTCATAGCAATGCGGAATGTGGAGTGCGGAATGCGGAGTGTAAATGGAAGGTCGGACCGCGAGTGACGGTGAACTGGTCGCCGACTGATGTGACGCGACACCAGCAGCCCTGGGTATCCAGTCTGGACACACTCACGGAGGCATCGCATGAAAGGGGTTCTGACGGCCGCGCTCGCGGCCACTGCGCTCGCGGTCGCCGCCTGCAGCGAACGGGACGGGGCCGGGCGCCCGCTCGGGCTCGCGGCAGCGGTCGACTCCTCGGGAGACTCGATACCAGGCCGCAAGCCGGGGCCCGTCGCGTCGCTGACGGTCTCACCCGAGTCCGCCACCGTCGCCGTAGGCGACAGCGCCGGGTTCTTCGCCGATCTGCGTGACGCTGCGGGGACTCCCGCGAGGGACGCCAACGTGAGGTGGAGCGTGGCGGATCCGACCGTCGCGCGCATCGAGGGCGAGTTCGGGCAGTCGGTCATTCTGCGCGCCCTGCGGCGTGGCAGCACCACGGTCACGGCCAGGAGCCATGGAAAGAGCGGCACCGCGCTGCTCGTGGTCGACTCGTTGCCACCGCCCCCACCCCCCGGCGATTCCGTCGCGACCGTGGAGGTCACACCGTCGGCCGACACCGTCGCTGCGGGTGACAGCGCCAGCTTCTTCGCGACCCTCCGAGACGCCAACGGAAACATCCTCTCCGGCCGGGCCGTGTCGTGGACGGTGAGCGACTCCTCAGTGGCTCGTATCGAGGGCGCATTCGGCCAGACCGTGCTCGTCCGCGCAGTCGGCGCCGGGTTTGCGCTGGTGACCGCGTCGAGCGAAGGAAAGAGCGGGTCGGGGAGCGTGTTGGTCCGGTAGGGACGCGACCGACCGAACGCGGAAGTCGGAACGCGGAAGGCGGAACAGGCACACGGCCCTCGGGCCCCCTGTTCCGCGTTCCGAGTTCCACCTTCCGCGTTTTCGTGGTACCATTTCGGCATGGTCTACCAAACCCTCCTCTTCGACCTCCGCGACGCCATCGCCTTCATCACCATCAACCGCCCCGACAAGCTGAACGCCCTGAACGACCAGGTGGTGGACGAGCTGGCCGACGCGGCCGAGCGCGTGGCCACCGAGGACGCGATCAAAGGGGCGATCCTCTCGGGGGCCGGGCAGAAGGCGTTCGTGGCCGGGGCGGACATCGCTGACCTCGCGAAACAAGGGCCGTTCGACGGGAAGGCACGGGCGCTGCGCGGCCAGGCGATGCTGCGGCGGCTCGAGACCTGCGGCAAGCCGGTGATCGCGGCGGTGAACGGCTATGCGCTGGGCGGCGGCTGCGAGCTCGCCATGGCGTGCCACCTGCGGATCGCGAGCGACGCCGCCAAGTTCGGCCAGCCCGAGGTCAAGCTCGGCATCGCCCCGGGCTATGGGGGCACGCAGCGGCTGCCCCGGCTGGTCGGCAAAGGCAACGCGCTCCGCCTGATCCTCACGGGCGACATGATCGACGCTCAGGAGGCCTATCGCATCGGCCTCGTCAACCAGGTTGTCCCGGCGGGCGACCTGCTCGCGGCGGCGGAGCAGACGCTGCGGGGTATCCTCGCCATGGGCCCGCTGGCGGTGCGCCTCGCCCTGGAAGCCGTGGACCAGGGGCTGGAGATGACCCTCGATGAGGGACTGCTGCTCGAAGCCAATCACTTCGGGCTCCTGGCGGCGACCGAGGACATGAAGGAAGGACTGACGGCGTTCCTCGAGAAGCGGCCCCCGCGCTTCCGCGGCCGGTGAGAGTAAGTCTTGCCACGACAATAACTTCTGAGTATTTTTAGTGGGTTATCTGAGGCTCTCGCGGCGCCGCCGCGCTGCGCCACGGGGTGCCCCGTGGCGCTTCTTGTAAGGGGGGGCAACCCGATGGCCGAGCGCGGGGGAAGCAGGGGGAAACGGCCGACCGCGGTGGGTGAAGCCCTGCGCAGCTACCTCGCCAAGTCGGGGCTCGCCACGCGGCTGGCGCAGGCGCAGGTCATTCCCGACTGGCCCCGGTTGGTCGGTCCGCAGATCGCCCGCGTCACGGCACCCGAGAGTGTGACCCCCGACGGCACGCTGTTCGTGCGGGTCGCGACGAGCCCCTGGATGACCGAGCTGCAGCTTATGGGGCCGCAGATCATGGCGGCGATCAACGCCGGCCGCGGCGCCGGTCGGATCAAGACGATCCGTTGGCTTCTCTCACAGTAGAAGGTTATGGCGAAGGCAAAACCCCGAGCATCGAAGGACAAGGGTAACGGCGACTACCAGGCCGACTCGATCCAGGTCCTCAAGGGCCTGGAAGCGGTGCGGCGACGCCCCGCGATGTACATCGGATCGGTCTCCGGGCGGGGGCTCCACCACCTCGTGTACGAAGTGGTGGACAACTCGGTCGACGAGGCGCTCGCCGGCTACTCCACGCAGATCGACGTCACCATCCACACCGACAATGCGATCACCGTGGTCGACAATGGTCGCGGCATCCCGGTCGATATTCACAAGACCGAGAAAAAGCCCGGCGTCGAGGTGGCGCTGACGGTGCTGCACGCCGGGGGCAAGTTCGACAAGAGCACGTACAAAGTCTCGGGCGGGTTGCACGGCGTCGGCGTATCGGTCGTGAACGCGCTGTCGGAAAAGCTCGAGGTGTGGGTGGACCGCGACGGTAAGCGGCACCACATGGCGTTCGAGCGGGGCAAAACCACGGAGAAGCTGGAGGTCATTGGCAAGGCGAAGGGCACAGGCACGACCGTCTGGTTCAAGCCCGACACGAAGATCTTCACCGAGACGCGCTTCGACTACGCCACGATCGCCACCCGGCTGCGTGAGCTCGCGTTCCTGAACAAGGCCCTCACGATCACGCTCAAGGACGAGCGCAAGGGGCAGCAGAAGGAGGAGACGTTCTTCTACAAGGGCGGCCTCGCCGAGTTCGTGAAGCACCTGCTCGGCAACCGCAAGTCCCTGCACCCCAAGCCGATCGTGTTCGAGACCACGCGAGAAGGTGTAGTCGTCGAAGGCGCGATCCAGTACGACGACGGCTACAACGACAACACGCTTTCCTTCGTGAACAACATCAACACGCACGAAGGTGGCACGCATCTGACCGGCTTCCGCGCGGCGTTGACGCGCACGATCAACGAGTGGGCCAAAAAGGATGGGATCCTCAAGAAGGAGGAGTTCACCCTCACGGGGGACGACATCCGCGAAGGCCTGACCGCGGTACTGCATGTCAAGGTGAAGGATCCCCAGTTCGAAGGGCAGACCAAGACCAAGCTCGGCAACTCCGAGGTCGAGGGGGTCGTGAAGACCGTGGTCAACGACGCCCTGGGCGACTTTTTCGACAAGAGCCCGAGCGTGGCACGTACCATCATCGCGAAGGCGGTGAGCGCGGCGCGGGCGCGCGAGGCGGCACGCAAGGCGCGCGAGCTGGTCCGCAAGCGGAGCGGCCTCGAGGGGGGATTGCTCCCCGGCAAGCTGGCCGACTGCAGCGTCACCGATCCCAAGCTCACCGAGCTGTATCTCGTCGAAGGCGATTCCGCGGGCGGCTCGGCCAAGCAGGGTCGGGACCGCAGCTTCCAGGCGATCCTGCCGCTGCGGGGCAAGATCCTCAACGTGCAGAAGGCGCGGATCGATAAGATCCTGTCCAACGAGGAAATCCGGACCATCATTACCGCAATCGGGACGGGCGTAGGCGAGGACTTCAAGATCGACGACGCGCGCTATCACAAGATCATCATCATGACGGACGCCGACGTGGACGGCGCGCACATCCGCACCCTGCTCCTCACGTTCTTCTACAAGGAAATGAAGTTCCTGATCGATGCGGGGTACATCTACATCGCGCAGCCGCCGCTGTACCGCGTCGCCAAGGGCAAGGAAGAGTTCTACGCCTACGAAGAAAAGGAGCGGGACGCCTACGTGAAGCGACTCACGAACGGCGAAGGCGGCCACGGGAACGTCATGATCCAGCGCTACAAGGGCCTGGGGGAGATGAACCCCGACCAGCTGCGCAACACGACGATGGATCCGGCCCGTCGCACGCTCCTCAAGGTGACCATGGAGGACGCGTTCGAGGCATCACAGCTGTTCGAGACGTTGATGGGCGACGAGGTCGAGCCGCGCCGCAAGTTCATCGAGGAGAACGCGAAGTTCGTGCGGAACCTCGACATCTAGGGTCTAGCGCTTCAGCTGCTCGACGCCGGCCTTCGTGACCCGATGTGAGATCAACGGCAACGGCTTTTCGGTGAGCTTGTCGCCGATCGCAATCGCCTGCTGCAACGCCTCGAACCCGAGCTTGATCCCCGCCGGATCCTTCGCGAACACCGAGGCGATCGGCTCCCCCCCCGGGATCTTGTCGCCCGGCTTCACCGTGATCACGAACCCGACCGTGGGATCCACCGCATCGTCCACCGCGAGACGCCCCCCACCCATGGCGACGACCGCCCGGCCGATGATCTTCGGGTCCACCCGCTGGACCACGCCCGTGCGGGGCGCGTTGTACACCTCCACCTCCTGCGCTTGGGGAAGCACCGAGGCATCCTCGACCACCTTGGGGTTGCCACCTTGCGCCTCGATCACGCGCTCGAACTTCTCGGCGGCGAGCCCCGACCCGAGTGCGTTCTCGAGGCGGTGGCGCGCCTTCTTCGAGGTCTTCTCCACACCGGCCGCGAGCAGCATCTCGACGCCCAGGGCGTAGGTCACCTCCATCAGATCCGCAGGCCCCTCCCCGCGCAGCGCGAGGATCGCCTCTTCGGTTTCGAGCACGTTGCCGCAGGCGCGCCCCAGCGGGCGGTCCATGGCGGTGAGCAGCGCCACGGTGGGGCACCCGCGGTCCTCGCCGAGCGCGATCATCGTCTGCGCGAGCTCGAGACTCTGCTCCACCTTGGGGAGGAACGCGCCGGTGCCGCGCTTCACGTCCAGCACGAGCGCGTTCAGCCCTTCGGCGAGCTTCTTCGACATGATGCTGGCGGCAATGAGGGGAATCGCCGCGACCGTGCCCGTCACGTCGCGCAGCGCGTACAGCCGACGGTCGGCGGGGGCGATCTCGGGGGTCTGCCCGATCATCGCGCAGCCGAGCTTCATCACCTGAGCCTTGGCTTCCGTCAGGGACAATCCCGTGCGGAACCCCGGGATCGCCTCGAGCTTGTCGAGGGTGCCGCCGGTGTGGCCCAGCCCGCGGCCCGACATCATCGGCACGGCCACGCCGCACGCCGCCACAAGCGGCGCGAGCACCAGCGACACCTTGTCGCCGACGCCGCCGGTCGAGTGCTTGTCGACGCGCGGTGTCCCCCACGAGTCGAACGCGAGCCGCTGGCCCGAGGCGAGCATCGCATCGGTGAGAGCGGCGAGCTCCTGGCGCTCAAGCCCGCGGAGCACAACCGCCATGAGTAGCGCCGACATCTGGTAGTCGGGGATGCGGTCCGCGGTGTACGCGGCGACCAGGGCGGACCACTCCTCCGGCGTAAGCGTACCGCCGTCGCGCTTGCGCTCGATGAGCGGCACGACCAACATTACCGGCCCCCCTCCTCACGGAGTCTTCGATGCGCGGCGCCGCGTCCCTGCTGATCTGCCTCGCCCTGCCCGCGGTGCTGGCCGCTCAGGCGCAGCCCACGGTGGCGGAGCACATCGCGCTGGGCGACAGCGCGCACGTGGCCCTCGCGCCGCAGCAGGCGCTGGGGCACTATCGCGCCGCGCTCGCTCACGATTCCACGAACTACGCCGCCCTGTGGAAGGCGGGGCGCGAGGCCGTCGACATCGCGAAGCAGATCGAGGGCAAGGACGACTCCTCCAAACAGGTCCGGGACAGCCTCTACGTCATGGCGCGCGCGTACGGCGAGGCCGCGGTGCGGGTAAACCCCAACGGGGCGGATGGGCACTTCACCATCGGGCAGGCGCTGGGCCGGCTGTCGCGCACCAAAGGCGGCAAGGAGCGCGTGCGCTTCGCCAAGATCATTTACGACGAAGGCATGAAGGCGCTCGAGTGCGACTCGACCCACGACGGGGCGAATCATCTGATCGGGGCGTGGCACGCCGAGGTCAAGCGGCTGTCGGGCTTCGAGAAATTCTTCGCCAAGGCGCTGTACGGCGGCGGATTCCTCGACAAGGGCAACTGGGAGGACGCGCAGAAGTACCTCCAGAAGGCCGTCGCCCTGAAGCCGCAGAACATCTTCCACCGGCTCGAGCTGGGCGAGGTGTACGTCGACGTCGGCAAATACTCCAAGGCGCGGGAGCAGTTCACGGCGCTCGAGGGGCTCCCGATCGCGGACGTGCTCGACCACGAATACAAGCAGGAAGCCAAGCAGGTCCTCGCAGACATCAAAGGCGAGAAAGACGAGACCTAGCGCCGCCCCATCAGGCGCTCGATCTCGGCCGTGGTCCTCGGCGCTTTGGCGGAGAGCCACTCCGCCCCGGTCGCGGTCACCAGCACGTCGTCCTCGATGCGCACGCCGAGGCTCTCCTGCGCCAGGTAAATCCCCGGCTCGATCGTGAGCACCATCCCCGCCTTGAGTGGCGTGCTGTAATCGCCCACGTCGTGCACGTCCATACCGAGCCAGTGCGACAGGCCGTGAATGAAGTAGGCGTCGCAGGTCTCCGCACCGCACAGCGTGCCGGAATGCGTGCGCATATAGTCGCGCGCGACCCGGTTGAGCTGCGCGATGGTCGTGCCGGGACGGGTCGAATCGAACGCGACCTGCTGCGTCGCCAGCACGAGGTCGTAAATCGCCTTCTGGCGCGGAGTGAACTTCCCGTTCACGGGGAAGGTGCGCGTCACGTCGGCAGTGTACTGTCCCCACTCGGCGCCCGCGTCCACCACGACCAGGTCGCCCTCCCGGGTCTGCCGCCGACTGACGTCGTAGTGGAGCGTGGTGCTGTTGGGACCGCTGCCTACGATCGACGGATAGCCCACCCGATCGGCGCCGTTCCTCCGGAATGCCGCCTCGAGCGCCGCCTCGATCTCGTACTCCCACACGCCCGGGCGGGCCGCCTGCATCGCGGCAACGTGGCCGAGCACCGAGATATCGACTGCCTTCCGCATGCGCGCGATCTCGTCGGCGTCCTTCACGAGGCGCATCGAGTCGGCGCTGGGGCGCAGGTTGCGCACGTCGCGCCCCGCGAAGGTGAGCTCGCGAATCCGCTGCTCGTCGCGCGTCGTCTGGTCGAGGGGGACGTACAGGGGGCCGCGAACGCGGAACAGCGCGGCGGCCAGCGCATCATCGAGCGAGTCGGTGGGGAGGACACGCGGGATGCCGCTGAGGCGGCCCGCCGTGCTGTCCGGTCCGAGCCGCAGGCCGGTCCAGCGCTCCTGGAGCGGGGTGCGGGGCGGCAGGAACAGCACGGTCTCGGAAGCGCCGCCGCCCGCGACGAGCAGGAGCCACGCGTCCTGAGTCTCGAGCTCGGTGAAGTAGAAGAACGTGTTGCTCTGGCGAAAGTCGTTGTCCTGGACGTAGTCGCGCTCGAGCTCGCGTTCGTGCGCGGCGGGCACGAGCACGACGCCGCGGCCGACGCGGGCCAGCAGCGCGCGCCGCCGCGCGGCGACGCTCGCGGTGTCGACGGGACGACCCATGCCCGGCAACTCCGGCACCGGCGTCCAGGCGCCGAGCGGCGGCGGCGCGGGGCTCGGGCGCCCCTGTGCGGCGAGGGCGGGCACGGCGACGCAAGCGGCAACAATGAGTGATCGCATGGGCTCCGAAGCTATCGCGCGCGCGCGCGCGCGGCAACTTGACGCCGCATCCGCCGGGGACGAAACTATGCCATGCCTCTCCCCTCCGCACTCGAGGCGCGCGTTGCCGAGCTCGAGCGCGAGCGCAAGCATCTGCTCGCCATCATCGAGATTCTCAAGGAAGTTTCCACCTCGCTCCATTTCATCGACATCCTCCAGGGCATCGCGCGTAAGCTGGGCGAGGCGTTCGGGTTGGACCGCTGCTCGATCTTTCTCGCCGAGCGGGGCGGCCGGTCCGTGCGGCTGGTCGCGTCCTACGAGGATCCCACCATTCGCAACTACGTGGTGGACCTGGAGCGCTACCCCGAGCTGAAACGCGCGATGCAGGGCGGCGAGACGGTGTTCATCCCCGACGCGGCCACCGATCCGAGTCTCAAGCACGTGAAGGGCGAGCTCATCAGCCGCCGCGTGAAGTCCATCACGGTGGTGCCGATCACGTGGCGCGGTGTGGCGATCGGGGCGATTTTCCTGCGTACCTTCCGCGATGGCCCCACGTTCTCCGACGAGGACGTGCGATTCGTGCAGGTGGTGGCCTCGATCACGGCACAGGCGCTGCGCAACGCGCACCGCTACGAGCGCCTGGCGCAGCGCCAGCAGGAGACGGGGGAGACGATGCGGCGCATGGAGCTCGAGCGCGTGGCGCTGTTGTCGTTCCTGCGCCGCCTGCTCGGCGCATTCGGCGAGCGCGAGGGCGCCTGGGCCGAAGGGCTGCTGCCGCGCGCCTCGGCCGACGAGCTCGACCGGCTGGTGGGCGTCGCGATGGCCGTCATTCAAGAGGAAGCCAAAGGTCGGTGAAGGGTCCTGCCGCCCGAGCCGCCGAGCTGCGGCGGCTCATCGAGCGCGCCAACTACGCCTATTACGTACTCGACAAGCCGGAGATGTCCGACGCCGAGTACGACCGCCTGTTCCGCGAGCTGCAGGAGCTCGAGGCCAAGCATTCCGAGCTGCGCACCCCCGACAGCCCCACGCAGCGCGTCGGCGTGGAGCCCGCGACGGCGTTCAAGAAGCACCGCCACCTCGTGCCGATGCTGTCGCTCGCCAACGCGTTCAACGAGGCGGAGCTCGCCGAATGGGAAAACCGCAACGCCCGGCTCGGCCCGGAGGTTCGCACCGCCGGCTATACGCTCGAAGTGAAGATCGACGGCGCCGCCGTGAGTCTCACGTACGAGAAGGGACTCCTCGTCGTCGGCGCGACGCGCGGGAACGGCCTGGTCGGCGAGGACGTCACGGCCAACCTCCGTACCGTGGTGGACGTGCCGCTGCGGCTCACGGGAAAGGGCTGGCCCAGGCTGATGGAGGTGCGCGGCGAGGTCTATCTCTCCAAGTCCCGCTTCGTACAGCTCAACCGCGAGCGCGAGGAGGCGGGCGAGCCCACCTTCGCCAACCCGCGCAACGCCGCCGCGGGCTCGCTGCGCCAGCTCGACCCCAAGATCACGCGCAGCCGCGGCCTGCGGATCTTCTGCTTCCACGTCGAAGCGTCCGGCCAGAAGCTGCCCGTCGCGACGCAGCACGAGCTGCTCGAGCAGCTCACCGCGTGGGGGTTCCCGGTCGAAGCGCACCACGCCCTCGTCCCCGACCTCGCCCACGCCAACACGGAGATCACCAAGCTCGAGACGCTCCTCCCCGCGCTCGACTATGGCGCCGACGGCGTCGTGGTGAAGGTCAACCCGCTCAAGCTGCACGTCGAGCTGGGGACGGTGGGGAATCGCGAGCCGCGTTGGGCCATCGCCCGCAAGTTCGCGCCCGAGGTCCAGATCACCAAGCTCAAGGAAATCCGGATCAATGTCGGACGCACCGGCGCACTCAACCCGTATGCCGTGCTCGAGCCCGTGGAAATCGGGGGTGTCACGGTCACCACCGCCACGCTCCACAACTTCGACCTGATCGAAGCGAAGGACATTCGCGAGGGCGATTGGGTGGAAGTCACGCGTGCCGGCGAGGTGATCCCGCAGGTGCTCGGACCGGTGCGCGAGCGTCGCACCGGGAAGGAGCGCAAATTCAAGCGCCCGGAGCGCTGCCCCGTCTGCCACTCGAAGGTCGAGTACCCGTCGGACGAGGTGATGGCCTACTGCTCCAACGTCTCGTGCCCGGGCCGGATCCTCGAGAGCATCGTCCATTTCGCCGCCGTGATGGACATTCGCGGCCTCGGATACGAGCGGGTGCGCGCGCTGCTCGAGGCCAAGCTGATCAAGGACGTCGCCGATCTGTACGAGCTCACGCCGGCGCAGCTGCTCAAGCTCGAAGGGTTCGCGGAAAAATCGGCTCAGCAGCTCGTCGACGCCATCCAGGCGTCCAAGCAGCAGCCCCTCTCGACGCTGCTGCACGCACTCGGTATCCGCCACGTGGGCGCGCAGGTGGCGAAGCTGCTCGCCCGCCACTTCGGCACCATGAAGGCGCTCCGCAACGCCGCGGTCGAGGAGATCAGCAAGATCCGCGGCGTCGGGATGGCGATCGCGGAAGCGGTAGCGGGGTTCTTCGACGAGACCAAGAATCGCAAGCTGCTCGAGCGCCTGGAGAAGCTCGGGCTGAACTTCACCGAGCCGACCGTCACCGAGGGGAAGGGCCCGCTGGCGGGACAGACGTATGTCGTGACCGGCACCCTGCCGTCGCTCTCCCGGACGAAAGCAGCCGAGCTGATCGAGGCGGCGGGCGGGCACGTCGCGGACAGCGTCTCGAAGAAGACCACCGCCCTCGTCGTGGGCGCCGACGCGGGGTCCAAGTTCGAGAAGGCCAAGGCGCTCGGCATCCCGATCATCGACGAGGCGGAACTCTTGCGCCGCGCACGCGCCAAACCCTAAGTTGGCGTCCCAGATGCGCGCCCCCCCCTCCGCCGCCGCGACCGAAGCCCTCACGATCGGCCGCACCGCCCTGCGGCAGCTCCACGACAGCCTGCTCCGCGATGCGCCCGACCTCACCGTCCCCATCTTGCAGGAGGTCGGTTTCTCCGCCGGCGCAGGCGTCTTTCAGGCGTTCTGCGTCTGGCTCCCCGCGGAGACAGGCGTCGCGCACCCCGATGACCTCGACGCCGGCCGGCTGAACGACGTCCTGTCCGCGTTCTTCCAGGCGACGGGGTGGGGTTCCGTCAGCGTCGCGCCGCTCGGCCACGCGGCGCTCGTCCTGGACTCGAGCGACTGGGCCGAAGCGGCCCCCGGGAGCGCCCAGGAGCCGATGTGCTTCTTTTCGTCGGGGATGCTCGCCGACTTCTTCGGCCGGCTGTCGGGAGAGCCCGTCGCCGTGATGGAGGTCGAGTGTCGATCCCGGAACGACGAGCGGTGCCGGTTCCTGTCCGCCTCCCCGGATACACTGAATGTCGTCTACGAACAGATGAAAGAGGGGAGAGGGTACGAAGAGGCGCTTCGCCCCGTGTGAAGCCCCCGGCGTGCTGGAGTACTAGCGGCGAGCCACCGACACCCCCTCGAACCGCACCGACGGCGCCCAGCGGGACCCCGTCCAGCGCGCGTCGTCCCCGAAACCCCCGACCTGTTTCCACAGCTCGTAGGCGTTCCCGGCGACGGCGGCGTCCTTCACGCGACCCGTGATCACGCCCCGCTCGATTCGATACGCCAACCCGACCGGGTGGCTGAACGCCCCCCCGGTGACGTTCCCCTGTCCCACGCCGATCAGCTCGTCGACCAACAAGCCATCTCGGATGTCTCCCAGCAGACCGCCGCCCAATTGTAGGGGCGCAGCATGCTGCGCCCCTACGTCGTTGACCGCCCCCACGTGGTTCAGGACGATGTTGGTGTATCCCGGCACCGGCTTCCCGAAGATCCCACGCTGACCGTTCCCGGTGCTCCGGGTCTTCGCGCGCGCGGCCGTCTCCAGGTCGTAAATGAACCGCTGCACGACGCCACCTTCGACGAGAGCCAGCGTCCGGGAGGGCACGCACTCATCATCCAGGGGGCGTGACGCGATACGACCGCCACGCAGAGGATCGTCGGTGAGGGAGAACCGCGGGTCGAACACCTGCTCCCCGACCTTCGCCTCCAGAGGGGAAATGCCCTGGAGCACCGCCTTTCCAGAAAGGGCTTGCGTCACCGGAAGCATCAGCGCCGACAGGCCGGCAGGAGTGAAGACGACGGGGAGAGCTCCTTCGGGCGCCGCGACCACGCGCAGCGCATGATCGAGGCGCGCGTTGATCGATGCGATCAGGGCCGCCAGCGCCTCGTTCGAGGGAAGATCCGCTCCCTCGAACGCGTCGGAGACCACGAGGACGTCGTCGCCGGCGATGCGCCACACGTCGGCGCTCACCCCGAATCCCGTCCCGCGGTACTCGCCGGCGGCCCCCGCGGAGTTAGCCACCCGCGTCGCCGTCACTTCACGCTCGATGGCGACGTTGACCCGGCATCCCTCGCGCTCGAGCCGCGCCAGGAGCGAGCGCCCGATGCCGATCAAGTCGACGAGGGACGCATTCGCCGCCCGGTCGAAGAACGTCGTGACGGTGGGCAGCGTCGCCGGGGGGGACGGGGGCCCGGGAAACTCGAGGTCCAGTGCCTCGCCCAGCTCGGCCGATGCGAGGGCGCGCTCCAGTAGGGGCGCAGCATGCTGCGCCCCTACGTCATCACCGCCCACCGCCGTCGTTCCCGCGACCCCGACGCGCCCGCGGTGACGCACGCGGAGATTCGCCCCCGCTTCTTCGGTGGTACCGGCCGACTTGAGTCGCCCCCATTCGAAGGCGACCGTCGTCCGCTCGAACCGACGCCACAGCCCATCGGCGCCGCCGTCGGCGCGGCGCCGGGCCAGATCGACGAGCCGCGCGATCACGCCTTCCCCACTGCGCCGCCGACCAGCGCCTCCTCGATACGGACGTGCGGCGCCCCTTCGGTCACCGGGAGCGGGTACTGGCCGGCCTTCCCGCACCCGCCACCCATCTGGTTCCAGCGGAAGTCGGCCCCGATATGATCGATGCGATCGAGGGTCTGGAACAGGTTCCCCGCGAGCACGACGTCCTTCACGAGCTCCGCCACCCGCCCATCACGGATCATGCGGCCGTAGGCGGCCGTGAACGAGAAGTTCTCGAGCATCGTCTGGCCGCCGAACGCGCCGCAGGCGTACACCCCGAGCTTGACGTCGCCGATCAGGTCCTCGAAGCTTCCGCCCCCCGGGGCGCCCGCGATGTAGGTGTTGGTCATGCGCACGATCGGCGGGTGACGAAACGAGATCGCGCGAGCGTTGCCGGTCGGCCGCTCGCCCATCGCGGCGGCGGTCTCGCGCGAGTGCAGCCGGCCCACCAGGATCCCGTCCTCGATGAGCGCGGTGTCCTGGGTGGGTGTTCCCTCATCGTCGAACGGCAGCGTCCCGCGCAGGCCGGAGGCCGCGCCGTTGTCTCCCACATTGAGGACCGGCTTCCCGAAGCGGCGGCCCAGGGTCATCATCTCGCGCGCCTGCGGGTTCTCGTATACGAAGTCTGCTTCCGAGAGGTGCCCGAACGCCTCGTGGATGAACACGCCGGCCAGCTCGGGATCGAGGATCACGGGATACGTGCCGCCCTTCACCATCGGCGCGTCGAGCAGCTGCACCGCCCGCTCCGCCACCTCGCGGAACCCCGCCGCCTTGTCCTGCACCGAGTTCCAGCCGCGGCGCAACCCGATCGACTCGAGTCCCTTCTCGATGGTGCCGTCCCGGCGCGCCACCGCGGTCCCCGAGAGCGTGACTTCGGGCCGCAGCTCGTGCAGCCGCGTGCCCTGCGAGTTCACGTACCAGTATTCGCTCACCTCGTCGCGGTACACGGCAAGGGTGTCGACGATCCGGTCGCTCACACCGAGCATGACGCCGTTGTACGCTTCGAGCAGCCGCTTCTTCTCCGCGATGGGCACGCCGCGCACGTCCCCGTCGAGATCGAGGAGGGCGTCGGCCTGATGCGGGGGGACGTCGGCGAGGCGGATGGGCGGGTCCACCGGCACGGCGCGCGACAGCTCGCCCGCGCGCGCCACCATCGCCTCGAGCCGGTCCAGCGAGGTGAACGACGCGACGCCCCAGCCGCCGCCCGCGTGCAGCGCGCGCACGAAGCCGCCCTGGTCCTCGCTGGCGGTGGCGGATTCCAGCCGCCGGCCGCGGAAGGTCACCGCCGTGCTCCAGGTGCGTTCGACGCGGATTTCAGTGTAAGCGGCGCGGGAGCGGGCGAGCGCCGCGGTCAGCCGGTCGATCAACCGCCGAGTTCCTTGAGCTTCGCGGCGTAATCGGGCCGCATCACGATCTCCCCGTCGATGATGACCTCACGGTCCCAGGGAAGAATGATGAAGTTGTCGGTCTCGAGCGCGTAGAAGTCCGGCCGGAACTCGCCGGTGCGGAACGAGACGGCCGTCTTCACGGCGGCGGGCTTCAGCTCGCGCACGGCGTTGAGGGCGAGCTTCATGGTGGCCCCGGTGTCGCAGGTCTCATCCACGACCAGCACGCGCCGGCCGGTCACGAGGCGCGTCGGCCCGGCGATGACCACCGGCCGGCCCCCCGTCTCCGTGCGGGTGATGGCCATGGAGGCGAAGTCACGCTGCAGGATGCTCGCCACGACCGCGCCGGGGATCACGCCCGCGCGGGCGATGCCGATCACCACTTCCGGATCGTAGTCCCGGAAGATTTTGAGAGCCAGCGCCCGGCACATCTCGCCGAAGAACGGCCAGTCCACCTCGAGGACGCCATGCGGCGCCTTGCGGTTCCCGGGCCGGGGCGCCTGGGGGGGCTGTGGGGACGGGGGCGTACGGGGCGGGGGCCGGGGCGGGGGCCGGGGCGGGGGCGGGGGCGGGGCAGGCATGGGCTGTGAAGCTACATTGCACAGTCGCGAGGCCGCAAGCTATTTTCGGCCCATGGGTTTCTGGCGCCGCCTGTTCGGCGGCTCGGGCGCCGACGAGATCAACCCCCAGCGCCTCGACTATCTCAACGAGGCGCTCGCCCTCGAACGCCAGGGCGATTACGACTCGGCCCTCACATCATATCGCCTGGCGCTGCGCGACCATCCCAACGACGCGCGCATTCTCCAGAACATGGCGATCGCGTTCACCAAGACGCGGCGCATCGACGAAGCGATCCGGCACTATCGCCGCGCGCTGGAGCTCGACCGCGAGCTCGCGGGCGCGCACTACGGGCTCGCATTCCTGCTGCTCAAGCGTGGCGATCCGGACGGCGCGGCCCAGCACCTGCGCGCGTTCCTCGCGCATCCGCCCAAAGGACCCGACGCGCAGAAATGGATCGAGCACGCGACGCAGGCGCTGCGCGACCTCGGCGCCTCCGGACCCACCAAAGCGGCCGCTGCAGAGGCACCCTGACCCCACAGGGAACCGGGCTGGGCCGGGCCGGGGGCGTCGTCCTCCTGCTCGTGGCGGCCGTGGCCTGTAATAAATTCGGGCCCGCGGACTTGAGCCGCGTGATCGCGCTCGACGTCAGCGCTCCCGACAGTCTCGAGGAGTATGACACCCTCAAGCCGCACGCTCGGGTGCTCGACGGCCATGGCGACTCGGTCGCGGCGACCGTCGTCTGGGCCACGGCTGACACCGCCCCCATCCTCACGGTGCTCGACAGCCTCACCGGCTGGACCGTGGTGAACCGCACGGGCCAGACGGGGCGACTGGTGGCGCGGTCGGATCGCCTCGTCTCGAACCCGCTGTCGATCCGCACGCTCGCCGCTGCGGATACGCTGTTCACGACGCTAGTGTCGACCGTGGATACGGTGACGCTGTCCGCCGACTCGGTCTCCGATTCGCTCACGGTCGAGGTTGCGGACACGATCAAATCGTCGAGCGGAGGCGACTCACTGACGGTCGCCCTCGCCGGCAGGCCGGTCGTCTACGCGATCACGTATCCGGCGACCTCCGGGCCGGTCACGCTGGTGACGAACGACTCGACTCACGGTCTCGTCACGACCGATACGGTGGCGACCGGCGCGTCGGGCATTGCGTTCGTCCAGGTACGGCTCCTGGGTGCGCCGGTCCCCGACAGCGTCGTCGTCGCGGCGATTGCGCGGCGCGCCGTGGGAGACACGGTGCCGGGCTCGCCCGTCACTTTCGTCGTGAGGTTCCGACCATGAGCGCCCCCCCCCGCACCCTGACCGAGCTGTTCTTCGACGCGGTGCACACCTACGGGGCGCACCCGGCGGCGTTCCGCCACAAAGTGGCTGACGCGTGGCGCGACGTCTCGCATCAAGAAGCCGCCGCGCGCGTGCAGCAGCTGTCGCTCGGCCTGCGCGAGCTCGGGCTCGCGACGGGCGAAAAGGTCGCCATCCTCGCCGAAACACGCCTCGAGTGGGCCCTGACCGACTACGCATGCCTGTGTGCCCGCACCACCGACGTGCCCATCTACCCGACCCTCCCCGCCAATCAGGTGGAATACATTCTGCGCGACGCGGGTGCGGCAGCGGTGGTCTGCTCGACGGCGGCCCAGGTGGAGAAGATCCGCGCGGTGAAGAGCGGGTTGCCGTCGCTCCGCCACGTGATCGTGTTCGATGGTCCGGGGGGCGACGGGGTGCTCACGCTCGCCGAGCTGGAAGCACGCGGCCGCGCGGCCGCCGCCAAATATCCCCGGTTCAAGGAGGAAGCACTCGGCGTGCGGCCTGCCGACCTCGCGACCTTGCTCTACACCTCTGGGACGACGGGGCAGCCCAAAGGCGTCATGCTGACCCACGACAACATCTGCTCCAACGTGCGCGCCTGCGTGGAAACGCTCCGGGTCAACGAAGACGACAGCTGCCTCGCGCTGCTGCCGCTGTCGCACATCCTCGAGCGGATGGTGGAGTACTACTTCCTGCACGTGGGGGTGACGATCAACTACGCCGAGTCGATCGACGCGTTCGCGCAGAATCTGCAGGACGTGCGGCCTACCATCGTCGCCGCGGTGCCGCGCGTGTACGAGAAGGTCTACGCCCGCGTGCTCGAGAAGGCTCACACGGGTGGCGCGGTGAAGCGCGGCATTTTTCAGTGGGCGAAGCGCGTGGGGGAGCGGTGGGCGGCGCACCGCCTGGCCGGCATCGGGGTGCCCCCCGGCTTGAAGCTGACGCACGCGATCGCGGACCGGCTGGTGTTCTCGAAGCTGCGGGCGCGCACCGGAGGACGGATCAAGCTGTTCGTGTCGGGCAGCGCGCCGCTCTCGGCCGAGATCGGACGGTTCTTCTACAGCGCCGGGCTCCCGGTCATCGAGGGATACGGCCTGACGGAAACGTCACCGGTGCTGACGCTGAATCCCCTGACGCGGCCGAAGTTCGGCACGGTCGGCAAGGCGATCCCGGGGGTCCAACTGACGATCGCGGGCGACGGCGAGATCTTGGCCAAGGGCGCCAATGTCATGCGGGGTTACTACAACAAGCCGGCGGAAACGCGCGAAGCGATCGATGCGGAGGGCTGGTTCCACACGGGGGACATCGGCGAGCTGGATGCCGACGGCTACCTCAAGATCACCGACCGGAAGAAGGACCTGTTGAAGACCGCGGGTGGGAAGTACATCGCGCCGCAGCCGATCGAGAACACGGTCCGGCTGAACAAGTTCGTGGCGAGCGCCGTCGTGCTCGGCGACCAGCGCAAGTTCCCGATCATATTGATCGTACCCAACTTCGATCAGCTCGAGCGGTGGGCCACGGAGCGGAACCTCACGTACGCATCCCAGGGCGAGCTCATCCGGCTGGCCGACGTCCAAGCCAAGATGGAGCGTGAGGTGATGGGCGGCCTGCGCGACCTCGCCAAGTTCGAGATGCCGAAGAAGGTCGTCCTGATCGAGCGGGACTTCACGATCGAGTCCGGCGAGCTGACCCCGTCGCTCAAGGTCAAGCGCCGCCAGGTCGAAAAGAACCACAAGGATGTGATCGACCGGGTGTACGCGGAGGCCGACCCCACCGCGGCGACCGTGGAAGGTTGATCAGCGCCGCTCGCCGACGAACAGGCCGTGCCCGAGCGCCAACTGCGTGAGCCCGGCCGGCGGGGCGACGCGCTCGCTCTCGATCACCAGCCGCCGCCCCGGGAGTAGCACCCGCCGCGCTTCGGCGAGCCACTCGGGGCCCAGGCGGTCGGGCCCGACGACGGCGGCCCGCCCCACCTTCTGTCGCAGCGGAATCATCGTCTCGCAGGCGAGCAGGCTCAGCACCGGGAGCTCCTCCACATCGTCCGGTGCATTCACGGCCACAAAGTGGATGCCGCCCATGAGCCCCGCGAGCCCCACCGCATGTCGCGCAGCGGACCCGAGCAACAGGACGTAGCCACCGGGGCCGGAGAGATCGAGCAGCGCCTGGAGAGTGTGAGCGTCGACGGGAGCAGGGAGCGGGGAGCGCGGTGCGGTCGTTGACGGTGCAGCACCGCTCCCGGCTCCCGGCTCCCGGCTCCCAGAGAACTGCACCACGCCTCTCACGACGGGATACTCCCGCCCGCATTTCGGACAGGCCAACACGCCCGACCGGACCATCCGCCCGAGCATCTCACCCGTGGACAACACGAGGAAGCCCTCCTCGTGCCGCTCTGGGCAGCGCAGCATCTCCGTCAGCTCAATGTGCACCCGAGCCGAACTCCACCCACGTAACGCGGTTCGCTTCGACGCGCACGCGGCGCGTCATGCGCCGTCCCCCCACGGCCACGGCGAGCGTGTACTCGCCCGGCTCGACATCCGAAACGGCGAAGTGCTCCCGGTAGTCGGGGTCGGGGTGATTGTGCTCGCCGTACGTTTCGGCGTAGGAGTAGGGCGTCTCCTGCGGCTCGGCCTTGACCAACCCATACACGCGCACCTGCTGTGCCGGCTGGCCCTGCGCATCCCACACCCGCCCCGCCACGATCCCCGTCCCGGGCAGCGGACGGATCCAGAGCTCCGGGTTCACCGTGTACTTCGGGAACCGCTCGTTCGGATCGACGATCCACGGTACGGAGTCGACCGGTGCGACGTGGATCTCGAGATGCAGGTGGTCGTTGGTCGCGCGGCCCGTGTTGCCCACCAGGGCGATCACGTCGCCGGCCTTGACGCGCTGGCCCACCGACACCAGGAGCTGCGCGTTGTGGTAATACGTCGAAAAGATGATCAGGCCCTTGAGCCTTCGATCGTGACGGATGGCGACCGTGTTCGCCCCGCGCTCCGCCGGCCCCGCGAACACGACCACGCCGTCGCCGATCGCGAGGACCGGAGTCCCGTCGGGGTTGTTGAACTCGACGCCCTGATGCTGCTGGAAATTGCCGCCCATCGTCGAGCCGTAGCGGTACGTCTGGTCGATGTACGGCTGGTCGGTGAGGGCGATCGGCCGTCCGAACCACGTATGGCGCGTGCCGCGGGAGTCCGTGTCGGGCCGCTCCTGGTACGTGACGCCCACGAGCGTCAATCGCTGATCGATGCGGCAGATCCCGAGGCCGGTGGGTCTCCCGGCGGCGTACACCCCCGGCGCGAGCAGCAACAGCGCGCTGACGCTCCGCGTCATGTCGCAGACGTTGAGCGCGTCGCCGTCCTCCGCGTACACGCCCTCGCGCGTACCGGCGAACGCGCGCCCCGCCGCCGCGCGCACGAGCGCCTGCACCGGAGGCAGGTCTACCCGGCAGCCCTTCACGACAGGTCCGACCGGGCAGGTCGGAGTTCCCCGCTTATCGAGCCATGCGCCGTGTGTCGGATCGAGCCGGTAGAGGCCGCGCTCCGTGCCCACCCAGACGAGGCTCCCGGTATCCGCCGCGAGCGCCCGCACCCGGTTGATGCACTCGGCGTCGGGGGGGGGACACCGCGTCGGCGCCGGGTATTCCGTCCAGGTGCGGCCGCCGTCCGTCGAGCGGGCGAGGCCGCGCAGATGGCCGGCCCACAAACTGCCGTCGGAGCCGCGGGCCAGCGCCAGCACGTACTGGCTGCGCAGCCGGCCCCAGGGGTGGGGTGCCGTGATCGCGCCGGCCGAGTCGGTGATCTCCGCCCAGGTCGTGCCGCGATCCCACGACAGCTTGATGCCGTCGGCGGTGCCCACATACACGGTGTCGCCCCGCGTGACGATGCCGTTGGGCGCGACGTATTGCCACTCGGGGCCGAGCTGCTTGAGCTCCCAGTTGGTCCATGTCTTGCCGCCGTCGGTCGACAGGCCCCACCCGTTCCCCACCGTGCCGTACCAGATTTCCCCGTTGGGACCGAATCCGAAGGCATGGACGAAATCGAAGGAAATCGTCCGCGCGGTCGAGTCATCCGAGTGCTTGAACTGTTCCCAGCTCCCGGCCCCTCTGCGCAGCACGAAGATGCCTTGCCCATAGGTCCCGACCCAGACGGCGTCGTCGGGCGCGCGTCCCAGCGCGAGCACGTGCACGCCGAAGCCGGTCGTGTCGGGGAGCGGGGGGAGGGATTGGGCGCTGGAACGTGCCGCCAGGGCGACGAGCAACAGTCCCGACAGCAACGCGGAACGCGGAACGCGGAACGCGGAGCAGAAATGAGAGATTCTGGCACGCGGAGGTCTCCCTGATGTTCCGCGTTCCGACTTCCGCCTTCCGCGTTGCCCCTTCCGCATTGCGGTCATCCTCTCACGGTGTAGACCGTCGGCAGCAGCCGGATCTCCGTCACGTCGACGCGCGGGGCCCGCGTGACCGCAAACAGCACGGCCTCCGCTACGTCGCCCGCCTGCAGCATGGCGTCGCGCCTGGTGAATCCCGGGCGGCCGTCGGGGTCGATCGGGTCCCAGATCGGCGTGTCCACCGGTCCCGGCGAGACGATGGTCGTGCGGACGCCGGTGCGCGACAATTCGGCGCGCAGCACCTCGTGCAAACCGCGCACACCGAATTTGCTGGCGGCGTAGGCGGTCGAGCCGGTGAAGGCCACATGGTCGGAAATGGAGCCGATGGTGACGAAGTGACCGGTGCCGCGCCGCACGAGATGTGGGACCAGGGCGCGCGTCACGAGAAAGGGACCCAGGAGATTCACGGCGATCGTGCGGGAGAACTCGTCGGGCGTCGTCTCCGCGACCGGCTTGATGAAGAAGATGCCCGCGTTGTTCACCACCACGTCCGGCACTCCCCGCTCGGTGAGGACGCGGCCGACGGTGCGCTCCACCGCGGCGGGGTCGGTCACGTCACAGCGCAGGTCCGTCCGGCGGTCGGCCGTGCCGTCCACCAGGGTGCGGGCGAGCCGCACCACGTGAGCCCCGGCGGCGTGCAGCAGCTCGGCGACGGCAAGCCCGATCCCGCGCGACGCGCCGGTGACGAGCGCGAGCTTCCCGGCGAGGGCGGTGGGGGACGCGTCGCTCACCCCGGGCCCCGGCTGTATACCAGCCGCAGGAATTCGTCCCGGGTCTTCGCGTCTTGCAGCAGCGCACCTCGCAGCGCGCTCGTGACCGTCTTGGAGTTTTGCTTCTCGACGCCGCGCATCATCATGCAGAGATGGTACGCCTCGATCACCACGCCCACGCCGCGCGGATCGAGCACTTCCATGAGCGCGTCCGCCACCTGGTCGGTGAGTCGCTCCTGCACCTGGAGCCGGCGGGCAAACACCTCGATCACGCGTGGGATCTTGGAGAGACCCACCAAGCGACCGTTCGGCAGGTAGGCGACGTGGGCCCGGCCGAAAAAGGGCAGCAGGTGGTGCTCGCACAGCGAGTAGATCTCGATGTCGCGCACGCACACCAGGTTCTCGTGCCGCTCGCTGTACAGCGCGTCACCGATCACGTCCGCGACGGACATGTGGTAGCCGCGGGTGAGCCATTTGAGAGAGGTCTCGACGCGGGCCGGCGTCTGCCGGAGGCCCTCCCGGCTCGGGTCCTCGCCCAGCTGGTCGAGCATTTCGCGCACGAGACTCTCGAACGACGTGCGGGCGCCGGCCGCGGGCACCGGCGGCAACGGCTCGGTGTGCTCCTCGTGGAAGCCGTGCAGGCTGGCGGACTTCATCTTGTCGCGTCCCATGCTTGTTGAGCCTCCGGGGCAGGACTATCTTCGGCGCACGTGAAACTAAAGGTACTCGCTTTCCTGTCCACGGCGGGAGGCTCCGCCCTGTCCGCGCTGTGGACGTTTCCCAGCATTCTCGCGTCGGCCTTCCTCGTCGCCTGGGGTGCGGAAGCCGCACAATTCCTCATCTCCCAGGGCCTCGCGCTCGCGATCCTCGCCTGGTTGCAGACGCTTCCCGAGTTCGCCGTGGAAGCCGTGATCGCGTGGGATGCCGGGCGGGAGCCCGAGCGTGCCCACCTGGCGATTGCGAACCTCACCGGTGCGATCCGATTGCTGCTCGGGCTCGGGTGGCCGATGATCTACTTTGTGTTCGCGGTTTCCGGTCGCAAGCGTGCGGCGGGAGGGGCGCAGCATGCTGCGCCCCTACTCCCGGCCATCCGGCTGGAGCGCGAGCATGCGGTCGAGATCATTGGACTCGTGCCGCCGCTCGTCTATTTCTGCGTAATCCTATTCAAGCGGAGCCTCAGCTGGGTCGACGCGGTGGTGCTCCTGGCCCTGTACGTCGTCTACCTCGGCATCCTGTTCCGCAACGCGCCGCATGGCGCCGATCATGTCGCGGACGCTCCCGCGGTCTCGCGCTGGGCGTACCGTCAGCCGGGCTGGCGCCGCCCGCTCGCGATCGCCGCGCTGTTCGGCGGCGGCGGCGCGCTGCTGTACGTCACGGCGCACCCGTTTCTCGAGTCGATGCTCGCGGTGGCCGGGCTCCTGGGCGTGAGCCAGTTCGTGCTGGTGCAATGGGTGGCGCCGTTCCTTTCCGAGTTTCCGGAGAAGGTGTCGGCGTTCTATTGGGCGCGGCGCGTCAGCCGCGCGCCGATGGCGCTCATGAACATGGTGTCGAGCAACATCAACCAGTGGACGGTGCTCGCCGCCATGATCCCCATCGTGTACGGGTACTCCAGCCTGCGCCATCACGGCGTGTGGCTGGATTTCCACTTCGACGGACCCCAGCGGCTGGAAATCCTGCTCACCCTGCTGCAGTCCGGGCTCGCGATGATGGTGCTCGCGAACATGGAGTTCGACTGGCGCGACGCGACCGTGCTGTTCGTCCTCTGGCTCGTGCAGTTCCTGCAGCCGAGCCTGCGGGAGGTCGTGGCGATTGCGTACGCGGTCTGGATGGTGATTCTCGCGATCGATTTCGCGGTCGGGCGGAAGGCGTTGCTCGCGCCGAAGTACTTCTGGGAGATCATCCGGCGGAAACGCGATCGGCCGGAACCGCTGTAACGCGGCCCGGCCGACCGGCACGACCGGAACGGAGAGGATTATTGAAGCCCGAAAGGAATGACTGGTCCCTCACCATGGCGTCTGCCTTCCCCACGCGGGGGCATGACATCGGTCACAGTATCTGGGTCCACGATCGAGCTGTTGGCTCAATAATTCTTCTCCCCGTCCCTTCAACTACAATACATCGTGTACTTGAGACGTCAAGGAACGACGTCACGCAGAACCGTCACGTAAAATCGTGGGGGCACCGACCGATGAATCTCACGCTCATGGCCGCGATCGCGCTACTCCTGCTGTGGTGCATACTCGTGTTCGCGTTGCACCTCGGCAGCGGGCCGGTGCAGTTGCTGTACGCTGTGTCGGTGGTCCTGTTCGCTCGTCGCATCATCGCGGGCGCGCCCAAGTTCCTCTCCTGAAACGAGACGGCGCCGCAGCAGATTACTTCTTGGAACTCTTGCCGCCGCCGAACGTGACGCCGACGGTGATGGGGACGAACTTCGTAGAGCCGCCGCTTTCCTGAATGCTCACGTACCGGATCTCGGCGAAGAAGCTCGCCGGACCCGCGCCAAAGGTCGCACCGCCCCCGAAATCCCAAGTGAACTTCGTCTCGGAGGTGTCGATGGTCGCCGAGCCCGACGTCGCCTTGATCTTGAGGTTATAGACGCCGCCGCCTGCGAGCAGGTAGGGTTTCACCACCGGTGCTGGTACGGGAATCTTGTACACGAGATTGGCGATCCCGCCGATGAGCTTCGTGTTCCCAGTAACCGGTGTAGTACCGATATCCTTGTGGCTGGTTTGGCCGTACAGGCCGTCCACGCGGATGCCGACGGGAGACATGGGGATCGCGAAGTTCGCGTTGAGCGTGGCGTGCCAGCCCGTTTTGTCGATGTCTTTGTAATCGCTCAGCGGGGTGATCAGCCCACCGCCCAGGCCGAAGCGGACCCCTTGAGCCGCGACCGTCGCGACGCACGCGAGCGAAACCACTACCACTGTGATGACCGACTGCAGAACTCGGTTCATTGAAGCCGCCTCCCTGCTGCGGGAAATGTTCGGGTTGTGGGCGCGCTCCATGATTGGTGATTCCCTCTCGGGGCGCAAGCACGAGGGGCCCCGCGGTACAGACACGGGACCCCATTCTTGCCGTTGTAGTGGCGACTTCCGCGCTACAACGTCCCCTTGAACAGCAGCCGATTCGGCGTGCCGCTCACGTTTCCGGTGATCACGCCCGCCGTCGAGTTGGTGATGATCCAGTTCGCAACCGTGGCGGACGACGCGTCGCCGAAGGTCGCCTTATAGAGGGCGCTGACACCGACGACATGCGGCGTCGCCATCGACGTGCCGCTCAGGGTCATCGTGGTGGCGAGGTAGGTCGACTTGATCGCCGACCCCGGGGCGTACAGCTCGACGCACGTGCCCCAGTTGGAGTACGACGCCTTGGCGTCCGTCTTCTCCGAGGCCGCGACGGTGAAGACGCTGGGTGCACCCGACGGTGACTCGGTGCAGGCGTCGACGTTGTCGTTCCCGGCCGCGACCGCGAGGAACACGCCGGAATTCCAGAGATTGGTGACGGCCTGGTCGAGCGCCGCCGATTTGCCGCCGCCGAGCGACATGTTCGCCACGGCGGGATTGACGTGGTTCGCGCTCACCCAATCGACGCCGGCGATCACGTCGGAGTTGAGACCGATGCCGGCGCAGCTCAGCACCCGCACCCCGTGCAGCGAGACGGCTTTCGCCACGCCGAACGTCGCGGCGCCGATCGTCCCCGCGACATGGGTGCCGTGCCCGTTGCAGTCCTCGCCCGTGGCGTGATACGCATCGAACACGTTGTTCGCCCGGCCACCGAACTCGGGTTGCAACGTCCAGATCCCGGTGTCGATGATGTAAGCGTGCACGCCCGCGCCCGTCCCCGTGTAGGTGTACGTGCGGGAGAGCGGCAGCGCGCCTTGATCGATGCGGTCGAGGCCCCAAGGATCACCGTTGGCGTCCATGGATTGCGTGACGTCGGCCCGCATGACCTGATCGGCTTCGACGGACGCAACCAGCGGGTTGCCCTCGAGCGCCGCCGCCGCGGGCGCGGACAGCTGCGCCGCGAAACCCTTGATCGCGCTCGTATAGACGCGGAGCAGCGACCCGCCGGCGGCGTTGACGAGATCCCTCGCCACCGTGGCCGGATCGGCGACGTTGTCCTGCAACACGACGATGTACTGCCCGGGCACGGACTCGACAGCCGCCGTACGGTTGCCCGGGTCTGGCGTCTGCTGCGCCGGATTCGACATGGACTCGCAACCCGCGAGTGCGGCCACGAATGCGAGAGCGACTACGCGCGCGGCTGAATGCATGGTTACCCCTCAGTGACGGTTGAAAAGCCACCTCCACGGGCGGGCAAAATCCGTTCCGAATCCGTCGCGCCCACGCCGCGCGGATTGCAGTCAGCAACCGGGCGCGGTGGGGCACGCAGGCAGCGTGCGGCGACGCAACGGTGTGGCGCATGGGCGACGGCGCTCCACAGACGGGAGACAAATGCCCCGGAGCGGCGTGAGCGGCGTCACCGGCATCGGACGCGGACACCGCGTAGTGATGGCGGAGAGCACCACCGTTCCGAAAGGCACGTGCTCCCATGCAAGACACTACGAGAAGCGGGATCCTGCATACCCTCATGTGGGGAGCTCTGCTTCTGTCGTCGGCGTGCAAGGAGCTGAACCGACCGCCGGCGCCGCCTTCAGGGGAACAACGGCTCGCGGACCGCTACCCCTGCGATCGGGGGATCGCCGGCGACCCGGCGGTGGTCTGGGCCGAGAGCTTCGAGGAGGGCTCGGTGTCCGCGGTGACGTCGCGCTACAACGACTACAAAAACGCAGGCGGCATGGCTCTGGTCCCCGACAAGCCGTCAAGGAGTTGTGGGGCGGCTTCGATGCAGCTCACGGCCGACGGCCGGAACGCCGCCACACAGGCCACGGACCTGTACAAGCGCCTCGACACCGGTCAGGACGAGCTGTACGTGCGCTGGTACGCCAAGTACCAGGCGGGCGCGCCCTGGCACCACACGGGCGTGTGGTTCGGCGGCTACAACCCGCCTAGCGACTGGCCGAACCCGCAAGCGGGAATTCGACCGCTCGGCAACGACCGGGTCTCCTTCTCGGTGGAGCCGGTGTGGGGCAACGGCGGTCCCAATCCGGTCTTCGATTTCTACAACTACTGGATGCAGATGCACACCTGTTCGGGCTGCGGCGGGTCCTACTGGGGGAACGCGCTCATCAGCCGGACGGCCTTCACTGCCTCCGACAACACGTGGGCGTGCGTCGAAGTTCACGCCCGACTCAACACCGACATGGCCTCAGACGCCGGCGCGGTGCTCGAAGTATGGAAGAACGACTCCCTCATCCAGCGGTTCCCCGACACCGCGGGGGCCGGGTACTGGGTGCAGGATCACTTCTGCCCCGTGGGCGCCGACGGCTCGCAGTGCACTTACTCGCCCACCGCTGCCGGCCCGGCCGACCTGCAATTCCGGACGACCACAGACCTGAAGCTGAATGCCTTCTGGCCGCAGAACTACGTCACCGACCCGGCCTCGGGGAGCGTCTGGTTCGACGACATGGTGGTCGCCAAGCAGCGTATCGGCTGCCTCAGCTAGGCGGCACGGGAAACGACTCGGTAGACCCTCTGCGGTATTAGCCCATCACAACCAGCACGGCGATCCCCCACACGAGGGTCAAGAGTGTCACCGGCACGCCGATCCGCGCGTACTCGACGAACCCGACGTGTACGCCCCGGGTCTGGGCGCGCTCGGCCACGATGAGATTCGCCATCGAGCCGATGAGGAGCAGGTTCCCCGCGAAGGTGGAGCTCATGGCGAGGACGCGCCACATCAAATCCGGGTTGGGGATGGTCGGCACGGTATGGCGCCACAGAATGACGGCCGGGACGTTCGAGATCAGGTTTGACAGGGTGGCCATCACGCCACTGACGACCAGCGCCGCGCTCCAGGGCGAGCTGCCCTGCATCACTCGCAGCGCGTGATCGTCGAGCCAGGCGACTGCGCCGGTCTGTTCGAAACCGCGCATGACGACGAACAACGAAGCGAAGAACAGCAGCAGCGACCATTCGACGCGGTCGATCGCATAGGCCGGGTCCCGCTGAGCAACTGCGACCATCACCGCACCCGCGGTGATCGCGACGAGCGGCAGGGAGCCGCCCCCGAGCCACGCGATCACCGCGGCGCCGAACAGCGCGAGCGCCTTCAGGACCAGGGGACGGTCGAGTGTCACCGGCACGGTTTCGAGCCGTTCGCGAAACGGCTCGCGCAGCTCGGCGCGATATGCCCACCGGAGGTAGGCATAGGTGATCGCGAGACCGCCGATGCCCACCGGCAGCATGTGCACGAGGAACCCGCCGAATGAAGCGCCGCTCCATATCCCCACCAGCATGTTCTGCGGATTGCCGGTGACAGACACCACCGATCCGACGTTCGCGCCCATCGCCAGCCCGATCAGGTACGGATTGGGCTTGACGCGCAGCGGCCCGAGCGCGGCAAGCAGCACCGGTGTGACCACGAGGCAGATGGTGTCGTTCACGAACAGCGCGGAGAGCAGTCCACCTCCCACCACGACCCCCAGCAACAAGCGCTCGGGCGTCCGGGCGCGCGCCAGGATCGACTCGGCCGCCCACTCGAAGAACTTCCCCACCTCGAGATAGCCGACGATGAGCATGAGCCCGAGCAGGAACACCAGCACGTCGAAGTCGATCGCGGCGTAGGCATCCCGCAACGGCAGCACGCCGAGCACCACCATCGCGACCGCGCCGAGCAGGCTCGCGGCCGGTCGATTCAGGCGCAGGAACGGCAGCCGCTGCGCGGCGATGAGAACGTACGTCGCCGCGAAGATCAGGAGGCCGGGGGTCATACGAATGCGGAGTGCGGAATGCGGAATGCGGAATGGATCGAGCGACTTTCGAGACGAGAGGTGGTCACTCGGGATCGAACCTGCCCGTTCGATTCCGCACTCCGCATTCCGCATTCCGCACTGGTTATATCTCCCAATTCGAGAACAACACTCCACGGCCTGGATGGGGCTCGGGATAGCCCTCGTAGGTCATCCGGAGGTCGGTCCAGCGGACGCGATAGCCGCGGGCCACGAGCCGGCGGAACGCGTCGTCGAAGCGGGTCTGGCATCGCACGGCCACCCGCCGGATGCCGGCGCGGGCCGCGGCGGCTTCGGTCGCCGCGATCGCGGCATCGAAGGTGCGCGCGTCCCGGGCCGCGAGCTTGAGCACGCGCACTTCGTCCTTGGGCCGACCCTCGGCGAGCGGCGCCGAGTGCCACAGGACCAGCGCGTCCAGTCCGTCGTCGCCGTCGACGAGCGATGTGTCGCCGAGGCCGAGCTCCGCGGTCAGCAGGATCTCGCGAGTGAAGTCGTAGCCCGGAGCGAGGGCCGCGACGAGGTCGCGGGCCGCCTCGAGGGCCAGGCCACTCGCCGCGCTCTTGCGCTGCGACAACAGCACCGGGCTCTGATGCCCGCGCGTGACGATGTCGTTGGTCAGGGTCACGGTGAGATGGCCGGGGAAGAAGCCGAGCCGCGCGTAGAACCCGATGTTCTCCACGGTCCGGGGCATGGTCTCGAGGCCCAGGGTCGCCACGTCCTGCTCGAGCAGCCAGTCGAGCGCCGTCCGCACGATGGTCTTCCCCACGCCCGCGCCCTGGCGGTCGGGCCGCACGGCGAGGGGCCCCATCCACCCTTCGGCGCCCGAACGGTGGGCGATGTTGAAGGCGACCACGTGTCCCGCTTCGTCGCGCCACAGCATCGCGCCCGGGCCGGCGTCGAGCAGGGCGTAGCGCCACACCTGAGGATTGAGGTGCGGCACGCGCACTCCCACGAGCCCGTCGCGGCGGTACCGGTCGGTGAACGCATCGGCGAAGACGCGGTTCAGCCCCTCCGTGTCCCGCTCGCCCGCGGGCTCCGGCCCGTAGACCTGACGCTCAGGCAGCCACGCCCGCATCGGCGGCTCCCAAGGTAGCGGTGTCGTCCCGGACGACGCTCGCGCCGCGCGCCGGGTCGAAGTCCACGCGGATCACGCGATCGAGACCCTCTCGCACCTGCTCAATGTGCGTGATGAGGATGACCTGAGGGAAGCGGTCCGCCAGGCGGCGCAGCAGGCCGACGACGTGCAGGCGCCGGGCCTCGTCGAGCGAGCCGAAGATTTCGTCCAGCACGAGCAGGGACAGCGGCTGGCCGGCCCGCTCGGCGATCATCTGCGAAATGGCCAGCCGCAGGACCAGGCTCGCGATGTCCTCCTCGCCGCCCGAGATGACGGGCTTCGGTACGCCGCCCTCGAGGATCGTGAGGGTGTAGTCCTCCGTCAGCTCCAGCTCGTCGTAGCGGCCGTCGGTCAGGTCGGCCAGGAAGCCGGAGGCGAGCTCGGCGATCTCGGGGCGCATGCGCGCGTTCAGCTCGCCCCGCAGGTCGGAGAACGCGCGGTCCAGCTCGTTATGGAGGCGCTGGCGCGCCTTGAGCGCGGCAATCTCACGCTCGCGCTGAGCCCGCTCGGCTACCCGCCGCTTCGTCTCCGCCAGGTCATCCTCGGCGCGGTTCAACTCGCCGCGGGCCTCGACAACCGCGAGCTCCGACTCGCGTAGGGCACCCACCGCCCGATCGTAGCGATCCTTCGCCTGCCGGTATTCGGCGTCGGAGAAGCCCTCGGCACGGACGGCGTCGGTGAGCTCCCGCACCCGGCGCTCACCCGCCGACAGCTGCTGCTCGGCGTGTTCCGCATCCTGCACGAGGCGCTCGGCGCGTCGGGCGCGCTCCTCCAGCGCGGCGGCCTCGAGCGCGACGGGCTCGAGCTTCGCGAGCTCGGCCCGCACGGCGTCGTGCCGTGCCGGGTCGTAGCCGGCGGGCCGCGCGGTCAGCCGACGCTCGAGGTCGCCTGCCCGCCGGCGCGCGCCCACCAGCTCCGCGCTCGCGCGATCGCGCTCCTCGACCTGCGCCCGCAGCTCTCCCGCCCGGGCGCTGGCGCGGCGGCTCTCCTCGAGCACGCGGTCGCGCTCGGCCTCCGCATCCGACAGCTTGGTCGGCGGCTGGGCGAGCTGCTCGAGGCGCTGCCGGAAATACTTCCCGTCCCCGGTGATCACCTCGAGCTGAGCGTCGAGCAGCGCGAGAACGCCCGCGTATTCCGGCCCGAGCGGCCGCTTGCAGGTGGGACACGTGCCCTGCGGGCCGAGCTTCACGATCTGGTCGCGCTGCTCTTTCACTTCTTCGTACTGTTTGAGCAGCTCGGTGCGCTTGGTCTCGGCGTATTGCCGGTCGCGTACCCACAGCGTGCGCTCCTCCTCCGCGACCCGCTCGACCGCCTCCAGCCGCTCGTGCAGTTCGCGCGCCGCGGCATCCGCCCGGGTCAGGGACTCCGGGACGTCACCGAGCTCGGTGAGGCGGCGCTCGAGCATGCGGATGTTGCGGGCCAGCTCGGCGAGCTGCGCCTCCTCCGTCCGCCGCGTCGCCGTCTCACGCTGCAGCCCTTCGAGCGCCGCGACCTCCTGCTTCAGCCGGGCCACGGGCGCGAGCTCGGCGTCGAGCGCGCGCAGCTGCTCCCGGGCAGCGAGCGCGTCCGCGAGCTCCTTGTCGAGCCGTTGGAATTCCTGGCGCGACGACACCACCGCCTGCTCCGCCATACGCCGCTCGCCGTCGAGCGACAGCGTGCGCTCGCGGCGTGCCATCCACTCGTTCCAGCGCGGCTCTTCCCGACCCAGCGCGTCCTCCGCGGCCCGCCGCGCCGCGTCCGCGCTCTTGGCCGACCTGCGGGCCCCGCTCAGTCGCTGTTCCGCGGCCTGCCGCGCCGCGGCGAGCGCCGCGCCGTCGGGGAGGCCGGCCTCGAGACCCCGCACCTCCGCCGCCACCCCGTTGCGGACTTCGCGTACCCGCTCCTGCGCCTCGCGCAGGCGCTCGTACCCGAGCACGCGCGACAGAAACGCCGCCCGCTCCGTCTTGCCGAGCGCCGCCATCACGGCCAACTCCTTTTGGCCCGTGAAGTAGGTGTTGAAGAACTCGTCGTGGGTCATTCCCAGCGTGCGCTCGAGCTTGTCGGTGACCGCCTTGAGCGAATTCGCGATCACCTGCCCGTCCTGGTGGAGCACCGCGGTGGAGAGCCCGCGCTTCACGCGGTACTCGTGGGCGCCGAGGCGGAACTCGAGGTCCACCTCGACGCCCGCCCGACCCTTCGCGCCGAGCCGGCGGATCGAGTCCTTGTCCCCACGCACCGCCTGCACGCCGTACAGCGCCCAGGCGATCGCCTCGAGGATAGACGTCTTGCCGGAGCCGTTCGGCCCGATGATCCCCGTGATCCCGGGACCGAACTCGAGCTCGGTATCGGCGTGCTGGCGGAAGTTCACGAGGCGGAGCCGCAGCAGCTGCATCAGGTCCCCCCGCCCTCATCACCCTCGCGGCCGACGTGCGCCACGTACTCGACGCCGAGCCGCACGAAGTCGGCGCGGTCCAAGTCGGCGTCGAGCGGGCGGTGCTCGAGGAACTCCTGGACCGTCTCGGGCAGCGTCTGCCGATGCCCTGGCGCCCCCGACGCTTCCGCGCGGAGGACCTCGGGTCGGCGCAGATCGAGCTGGAAGTGGAGCGCGCGGGCCTTGTAGGCGCGGATGGCGCCATGATCCAGGTCCCGGGCGGTGGCCCGGGACACGTCGAACACGAGCTGCCGCACGATCTGATCGTCGATCCCGGGCTTCGCGCCGGCGACGGCGGCGGCGATCTGCTCGTCCAGCTCCTTCGGCGTGAGTCCCTTGCCCTCGATGGTCGGGAGCTCGACGTGACGCCGCACCGGAGCGATCGGCCGGAACGTCACTCGCGAGCCCGGGAGGTCGACGAGGAGGTACCCTTTACCTCGACGACCCTGCTCTTCCTCGTCTTGGAGTTGGCCCCAGGGATTGGGCGTCACGTACTCGATACTTCCCGGGTACCACGCGTTCGCCGCGACCTGCTGCGCGACATGGTAGTGGCCGAGGGCCACATAGTCCCACTGGGCTGGAGCGAGGTCGTGCTGATCGACCAGCGCTCCGCCGTACTCCGCGGTACCCCGCTTGTCTCCCAGGCCGGCCAACTGGCCGTGCAACAGAAGAATGTTGATCGTACTCCCGCGCTGCGGCCGGAGGGCCGGTCGCTCCGGCTGGATGACCGCCTGGTGAGGTGCCGCCAGCACCGAGCAGTCCAGTTTCGAGAACGTCAGGTGACGCGCCTGATCGACGACGACGTCCACGCCGAGTGCTTCGTACAACCGGAGAATCGTGCCTGTTTCCGCCGATCGCGGTGTGTCGTGTTCGCCCGCGATCATCACGATGGGAGCGTCCGGAAGACCGGCCCGCAACCGGTGCAGCTGCTGGAAGAGGTAGAGAATCGCGGGATTGGTCGGGCGGACGGAGTGAAAGATGTCGCCCGCGAGTACGATCAGATCCGGCCGTTGCACGAGCAGGTCGTCCACCGCGCGGCGGAACGCGTCGGCGACGTCGGCCTCGCGCTGATTCCCGCCCCGCGGCGTCTGCCGGTCGTACTGACGGAAGCCGAGGTGCAGGTCGGCGAGGTGCGCGAGCTTCACCGCGTCACTTGGCCTCGGTGAGTTGCAGCGACGTCTGCTGCGTCATGGCCATGGTCATCTCGGGTTGACCCGCAGCTCCACTCTTCATTTTTATCGTCCCGCCCATCATGGCCCGCACCTGGGCACTCCGCTTGAGTGAGTACAACTGCTCGCCCGAGAGATTGCCGGAGAGCCGGAGCGTGCCGGTTTTCGGGGCCCCACCCGGGCCCTGCTGCGTCAATGTGATCGGTTCGTCCGGGAAGGAGGTCTCGATACCGAGCAGCACGGACGTATCGACGCCGGCTACCTGGATCTCTTTGACGGTGATCCTGGTGCGTGATTTCAGCGGACCGCTCGTGCTCAGCGCCTGCTGGCCGAGCGGCAGCTCATGCTCCGCCACCCAGGAATCACCGACACCCACGGGCCCCTCCGGCAGCGGGAACGCCATGCCCTTCATGCTGGACCCCAGCTGCTCGGTTACCGGAGACGGGGCGCCGGCGAGCCCCGTAAAGGCCGCGCTGAGCACGTGCATGCGCTCGTCGTATACGACATCGCTCTTCATCCCGCGCATCCGGTCGAGCGCCGGCCCCATGGCGCCCGGACCCATCCCCGGGGCCTCGATCGACGTGGAGTCGAACGTCACCGTCACGGCCACCCCGCCCTGTGCGGGGCCCTTCACCAGCTGCGTGTAGTACATGCGCATCCTGAAGGTCTGCTCGGGCATGGCGCTCATCGGTCCGCCTTCGATCCGCATCGCATTCTGCTGATCGAGGGCGTAGTGGTAGGCCGCCCCCGCCGGCGGGTGGTAGCGCAACGTGACCTTGGGTCCACTCGCGCCACCGCGGCACCCGCCGACCGTGACCAGGGCTACCGCGGCGAGGGCGAGTGAACGGGCACCGGGCATTCGAGGCTCCTGTCGTTTCAGTAAGGTTCGTCGGAGATCGGGTTGAGCGGCGGCACGCGCTCGCGCGCCGCGGCCGGCGCGGCGGTGACGCGGCCGCCCAGCTGTTTCTTGAAATGCGCGAACGCGTCCTGGGGGCGCGTCTGCCGCGTGTGCGCGAGGGCGCGGCGCACGTCCTCCTCGCGCCGATCGGCGATCACGTCCTTGACCAGGTTCGGCCGCACCCGCCGGTCGAGCTTCACGAGCTGCCGCACCACCGCGTCCTCGAACGGCAGATCGGCCGCGGGCGGGAACCGCTCCACGCCATCCCGGCCGCGCAGCACCGCCGGCCGTGGGAAGCGCACGAAGATGGGCTGCGTGAAGTGCGGGTGCCGCAGCATCAGCTCCCCAATCGGGAGCGTGGCCAGCTTGATCTTGGTGGCCGGCGAGAGCACCTGGTAGCCGGGCGTCGCGAGCTCGTCCGAGTCCATGCGACCGAACACGATGGTGCCCGCGTTCCCCACCACGCGCCGGTGCACCTGGGAGCGGAATTGTTCGGCCCCGAACAACACCAGGCCAAGGTAACGCCCGCGCTCGGAGATATCGAGCAGCATTTTCTTCACGTACGTCTCGGGGCCGTCACCGGGCGCGTACTTGTTCAACTCGTCGACGAACACCACGACGGCGTCGACGCCCAGGTCGCGGCGCTCCAGGTGCTCGCGCAGCTTCGACACGACGCGCGCGAAGACGAGGTCCTGGCCGAGCGGATCGACGTTGGCCACGTCGACCACGTACACGGCGCGGTCCTCGAACCGGCCCCACGGCAGATCGTTCGACGGGCCGTCGTCGGTCACGAGACCCTTGCAGCGGGTGGAGATGTTCGATAGGCGATTGCGCACTTTGCGGATCGTCGCGATGTGGTGCGTGCGCCAGGTGTCGCCACGGCCCCCCCCGAGCTCCAGTCCGTCGAAAATCGACCGGAACAGCCGCTCCAGGTCGGCGAAGGTGACCACGCGATGCGTCCCGCCGAACCCGTCGTCGAACTCCTTGTCCACAACGCGATCGGAGAGGAAATCGATGAAGGCGTCGGCCTTCGCATCGATGTCGTCGCGGTTGAGCAGGACCTCGGCGTAGTCGAGTACCTCGCGCAGACCCCAGACGAGCGGCTCCACGTCGCCCACCAGGTCCGGGTGCGTGCGCAGCGTGTTCAGGTTCACGCCGTCGGCCTTGAAGGGAGCGTAATAGCGCACCCCCTCGAACGGCTGCGCCCGGACGCCGAGCCGCTCGTAGCGACGACGGTCTTCGTCCTCGAGCGCGCCGGGCTGATCGAGGAAGCACAGGTCGGGACCCTTCACGTTGAAGCACACCGCCGCGACCCGCCCTTTGTGCGACGGAAAATGCTGGAAGATGGAGCCGAGCAGGAACTCGACCGCGCTCGTCTTGGTGGCGAGCCCGGACACCCCGGAGATGTTCAGGTGCGCGGCTTCCGGTCCGAGCAGGAAATCGGCGTCCAGATAGACCGGTGCCTCGAGCCCACCCGACGTGTAGAGGCCCACAGGAATCGCGGTGGGCTGTGCTCCGCCGAGATAGGTGTCCATGCGCAGCGCCTGCGCGACGTCGACGTCGCTCGCGACGTGCACCTGCCCGAGCGGGACCGGTTGCAGCGGCTCCTCGGGCCTCTGACGCAGCACCGCCGCCGTCCACAAGCGGATCTCCTGCCGCACGGTCGGACTGTCGGCGGCCTTGGCCGGGTCGCCCTCGGCGCCCACCACGTCGTGCAGCGGAGTCGCCAGGTCGGAGTACGCGAACCCGTCGGTCACCACGCCGTACACGACCCGACCGGCTCCCTGCTCCCCGCGTCCGGCTCCCTCGACCTTGACGATCGCTCCGATCCCGATGCTCGTCTCGTTCGCAGTCCAGAAGTGGAATTGGTGCGGCGTCGCGGGCTTCTGTTCGGTGGCGACGACGCGACCGACGGGGGGAGGATCGCGTCGATCGATCACGACCCGGTCCTCGGAAGGCGGGAGGCGAGATGCGGGATGAGGTCGCGCGGAGCGCGCGCTCTCAAGTAGGTCTCCACGTCATGGATAGGGTAAAGTAACCGATCCCAGCGCCGGTCGGGCGTCGCGAGCGGCGCGCGTTCGGTGGTGAGCCAAGCCGAGATCGCGGATGCTCGGGCGACGGTTTCCGGATGCGCGCGCGCTTCCACCCGCAGCAGTCCGTACAAGAGGTCGTTCCCCTCCCAAGGCCACAGCCGGAGATACCAGGAGTGGATTGCGCGGCGCGCGCCGCGGCTTTTCGGCCGGAACACGCTGGTGCGGTGGACCGCGGGCAGGGTCAACGCGCGCTCGAGCTCCGGGCCCTCGAAGTACTCGGCGCCGTGACTTTTGACGACGCCCACCGCGCGGGGGTGCGCGGACAGCGTGGGCGAATCGGAGAGCACCCCGTCCACGACCAGCCATTCGTCGGCGCCGAGCCTCGAGAGCTGCCGCTCCGCGAGGCGCCGCTCGAGCGTGGCACGCGCCCGCTGCACTTCGATCCGCGCCGCCGGCAGGGCGCGGGCAGGCTGGCCGGCGTCCTCTGCGGAGATCTCGACGACACTGACCCCCGTTTCCGCGAGCGCCGCCCGCACGGCTGCGGGCAGGTGGTCGAGCCGGGTGATGGCGAGCTCCTCCGCGGCTTCAGCGATCGTGCGGGGGCGGCGGTCGCCCCCCCGGAGGCGGATCGCAGCGGCGACGTGCGCCCGCACGATCGGCGTGACGCCGGCGTACCCCACCACCCGCCACTGCTCGATGCCGTCGAGAAAACCGACGGCGGCGGGCGCGAGCGGGCGCGCCCCGGCCAGTGCGTGCACCCGGAGCTCCGGGTCTTCCACCGGGTCGGCGCCGGTGAACTCCTCCAGATCGGTGCGGCCGACGCTCGCTTCGGGGACGTAGGAGGCCGGCACCACCCCCGCCGCGAGGATCGCTTCGACCCAGGAGCGCGACACGGTCAGCGTGTCCGGAGGGCCCAGCCGAGGTAGGTAACGCTGAGATCGTCGGTGAGCACTCGCCGGCCGGTACCGTCGCCCGCCCGCTCGACGCCCTTCATCTCCTGTACTACCATATCGTGGCGAGCGAACGCGTCGCTCAGTTCCGCCGGCGTGATGAAGCGTGCGAAGTCGTGGAACCCCTCGGGCATGGTATGCTGCACGTACTCCTCGTCCCACACGACCTGCAGGAATCCGGCGATCGTGCGGTTGTGCGTCAGAAAACCGAGCCCGCCGCCGGGCGCGAGCACCAGGGCAATGCCGGCGATGGTGCGCTCCAGGTCGTCGACGTGCTCCAGCACGTCCACCGCGAACACGAGGTCGAAGGTCCCTTCGAGGCCGGCACCGTCCAAGTCCTCGGCGGTGCCGTGGCGGTAGTCGATGGTCAGTCCCGAGCGCCGGGCGTGGTCCCGCGCCGCCGCAAGCGATTTCTCCGACGGGTCGATACCGGTCACCGTTGCCCCCTCGGCGGCGAGCGTCTCGGCGAGGATGCCACCGCCGCACCCCACGTCGAAGACGCGCTTGCCCCCGAACCCGCCGAACACGCGGCGGAAGTATTCGACCCGCACCGCGTTCAGCTCGTGCAGCCCGGCGAACGGCCCCGCGTCGCTCCACCACACGCCGGGGACCCGGTCTACCAGGCGCTCGTACTTCTCGGGCTCCGAGAGACCGCCCAGGCGGGGGAGCTGGTCGGACATACCTCGAAATCTACGGCGTTGAGGAGGATGGTGGAGGATGGTGGAGGTTGGTGGAGGATGGTGGAGGTGGCTACCGGGCGAGGGCCTTGTAGAGCTGCCACGTGAGAAATCGTGCTCGGCATTGGCGATCGTTGAGGGCCGACCAATCCTCGTCGGCTAGCAGGCCAGCCTCCCGGGAGAACCGCAGCGCATACCCTACTTCAGTGAGCGACGATAGGGAGATGTCCAGAAAACGACGAAACTCCTTCCGGCTGCGCCGGGAGGACCCTTCTACAATGTTGACTGCGGCAGAGAACGCGGCACGACGGGTCTGCGAGGTGAGACCGTACTGCTCTTCGCTCGGGAAGGATTTTGTAACCCGGTAAACAGCAAGCGCTAGCTCGTGGCACTCGCGCCAGGCGTGAAGCCTTTCGTACGGGGCCATGCAGGACAAGCTACGGGGAGCGTTTCAGCCGGCTTTACCATTTTGCTGCTCGATGGGCTCTTTTACCGCCTTTTCGACCTCCACCAACCTCCACCCACCTCCACCATCCTCCAGAACCTCCTCCGCTCACGCGGTCGCTTCCACGTTGGGGAACGGCGGCACGTCGAGAAACCACAGCCCCGCGAGCCGCGAGTGCTTGTCCACCTCGACGAGCAACAGGTCGGCGACACGCACGACGGTGGCGGGGCGTTGGCGTCCTACGCGGATGTGGAGCACCGACTCATTGGTGTTTTTCTCCACCGTGAGCGCGGTGTCCACCTCCACCGCCGCGACTCGTGGCTGCGACTTGCGGCCGGGGAACACGACGCGTCCGTCCTTGGCGGGCTCCGGGATCGGCAGGGTGTCGCGCGTGCGGATGTCGTCCGGCCACGTGACGACGTCCACGCCGTGGATGCAACCGCCGGCCACGTCGATGACGACGAACGAGCCGTCGCCGCCTTCCAGGTCCACCGTCCCGTTGAGACCGGTCGTCTTCCCGGTGCCTTTGCAGGCGACGGAGAGGATGTCGGTTTCCGGGTCCCAGCGATAGCTCACCTTGGGCAGCTTGCCCGTGAGCGGCTCGATCCGTGCTTCGAATTGCATCGGGAACCCGCCTTCCAGCCTCCGCGGAGGGCGGGTAATATAGGCCGCACTCTCAGGAGGAGCTAGGACGATGCAGCGGCGGGACTTTGTGGCGGCTGGCGCCGCCGTGATTGCGGGACAGTATCAAACGCGGAACGCGGAACGCGGAACGCGGAACGGCAAGCTCGAACGCCTGTTCCGCGTTCCGACTTCCGACCTCCGCGTTATTCCGGGGCAGGAGCCCTCCCTTTCCCCGGAAGTCTTCGCCCGCCGTCTCGACCGGGCCCGGGGCGAGCTCAAGGCCCGCGGACTCGACCTCCTCATCGCCACGCCCAGTACCAACTACGAGTACCTCACCGGCTACAACCCGGGGCGGAGCGAGCGGCTGATCGCCCTGCTCCTGCCGGTCGTGGGCGCGCCGGCCATCGTCTGCCCGTCGTTCGAGGTGGAGCGCATCAAGCGCCACAGCATCGTGACCGAGCTGCACGGCTGGGAAGAGCAGGAGGACCCCCATGCCCTGGTGCGCGAAACCGTCCGCCGGCTCAGGCCGGGATCGGGGGCGGGGGGCGGCACCATCGCGCTCGAGTCGTCCACGGCGTACCAGACGTTCTTGCGGCTGGGGCGTGCGCTCCCGGGCTGGAAGTTCGTGGACGCCGGGCCCGTGACGGATCGACTGCGCGTCGTCAAGTCGCCCGAGGAGGTGGCCCTGCTGCGCCGCGCCATCGCCATCACGCTGGACGCCATGGCCGCGACTTTCGCCCAGCTCGCGGTCGGCTCGACCGAGGTTCAGGTCGCGCAGACGTTGTCGCGCGAAATGGAGCGGCGGGGCGCGCCGGGCGGCGGGCTGGTGCAGTTCGGCCCGTCGAGCGCGCTACCGCACGGCGGCCCCGCGGGGCCCAAGCTCGAGCGCGAGACCGTGGTGCTGATCGACTGCGGCTGCCGCGTGGGTGGCTACACCTCCGACATCACGCGCACCATCTGGTTCGGCGACCTCCCGTCGGAGGAGTTCCGCAAGGTGTTCAACGTAGTGCACGACGCCCAGACCGCCGCGATGGCGCTGGGGCGCGCGGGCACGCCGTGCGAAGAGATGGACCGCGCCGCGCGTAAGGTGATCACCGCCGCGGGCTACGGACCGTTCTTCACGCACCGCCTCGGCCACGGGCTCGGCATGGATGGCCACGAGCCCGAGTACCTCGTCGAAGGCAACACGACGCGCCTCGAGCCCGGTATGGTGTTCACGATCGAGCCCGGGATTTATCAGCTCGGGAAGTTCGGTGTGCGGATCGAAGATGACTGCGTGATGACGGCGACGGGTGTGGAGGTCCTGAGCCAGCGAGCTGCGAAGCTCTAGTCAGCGAGCTTTTTCGCGAACCCGATGATCCGATCGAGCGCCTTCTGGATGTTGTCCAAGGCCGCCGCGTACGACAACCGCACGTAGCGATCGTCTCCGAACGCGGCGCCCGGCACGAGCGCCACGCCGGTGGTGGTCACGAGCCGGGTGCAGAACTCCGTCCCCGTGATCTCTCCGAACGAGTCCACCCGGAAGAAGAAGTAGAACGCGCCGAGCGGCTCCACGAACTCGACCCCGGGGAGCTCCTGTCGGAAGCGCGCCACCACGACGTCACGTCGCTTGCGGAATTCGGCCACCATCCGCGCCACGTCCCGTTCCACCTGGTCGTCGCCGAGCGCTGCGGCGGCGGCGAACTGAGCGGGGTGATTCGCCCCCGTGGTCGTGTGCGACTGCAGCGCGGCCATCGCCTTCGCCACGGGGCCGGGCGCGAGCGCGAGGCCGATCCGCCATCCCGTCATCGCATAGGCCTTGCTCACTCCGTAGATCACGACCACGCGCTCGAGCAAGTCGTCCGGCAGGTCGAGGAACGAGGGCGACGGGCCCGTGCCGTAGTGGATGCGGCGGTAGATCTCGTCGGCGACGATCCACACCTTGCGGTCGCGCGCCCAGTGCGCGATCGCCTTGATTTCGGCCTGCGTATACACCGCCCCCGTGGGATTGCACGGTGAGCAGAGGATCAGACCCCGCGCGCCGGGCACCACGCGATCGAGGTCCCGCACGCTCACCTTGAGGCTCCACTCAGGCTCCCCGGGGACCAGCACCGGCCGGGCGCGGGACAAGTACACGATCTGCGGATACGACACCCACGCCGGCGCCGGAATCGCCACCACCTCCCCCGGCCCGAACAGCGTGAAGCACACGTTGAACAGCGATTGCTTCGAGCCGTTCGACACCACGATGTTGTCGGCGTTCACCGGACGGCCGCCCGAGAGAAGCGACAGGTGCTTTGCCGCGGCGGCGCGCAGCTCGAGGATCCCTTCGTTCGCCGGGTAGTGGGTCTTGCCCTCGCGGATGGCGCGAACGCCGGCGTCCGACGGGAGGGACGGCGTCGGGAAATCGGGCTCCCCGGCCCCCAGGTCGATCACGTCCTCCCCCGCCGCCTTGCGCCGCTTCGCCTCCTGCGAGATGGCGATCGTCGCAGAGGTCTCGAGGTGGTGCAGGTTGGGTGAGAGGCCGGACCCCGGAGTCATGCGCGGGAGGATAGCCCGAACAGGTAAGGGGACGCAACCCGAGCCCAGCCTGCGTTGCCTTTCCCTCCACCACGCGCTACCATCCCTCCCGACGGATCGCCCTTTGACAACCGAGGATCGTGTGACGGAAGCAGACGCGAAGGCCGCGCTGGAGCGCGGCCGGCCGGTGGTGCTGGTACGCCCGCCGGCGGTGGAGCAGGCGCGGGATCTGTGGGAGCTGCTTGGTCCGCTGAGCCCGGGGCATGGCCCCGGGGTCGGTCCACGCGTGCTCGTGGTGTGTGCGGACGATGCCAGCGCGGCGGAGTGGGTCGCCGCGGCGCCGGACGACCGCTCCATCCACGCCGTCACCGGCCTCGGCCGCACGGGCCGGGTCTTGAAGGAGCGCTCCGTCGACATGCTCGCCGGGGCGCCCAAGGACCTGGCCGCGCTGCTTGAGCGCGCCGCGCTCAAGCTCGACGCCGTTACCAGTGTGGTGCTCGCGTGGCCCGAAGCCCTCGCGCAGGGTGACGGTGCCGCCGTGCTCGACACCGTGCTTGGCGAAACCCGCGACGCTCGCCGCATCGTGTTGAGCTGGAATCCCGCCGTGCTCGGAGACTTTCTCGAGCGGCACGCCCGGCGCGCCCTGGTCGTCGGCATGCCCCCGGTGGACGAGACCGGTCGTCCGCTCCCGCCCGTCTGCCGCGCCCGCTTCGCGGTCGTCCCGCCGTTTCGCCGTTCCATCGCCCTGCGGGATGCCCTCGACGCGTTGGGCGCGACGACGCCGTTCGTCTGGAACGGCGGCCCCATCACACCACCCGAGGCACGCCCGGATGCGGTGCTCTGCACCGCGCTCCCGAGCCGCGACGAGGTCGCCGCGCTCGCCCGACTGGGGGGCGGCGAGCCCGTCTTCTTCATCGCCGCGATCCAATTGCCTTACCTCCGCTCGATCGCGACCCTCACGCCCCTGGCCGTCGCTTCCGGGGCTGATCGCGCGCGCGACCGCGCCGAAGCGCTGCGGGAGCGAGTGGCAGCGCTCCTGACGACCGGCAGCGTTGACGCGGAGCTCGCCCTGCTGGATCCACTGTTCGAGCGGTTCGATCCGGCGGAGGTTGCGGCCGCGTTGCTGGCGTTGCAACGAGAGGCGGGAGGCGGGATGCGGGATGCGGTAGTGGCGGCGCCTGTCGAAGGCGCACGGGTGAAGGTCTTCGTCGGCCTGGGAAAGAAGGACCGCGCCAGCGCGAAGGATCTCGTCGGAGCCCTGATTCGCGAAGCCGGCGTGCCGAAGGGCGACATCGGTCGGATCGATGTGCGCGAAACATTCAGTCTGATCGAGGTGACGGCCGGGGCGGCCGACCGGGCCGTCCGGGGGCTCACGGGGACGACGATCCGCGGGCGCCGGGTGCTTGCCCGACTCGACCGGGAGCGGTAGCGCGTCGGAACGCGAGGCAGCGCCCCGCGGTACAATGCCCGTGTCGTCCCCGACCACGCGCATCCAACCGTTCCTCCTCAGCGGCTACCACGGCGAGCCCACGCGTGGCAGCGTCACCATTCAGGCGTTCGACCGCGAGCAGCGCTTCCGGCGTGCGGTGGCGGGGCTCGGCAAATGGTGGGGGATCGGACTCCTCACGGTGCTGATCCCCGTGGCGCATTTCGTCCTCGTGCCGTCATTCCTGGCCTACGGCCTGTGGCAGTTCTTCCAGCGACTGGGTACGGCCGAGCTCGCCAGTGACGCGCGCGGCACGTGTCCTGATTGCGGCGCCGGGCAGGCGCTCGAGCTCGCGCCGCGCTGGCGCGCGCCGCAGCCCGTGACGTGCCGGCAGTGTCATCGGGGGTTGAGGCTCTCGCTTCCCACCTAGAGCCCTCACAACGCCGACGGGCCGCCCAGCGGGGCGGCCCGTGAACCACAAACCCGACGCTCACGCGGTCGGGTTATTTCTTGTTCACCACCTGCTTCAACTGCTTGCCGGCACGGAACGCTGGGGCGATCGATGCCTTGATCTGAATCACGCTGCCCGTCTTGGGATTACGACCCATGCGCGCCGCGCGCTTGCGGGCTTCGAAGTTTCCGAAGCCGGTGATCTGGACCTTTGCGCCCTTCTTCAGCTCTCCGGCGATGATCCCTTTATCGTCGAACAGGGCCTCGATCGCCCGGCCGGCGTCGGCCTTGGACATCTTGGTTCGCATGGCCAGTGCCGCGGTCAGCTCGGCTTTGTTCACGGCGTCTCCTTGTGAGGGTCTAGGGCAGTGAAAACCCTTGGAATTCCGCCTGTTTCGCGGGGTAGCCTGAGAAAACCCGCATAAAACCGCCACAATATGGGGTCCCCCCCCGAAAATCCGCAAGATAGCGGCATTTCCTTGACCCACCCTCCCCGCCCGACTACCCTTCCCCCGCCCCGTTGCCAGACGCCAAGACGCCAAGCCGTAAGGACTGCAATGTTCCACGGTACGCGCCCCGGTTGGATCGAAGTAATTGCTGGCGTGATGTTTTCCGGGAAGAGCGAAGAGTTGGTCCGTCGGGTTCGACGAGCGGTCATTGCTAAAAAGCGCGTCCAGGTTTTCAAGTCGCACCTGGACGCCCGCTACGCCGGGTTGTACTCGGTGAGCACTCACGACGGCGGCACGGTCGAGGCCGAGCCGGTGGATTGCTCCGACGGCGTGATCCGCGCGGTGCGATCCGACACCGAGGTGGTCGCCGTGGACGAAGTGCAGTTCCTGGACGACGGGATCGTCGTCGCCGCCAACGATCTCGCCGACCGCGGCGTGCGGGTCATGCTGGCGGGGATCGACATGGATTTCCGCGGGTTGCCGTTCGGTTCGATGCCCACCTTGCTCGCGGTCGCCGAGATCGTCGACAAGCTCCAAGCTATCTGCGTGGTGTGCGGCGGCCCGGCGAGCCGCAACCAGCGTCTCGTGAACGGACGGCCTGCCCTGTGGGAAAGCCCGACGATCATGGTGGGGGGCCGGGAGTCGTACGAGGCGAGGTGCCGGCACTGCCATAAAGTCCCCAGAGCTGATGAAGATCAGACCGCGCTTCTTTGAACGCGGAAGTGCGAACGCGGAATGCGGAACAGAGGTCCCCGCGCACCTGTTCCGCGTTCCGCCTTCCGCGTTCCGCGTTGCCCCGTGTTAAACGTCGCCCTGACCGGCAACATCGCCGCCGGCAAGTCGACTGTCGTCGATCTGTTCCGCCGCTGGGGGGCGACGATCATCGACGCGGACGTGCTCGTCCGCGAGGCCCAGGCGCCCGGCGGCGAAGTCCTGGCCGCGATCGCCGGCCGCTTCGGCGCGGACGTCCTGGCTTCCGACGGGACGCTCGACCGGGCGGCGCTGCGGGGCAAAGTGATGGGCGACCAGGCGGCGCTGGACGCGCTCAATCAGATCGTCCACCCTGCCGTGCGTCGTCGCCGCGAAGAGCTCCTGCGCGCGGCCCGGGAGGGCGGCGACCTGCTCGTCGTGAACGACATCCCGCTGCTGTTCGAGGCGCTCGACCCGGCTCAGTTCGATGCCGTGGTCCTGGTGGATGCGGGCGTGGCGCTGCGGCGCACCCGCCTGCGCGCCATGCGCGGGCTCTCGAACGACGAGGCCGACCGGATGATCGCGGCGCAGATGCCCGCCGAGCGCAAGCGGGCGAAGAGCGACGTGGTGATCGAGAACGAGGGCTCGCTGGAGCAGCTCGAGCGACAAGCCCGCGCGGCGTTCGACGAGCTGCGCCACCGCGCGGCGGTGGCGGCCTTGGGAGGGCGACCCGCGCGCGTGCTGCTGCTCGCCGCGGCGGGGGCGCGCGAACAGCCGACACTCAACCCGATCGCCGCCCGCTACGCGGACGCGGGACTCGCGGTCCGCCGGGTGACGGGCGACGCGGCCGCGATCGAGCGGGCGCTGGGCCAGCCCGCGACGCCCGACGCCATCGTGGCGACCGCGGCAGCCGCGGCGGCGGCCGAGCAGGCGTGGGCGGACGCGGGCCGTCCGGGCGTGCTGACGTCCCTCTCGGAGGACCCCGACCCCATCGCGGTGCGGCTCGATCTCCGGCCCTGGGGCGCCGGGCGGGTGCTCCTGGTCGAGCCCGGTGCGGCAGGCCTGGCGCCCCGGTCCGATCTGTTTCCATCTGCCAACCCGTTGCCTTGACAGAGGTTCGGTGCCCCGGTAACCTTCGCCGCGACCTCTCACGCCCGCGGAGCCCGACCCTGCATGGCGAACATTCCGGCCGATCTGCGCTACACCAAAGAGCATGAATACGTGAAGCAGACCGGCGCCGACGCCATCGTGCAGATCGGCATCACCGACTACGCGCAGGGCGAACTCGGTGACGTGGTGTTCGTGGACCTGCCGAAGGTCGGCGCCGTCTTTGCGCGCGGCGACGTGTTCGGCACGATCGAGGCCGTGAAGGCCGTGTCGGAGCTGTACGCGCCCCTCGCGGGGACCGTGACCGAGATGAACAAGGCGCTCGAGGGCGACCCCGCGCTGGTGAATCGCGATCCCTATGGCGCGGGCTGGATGATCAAGCTGCGGGCCAAGAATACCGCGGAGCTCGACCAGCTATTGACCGGTGAGGCGTACAAGAAGCAGATCGGGCAATAGCGTCGTCAGGCATGCTCACACTCACGTTCCACGGCCACGCCTGCTTCACGCTCGAAGCCGACGGTCGCCGAGTGATCATCGACCCGTTTCTCACGGGCAATCCCGCGACCGACATCCCGCTCGCGCGGCTCCCGAAGATCGACGCGGTGCTGTTGTCGCACGGTCACGGAGACCACCTGGGAGACGCGATCCCGATCGCCCGGCGCGACGGCGCGACGATCATCGCCACAGCGGAGCTGGCCCGGTTTTGCGGAGAGCGCGGGGCCACCGTGCATGCCATGCACATCGGCGGCGCCCGGGAGTTCCCCTTCGGTCGGGTGAAGCTCGTGCCCGCGTTCCACGGAGGGGCCGTGGAGGGAGACGCGACGGGCCAGTTCACGACCAACCCCTGCGGGGTGGTCGTCACGATGGGTGGGCGCACCGTGTATCACTGCGGGGACACGGGCCTCACCATGGAGATGCAGCTGCTCGCCGGGCGCGTGGACGCGATGCTCGTTCCGATCGGCGACAACTACACGATGGGCGTCGAAGACGCGGTACGCGCCGTGGAGTTCGTGCAACCCCGCGCGGTGATTCCGATGCATTACAATACATGGGACGTGATCAAGGCCGATCCGGAGCAGTTCAAGCGCCAGGTGGGCGGCCGCGCCCGCGTCGTGGTGCTGGCGCCGGGTGAGGCTCACACCCTTTCCTGACGAGGTCAGGCGACTCCGCTTATGGTGACGGTCCGCGCTTCCCTCGCCCCAGCCGATCGCTTCGTGACCCGCCATATCGGGCCGAGTCCCGACGAGACGCGGGGCATGCTGGCGACGTTGGGATACGACTCGCTCGACGCCTTCATCGACGCCGTGATCCCGGAAGACATCCGGTTGCGGCGCCCGCTGGCGCTGCCGCCGGGGCGGACCGAGCGCGAAGTGCTGCAGGCGCTGCGCGGTCTCGCCGCTCAGAATCAGCTGTATCGCTCCTACATCGGGATGGGCTATCACCACTCCTTCACGCCCCAGGTCATCCAGCGCAACATCGTCGAGAACCCGGGGTGGTACACGGCGTACACACCGTACCAGCCGGAGATCGCGCAGGGCCGGCTCGAGGCGCTGCTCAACTTCCAGACGATGGTCGCCGACCTCACCGCCCTGCCGATCGCCAACGCCTCCCTGCTCGATGAAGCCACCGCCGCCGCCGAGGCGATGAACCTGACCGAAGCGGTCGCGAAGGTGCCCCCCGGCACCACGCCGATGTTCATGATTGCGGAGGGATGCCACCCGCAGACGATCGCGGTCGTGCGCACCCGGGCGGAGGCGCGCGGCGTGCAGACCGTCATCGCGGATCCCGCGGGTTTCGAGTTCCGCCCCGGCGTGATCGGCGCGCTGCTGCAGTATCCCACGACCGAGGGGAAGATCGAGGACTACCGCGCGTTCTGCGACAAGGCGCATGCCGCGGAGGCGCTCGTGACGGTCGCGACCGACCTGCTCGCCCTCACCGTGCTGGTGCCGCCGGGGGAGTGGGGCGCGGACATCGCCGTGGGGAACTCACAACGGTTCGGCGTACCGATGGGCTACGGCGGCCCGCACGCCGCGTTCTTCGCGACGCGGGAGGCCCATCGGCGCCACGTGCCCGGCCGCATCATCGGCGTATCGCGCGATGCCGCGGGCCGTCCCGCGCTCCGCATGGCGCTGCAGACGCGCGAGCAGCACATCCGGCGCGAGAAGGCCACGAGCAACATCTGCACCGCGCAGGTGCTCCTCGCCGTGATGGCGAGCATGTACGCCGTGTATCACGGGCCCGAAGGGCTGCGCCGCATCGCCGAGCGCGTGCACACCCTCGCCGTCCTGCTCGCGCAGGCCGTGACCCGGCTCGGCTACCGCGTCGTGCATGCGTCGTTCTTCGACACGCTGTGCGTGGAAGTGGAGTCCTGGGTCCTGCCGCGCCTGCTCGACGCCGCCCGGGCGCGCCGCATCAACCTGCGGGTCATCTCCCCCACCCGGATCGGCATCTCGCTCGACGAGGCCACGGCGCTGGGCGACCTCGCCGACCTCGTCACGGCGTTCTCGCTCAACGAGGTGCTGCCCTTCATGGTGGAAGACCTCGGCGCGAAAGCCGACCCCTCAATCCCCGAGTCGCTGCACCGCACCTCGTCCTACCTGACGCACCCGGTGTTCCATCGCTACCGCTCCGAGACGGAGATGCTGCGCTACATCAAGCGGCTCGAAGGGCGCGACCTGTCGCTCACATCGGCTATGATCCCGCTCGGCTCGTGCACGATGAAGCTCAACGCCACCACCGAGATGGTCCCGCTGTCGTGGCGCGAGTTCAATCGACTGCACCCGTTCGCGCCGCGGGAACAGGCCACCGGCTACCGCACGCTGTTCCGCCAGCTCGAGGATATGCTGGCGGAGATCACGGGCTTCCCGAAAGTCTCGCTGCAGCCGAACTCGGGGGCGCAGGGCGAGTTCACCGGACTGCTCGTGATCCGGGCCTATCACCGCTCTCGTGGTGAGGGGCACCGCACCACCTGTTTGATTCCGACATCGGCGCATGGGACGAACCCCGCGAGCGCCGTGATGGCCGGGCTGCGCGTCGTGCCGGTGCAGGCGGACGCCAGCGGCAACATCGACGTTGGGGACCTGCGTGCCAAGGCGGCCGAGCACAAGGACACGCTCGCGGCGCTCATGATCACGTACCCGTCCACCCACGGCGTCTTCGAGGCCTCCATCCGGCAGGCGTGCGACATCATTCACGCGCACGGCGGGCAGGTGTACATGGACGGCGCGAACATGAACGCGCAGGTGGGCCTGGTCCGCCCCGCCGACATAGGCGCCGACGTGTGCCACCTGAACCTGCATAAGACCTTCTGCATCCCGCATGGCGGCGGTGGGCCCGGGATGGGGCCCATCTGTGTGGCGGCGCACCTCGGACCCTTCCTGCCAGACCACCCGGTCGTGCCGCTGCGCCAGCAGCAGCCGTGCGGGACGGTGTCGGCGGCGCCGTGGGGGAGCGCGTGGATCCTGCCGATCTCCTGGGCCTACGTTGCGTTGATGGGGCGCGAAGGGCTCGTGGAGGCAACCAAGATGGCGATCCTCAACGCCAACTACGTGGCGCGCCGGCTCGCCCCGCACTACCCGCTCCTCTTTACGGGGCAAAACGGCCTGATCGCGCACGAGTGCATCATCGATTGCCGGCCCTTCAAGGCCTCCGCCGGCATCGAGGTGGAGGACATCGCGAAGCGCATCATCGATTACGGCTTCCATCCACCGACGGTCTCGTTCCCAGTCGCCGGCACCTTGATGATCGAGCCCACCGAGAGCGAGTCGAAGGAAGAGCTGGATCGTTTCTGCGACGCGCTGATCTCGATCCGCCAGGAGATCCGCGAGGTGGAGGACGGGACGCAGCCCCGCGGCAACAACCTGCTCGCGAACGCGCCGCACACCCTGGAAGACGTCATCGCCGACACGTGGGATCGGCCGTATGCGCGCGAGCGCGCCGCCTTCCCCGCGGTGTGGACGCGGTCGCACAAGGTATGGCCGTCGGTGAGCCGCGTGGACGGCGCGTACGGCGATCGGAACCTGGTGTGCGTGTGCCCGCCGATGGAGGCCTATGCGCTCGCCGCTGATTGAGGCGGCATGCGCTTGCCAACTCTCCCTCGACGCTGCGGGCCGCTCCGGCGCCGAAAACATGGCGATCGACGCGGCGCTGCTGGACCGCGCCAACGGCACGGGCCTGAGCTTCTTGCGGCTCTACCGCTTCGACCCGCCGTGTCTGTCGCTGGGCCGCAACGAGCCTGCGGCCCGCTACGATCACACGGAGATCGCGCGGCGTGGGCTCGACGTGGTGCGGCGACCGACAGGTGGTCGCGCCGTGTGGCACGAGCACGAGGTGACCTACGCGGTAGCCGCGCCCGTGGCGGCGTTCGGCTCGTTACGTCACGCGTACCACACCATCCACGAACGCATCGCTCGAGCGCTCCGGTCCCTCGGTGCCGATGCCACGGTGGCCCCCCACCAACCTCCACCAGCCTCGCGGGTCGACCAGCCTACGTCCTGCTTCGCGACCCCGGTGGGCGGCGAGGTACTCGTCGCCGGTCGCAAGCTGGTGGGCTCGGCGCAGGTCCGGAAAGGAAACGCATTCTTGCAGCATGGGTCCATTCTGCTCGACGGCTCGCAGGAGATCATTGCAGCCGTAAGCCGCACGCCACAAGTCGCAAGTGGGGTAACCACGCTCGCTCGAATACTCGGCCGGCCCGTGACGTTTGAGGAGGTCGCCGACGCCATCGTCGCTGCGTGGGGCGACGCGGTCACCGCCCCCAACCTTCACCAACCTCCCCCAACCTCCACAACCTTGCATTTGGACCTGGCGCCGGTAGGCATCGCGGTGAAATCTTAGGCGCCATGCCAACCGCCCGCCCACGTGCCGGCCTGACCTTCGCCGCGCTCGCCAGCCTCACCCTGGTCGCCGGGTGTGAGCGCCCGGTCGGTTGCACCGGCGAATACTGCGGCACCATGGTCATCGCGTCCGGTGGGGAGCCGGATATCCTGCTCCCGCCCGTCAGCGAGTTCTCGATCACGCGGGATGTGACCGATCAGCTGTTTCTCAAGCTCGCCGACCTGGGGGCGTCGGGAAACACGATCGGCGACGAGGACTTCCAGCCACAGCTGGCTCAGCGGTGGGAGTGGGACACCCCGACGACGCTGGTGTTTCATCTCGACCCGCGAGCCCGCTGGCAGGACGGCCAGGCGGTGACGGCGGCGGACGTGGCATTCACGTACGACGCGTACACGGACACGCTCGTCAAATCCTCGTTCCGCTCCTCGCTGCGCCAGGTCGCCGCGGTCACCACGCGCGACTCGCTGACCGTGGTGTTCCGGTTCCGGCAGCGCTACCCCGAGATGTTCTACGATGCCGTGTACCACCTGCGTATCCTGCCCGCGCACCTCCTGCGGGAGGTCCCGCGCGATCAGTGGCGCAGCGCCGCGTTCGGGCGGGCGCCCGTGGGCGACGGGCCGTACCGCTTCGTCGTCTGGAAGGCCGGTGAAAGCATCGAGCTCGCCGCAGACTCGACCTTCTTCCTCGGCCGTCCCCACCTCCGGCGCGTGATCTGGCGCTTCACACCGGACCAGCAGGGGGCGGTGACCCAGCTCATCACGGGCGACGCGGATGCCGTCGAGGTGCTGGTCACGCCCGACAACGTGCAGCGCGCGCGCGCGGACACCGCGCTCGCGACCTATCCCTACAAGGGGTCGGCATACGGCTATGTGGGATTCAACCTGGCCGCGCCCGGCGACTCCACCAAACCGCACCCGCTGTTCGGCGACCGCGACCTGCGGCGAGCGCTCGTCATGGCCACGGACCGCGAGCGGGTGCTGCGCAACGTGTTCGGCGACCTCGCCAAGGTTCCACCGGGCCCGTTGTCGCAGGTATGGTGGATCTGGGACCCGGAGATTCGTGAGTTGCCGTACGACAGCGGCCAGGCGGCCCGGCTCCTCACCAGGACCGGTTGGACCGACTCGGACGGCGACGGCATCCGCGACAAGGACGGTCGACCGCTCGCCTTCCGCCTGCTGCTCCCGACGACGAGCGCCGTCCGCCGCCAATACGCGCGGCTGTTGCAGGAGCAGTTCCGGATCGCCGGGGTGGAGGTCCAGCTCGACGAGGTCGACTTCAGCCTGTACAACGAGCGCGCCCGCGCCGGCCGATTCGACGCCCTGCTCAACGTGTGGAACACGGACCCGACGCCCTCGTCGGGCTTTCCCCAGACGTGGACGCCGGCGGGGTTCGGACGCTCCAACTACGGCCGGTACGACAACCCGGAGGTGGACCGGCTGGTGGACCAGGCGGTGGCGTCGGCCGCGAACCGCGACCAGGCCCGCCGCGCCTGGCGGGCGGCCGTCGAGACCCTGAACCGGGACGCGCCCGGGATTTTCCTCTTCGCTACCTCGAACGTCGCGGCCGTCCACAAGCGAATCGCGGACGTGACCATCCGCCCCGATTCCTGGCTCGCCCTGCTCCGCACGTGGCGCATTCCCGCTGACCGACTGACGGATCGAGACCGCGTGGAGCGCTAGGTGGCGGCGTGGCTGGTGCGGCGGCTGGTCGCGTCGATGGCCATCGTGTTCGCGGTCGTCACCATCACGTTCTTCGTCGTGCATCTCGCTCACGGCAAGCCGTGCGGGTCCGACGATCGGCCGCTCCCGCCTGAAATCTGCCAAGCGCTGTGTCGGCGCTTCGGTTGCGACAAGCCCCTGTTGGAGCAATACGGGAAGTACCTGGCCGCCCTGGCGCGCGGAGACCTGGGCGAGTCCATCGGACTGCATCGACCCGTGGCCGACGCGCTCGCCGACGCGATCCCCAACACCTTCACGCTGGCGCTCGCCGCCCTGCTCATCGACTTCGCGCTCGGCCTCGCGCTCGGGATCTATCAGGCCGTGCGGGCGGGCCGGTTCGGCGACGTGGCCGTCGGCAACGTCGCGCTGCTCGTCAACTCCATGCCGGTGTTCTGGCTGGGGCTGGTCCTGCTGCTCGTCTTCGCGCAGTGGCTCCGCTGGTTCCCCGCGGGCGGGATCACCAATCCCATCCTGTGTCCCCGGCTCGATTCGCCGTACTGCCTGCTCGATTTCCTCTGGCACCTCACACTCCCCGCCCTCACGCTCGGGCTGGTGGGCGCGGCGAGCACGGCGCGCTACCAGCGCGCGGCGATGCTCGAGGTCGTCCGCCAGGACTACGTGCGGACGGCGCGCGCCAAAGGCCTGCGGGAACAGCGGGTGCTGCTCGTGCACGCACTCCGGAATGCGCTGCTCCCGATCATCACGCTGTTCGGGTTGGCCTTTCCGTTTCTGTTCACGGGGGCGGTCCTGATCGAGACGGTGTTCGCGTGGCCCGGGATGGGCCGGCTCGCCGTGAATGCGATCTTCCAGCGCGACTACCCCGTGGTGACCGGCGCGGCCCTGCTCACGAGCGCGATGGTGGTGCTGGGCAACCTGATCGCCGATGCGCTGTATGCCGTGGCCGACCCACGGATCCGGGTGCGGGGAGGAGAGGGGGGCCCCTGAATATTTGGAACTGGCTCGCGGTGGGCGGGGCCGCGGTGCTGGCGCTCGCCGTCGTCGCGGCGCTGCGACGACGCGTGCGAGCGACCGCGCCGGGGCGGCGGTTCTTCCGCCACCCGACGGCGGGGCCCGGCGTGTTCGTGCTCACCTTCTTTGTGACCATCGCCTTCGCCGCACCGGTCGTGGCACCGTACCCACCGTACTACCAGATCGATATCGAACACCCCAACCATCCGCCCTCCGCCCAATTTCTCCTCGGCACCGACCCGCTCAGTCGGGACGTGTGGAGCCGGGTCGTGTACGGCGCACGCGTGTCGCTCGGCATCGGGGCCGTGGCGATGCTCGTGGCCGCCAGCGTCGGCACCGCGGTAGGTGCCGTCGCGGGCTATTTCCGGCGCTGGGTGGACACCACACTCATGCGGCTCGTCGACGTGGGCCTCGCCATGCCGCGCATTTTCGTGTTGCTGATGGCCGTGGCGCTGTGGGAGCACATCGCACTCTGGGTCCTGGTGCTCCTGATCGGACTCACCGGTTGGTTCGGGACCAGCCGGCTGGTGCGCGCGGAAGTGCTCAGTCTGCGCGAGCGCGAGTTCGTGGCCGCGGCGCGGGCGCTGGGCGCGGGTGCCGGGCGCGTTATCTTTCGTCACGTCCTTCCCAACGCGGCGGCCCCGATCATCGTCTCCGCGGCCCTCGGCATCGGCCACATGATGCTGCTCGAGGCCGGGCTTTCGTTCCTCGGGATGGGCGTCCCCTCCCCGACGCCCAGCTGGGGCAACATGATCGCCGACGGCTGGCACAAGATGGCCGTCGCCTGGTGGTCGGCGACGTTTCCCGGACTGGCGATCTCGCTCGTGGTGATGGCGCTGAACGCTGTGGGCGACGCGCTGCGCGACGCGCTCGATCCCCGCAGGGAGGCGGTGTGACCGAGCCCCTGCTCCGCGTGCGTGACCTCAAGACCTACTTCGTGACCGAGCAGGGCAGCGGCACGGCGCGCGCGGTGGACGGCGTCTCCTTCGAGGTGCAACCGGGTGAGACGCTCGGCATCGTGGGCGAGTCGGGGTGCGGCAAGACCGTCACGTCGCTCTCCATTCTCCGCCTCATCCCCGAGCCTCCCGGTCACATCCGCCCCGGCAGCTTCATCGAGTTCGAAGGGCGCAACCTGCTCACCCTCGAGCCCCGTGACCTGCGCGCCATCCGTGGCAACCAGATCGCGATGATCTTCCAGGAGCCGATGACGTCGCTCAATCCGGTGTTCACGGTGGGCGATCAGATCGCCGAGGCGGCTATCGTGCACCAGCGCCTGTCGCACCGGGCCGCGCGGACCCGCGCCATCGAGATGCTCAGGCTCGTCGGAATCCCCGACCCCGAGGAACGGGTGGATCACTACCCCCATCAGATGAGCGGGGGCATGCGCCAGCGCGTCATGATCGCGATGGCCCTGGTGTGCCACCCCAAGCTGCTCATCGCCGACGAGCCCACCACCGCGCTCGACGTCACGATCCAGGCGCAAATCCTCGAGCTGCTCGACCGGCTGCAGGCGGAGCTCGGCATGGCGGTCATACTGATCACCCACGACCTCGGAGTGGTGGCGGGAAGCGCCGACCGCGTCGTGGTGATGTACGCCGGTCAGGTAGTGGAGCAAGCGCCGACCGCGGCGCTGTTCGCGCGCCCGCTGCACCCGTACACGGAAGGGCTCCTCGCCTCCGTGCCGCGGCTCGACGCCCCGCCCGCCCGCGAGCACGGCCGGCTGCACGGCATTCCGGGCCAGGTGCCCGCCGCAACGGCTTGGCCCGAGGGGTGCCGGTTCCACCCCCGTTGCCCGTACGCCTGGGACCGTTGTCGCGCGGAAGCACCGCCCCTGCTCGACGCGGGCGGCGGGGCAGAGCCCGGGACCCACACTGTGCGCTGCTGGCTGCTCACCGACCCGCGGCGTCGGACGCCGCACCCGTGACGCCGGCGCTCGTGGACGTGCGGGGACTCGTCAAGCACTTTCCGGGCGAGCGCAGGCTGCTCGGGCTCGGCCCGCCGCGTGCCGTCGTGCGCGCGGTGGACGACGTGTCGTTCGCGATCGCACCCGGACAGACGCTGGGGCTCGTGGGCGAATCGGGCTGCGGCAAGTCCACCGTGGGGCGGGCGATCCTCCGATTGATCGAGCCCGACGCCGGGCGCGTCACGATCGACGGCCAAGACGTGGTCACGCTCGGGGCACGCGCGCTGCGCGCGCTGCGGCGCCGCATGCAGATCGTGTTTCAGGACCCGTACGGCTCGCTCAACCCGCGCATGACGGTGCACCAGATGCTCGCCGAGCCGCTGGCCATCCATCGGATCGCGAGCGGGGCCGATGCCGAGCGACGCATCGCGGCCTTGCTCGAGGAGGTGGGCCTCGATCCCAGCTTCGCGCAGAGCTATCCGCACGAGCTCTCGGGTGGCCAGCGGCAACGTGTAGGGATCGCCCGCGCCCTCTCGGTCGAGCCAAACTTCCTCGTGCTCGACGAGCCGGTGAGCGCGCTCGACGTGTCGGTCCAGGCGCAGGTGCTGAACCTGCTCGCCGACCTGCAGCAGCGCCGCCGGCTCACCTACCTGTTCATCGCACACGATCTCGCGGTCGTGAAGCACATCGCGGATCAGGTGGCGGTCATGTACCTCGGCAAAATCGTGGAGCGCGCGCCCGCACCCACCCTGTACGGCAGCCCCCGCCATCCCTACACCACGTCGCTGCTCTCCGCCGTGCCGGTGCCGGACCCCCAGGCACAGCGCCAGCGCATCGTGCTGGCGGGCGACGTGCCGTCCCCAGCGCACCCGCCGCCCGGCTGCCCTTTCCACCCACGCTGCCCGCACCCCAAGAAGGACGCGCGCTGCCGCACGGACCCACCGGCATTGCGCGAGGTCGCACCGGGGCAGCTCGCCGCCTGCCACTTCGCTGAGGAGCCGCTGTGACCACACGATTTGTTACCATGCTGCGTGACCCCCAGCTCTGGGTGCCCGTCGCCGTGCTCATCGCCGGCCTACTGGTCCTGTGGTGGATCCGCTAGCCGCCGCCCCCGCCCCCGCCCCCGCCCCCGGCCTCGACCCCGGCCGGCTGCGCCGCCTCCAGCTCGCCGGCATTGCCAGCGGCTTCACCGCCGGCGCGTGGCTGGGCGCCGCTGAAGCGCCGACCAAGATGGTGACCCTCGGCCTCTCACCGGTCGTGATTTCGCTGGCCATGGTGCTGGGGGTGTTCCTGGCGCGGTGGAGCCTGCCGGCCCTGCTCCGCGGGACGGCGGCGATCGGGGCGGACGTGCGGCAGGCGCCTCACCTCATCGTGTGGGCGGTGCTCGCCGGGTGTCTCTGGGCCGTCGCCAACACGCTCACCATCTTCGCGATCCGCGACATCGGATTGAGCATTGCGTTTCCCCTGTGGAACGCGAACAGCCTACTGGGAATCGTCTGGGGTGCCGTGTTCTTCAACGAGCTTCACGGGGCCGGATGGGGGCGCCGGGTCGGCGTGCTCGGCGGCGCCGTTCTCATGTTCGGGGGCGCAACGCTGCTCGCGGTCGCGTCGTCTGCCGGTGCGCCTGGTGGCCACGCGGCCCGCGGCGTCGCCGCGGCGCTCGCGGCGGGAGCGCTGTGGGGCACGATGTACATCCCCTACCGCAAGGCCTACCTCACCGGGATGAACCCGCTCGCCTTCATCACGTTCTTCACGGTAGGAGAGGTCGTGATGATGCTGACGCTCGCGCTGGCCGACCGCGGCGGCGTGGCCGCACTCGCCGCGGACTTGGTCGGGGCGCGCGACGTGCTGTTCTGGCTCTTGCTTGGCGGGTTCGTGTGGGTAGTGGGCGATCTGTTTCAGCAGTATGCGGCGAAGTACGTCGGTATCAGCCGGGGGATACCGCTGTCCAACACCAACCAGCTGTGGGGTCTCGTGTGGGGGCTGCTGGTGTTCGGTGAGCTGCAGGGCGGTGCGGCGACGACGTACGGACAGGTGATCGGCGGGTCGCTGCTGATGGCGCTGGGCGCGGTGGCGATCGCGCTAGCCTCCGCCACGGGTGCCGAGCACCGCCGCTGGCAGGAAGCGGCGACGCGTGAAGGCGACCGCTACGGCATCGACCCGGCGTACGTCCGCGCCGCGCTCGCCGGCGAAAGCGCGAGCGTTTCTCCCAGCCGACGCTCCTGGGTCGACTGGGCCCTGGTCGGGGGTGCCACCGCGACCATCGCGGGGTTCGGGATGGTAGCTCGCGTGCCCCAGCTAACGCTCGGCTGGGGCTGGGTCGCGGGTCTCACGGCGGCGATGCTGGCGCTCCTCGCCGGAACCGGCTGGCTGCTCTGGCGCACGACACGGTTCAACTGAGGGGCGCGTCACCGATTGCCCTAACTTCTTCTTCCACCGAAGCCGCGCGGCGCTGTCATCCTGAGCGAGCGCGCGGCACACGCGCGAGCGAAGGATCTGTTTGAGGCTAGCGCACCCCGCCCATCAGGCGCTGTACCGGCTTAATGAGCAGGAACATGACCGCGGCGGCGCTCAGCGTCACGGCGGCGGTCGCGCCGAACAAGGTGGGGAGCGGAGTCGTGCTGATGAACCCCGCCGACCAGCCGGCCAGCTTGTTTCCCAGTGCGTTAGAGAGGAAGAACACCCCCATCATGAGCCCGACCACCTGCCTCGGCGCAAGTTTGGTCACGACCGACAGGCCGACGGGGCTGAGGCATAGCTCGCCCAGCTCTTCGATGAAATACACGGCGACAAGCCACAGCGGGCTGATCTTGACCCCGCCCTGCGCGATCGCCCCCGCCGGCATGAGCAGCACGAACGCCAGCCCCACGAACAGCAGCGCGAGGGCGAACTTTGCGGGAGAGGACGGCTGCCGCGGCCCGAGCTTCACCCACAGCCACGCGAAGATGGGCGACAACAGGATCACGAACGCGGCCTGAATGGACACGAACCACGACGCGTACAGCTTGATGCCGAGCAGCTCGAGGTGGACGTAGCGGTCGGCAAACAGGTTGAGCGTGGACCCGGCCTGCTCGTACGCGCCCCAGAAGAACGACGCGAACAGGAAGAAGACCAAGACGGCCACAATGCGCCGCAAATCCTGCGCGGTGAGTGGTTCGCCCGGGGCCCGCGTCCCGGTCGCAGCCGGCGCGGGTCGTGCGGTGAGCCGGTCGATCGCCGGCTGAAGGCGCCGGCGCCCTAGGACATATTGCACGAGTCCCAAGGTCATGCCGACTCCGGCGCACGCGAATCCCAGATGCCAGTCCACCCCTTCGGCCAGTTTGCCGGCGACGATCGGCCCAAGGAATGCGCCGAGGTTGATCCCCATGTAGAAGATCGAGAATCCGGCGTCGCGCCGTTCGTCCCCCTGTTCATACAGCGATCCGACGAGGGTCGAGACGTTCGGCTTGAGTAGCCCGGTACCGATGACGATCAACGAGAGGCCGGCGTAGAAGAACGGCAGAGCATGAAACGCGAGCGTGAAGTGGCCCAGCGCGATGATGATCCCACCGATCAGGACGCTGCGGTAGTGCCCCAGCCAGCGGTCGGCGATGATCCCGCCGAAGATCGCGGCCAGCCACACGCTGCCGACATAGTTGCCATACACGGCGCCCGCGTGGGGATCGGTGAAGCCGAGCGCCTTCGTCATGTACAAGATGAGGAACCCGCGCATCCCGTAGTAGCTGAACCGCTCCCACATCTCGGTGAAGAAGAGCGTGGCGAGACCGCGGGGGTGACCGAACCACGACGACCCGGGCGGGGGACTCGTCACTCGAACAGGTCGTTCTGCTCGACGGGCTCCGAGCGCTGCGGGGCCCGGAGAAGCTCGCCCAGCCGCTGCTCCCATTGCTCGACGTCCACGTGGTGCTCGCTCTGAAGCGCCCGGCGCAGGGCCGGTGAAAACTCGTGGAACGCCGCGAGCAGCTCCGTCACGGCCTCCCGCAGCGCCTGGACCTGGAAGCCCTCGCCGGTCGCGCCCATGTCCTCGAGGATGCTCTGCTCGGTGCGCGAGGCGATGATTGGCTCCGCGCGCCCCTGTACGAAGACGTTGGTCCGCCGCTTGGGACCGCGCTCGTCCTCGATCGGCATCAATCCGATGATGCCGTCGGAGCGCCAGTACTTGCCGTAGCCGAGAAAGACCATGCGGTCGCGCTTGATGTCCATGCTGCCTCCGGAGCGCCGCCCGTCCGCGCTGCGTGGCCCGGGCCCAAAGGCGTCACGGAACCAGGACAGTACGCCGCGGATCACGCTCATGGTTAGTCCTTCTTCATCTTCTTCTTGAGCTCGCGGAGCTGCCGGTCGGCGGCCGCCTCGCGCGCGGCGCGGTCGAGCTGCGACTTGAGCAGCTCGTCCGCCGGGTCCACGCCGGGACGCGGCCCCCCGGCGGCCTGCAAGTCGCGCCAGGCACGTTCCGCCGAGCGCTCCGCCTCGGTGAGCGGCCGGTCGCGTTCCGCCCACCCCAGCTGCGCCTGCATGTCCCCGAGCTCGCGCTCGTACAGTGCGAGCTCGCCCTGCAGGGCCGCCAGCTTCTTCGCGAGCACCTCCGCGCGCCCGCGATGCTTCGCCGCGAACCGCTGGGCAACCTCCACCGTTTCCCGGTCCTGGATCTCGGATGCAAGCCGGCCGCGGCGCTCGGCATCGGCCAGGCGCTGGCGCTCCTGGGTGAGGTCGCGCTCGGTACGCGCTACCGCCTCACGCGTCTCGCCCACGGCGAGCTTCGCCTCGACCACCGCCTCCCGCATCTGCCGCGCCAGGTCGCGCAAGTCTCCCGGCGGCGTCGCCGCGTCCAGGGCGGCGCGCAACGCGTCTCGCAGGCGCTCGAACACCGGACGCTAGCTCTTCCGGACCGTCTTCGCGAAGAATGCCGAGAACACCTGCTCCACCGCGTGCGATTTACACTTGGGGCAGGCCGGCCGCTTGCGTCCGTGTTCCTCGATTGCCTGTTGCTGGCTGAAGCGCGTGTGGCACTCCGTGCAGCGATACTCGTAGATCGGCATGGCGGGCTTTACGTTATTCCCCGCTGAAACCGGGGTCAAGTTGACGCTGCAGCGGCGCGCCGCAATGATTGCACCCATGCGGAGTCGCGTCTCGCACATGGCGATTTGCGCCGCCGTGGCCCTGGCCTGCAACGAGGGGCTGCAGCCCACCACGGCCGCCCCGGCCATCCGCGGTACGGTGACCTACCAGGGCCATCTGCCGGACAGCTTGAGAGACAGCACCGGGGCCGTGCTGGTCGTGGCCTTCGCGACGTTTCCCCAGACCCCGGCGGACCTGTTGCACTTCGCGGCCGTCGCGTTCCTCGATACGGGCGGACCACCCCGCCGCTACGAGCTGCGAGTCCCGACCGGCACCTACGAGTGGGTGCTAGCCGTGTGGGAAAAGAAGAGCAACACGGAGTTAGGCCCGGGAAACGCGGATTCCCTACTGCGTGAGGTTGGCTTCTACCGCGATGCGGGAGACACGACAACGCACGGCACGGGACGAGTGCACGTCGGGGGCACAGGGACGGACTCGATCAACTTCGCGATCGACTTCACCAACATGCATCGGATCTGCGACTACTTCCCGCCATGCCCGCCGTGATGCGCGCGCCGCTGCTCGCCTTCCTGGCGGTCGTGCCCGGCGTCGCCGCCGCGGCGCAGGGCACGGCCATCCTCTACGGGTCCGTGACGGACTCGCTCGGCCAACCGCTCCGTGCCACGGTGCGCGTCGTCGGCAGCCCCGCCATGGCCGTTGCGGACGGCCGCGGTCGCTATCGGCTCGCCGTCCCGGCTGGGCGCGTGATCGTGCGCGCCGGCCACATCGGGTTCCGGTCCCAGGTGGACACGACGACGATCGCCGCCGGCGACTCGCTCGAGCGTGACTATCGGCTCCCGGCATCCCCCGTGGAGCTGCAGCCCACGATCGTCACGGCGGCCAAGCGCTCGCAGCTGCTCGACGAATCCGCGACGAGCGTCGCGGTCATGAATGACACCGATCTCGCGCGCCGCGCCGTGGCCACAGTGGACGAGGCCGTCAATCGAGCGCCGGGCGTGCTGTTCCTGAATGGCCAGGTCAACATCCGTGGCTCGAGCGGTTTCGTCGAGGGCCTCGGATCGCGCGTGCTGTTGCTCGTCGACGGCGTACCGGCGAACCAGGGCGACCGGGGTGGGATCGACTGGGACATGGTGCCGCTCGTCGACGTAGAGCGGGTCGAGGTGGTGAAGGGCGCCGGGTCGTCGCTCTACGGCTCCGCCGCCTTCGGCGGCGTGGTCAACCTGATCACGCACGACGTTCCGGTTGGGTGGCACGGGCGGCTGCGGGCCACGGGTGGCGCGTACGCCAATCCTCCTTCAGAGGCCTGGACGTTCCGCGACCACACGGGCGGGCTCGGCGGCCTGGACGTCACGGGCTCGTATGGAACCGAGACCCTGCGCGGCAGCCTGACCCTCGGCGGTCGGCACTCGGACGGCTACCGCGAGCAGGATCGCAGCGACCAGTGGGAGACCGCCGGCCGGGCCGAATGGCTGCCGCGGCCGGGCACGCGGATCACCGCGTCGGGGGCGTGGACCAGCCACCAGTACGAAGTGTTCCCCACGTGGTGCGTTCCCGACGCATGTATCGACTCGCGGGGGCAGGCGTTCCAGCCGTTCATGATCGACACGTCCGGTCGCGGCAGCTACACACGCTCGAACAAGGGATATCTCGCCGCGACGGTCGACCGCACCGTGTCCGGGGCCTTTGCGTGGCGAGCGCGTGGCTCCTGGCTCCGGAGCCATTTCACAGACTACAACCCCGACGACTGGTCGGTCTCGGACCGCCTCGGGGCCGAGCTGACCGGTGTGCTACACGCGGCCGGTGGCGACGACCGCGTGGTCACCGTCGGAATGGAGGGGGCGCATACCGCCATCACGAGCGACATTTTCGGCGATTCGGGGCGGGTCGGCAGCCACACACAGGTCGACATCGGGCCGTACGCCGAGGCAGAACAGCGTGTGGGCCGCGTGCGACTGACGGCGGGTCTGCGGCTCGACGATATCGTCGTCGACGGTGCCCGCAAGGCCACCGTCCTGAGTCCGCGGGTCGGCGCCGCCATCGGGTCCGGCGTCGGCACGTGGCGCGCGTCCGCGGGCCGCGGCTTCCGGGCGCCGACCCTCGCGGAGCGGTACGTCACGACCCGCGCCTTCGGCTTCGAAGTCATCCCTAACCCCGACCTGGATCCCGAAACCGCCTGGTCGTTCGAGCTCGGCAACGGGGCTTCGATCGCCTCCTGGGGGCGTCTCGACGCCGCGCTCTTCTGGACCGAGGCCCGTCGCTTGCTCGAGCCGACGTTCGTGCTCGACGGCGGCGTGCAGAAGATCCAGATCCGGAACATCTCCCGCGCGCGGCTCCGGGGCCTGGACGCGTCGCTGGCAGTCTCGTCGCTGGTCCGCGGCCTGACTTCCTCGATTGCCTATTTGCTCGTCGACGCTCGGGACCTCACGACCGATTCGGTGCTCTCCTTCCGACCCAGGCACGTGCTCACGCTCGGCACCGATTACCAGTGGCGCATGCTCTCGGTAGGAGCCGAGTTCCGCTACACCAGCCGCATCGAGCGGATCGAGCTCGAGCCCGTCTTCGGCCGCGATCCGCGCGTGCCGGCCCGGGTCCTCGATCTCCGCGCCAGCTGGCAGCGCGGACCCCTGTCGGCGCGGCTGCTTGTGGCGAACGCGCTCAACTACATCTATAACCTGGTCCCCCGCACCCTCGAGCCCGTCCGCACGGCTTCGGTGGTCCTGACGTGGACGTATTAGATTGGTGGAATGATGGGACCCTGTGGCGTGGTCGCCATGCTCCTGCTGCACGCCGGCCAGGCATCCCCCCTCAACGGCACCTGGGAGCTGACCCGGATCTTCCGCGCGGGCCCCGTCCCCTCCACGCGCGCCGTGCCGATCGACTCCACCGTCTACCTTCGCATCACCCTCGAGACCCACGTCGGTGATTGGATCTCGGGCCGGTTGTACCGGCGCTATCGGGGCGAGCCCGATCGGAGCAAAGTCGAAGCCGGCCCACTCCGGGGAGAAGGGCGGTTCATCATCGGGGTCGAGATCGAGAAGCCGGCCTGGGCACGCGCGCGCACCGCGGCCTGGCTCGTGGGCGACACCCTGCGCTTCGGTACGCCTCTCGTCCCCGACGCCGACAGCCTGGAGCTCCGGCGCGTGAGCCCCGACGCCCCGTACCCGGCCAGCGTCCTCGAGGTGGTGACCCCTCCATGACACGCCTCCGCTTGACGTCTTTTTGCGTGACGCTTTTCAGCGTGACGCTGTTTCTGTCTTGTGGGGGCGACCGATCCCGCTCGCCCACGTGCGGCATGGCGCAGCTCATCGGGCCATCCCTGATCCAGGACCGGCTGCGGCGTCTGCCGTTCGTCCTGACCGAGGCGCCGCGCGGGCTGCCGGGCACGCTCCCCGTTCGGGTTGTCGGCACGCCCCAACAAAGCACGGTGCTGGTCACCTACACCAAGGGCGCGTTGACCATGGAGTATCAGGGAGCGGGCTTCCCAGCCACTTCGGTCAGCGATACCACCGCCTACGCCGTCCTCGTCGTGGACGATTCGACCCAGCGAGCGCAGGGCGTGCTGATCTACGAGTCGCACCGCCCGCCCGAGGGGTACCCGAGCATCGGCTCCCTCACCGGGCAAGACCGGACGATGCCCGTGTACGGCGTGCGGGTGGACTGGGCGGGCGTCTCGAACCCGAAGTGCCCGTTGCTCGGCACACCGGCGGCTCCCCCAAGCTCGGCGCAGTGACGCGGATCGTGGCGGTGAGCGCGACGCGCCGCACCGACGCGGGGCGGGAGCGCGTCGCCCTGAATACGGCTTACGTGTACGCCCTCATGCGCGCCGGGGTCGTTCCCCTCGTCGTCCCGCCCATCCTCGACCCCGACGCGGCGTGCGCCGCGCTCGACGGGGTGCACGGTCTCGTCCTCACGGGGGGCGAGGATGTGGAGCCCGGCCGCTACGGGGCGGCGCCTCACCCCGAGCTGGGCGAGACCGATCGGGCGCGCGACGCGGTCGAGCTGGCCCTCATCGCGGGCGCCGAGCGACGCCGGCTCCCGATCCTGGCCATCTGCCGCGGCATCCAGATCCTGAACGTCGCCCTCGGCGGCACGCTGTATCAGGACCTGACGAGCGAGCGCCCCGGCCCTGTGGACCACGCGGACACGCGCTCACGCCACGGGCTGCGCATCGAGTCCGGCACGCTGCTCCACCGCACGCTCGGCGCCAGGGACGCGCAGGTGAACACCCGGCATCACCAGGCGATCTGCGACATCGCGCCGGCGCTCCGCGCCACCGCCTGGGCCGAGGACGGGGTCATCGAAGGCGCCGAGTGGAAGGATCCGCGGGCACCGCGGGTACTGGCGGTCCAGTGGCACCCGGAGGACGACGTGGAGGACGCGCTGTTCCGCGGCTTCGCGGAAGCGATCGCGTGAGCATCGCCTTCCCGTCGGCCGAGTGGGTGAGCGCCTACGGTGTGGCGATCAACGCGAGCGACGCGTATCGTGCCGCCTCACTCGAGTGGACACACGGTCCGGTCGCCCTCGTCGTGAACCGTCAGCCGGAAATCGGGATCGGCGATCCGGTGGGCATCTGGCTCGACCTCGATCGAGGGACCTGCCGCCAAGCGAAGGTGGTGTCGGAGGGCGAGGCGGACCGGGCACCGTTCGTGATCTCGGGCGAGTATCAGCACTGGAAGCGCGTGATCCGGAAAGAGCTCGGCCCCATTGCGGGCATCATGCAGCGCAAGCTCGTGCTCAAAGGGTCGCTGCCGATCGTGGTGCGCTTTGTGAAGTCCGCGGAGCAGCTGGTCGAGGCGGCGACGACCGTGCCCACGCGATTTCTGGATGAGTAGGGATGACGATGTAGGGGCGCCGCCTGCTGCGCTCCTACCGATCAGAGATTGCGCAGTATCTTGTCGGGAGTCGAGACGTTCGGGAAGAAGACCCGGTCGCTCAGCCGGTTGAACGCCACCCGCAGCGTGGGGAAGCGCTCAGCGGCGGAACGGTAAATGGTGGCGACGCCGAGGTGCTCGGCGAGCCGGTGCTCCGCGGCGAGCCGAAAGCCCTGTCGACCCAGCTCGTCGTAGTAGGGCAAATCGGGCCCCCCTTTGCGGGAGCGTCGAGCGGCGATGTAGTCCGGAAACAGCCCCGCGAGCCAGAGGCTGTAGTTGCCGAGATGCGCGCGCAGCAAGAAGGCCCGTTCCCCGGCGTCGTCGAGCCCCATGAGGTCCTCCACCATGTCGACCAGATAGTGGTAAGTCTCGTCGTCGCTGCGGCGGATGCGGACGTGCCGGTCGTGATCGCCGAACTCGAGCAGCAGGGCGGCCAGGTAGTCGGCCAGCGCTCGGTCGTCGACCCCGGCGGCGCGCAACGTGTGGCGCACCGCCACGTAGGTGAACAGCGCCGGCGACGGGACCATGAGCGTGCGCAGGGCCAGGAGGGCGGCGAGCAGGCCGGGCTCGTCGAGCAGCTCGTCGGGTCCCTCCTCGAGGAGCTGCCGCTCGTAACGCGCGCGGCGCGCAGTGTCACCGTGCGCCAGGGCGAGCGCGACGAGCAGGAAGTCCTGCGCACGCAGCCGACCACGGACGTTGGCCAGAATCATGCCCAAACCTCCCTCTAGCCCTGCTACCCCCCGAGCGGCGCCCGAGTTGCTGGCGCGCCTCACGACGCTCGCCCAGGAGCTGGCCGGGGCGTTCCGGCCGGCCACCGTCATCGAGGCGGTGGCACGCGCGCTCGCCGAGCTGCTCAAGCCCGACCGGCTCTCGGTCATACTACTTGACGCCGAGTCCAACCGCCTGGCGGTGACCTACGACACGCACCCCGTTCCGGCGCGCACCGACGACCCCCTGCTCCAGCTCGCGCTGCGGCGCGGGCCGCTCGCGTTCCCCAAGGACGTACGGGACGAAGCCCGGCGGCGCGGGTCTGCCCTGCCCGACGACGCGGCTTCCCCCGGCTCCTGGCTCGGCGCGCCCCTGGTCGCGGGCGGGCGCACGATGGGCGCGGTCTCCCTTTCGAGCGAGCGGCCCGGCATGCTGGGGAAAGCCGAGCTGACGCTCGTCTCCGCGGTGCTCGCGCAGGCGGGGATCGCGCTCGAGAATGCCCGCCTGGTGGAGCTCCTCTCCTCCGCCAAGGGCGAATGGGAGAAGACCGTCGACGCCATCTCCCAGGCGATCTGCATCGTGGACGCACACGGCACGGTGCGCCGCGCCAATCGCGTGTTCGCCGATCTGATTCAGACCGCGGTCACCGCCATCCCCGGCCGCCCATGGATCGGCCTCCTGCCACCCGCCTGGTCGGACCCCGTGGCGCGCGCCCTCGCCGAGCCGTCGGCGAGTACGGCGGAGATCCGCGCCGGGGAGCGCGTGCTGCTGCTGACCGCCATACCCATGGCCGAGCCGGGCTCGGCGGTCCTCGTGTTCGAGGACCAGACGGAGCGGCGCCGGCTGCAGGAGCAGCTCATACAGTCTGAGAAAATGTCAGCGATCGGTCAACTGATCGCCGGGGTGGCGCACGACCTGAACAATCCCTTGGCCTCCGTCGTGGGCTTCAGCGACTTCCTCGCCGAGGCGGGCGACGTCCCGCCCTCGCTCCAGGAGCCGCTTCAGGTCATCCGCCAGGAGGCCGAGCGGGCCGCGACGATCGTCAAGAACCTGCTCTCCTTCGCGCGCAGCCAGGAGGGGGAGCGCACCCGACAGGCGATTCGGGCGCTCCTGGACTCGACTCTCGCCCTGCTGCGCAATCAGCTGATGGCGCACAAGGTCGAGGCCACCGTGGAGGTCGAGCCCGGGCTCCCCGACGTCGAAGTGAACGCGAACCAGATCAAGCAGGTATTCGTGAACGTGATCAACAACGCGTGCCAGGCGATCGCCAGCGATGCGCCGTCCGGCCGGATCTGGATCGCGGCGCGCCGCGTGGGCGACACCATCGCCGTGAGCGTCACGGACTCGGGCCCAGGGATGACCGAGGAGCTCGCCGCACGCGTCTTCGAGCCGTTCTTCACCACTAAGCGGGAGGGCGAGGGCACGGGACTGGGACTCTCCATCTGCCAGGGCATCATGAAAGAACACGGGGGGCGCATCACCCTCGACACGCGCCCGGGCGCCGGGGCGACCTTCACGCTCGAGCTGCCGATCGGCGCGCGCGCCGCGCGCCCCGAGGCCGCACCGGTGCCGGCCGGGGAGTCGAAGCCGCTCAGCATCCTGGTCGTGGACGACGAGCCGCACATCCTGCATTACATGCGGGCCACCCTCGAGAGCTGGGGCCACACCGTCGAGGTGGCGAGCGACGGCACCTATGCGCTCGAGCGCGCCCTGGCGGGTCCGTTCGACGTGATCATCTGCGACCTGCGGATGCCGCACCTCTCCGGGCGCGAGATGTACACCAAGCTCGTCCGCCAGGACCCGCGGGTGGCCGAACGGATCATCTTCGCCACCGGCGACACGGTGCGCGGCGACACGCTCCAGTTCCTCGAAGCGCTCGGCCGGCCCTACCTGCACAAGCCATTCACGCTGGCCGAGCTGCGCGCCGCCCTCGGCCATGCCGCGAAACAGCCGGCCTGAGGGGGGCGTGCGCGTCCTCCACGTCGACTCCGGCCGGGAATTCCGGGGCGGTCAGAACCAGGTCCGTCTGCTGACCCGCGAGCTGGCGCGCGACCCCCGCGTCGAGCAGCGGCTCGTCACACAACGAGGCAGCGAGCTGGCGCGCCGGGCCACGGCCGAGGGCGTGACCGTCCGTGAGATCCCCTGGGGCCTCGGGCTCGACCCACGGGCCTGGTGGCGGCTCGTCGTCGAAACCCTGGCTTGGCCCCCCGATATCATCCACGCGCACGACAGCCACGCCGTCACGCTGTCGGTCTGGGCCCGCCGTTTTCTCCACTTCGCGGGGTCCGCGCCCCGCATCGTGGCGACGCGCCGCGTCGTGTTCCCCGTAAGCTCTCGGAGCGCGCTGCACCAGGCGGATAGCGTGGTCGCTGTCTCGGTAGCTGTCCGGTCGACGCTGGTCGCGGCAGGGTTTCTTCCGGGCGAGATCGTGGTCGTTCACGACGGCATCGACCCGGACGAGGTGCGCCGCGCCGCCCGACCGTCGTTCGGCATCCGCGCGACGCTCGGCCTCCCGCCGGGGGCGCCCGTGGTCGCCAACGTCGCCGCGCTCGAGCCCGCCAAAGATCAGCGTACCCTGATTCGCGCGGCGCGCGCGGCGCATTCCGACCGCCCCGACCTCCATTGGGTGGTCGCGGGCGACGGCCCCGAGCGCCATGCCCTGACGACCGAAGTGCGGCGGCTCGAGCTCGCCGACCGTGTCCACCTGATCGGGCACATCTCCCAGGCGGACGCACTGCTGCGCGAGAGCGATGTCGTCGTCATGTCCTCACGGGCTGAAGGCCTCGGCAGCGTGGTCCTCCACGCGCTGGCGTTGGGCAAGCCGGTAGTCGCCACGGCGGGCGGCGGGCTGTCCGAGATCGTGCCCCCCCGGTGGCTCGTCCCGGTGGGGGACGCCGAGGCGCTCGCCCGGAGAGTGATTGAAGCGCTGGATCACCCCTCTCCCGTCCCCTTGCCCCCGCAGTACACGGCCTCCGCCATGGCCGCCGGCGTCTTGGCCCTGTATCGCTCGCTCGTCTAGATTGCAGGGCCATGATCTACGTCTGCGTCCCGGTGCATAATGAGGCCCGCACGGCGGGCCTCGTGCTGTGGAAGGTGCGTCAGGTGTTCACGGCGTTCCCGCGCGAGTACGAGCTGCTGGTCCTGGACGACGCGTCCACGGATGACACGCGCGAAGTCCTGGCGTCGTACGCCAAGGTGCTGCCGATGACGATCGTGACGCACCGCGAGCGTCGCGGGTACGCGCGCAGCCTCGAGGAGCTGCTGCGTCTCGCGCTCCAGCGGACCGACCGGCCGAAGCGAGACTGCGCCATCACTCTCCACGCCGACTTCGTCCATTCCCCCGAGCGCATGGAGGACATGGTGAAGCATTTGGAATCGGGGGCGGACCTCGTGGTGGCCGAACTGGTGGAGCAGCGGGGGCGAGTGTCGCGGGCCCAGGGCCTGGCGCGCCGCTGGACCCCTCGGCTGCTGCGCGTCGCCGGGCTGCGCGACACGGTGTCGGGGTTCCTCGCCCTGCGGCTCATCGTGCTGCGGCAGGCGCTGCGCCGCGACACATCGCAGTTCCTCCAGACCGAAGGCTGGTGCGCGAGCGCGGAGCTGGTGGCGCGGCTGGCGCCGCACGCCCGCCGGCTCGATACCGTTCCCGCGGCCGCGCGCTACGACCTGGTTCAGCGCCCGTCGCGCGTGAAGCCGTGGCGCCAGCTGCTCGAGGCGTGGCGGGCCCGGTCGGTCATCCGGGCGGCCCGCACCGTGGTGGCGGTGCTCTTCATGGCGGTCGGGCTGCAGGCCCAGTCGGACACCGCCTCCCGAACGGATTCGACGCGGACCGACTCGGCGAAGGTCGCCGACACGACGGCGAGGACTGCCGCACCCGTCGGCGTCCCGTTCCCGGTGGGCGAGCGGTTGGTCTACGGGGCGCGATACGGCCCGTTCAGTGTCGGCACGGCCACGATGCAGGTCGCCGGGATCGACACGATCCGCGGGGTGGAGACGGTCCATTTCGTCTTCTTGATCGACGGCGGCGCACTGTGGTACCACATCCACCAGAACCTCGAGTCATGGGTAGGCCGTCACGACTTCCGTTCGCGCCGGTTCCTGAACCAGACCGAGGAAAAGGGCAAGGCGTGGGAGCGGAAATTCGACATCTACCCCGATTCGGGATTCTATCGTGAGGCCGGCCGCGACACGACGGTCCAGACCGTGGCGGACCCGCTCGACGACGCCGCCTTCCTCTACTGGATCCGCACCGTGCCGCTCGAAGTCGGAAAGCGCTACGAATACCGCCGCTATTTCCGCCCTGAGCGCAATCCGGTGATCGTCGAGGTGCTGAAGCGCGAGCGCGTGGGCGTGGCCGGGAAGAAATGGGACGCGATCGTCGTCCGCCCGCGGATCCCCAATGGGGGCGGCATCTTCGCGGAGAAGGCCGATGCGCGCATGTGGCTCTCGGACGACAGCCTCCGGATCATGCTCGCGCTGCAATCGAAGTTCTCGTTCGGCCAGGTGACCCTCAAGCTCAAGGAGATCGACTCGGCCAAGCAGAACCCCGCCTCCGGTCCGGAGCACCCATGACCGACTACCGCGAGGCGGACTTTTCCCGGTTGAAAACGGTCCCCATCGCGCAACGCCCCAACAAAGTCGACCCCTCCCTGCTGGCGCATCCGCCCCGCGGCGATCCGAGCTTCACCGCCTTCTGGGATTCCCTCCCGGACATCCTCGCCGCGAAGGACCTCCGCACCCTCGCCCGGCAACTCGCGAAGGCCGCGGGCCGTCGCGGCGTCGTCGCGATGCTCGGCGGGCACGTCATCAAGGTCGGCCTGGGACCCCTGTTCGGTGAGCTCATCCGCCGCGGTGTCATCACCCACCTGGCGCTCAACGGGAGCGCCGCCATCCACGATTTCGAGCTTGCGGCATACGGAGGCACGAGCGAGGACGTCGCCGCCGGGCTGGCGGACGGCACGTTTGGCATGGTGGAGGAGACCGGGCGCGAGATGAACGCCGCGATCGCCGACGGCGCGCGCGCCGGCAAGGGCATGGGCGAAGCGCTCGCCGACTACCTCGCGCGCCGCCCCCAGCTCGCGGCCCGCGACGTCTCCCTCCTGCTCGCCGCCGCCGAACGGGCCGTTCCCGTCACCGTGCACGCCACACTCGGCGCCGACATCATCCACCAGCATCCCGCGGCGGATGGCGCCGCGCTCGGCGCCACGAGCCACCGCGACTTCAAGCGACTCGCCGGGTCGCTCCCCGCACTCCACGACGGCGGCGTCGTCCTCAATGTCGGCAGCGCTGTAGTGATGCCCGAGGTGTTCCTCAAGGCCCTCACCATCGCGCGCAACCTGGGCGGCGGCAAGCCGACCGGTTTTACAGCCTGCGACTGCGACATGCAGCGTCACTACCGGCCGCGGGTGAACGTGGTCGAGCGTCCGACGCTCGCCGGGGGGCGTGGGATCCAGCTCACCGGCCATCACGAGATCCTGATCCCGCTCCTTGCCTGGGCGGTGCTGCGCGAGCTCGATGCGCGCTAGCGCGCGCCGGGCGGCACGACGGCGGCGGTGGGAACGCCGGAGGTGGTGCAGGAGATGGCGCGACAGGCCCTGCTCTTGGATGCGAAGGGGGACCTGCTGCCGTGGGACCGTTAGGCGTCCGCCGGTCGACCCTTGATCGCGTCGCGGATCTTGTCAGCGGTGCTCGGGCTGACGAGCCGCACCACGAAGTAGAGGATGAACCCTAGGGCCGCGAGCTTCAAGATCCACAGGGCCAGTCCAAACAGGCCACCGAGGATGCCGAAGAAGATGTTGAGCGCGACGAACGCCAGGGCAGCGAAAAGCGCGAAGCCAAGAATGCTGCGAAACATGGGCGGATTCCTCCGTGTGGCCCGACGCTCGGGCCGTACGTCGCAATGTAGCAGCAGGTTTCACGAGGACGCCAGACGGTGAAGGCCGTCGATGTCGCGATCGTAGGCGGCGGTGCGGTGGGGGCGGCGTGCGCCCGCGCCGCCGCCCTGCGAGGCCTGGAAGTCGCCATCTTCGAGCCCGGCCCCGATCCCGCCGCCGCATCGCCGGCGTCCGCCGGGATGCTGGCGGCCCAAATCGAGCCCGCTGACGACGTGCTGGTCGCCCTCTCGGTGCGCGCTCGGGACTCGTACGAGCAGCTCGCCCCCGCCCTTCGGGAAACCACCGGTATCGACATCGGGTTCTGGCGCTCCGGGATCGCCGTCGTGGCGTTCGACGAGGCTGCGGCCGACCGCCTCAAGGAGGAGGTGGCCCGGCAGCGCCAGGCCGGTCTGCGGTGCGACTGGCTGGACGGGGACGAGGTCCGCGAGCGCTGGACCGGTGCGGCACCCGACTGCCAGGGCGCGCTGCTCGCCCCCGAGGACGGCGCGCTCGACCCGCAGGCGCTGACCCGCGCCTGCCTCGCGGACGCGCGCCGCCTGGGGGCCACCCTCTACGCCGAGAAGGTCGAAGCGCTCGCGATCACGCAGGGCCGCGTGACCGGGGTCGTCACCGCCGGCGGAACCGCCCCCGTGGAGCACGCGGTGCTCGCGGCGGGCGTATGGTCACCGCAAATCCGCGGGCTGCCGCGTCCCCTGCCCGTCGAGCCGCTGCGGGGCCAGATGGCCGCCACCGCGTGGCCCGACGACTGCCCGCCCGCGATTCTCTATCACGACCACGGCTACGTCCTCGCGCGCGGCAGCGACGCCGTCCTCGGCAGCACCATGGAACGGGCGGGGTACGACGCGCGAGTCACGAACGAGGGGCTCGCCCAAATTTTCCGTGGTGCCGTCCGACTGCTGCCGGCCCTCATGACGCAGCCGGTGCAACGCATGTGGGCCGGACTCCGTCCCACCACCCCCGACGGGCGGCCCATCCTCGGGCGGGACCCCGAGGTGGAGCGATTATGGTACGCGACGGGGCATGGACGCAGCGGCATCCTGCTCGCGGCGCTGACGGGGGAGATCACGGCGGATCTCCTCACAAGCGGAATCTCCGACGTGGACATTGCGCCCTTGAGCATTGACCGTTTCAAGACTGGTAACTGATGTACCGAACCTGCGGCTTCTGCAACGGCAAGCTCGGCGGCGACGGCGGCCCCTCGGGGCTCGGCGTCGGACGGCGGCTCGCGTTCGATGAGTGGAAAGGTCGCCTCTGGGTGATCTGCCCGAAGTGCTCACGCTGGAACCTGGCTCCACTCGACGATCGCCTCGAACAGATCGAAGCACTGGCGCGCGCCGCGAACAGCGGCAGCGTGGCCGCCGCCACCGAGCAGGTCGCCCTGATCCGGTGGCAGAGCTACGACCTGGTGCGAGTCGGGAAGCCGCGCCGCATGGAGTTCGCGACGTGGCGCTACGGCGAGCGGCTCAAGGCGCGGCGCCGCGAGCAGCTCAAGTTCGTCGTGCCCGTCACGGTCGCCGCCGTGGGCCTCGCGGTGGCGGTCAATGTGGCGGCGGGCGGCTCGCTGGGCGTGTTCGTGTGGAACATGCCCAACTTCGCGCGGATGATGTACACCGGCATCATTGGCCGGCGACGGGTGAGCCTCGTCGAGCCGCCGATTTGCGAGCGCTGCGGGAGCGTCCTGCTCCTGCAGGCGAAGCATGTGGCCTACGCCCGTGTGGTGCGTCATGCGCATGCCGACGTCGCCCTGATCTTGAGCTGCCCGACTTGCCGCACCGAAGGGGCGATGCTCGTGGGCCCGGACGCGCAGGCCGCGCTCCGCCAGGGACTCACCTATCTCGCCCTCGCCCGCGGCAGCCGGCAACGCGTCGAGGATGCCGCCCGTCTGGTCGAAAGCGCGGGCGGTCCCGATCGCCTGATCAGCAACGTGGCCCGTCGCGAACTCACCCTGCGCAGCCTCGGCGCGGAACGGCGCCTCGCGCTCGAAATGGCCGTGGACGAGCGCGCGGAGGTCGAAGATTTGGAGCGCCACTGGCAGGAGGCCGAGGAGATCGCCGAGATCGCCGATGGTATGCTGTCCACCACGACCGACCTGGAGGAGGAGTTGCGGCGCCTAAAGCAGCGGCAGCGGCCAAAGGGCGATCAACCGTCTAGTTGAAATTCAGTCTTTTGCCGCCCCTCCACGGCGACTATCTTCAGAATCCTCATGGCCGACACGCTCACCCACCTGACCGCCCGCAAACCAGCCTGGCTCAAAGTCCCGGCACCCGGCGGGCCTAACTACCTCGCCCTGAAGCACCTGATGCGGGACTTGAAGCTCCACACGGTGTGCGAGGAGGCCCATTGTCCCAACATCGGAGAGTGCTGGGAGCACCGGGCGGCGACATTCATGATCCTGGGTGATGTGTGTACGCGGAACTGTGCATATTGCGCCGTCGCGCACGGGACCCCGGCTGCACTCGACACCGACGAGCCCGCCCGGCTCGCCGCCGCCGTCGACCAGATGGACCTCCGGCACGTCGTCATCACGAGCGTGGACCGGGACGACCTGCCGAACGGTGGCGCCGAAATATTCGCGGCGGCGATCGCCGAGATCCGCCGCCGGCGGCCCGGGACCTCGGTCGAAGTGTTGATCCCGGACTTCAAGGGGAGTGAGCGGGCGCTGCGCATCGTGGTCGAGGCGAAGCCCGATATCCTGAACCACAACCTCGAGACCATCGAGCGACTGTACCGGCTGGCGAGACCAGGCGGCCGGTATTCCCGAGCGCTCGAGCTGCTGCGACGGGCCAAGGAGATGGACGCCGGCACGCTCACGAAGTCGGGGATCATTTGCGGCCTGGGGGAAGACTGGGATGAGCTGCTGGTGGCGATGCGGGATCTGCGCGCACAGGACGTGGACATCTTGACCGTCGGCCAGTACCTCCGTCCCTCGAGCCAGCATCTCCCGATCGCGCGGTACTACACGCCCGACGAGTTCGCCGCGCTCCGCCGCCACGGCCTCGAGATGGGCTATCGTCACGTAGAAGCCGGCCCGTTGGTGCGCTCGAGCTACCACGCGTGGGAGCAGGTGGAGCGAGCGACCGCCACCCGTTAGACCGCTCACCGATCGCCATGGCCACGGCAACCGCCCAGACCACCGACACGCCTGCCCAGCGCGAGCTGGAGCGGCGCATGCTGCGCCAGATGCTCCTGATCCGCCGCTTCGAAGAGAAGGCCGCCGAAGCGTACGCCTTGGGCAAGATCGGGGGGTTTTGTCATCTCTACATCGGCCAGGAGGCGGTGGCGGTCGGCTCGCTCGCCGCGTTGCGCGAGGACGACTACGTGATTTCGTCGTACCGCGAGCACGGGCAGGCGCTCGCGCGAGGAGTGCCGGCGAACGCGCTGATGTCCGAGCTGTTCGGCAAGGCGACGGGCTGCTCGAAGGGGAAGGGTGGCTCGATGCACCTGTTCGACGCCGGGAGGCGGTTCATGGGCGGTCACGGGATCGTCGGCGGCCACATCCCGCTCGCCGCCGGCCTCGGATTCGCGATCCGCTACAGGGGAGGCGACCAGGTTTGCATCTGCTATTTCGGCGAGGCGGCGGTCAACATCGGTGCCTTCCACGAGACGCTGAACATGGCCTCCGTCTACAAGCTGCCCGTGATCTTTCTGTGCGAGAACAACCGGTACGGCATGGGCACGGCGTTCGAGCGAGTCGCGGCCGTCACCGACGTCGTGGAGCACGCCTGCAGCTACGACATGGCGGCGGAGCTCGTGAACGGCATGGACGTGCTGGCGGTGTACGAGGCGACGCGACGGGCCGCCGAGCGCGCCCGCAAGGGCGGCCACCCGACCCTGCTCGAAGTTCGGACCTACCGGTTCATGGGCCACTCGATGTCCGACCCGTTGCACGGCGTGTATCGCACCAAGGAAGAAGTAGAAGAGCAGCGCAAACGCGACCCGATCTCGCAGCTTGCCGGCAAGCTCAAGGAGGAGGGCGTGCTGGATGAGGCGGGGCTGGACGCCCTCGATGCCGAGGTACGCGCGGAGACCGAGGATGCGGTGCGCTTCGCCGATCAGAGCCCCGATCCCGATCCCGCCGAGCTCACGACCCACGTGTTGGCCGATTGATGGCGACGCTCACGTACCGCGACGCCCTCAACCAGGCGCTGCGCGAGGAGATGCAGCGCGACCCCGACGTGTTCCTCATGGGTGAGGAAGTCGGCGTCTACCAGGGCGCTTACAAGGTGAGCCGTGGCCTGCTGGAGGAGTTCGGGCCGAAGCGAATCGTGGACACGCCGATCGCCGAGCTGGGGTTCGCCGGGATCGGGGTGGGTGCGGCCATGGCGGGTCTGCGTCCGGTGATCGAGTTCATGACGTGGAATTTCGCCGTGCTCGCCCTCGATCAGATCGTCAACTCCGCGGCGAAGATCCTGTACGAGTCGGCCGGCCAGATCCCGATCCCGATCGTGTTTCGCGGCCCCAACGGCGCGGCGCTGCAGCTCGCGGCGCAGCATTCACAGGCGTGGGACTCCTGGTTGGCCCACATCCCGGGGCTGAAGGTCGTGGCCCCCGCGACGCCGGCGGACGCGAAGGGCCTCCTGAAGTCGGCGATCCGGGATAACAACCCGGTGATCGTGCTCGAGGGCGAGATGCTGTACAACCTCAAGGGTGAGGTGCCGGAGGGCGAGCACCTCGTCCCGATCGGCCGCGCGGACGTCAAGCGGCCGGGGCGCGATGTCACGTTCATCTGCCACTCGAAGACGGTCGCGGTGGCCCTCAAGGCCGCCGAGCAGCTGGCCGAGCGCGAGGGCGCGTCGGCGGAAGTGCTGGACCTGCGATCGCTGCGTCCGCTCGACGAGGAGGCGATCGTCGGCTCGGTCGCGCGCACCCACCGCGCGGTGGTGATCGAGGAAGGCTGGCCCCACGCGGGAATCGGCGCGCAGGTGGTGGACATCATCCAGCGCGAGGCCTTCGACCAGCTGGATGCTCCGGTGTTGCGGGTCACGCAGGCCGACGTCCCGATGCCCTACAACAAGCAGCTCGAGCGCCTCGCGAAGCCTTCCGCCGACCGCGTGGTCGCTGCGGCGCGCCGCGTCCTCTACCTCGACTGACGCCTGTGGCCACCAATGTCTATATGGAAGCGCTCTCCCCTACCATGGAGGAGGGGCGCGTGGTGAAGTGGCACAAGCGGGACGGGGACCCGGTCAAGACGGGCGAGACACTGGCCGAGGTCGAGACCGACAAGGCCGTGATGGATCTGGTGGCGCGCGCGGACGGCGTGCTGCGGCAGGTCGCCGCCGCCGAGGGCCAGACCGTGGCGGTCGGGAGCGTGGTGGCGGTGATCGTCTCGCCTGGCGAGGCCGTCGGTGCCGTGCCAGCCGCCGCGGCGCCGGCAACCCCTTCGGGAAGCGGGAAACGGGAAGCGGGAAACGTGGCGACGGTGACGGCGCCCGCTCCGGTAGCTGTCACCCCGCTTCCGGTGGCTGCTGCGGCAGAAGCTACGCGCGTGAAAGCTTCCCCACTCGCACGGCGAATGGCGAAGGAGGCAGGAGTGGACCTCAAGCTCGTGACGGGCTCTGGGCCAGGCGGCCGAGTCGTTAAGAAGGATCTCGAGCGTGCCCCTAGCCCAGGCGCGTCAGCCGCGCCGACCGCAACGGCCGGGGCAACGTTTCCGGTTTCCCGTGTCCCGTTTCCCGAGCGGACCGGAGCCGCGTACGACGACGTTCCGCTGACCCAAATCCGTAAGACCATCGCGAAGCGGCTGGCCGCGTCGCTCGGGCCCATTCCCCATTTCTTCCTCACCACCGAAGTAGACATGGAGCGGGCGAGCGAGGCGCGCGAAGCCCTCAACAAGCAGCTCGGCGATCAGGGGGGGGGCAAGGTCTCGTTCAACGACATCATCATCAAGGCGACCGCGCACGCGCTCACCAAGCATCCGGCCTGCAACGCCTGGTTCCAGGAGGATCACATCCGCTACTGGCACGAGGTGCATATTGGGATGGCGGTGGCGGTGGAGGACGGCCTCATCACGCCGGTGATCCGGAATGCGGAGCGCAAGTCGCTCGCCGACATCGGCCGGGAGGCCAAGGAGCTCGCCGAGCGCGCCCGCAGCCGCCGGCTGCAGCCGAGCGAGTACACGGGTTCGACGTTCTCCGTCTCGAACCTGGGCATGTTCGACATCGACCAGTTCACCGCGGTGATCAATCCGCCGGAGGCCGGGATCATCGCCGTCGGCTCGATCGTTCAGAAGCCGGTGGTGGTGGACGGGCAACTGACGCCGCGGCGCCGCATGCGGATCACCATGAGCTGCGACCACCGCGTGATCGACGGCGCGACGGGGGCGGCGTTCCTCAAGACGCTCAAGCAGATGCTGGAGAACCCGCTGGCGATGTTACTGTGAACGCGGAAGTCGGAACGCGGAACGCGGAGCACCTTCGGACAGTTCCGCGTTCCCACTTCCGCATTCCGCGTTGGGGGAGGGGGACCATTGGCGAACGTGTATGATGTGATCATCCTGGGTGGGGGCCCCGCCGGCTACGTCGGCGCCATCCGTTCCGCCCAGCTCGGCATGAGCACCGCGCTGATCGAAAAGGAGAAGCTCGGCGGGGTGTGCGTCAACATCGGCTGCATCCCGACCAAGGCGCTGCTCCACTCTGCCTACATCGCGAGCCTGCTGCGCGAAGCCAAGGAGTTCGGCGTCGAAGCCGGTACGGTGAAGACCGACTACGGCGTCGCGATGCAGCGTTCCCGCAAAGTGAGCGACCAGAACTCGAAGGGCGTCGAGTACCTGATGAAGAAGAACAAGGTCACGGTCGTGAAGGGCGCCGGAGTGCTCCAGCCCGGCCGCAAGGTGAAGGTCGGGAACGACACGTATGAGGCGAAGAAGGCCGTGCTCATCGCGACCGGTTCGCGCGTGAAGGGCCTGCCGCAGATCGGACTGGAGATCAACAAGACCACGGTCATTTCGTCGGACGAGGCGCTCTTCCTCGAGAAGGCCCCGGCATCGATGGCGATCATCGGCGCCGGCGCGGTCGGCATGGAGTTCGCCAACATCTTCCACGCCTTCGGCACCAAGGTGACCCTGATCGAGGCACTCCCGCGGATCCTACCGCTCGAGGACGTCGAGGCATCGGACGCCCTCGCGAAGAGTTACAAGAAGCGGGGCATCGACGTGATCGCCGGCGCGAAGGTGAAGAAGGGCACGCCGGGAAAGGACAAGGTGACCCTGGAGGTCGAGGCGGGCGGCGCCACGCAGAAGATCGAGGTCGCGACGGTGCTGATGGCCGCGGGTCGCGCGGTGAACACGGAGAACATCGGCCTCGCCGAGTGCGGCGTGCAGGTGACCGACCGCGGCTTCATCAAGGTCGACCAGAACCTGCAGACCAGCGCGCCGGGCTACTACGCTATCGGCGACGTGGCCGGGCCGCCGATGCTCGCCCACAAAGGAATGCGGGAGGGCGTGACTGTCGCCGAGCTCGTCGCCGGCAAGAAGCCCCACGCGATCCGGTACGACAACGTGCCCAGTGTGACCTATTGCCATCCGGAGGTGGCCAGCATCGGGCTCACCGAGGATCAGTGCAAGGAGCGGAAGATCGACTACGTAGCGGGCCGGTTTCCGTTCTCGGCCAACGGCCGGGCGCGTGGAACCGGTGAGACCGAAGGGTTCGTGAAGATCCTGCGCGACAAGAAGTACGGCGAGATCCTGGGCGCCCACATCGTGGGGGGGCACGCGTCCGAGATCATCCATGAGCTGACGGTAGCGCGGGAGAATGAATACACCGTGGAAGAGGTTGAGCTCGCGATTCATGCGCACCCGACCATGTCCGAGGCCGTGGCCCAAGCCGCGCTCGATTCGCTCGGCCGGGTGGTGGACATGTGACCGCTCCGACCCCTGTCCGGGAAAAGGATCCGCTCGCCATCGGCATCGGTGCCCTGGGCACCGGCGTCGGCTTTGGCGGTGCGTGCCTGACGATCGTGCTCCTTCTCGTGCGCTTGCTGCAGCGAACTGAGATCAGTCGCTACGGCCAGAGCGTGAGTGAGCTCGATCCAATCTGGGGAACCGCGGGGGGGATACTCGTCGCCGTGATCTTCAGCTGGCGGCGCAGTCAAGGCCTCGAGAATATGTGGCAACGCGGCGTCATCAGCACCCTGTCCGTGTTTGGAACCTTCTTCTTGGGTATTCTCGCGGCGCCGGTGTGGCACTTCCTGCAATTTGGGGGCATGGTCCTGCTGACCGCCGGCGGCTTCGCGCTGGGCATCGCGGGAAGCCGCTGGGCGATACGAGGGAGTGCGGCATCGTGACCGGCCGGGTTCTCGAAGTCGTGGAGGCCGGCGTGGTCCCGTACGCCGAGGCGCTCGAGTGGCAGCGCGCCCTCGCCCAGGCCCGCATCGAGGGCCGTCTGGCGAACGACGTGCTGCTCCTGCTCGAACATCCCGCGGTGGTGACCTTGGGCCGCAACTCCGATGCTGGGCATCTCCTCAGCCGCGATGGCATCGAGGTCTTCGAGATCGAGCGCGGCGGGGACGTGACGTTCCACGGACCCGGCCAGCTCATCGGCTACCCGATCATCGACCTGACGGGTCACCAGCGGGACCTCCACTGGTACCTCCGCACCCTCGAGCAGGCGCTGATCGACGCGCTCGCCGGACTCGGCATATGCGCCACGCGGAACCCGGGTTACACCGGCGTGTGGACTGGGAACCGGAAGATCGCGAGCATCGGGATCCACGTGAAGCAATGGGTCACGTGGCATGGGTTTGCGTTGAACGTGACCACGGACCTCTCTCAGTTCGGGCGCATCGTGCCATGCGGCATACCGGGCGTCGAGATGACGTCCGTTGAACGGGAGCTGGGAGCGGGGAGCGGGGAGCCGTCCCTCTGGGCGCAAAGTGTCCGAGCGGTGATCCGCGGCTTCGAGCGGGCGTTCCGGGTGTCGGCGCAGGCTGGGAGACCTCACGCAGACGCTCTCGCTCCATGATCAAGCCCGCGCTCTGGAGTTTCGTGTTCCCGGCGCTGCTGTCCGCCCAACTCCCCTCCCGAGCAGAGCTGCTGGATTCAGCTCGCGGCCGCCTGGCACAACTGGACGGGACCATCACCGTCTCCGGCCTGGATAGCGTGGTCGAGGTGCGCCGAGACCGGTGGGGCGTGCCGCACATCTACGCCAAGACGCAACAGGACCTGTTCTTCGCCCAGGGCTTCGTCGCCGCGCAGGACCGGCTGTGGCAGATGGAAATGTGGCGGCGGATTGGGGAGGGGCGGCTCGCCGAGGTCGTCGGACCCGGCGCGGTCGAGCGTGACCGCATCGCGCGTCTCCTCGCCTACCGCGGGGACATGACGAGCGAATGGGCGAGCTACGCGCCGGACGCTCGCGAGATCGTGCGTGCATTCGTCGACGGCGTCAACGCCTGGATCGCCCACATCCGGACCCACCCGCCCATCGAGTTCACGCTGCTCGGGTCCGCGCCCGAGCCCTGGAGCTACGAGGTGCCGCTCCAACGGATGGCGGCCCTCGCGATGACGGGGAACGCGCTGGATGAATTGGAGCGCGCGCGCCTGGTCCAGCTCGTGGGCGTGGAGCGCACGGAGGCCCTCTGGCCGCCGGATCCGGCGCGGCCGCTCGATCCCGCCGCTGGGCTCGATCTGGCAGGCATCGACCTCGGCGCCCTGGGACAGGCCTATGGAGACGTGAGCTACCGGCGGCTCGAGGGATCGAACAACTGGGTCGTGAGCGCCGCCCGCACCGCGACCGGTAAACCTTTGCTGGCGAACGACCCGCATCGAGCGATCGGCGTGCCTTCGCTGCGCTACGTCATGCACCTCATCGGACCGGGGTGGAACGTGATCGGCGCCGGCGAGCCGGCGCTCCCCGGCGTCGCGGCCGGGCACAACGAACGGGTGGGCTTCGGGTTCACCATCGTCGGCATGGACCAGCAGGACGTGTACGTCGAAGAGGTCGGTCCGTGCGGGGCCGATGGCCAGCGGTGTTACCGCACGCGCGGCGTCTGGATTCCGATGCGCGTCGTCGTTGACACGATTCGCGTGAAGGGCGAGCGGCCCCGTGTCGTTCGACTCGAATACACCGAGCACGGACCGATCCTCGCGGAAGACCGCGCCCGGGGGCGTGCATTCGTCGTGCGATTCGTGGGCAGCGAGCCGGGAACCGCCGGGTATCTCGCCCAGTTGTCGATCGACCGAGCGAAGGATTGGCCGGGCTTCCTGGAGGCAGCGGCGCGGTGGAAGCTCCCAACCGAGAATCTCGTCTACGCCGACGTGGACGGGCACATCGGGTGGATCGCGGCGGGCCTCATGCCGGTGCGGGGTTGGTCGGGCCTCCTACCCGTGCCGGGCGACGGCCGCTACGAGTGGCAAGGGATGTTGCCGCCGCGCGAGCTGCCGCAGGCCTACGACCCGCCCAGCGGGATGATCGTGACGGCGAACCACAACATCCTGCCGCCGGGGTATCCCCACGCGCTCAACTACGACTGGGCACCTCCCTACCGCGCACAGCGCATCGACCAGGTGCTGCGCGGCGCCACCCACCTCACGGTGAGCGATTTGGAGCGGCTCCAACTCGACGAATACTCCGTCCCGGCATCGCAGCTCGTCCCCGTCCTGCTGGCGGCCGCCCGCCGGCGCGGCGCGGCGGCCCGTTCCGACATCGCGATCCTCGATCGCTGGGACTTCACGATGAGACGCGACGAGGCGGCGCCGCTCCTGTACGAAGCATGGCTCAAGGCACTGGCGACCGGCGTGGCGGTCGACGACGTCTCCTCTCCTCTTCCGACCTTGGTACGCCTGGTGACCGCCTTCGAGCCTATCGCCGCACGTGATTCCCTGGTTCTCACGGCGCTGGACGAAGCCATCGCCGACCTCTCGCGCCGACTCGGAGCGGACCGATCGCACTGGTCGTGGGGCGCCCTGCACCGCGCGACCTTCCGCCATCCCGTAGCCGCGGCGTTCGACCTGGGAGACGTGCCGCGGGGCGGTGATGCCAACACCGTCAACGCCACCGCGGGCGAGGGTTACGAGCAGCGTTGGGGCGCGTCCTATAGACAGATCCTCGACCTCGCCGACTGGGACCGCTCGGTCGCGACGAGCGTGCCGGGCCAGTCGGGCCAGCCCGGCAGTCCGTACTACGACGACCTGCTGCCGCTTTGGGCGGAAGGCAAGTATTTCCCGCTCATCTACTCCCGCGCGCGGATCGAGCGCGAAACGGCTCACCGGCTGGTGTTGCGCCCGGCGCCGTGGTGAAGGATCGCCTGCCGCCGGGCCAAGTCTTGACCACCAAATGGCCGGTGCTCCACTACGGCGACGTGCCGAAGGTGGACACGAGCACCTGGACCTTCGACGTCTCCGGGTTGGTGGACCGGCCATTGGCGCTGACGTACGCCGAGCTGCTCGAGCTACCCCGAAAGGTGGTGCAGTGTGACATCCATTGCGTCACGCGCTGGAGCCGGCTCGACAATACGTTCGAGGGCGTGGCGGTGCAGCTCCTGCTGGAACGCGCGGGGGTGAAACCCGACGCGCACTACTGCCTCGTAAGCGCCGAGCAAGGGTTCACCACCAACCTGCCGCTGACGGATCTCGATCGCCCGGACAACCTCGTCGCGTTCAAGTGGAACGGGGAGTGGCTCATGCCCGAGCACGGCGGGCCCGCCCGGCTGCTGGTGCCGCACTTGTATTTCTGGAAGAGCGCGAAGTGGGTACGGGGCTTCACGCTGGTCGATCAAGACGTGCCCGGCTTCTGGGAGCAGAACGGCTACCACATGCGGGGCGATCCGTGGCAGGAAGAGCGGTATGGGGGACGGGGGCTCACCCAACACGATATCAATCGGCTGCGGAGTCTCAGCAAGAAGCGCGGTTAAGGGAGATCTATGCACGTACATCATCTGCTGGTGATCCTGGTAGCGCTGGACCGACCACCCCGTGATACGGTCCCGCTCTACACCGACCTGGGCGACCATCACGTCCCGATCACGACCCCGGTCTCCCTGGCTCAGCGGTACTTCGACCAGGGGATGCGACTGCTGTACGGTTTCAACCACGGCGAGGCCATCCGCTCCTTCAACCATGCCGCGCAGCTGGACTCGAACTGCGCCATGTGCTATTGGGGGGTGGCCTACGCGTACGGCCCACACGTGAACGCGGGGATGGACTCCGCCGCTGGACTCGCGGCATACCAGGCCATCCAGCAGGCCCTCGCGCGCGAGCGGGCCGCGAGCCCCCGGGAGCGGGCCTACATCGACGCCCTCGCGAAGCGGTATGCGCCGATCCCACCCGCCGAGCGTGCGGCGCTCGATGCGGCCTACGCGGCCGCCATGGGCGACGTCGTCAAGCGGTACCCCAACGACCTGGACGCGGCGACGCTGTACGCCGAGGCGCTGATGGATAAGCGTCCGTGGAACTACTGGGACAAGCAGACGGGGGAGCCGTATCCCGGGACCACGGAGATCGTGGCCCAGCTCGAGCGCGTCCTGCGGGCCAACCCCCGCCATCCGGGCGCGTGCCATTACTACATCCATGCCGTGGAGGCCGTCGCGCCGCAGAAAGCGGTGCCGTGCGCCGAGCGGCTCGCGGCGCTGATGCCGGGTGCGGGACATCTCGTCCACATGCCCGCCCACATCTACATCCGCGTGGGACGCTACGCCGACGCGATCGCGGCCAATGAGCACGCCGTCCACGCCGACGAAGTCTTCATCGAGGGACAGAAGCCGCACGGCCTATACGCGCTGGCCTACTACCCGCACAACCATCACTTCCTGGCGTTCGCCGCAACACTCGCCGGCAAGAGCGCGCTGGCCATCGCGGCGGCGAAGCGAACTGCAGCGACCACACCGGTGGAGGTAGCGAAACAGGTCCCGTTCCTCGAGCCGTACCTGTACTACCCTTACCTGACCTTGGTGACCTTCGGCCGCTGGGACGACGTGCTCGCCATGCCGCTGCCACCGGCGGACCTCCCGTACTCGCGGGCCATGGGGCAGTACGCGCGGGGCATCGCGCTGTCGGCACGAGGCCAGTTCAGGGAAGCCCGCGCAGCGCTCGACACGCTGCAGCAAATCGCCGCCAGCGGGACGCGGGCGTATGCGTCCGCCGGGTGGACGACGCCGAGTACGAATCTGCAGATCGCGACGCACGCGCTGCTGGGCGAGATCGCGGCACGGCAGGGTGCGCTCGAGGAGGGGATCGCGCATTTCCGGGAGGCGATGAAGATCGAAGATGACCAGCTCTACACCGAGCCACCCGACTGGTATTACCCGATCCGTCACTCGCTAGCGGCGATCTTGCTCCGGGCGGGCCAGCCAGTCGAGGCCGAGCGGTTGTATCGCGAGGATCTCACACGGTTCCCGGAAAGCGGCTGGTCGCTGTTCGGGCTGGCCCAGGCGTTGCGCGCGCAGGGGAAGAGCGCCGCGGCGGCGGACGTGGATACCCGCTTTGCACGCGCCTGGGCCGGCGCGGATGTGACGCTGACGGCCTCCCGCTTCTAGGCAGAGCCGCAGGAACCCTTTCCCTACAAAGACGCTAGCAACTCGTAGAACCGGCCGAACACGCGGATGCCGTCCCACAATTGCTTCAGGTCGAGCTTCTCATTCGGCGCGTGCAGCCGATCGTCGGGGAGCCCGATGCCGGTGAGGATGACCGGGGCGCCGCCCTTCCCGAGCGCGGGGACCACCGGAATCGACCCGCCGGCGCGCGCTGGCACCGTACCCCGCCCGACGACCTCGCGGAACGCCTGGTCGAGCAGTTTGAAGGCCGGGTGCGTCACCTTCACCGTGGCCGGGTCTGCGCCGTGCAAGAACTTCACCCTCGCCTGGACATGCTTGGGTGCGAGACGTCGGACCGCTGCCGTGAGCTGGCGCTCTACGGTCTTGAGCTTCTGGTCGGGGACGAGGCGCAGACTCACCTTGGCCGTGGCTTCCGCCGGGATCACGGTCTTAGCGCCGTCCCCCGTGAAGCCTCCGGTGATCCCGTGGATCTCGAAGGTCGGGAGTGCCCAGAGCCGCTCGAGCACCGAGTAGGCCTTCAGCCCCGTGAGCGCCTTTGCCTGGACACGGTGTCTCAAGAACTCGCTCTCCCGAAACGGGAGGCGCTTCCACGTGGCGAGCTCGACTTTCGATGGACGCTTCACCGACGCATACAGGCCGGGGACGTGCACCTTGCCGTCGGGCGTCTTCAGCCGACCGAGCAGGCGAGCGAGCTCTTCGTGCGCGTTGGGCGCCGCGCCGCCGAACTCGCCCGAGTGCAGGTCCGACTTCGCGGTGCGCACGGTGATCTCCGCATAGCACAGCCCGCGCAGCGTGGTGTAGACCGCGGGCCAGCGTGGCGCGATGTAGGCCATATCGGCGATGAGCACCGCGTCGGCTCGTGTGCGCTCGGGCTCCCGGCGCAGCAGCTCGAACAACACGCGGCTGCCGTATTCCTCCTCGCCCTCGATGAGGAAGTGGAAGTTCACGGGCGGTCGGCCGCCGCGCTCTTCGATTGCCTTGAGCAGGCAGAACACCTGGCCCTTGTCATCCGCGGCGCCACGCGCGAACAGCATGCCGTCGCGCACCGTCGGCTCGAACGGCGGCGTGGTCCACTCGTCGAGCGGCTCGGGCGGCTGCACGTCGTAGTGACCGTAGATGAGCAGCGTGGGCGCGCCGGGCACCTCGGGCCCCACGCCCCACACCACCGGGTGCGTGCCGCTCGCGAGGAACTGAACCTCGCGGCAGCCGAGCCGACGCAGCTCGCCGGCGACCCATTCCGCGGCCGCCCGGCAGTCGGCATTGTGCGACGCGCTCGTCGACACCGATGGAATCCGCAAAAAATTGGCGAGGTCGCGCAACAGGCGGTTGGTGTCCATGGCGGGGACAATCTAGAACCTGAACATCGTTGAGGAAAGACGTGGTGGGAGAAAACGTTGAGGAACGACGCTGAGGACCGACGTAGTCCCTCCACGCCGTCCCTCCACGTCGCCCCTCCACGTCGTTCCAAAGAGTCGCCTAGCCGTTCATCGCTAGGCGGGTATATTCGCTCGCCATGCGGACGACCGCGTCATACGAGCTGTTCCCCGACGCGCCGAGCGAGCGCGCGATGGCTCGCGCTCGCTATCTCGTCCGCGAAGGACGCGTCGCCGACGCCGAGAAGGCCTACCGCGACCTGCTGGCGGAGCATCCCGACCTGAAGCCCGGCTGGGCAGAGTGCTTCGAGCTGCTGCGCGGTCAGGGGCGGACCGAGGACGCGCTACGGCTTGCCGAGGCCGCACGGGCTCAGTTCGGCGATTCGGCGTTCTCGCTCGCGCTCAAGGGGGCGGCGCTCATCGAGCTCACGCGCTATCGCGACGCCCTCGCCACGCTGGAGCAGGCGGTCGAGTTCGATCCGGACCTCGCGCTCGTGTGGCACGAGCTGGGGTATGCCGCATTCCGGCTGGGCGACCGTAACCGCGCCCTGCTCGCGCTCGACCGAGCGTTCGCGTTGGAGCCCCACACCGAGACGCTGCGGCTGCGCGGGCGGATTCTCCGAGACGCCGGACGCTACCAGGCCGCGGAAGTGGCGTACGAGGGGGCCGCCCAGGCGGCCGAGCACGCGGAGCAACGCGCGGCGGCGGAGCGAGAGATCGCCGCCACGCGGCGCTACGCATTCTACGCCCCGCGCCGGCCGGACGGACTGACCCCCGCCGAGCGCTGGTTCGCCGAGACCGGCACCGTGGTGCTCGCCTCCGACGACGCCACGGCCGCGCCCGACGATGCGAGTCTCGCCACCGCGTTCGTCGATCTGGCGCGGGATGCCGGATGGCGGTTCGGCCAGATCGTCGCGCTCGGGCCCGCCCTGGGGGTGTGGCGCACCATGGCGGACGCGCTGGGAGCACCGCTCGTTACGCGCGGCGGATTCGATCTCGCCGCCTGCCCGCTGGTCGTGGCCCAGCGCCCGCAGCCGGCAGACAGTGGATGGTCCACGCTGACCGCCGCCGTCGCGGAACACGCGACCGGTCTGGTGTTCGTGCTCGAGCATCTCCCCGAGCCGGCCGCCACGGGCGCCGACGTGATCGGTGTGCTCGCCGACGCCGCCGGACGGCGGTCACGGCAGGCGAACGTCGCCCACGCGCTGTCCGAAGCGCAGCATCCGGCCGCCCGCCTGGCAAATCGCCGCCTCGTGCGCCAGTAGGAGCGCAGCATGCGCGCGATGTCGGGAAAGTCGATCGTCGACAGCCAGTTCGAGCGCGCCGCCAACTTGATCAACCTCGATGACTACATGCGGCGCATTCTCATGCGACCGTTCCGCGAGGTCCAGGTGGAAGTGCCGGTCCGCATGGACGACGGGCGGATCGAGGTGTTCACGGGCTACCGCATCCAGCACAACGGCGCGCGAGGCCCCTGCAAGGGCGGCATCCGCTACCACCCGGAGGCGGACCACGATGAGGTGCTGGGCCTCGCGACCATCATGACGTGGAAGACCGCGCTCATGGACATCCCGTTCGGCGGCGCGAAGGGCGGCGTCGCGGTGGACCCCAAGCAGCTCTCGAAGCTCGAGCTGGAGCGCCTCACCCGCCGCTTCACACAGCGCATTTCCATCGTGCTCGGGCCTTACCGCGACGTCCCAGCGCCCGACGTCGCCACCAACGCGCAGGTCATGGCCTGGATCCTCGACGAGTACTCGAGCCGTCACGGCTACACGCCCGCGGCCGTGACCGGGAAGCCCGTCTCGCTCGGCGGCTCGCTCGGGCGCGAGGAGGCCACCGGTCGCGGCGTCATGTACGTGATGATGGAATACTCGCGCGACTTCGGCATCCCGCTCAAAGGGAGCCGCGTGGTCATCCAGGGGTTCGGCAACGTCGGAGGGCACCTCGCGCGGCTGCTGCACGCGGAGGCCGGCGCGAAGGTCATCGCCGTCTCCGACGTTTCCGGCGGGGTCGTGAACGAAAACGGCCTCGACATCCCGGGGCTCTTGGCGCACACGGCGGGCCGGAAACCGGTGTCGGAGTGGAAGGCCGGCAAGCCGATCAGCAACGAGCAGCTGTGGACCATTCCCTGTGACTGGCTCGTCCCCGCCGCGCTGGGTAGCGTCATCACGCGGGAGGCCAACGCTCGCACCGTCGACTGCAAAGTCCTAGTGGAAGGAGCGAACGAGCCCACCACGCCGACCGCCGACCTCATCCTCGAGGAGCGCGGCATCCCCGTGATCCCTGATTTCCTCGCGAACGCCGGCGGCGTGACCGTCAGCTACTACGAATGGGCGCAGAATCTCCAGCAGTACCGCTGGACGCACGAGCAGGTGAATCGCGAGCTGCAGGCGACCATCACGAAAGCGTACGTCGGGGTGCGGGATCTGGCGAAGCAGAAGGGCGTGACGTTCCGCACGGCCGCGTATGCGATCGCGCTGCAGCGGGTGGCGGAGGCGGAGCGGCTACGGGGCAATTAGGGCGGTCATCCCCCGCCCCTCGAATACAGTGCGTCATAGGGATCCTGCCCCGGCTGCGTAAACACGCGGATCTGAATCGCGCGGATCGTTTCCTTCAGGTCGGCGTTCGAGTGGAGGTAGACCTCCTCGAACAGGTTCAAATTCATGCGATACAGCCGCTGGGCGATCACCACCGCGTTGTTGAGCGGCGCCCGGGCGAACCAGCGCCAGTCGTACGTCTCGAGGGACTGCCCCACCGGCCCGGTGAGCTGGGTCCGGGCCCACGCGGACACCGTGGCGCGGGTGCGCTCGAGCGCCGGCCCGGTGGGTCCCTCGGCGTACGCCGAGTCGAGGCGGCGTGCGAGCTCCGCGTAGAACAGGTCGAGCCTGCGCTCATCGCGCCACCGCGCCACGGCGCGCTTCGCGTCGACCGTGTCTCCGCGCGACCGGAAGAACGCCTGGGCGCCGCGGTAGCCCACGAAGCTCGCGAAACTCTCGTTGAACGGCGTCTGGCTCTTCACGTACAGGGTGTTGTGCGCCAGCTCGTGGATGACCGTGGCCACGAGCTCCATCGTGTCGCGGTCAATGACGGTGGACAGCAGCGGGTCGGAAAAGTACCCCAGCGTCGAAAACGCGCCGGCGGGGCGGAGGTAGGTGTCGAGCCCGTCCCGCTCGAGCTCCGCGGCGGCGCCCCGTGCCGCCGCGAAGTCGAAAAAGCCCTTGTACGGCACCGCACCGACGATGGGGAAGTGCCAGACATACTCGCGCAACCGGTCGCGACGGGACGCAGAGAGCACGAGGAGCAGGGTGTCCCGGCCGACGTTGACGTATGTCGTGTACGTGTCGCCCACCAGCAAGCCCAGCGAATCCGCCGCGTATGCGCGGGCCGCCAACACGAGCTGCAGGCGCTGCCGCAACGCCGGGTCGGTTTTCGGATTGGCGACCAGCTTCGTGATCGACCGCCGCTTGAGGAGGATGCGCGCCTCCTCGACCCCGGCGCGCGCGAGGTAGCGCGCGTCCGCGCTGGCGACGAGCGCCGCCGCAAGCACGACGGGAACGCCGATCAGCACCCAGGCCAGCAGGCGGCGCCCCACCCGGGCCCAGTTCGGCGGACGGCGCTCGATCACGGCATCCATCGCAGCCCCATGCGGTGTCTCGCGCCGAGCGCGTCGTCCGTCCGGTACGCGTAGTCGAGGTGCAGGCGGCCGAGCTCCACGCTCGCACCCGCCGTGAACGGCGACGCGCTCGTGACGCCCGAGTGTCCGACGTATCCGACGCGGCCCAGCACTCCCATGCCGCCTGTCACAACGCCGCTCTCCAGCCCGAGGACGACGAAGGCGCTCCCTCCCCCAGCCGGCCATTGTCCCTCGACCGTGGTGAGCAGGCGCAGCGTGCCCTGAGGATCGACGTAATTGAGCGTGAACCCGGCGCGCGTGCGGCGTGGGAGGTGCAACCCACCAGCCGCCGGACCGAAGTCGCCCCCGATGTTCTGGACGCTCACGCCCAGCGCCATCAGGTCGAAGACGGCGATGGCGAGCCCCACATCCCCGGCCCAGGCGTCGACGCGGGCGCCCCCGACGGTCTCCCGCGCGTATTTGGCGGTCGCCCCGAGCGCCCCGAGTCCCGTGCGGAACACGAGCGTCGAAACGCCGAGCAAGTCGGCGGACGTGTAGCTGGGCCCGAACGCCGCGGCGCCCGCTCCCCACGTGAACCGGTCGACGCGCAGCGCCAGGGCTCCAATCGAGAGGGTCGATCCCGACGGGAAGGACTCGTACGATCCTTCCACGGCGAGGTGGTGGATCGTGGCGAGCGCCGCGGGGTTCGCGAAGATGGCGCCCGCGTCGCCGACGATGGCGGCGCCGGCGCCGCCCATGCCCGCCGCCCGGGCAGAGCCGGGAAGCACGGCCAGTACGTTACCGGCCTGAGCGGAGAGCGATGACGCTGTCAAGAAGACGTCACAGAACAACGTCACGAGAAAGCGTCGCGTGGAACCGTCGCACGCCATTACGCCGTTCCGCCACGCCGTCTCGTGACGTCTCCCCGTGACGTCGTTTCGCGACGCCCTCCAGTCATTGAATACGGATCACATTCAGTCTCGGAACCAGCGTTGTACGCAACGCGGCGCCCGCACTGTTGGAAAACAACAGCGTAAACTGCGGCGCACCAGCCGTGTGCTGCAGCCGGTAATAGCTTCCCGATCCGGCCCGCAGCATGCCCGAGACGTGCGTCGCGGTGGCATCGAGCACGGGTGGGGCAAGCGGGAATTGCGCCGGAATCTTGCTGTTGCACCTGTTGTTCAAGGTCGGGAACGCAGTCCGGAACTGCCAGGTGAGATACTGGAGCTCCGAAGGCGCCGCGAATCCCGGCAGGTCGGACACGTAGTTGGCAAGCGCCCACCGCTCGACGATGGTCGCGAACGAAGTGCCGCCCGCGGCGTGACTCACGTTCGCCGCGCCCGTGAGATTCGTCATGTCCAGGCGCCGCGTGACGGAGTCGCTCGACCCGAGCGTCACTGCACCCTGGTCCACGAGATACCGCACGAACAGCCAGTACGCCCCGCGGTTCGCGAGCCCGCCGATACCCACCGTGTCGACCAGGAAGTAGTTCTGCGGCGCCGTGAAGTACTGGCCGGCATTGTACACGTCACCGAACGCGTAATTGCAAAATGTGGTCGAGTCCGGCAGATAGGTGCGCCCGCCGTTCTCTTCGGCGTAATGCGACAGCCCCTCGTTCAGCCACAGATCCTCCGGGAAGCTGCCGCGCACCAGGAAGTGCTGATTGAAGCTGATCATGTGTTGGAATTCGTGCACGAACGTTACCGGCACGATCTGCGTCACCGCCGTGACGGGGTGCGCGCAACTCAGCGTACCGGAGGGATCGGGGACGATCGAATAGAAAATCTCCCCGTTGTTCCCGGTCGCGAACGGCGGCGTCGTGATCAGATCGGCACCGAAGAAATAGCCCGCGACGAACCCCGTGGTGGTACACTGCGCCGCTGTCACCAGCGAGTTAACCCTGGCCGACATCAGCACGATCACCATGCCGTTGTTGTCGATGTCCGACTCGCTGCCGAACGCCAGTGTGTCCGTCTCGTACAGCCGCGTGTCGAAGACGGCGCGCAGATTATCCAGGTCCGACTGCATCAGGCCGGGCTGAGGCGCCGCGTTGTCGACGTAAATCGCGATGTGCGTGCCCACCTTGAGCGCCGTGGCCGTCACGCTCGAGAGCGTGCTCGGCTTGCGGGGATCGCAGTTCAGCGTGTTGCAGACCTTGAAGGTGCGGACGTTCCCCGAATCCACGGGCGTGGCAGCCGCCGAGATGCGGGACGGTGCCCGGAGCGGCCTGGGCACCTGTGTGGCAAACTCCCGCTCGGCCAGGCGCAACCGGAGGTCGAACTGCTGCGCGATACTCGGGCCGGCGACGAGCGACGCACCCGGAGCGGACAGGGCGGCGAGCGCGGTGCCCCCCAGCTTGAACGCCTGCGAATCGTCCGGGACGTTGGACGCCGACTGCGGCACCACGAGATACTCGATCGTGGAGCCCCCCGGGTTCGCCGGGAAGACGGCGCACCCCGCCGTTTGCGTGGGGTCGACGGCCGTGTAGGCGCCGATCCCCAGGGAGACCTGCCCCCCGCTCGTCGCCGTACACGGCGCGAGAGGCGGCTGGGTCGGCGTACTCGAGCTACAGGCCGCCGCGAGTAGCGACGGCAGACCTACCATCCACAGGTGCTTCTGCATCGCGGTTCTCCTCCGTGATTTCTCCGGCACGCACCACCGCGGTGCGGAAGCAGATGGGTCCTACCAATTCGTGAACACCAATCATCGCCACGATCAGGGTCTCAAGGGAGACCCCCCATTCCGGGAACGCCCGCCGGGCGAGCTGCGCCAGCCCCAGCGCCATCCCCGCCTGTGATATGAGCCCGAGCCACCCGTGCCGCGCCAGGACGGGCGTCACACTCGAATGCCGCCCCGCCCAAAGGAGGCCGTAGCGCAGGCCCACGAGCCGGAGGCCGACGAGCAGCAGGATCCACGGCCACAGATCCGCCAGTATCCCGACCCGAAGCCCGGCCCCGGTCAGGGCGAAGAACGCCACATACACCGGCAGCGACCCGCGTTTCAGCTCGCGACGCAACCGCTCGCCTTCCACCGGCGCGAAGTTCTCCAGGTAGAACCCCGCGGCCAGCGCAATGATCAGCGCCTCGAGATGCGTGAGCCGCGCCACCTCCGCGGCGACGAATGCCGTCGCCACCAGGAAGACGCCTGAGTCCCGCCGCACCAGACCCAGGTACTGGCCGAGCGCATAGCCCAGGAGCGTGCCCGCGGCGGCCGAGCCGAGTAGCTGCAAGATAGCCGTCCCTGCGACCGCGACGTTCAGGGCGCCGGCGCTCGTGAGCGCCTTGCCAAGGACGAGCGCCAGCGCGAACAGAAGGACGACGGCGACGTCCTTGACGACGGTAATGTCGAGCAGTGCGCGCGCGACGGGTCCGTGCGCGTCGAGCTCGCTCATCATCGCCATTGTGACGGCCGGGGATGACGCCGCAGCGAGCGTGCCGAGCACGAGCGCCACGACCAGCGCATCGCCTAGCGGCTGATGCCGTGTGAGCGGGAACCACGGGCTGACCGAGAGGACTACGAGGCTGACCGCGAGGAGGGGGAACACGATCGCACCGCTCGCGAGTCGCGCGAGCGCCACCCGCCCCCGGCGCAGCGCGTCGAGCGTCAGCTCCGACCCTGCCGCGAGCCCGATGAGCGCGACCGCCGCTTCTTCAATAAACCGGAGCGCATCCACTTCTTCGCGCTGCACGAGGCCGAGCCACGCGGGGCCGACAGCGAAACCCACGAGCAGGTAGCCCGTGAGACGCGGCAGCCGCACGCGCCGCGCGATCTCCCCGCCGACGTACGCGACGAGCAGAAGGAAGCCGAGCGCCAGGGTCGCGCGCGCTTCGAGCGGAGCACCCGCGGTCACGCGATGAAAAAGGGCCATCATCAGGCCCAGCGCGAACAGACTCGCCACCCGGCGCATGGGCCGCAAAGTATCAGTCGCCATGCGCTTTTGACAATGCGCTGGAGCGCCGATATCTTCCGCTAGCCGTATGGCGTTCGTTCACCTCCACACCCACAGCGAGTACTCCCTCCTCGACGGCGCCAACCGGATCCCCGAACTGCTCGACCGGGTCCAGGCGCTGGGGATGGACTCGCTCGCGATCACCGACCACGGCAACCTGCACGGGGCGTGGCAGTTCTACTCCGAGGCCCGGGCGCGCAAGATCCGGCCCATCCTCGGCTTCGAGGCGTACCTCGCCTTCGGCGACCGCCACAAGCGTGAGCGCCCCCCTCCCGAAGCACCCGGCGCGTATTCGCATCTCGTGCTGCTCGCGCGGAACCGCACCGGATACCAGAACCTCGTCAAGCTCTCCTCCATCGGATTCCTGGAGGGGTTCTATCGGCGGCCGCGCATCGACCGTCAGGTGCTGGAGCAGTACTCGGACGGCCTGATCGGGCTCGCGGCCTGCCTGTCAGGCGAGATTGCGCTGTACTTGCGGCAGGGGAATTACGAGGCGGCGAAGGCGAGCGCCCAGTACTTCGCCCGGGTGTTCGGCCCCCCCCCCGGCGGCTTCTGGCTCGAGGTGCAGGACCACGGCCTCGCGGACGAGAAGATCGTCGTCGCCGGCATGCTGCAGCTGGCGCGGGAGCTCGGCCTCCCGGTCGTCACCACCAACGACGCGCACTATTTAAGGAAAGAGGACGCCGAAGCCCACGACGTGCTGCTCGCCATCGGGACGGGCAAGGACCTGGACGATCCCAACCGCTTCCGCTTCTTCGGCCAGGAGAGCTACGTCAAGTCCGAGCGGGAGATGCGCGTGCTGTTCCCGGACCACCCGGAGGTCGTCGCGGAAACCCAGCGCGTGGCGAACCTGTGCGAATTCGACTTCGAGAAGCGCTACTTCCTTCCGCAGTACCCGCGCCCCGCCGAGTTCGCGTCGGACAACGACCTGCTCGTGCACCTGGCACGGGCGGGGGCGGCGGAGCGCTACGGCGACCCCCTCCCCCAGGCAGTCCACGAGCGGCTCGACTACGAGCTGCAGGTGATCTCGCACACCGGCTACGCGGGCTACTTCCTGATCGTCTACGACATCGTCAAGGCGGCGAAGGACCGCGGCATTCCGGTGGGGCCGGGGCGCGGCTCGGCGGCGGGCTCGCTCGTGGCGTACGCGCTCGCCATCACGGATATCGATCCCCTCAAGTTCGACCTGCTGTTCGAGCGGTTCCTGAATCCCGAGCGCATTTCCATGCCGGACATCGACCTCGACTTCTGCTTCGAGCGGCGCGGCGAGGTGATCCAGTACATCCGGGAGCGGTATGGGCGCGACTCCGTCGGTCAGATCATCACGTTCGGCACGCTCAAGGCCCGCGCCGCGTTCCGCGACGTCGCCCGGACGCTGCGGGTCGAGCCGGGCGAGGTGGACCGCTTTACCAAGATGATCCCCGCCGGGCCGGGCATCTCGGTGACGCTGGCGGAAGCGTCCGAGAAGTCTCCCGAGCTACGCCAGCTCGCCCGCCAGGACGAGCGCGTCCGCAAGATCCTCGAGCTCGGGACCCGGATCGAGGGCCTGGCGCGCCACGCCTCGGTGCACGCCGCCGGCGTGGTGATCGCCCCCGGGCCGCTCACCGACTACGTCCCCGTCTGCCTCGCGCCGCAGGAGGCGGAGGCGATCATCACCCAGTACGACATGGTGGCGCTCGAGCAGGTGGGGATGCTGAAGATCGACGTGCTCGGCCTGCGCACGCTGACCGTGATCCATGACGCGGTGGGGATGGTCGCGGAGCGCCACGGGGTCACGCTCGACATGAACGCGCTGGACCTCGAGGACCCGCAGGTCTACCAGCTGCTCGGGTCGGGCCGCACGGCCGGCGTGTTCCAGTTCGAGTCGCCGCTCGCCACCGACTGTCTGCGCAGCATGCGGTGCGATCGGTTCGACGATCTGGTGGCGACCAACGCGCTGCTCCGTCCCGGCCCGCTCGATACCGGGATGCACCTCGTGTTCATCAACCGGAAGCTCGGCCGCGAGCCCGTGCGCTACCCCCACCCCGCGCTGGCGCAGATCCTCCAGCCCACGTACGGCGTAATCACCTATCAGGAGCAGGTGATGCGCATCGCCAACGTGCTCGCCGGCTTCTCGCTCGCCGAAGCCGACGTGCTGCGCAAAGCGGTCGGGAAGAAGGACAAGGAGCTGATCCAGCACGAGCTGGGCCGCTTCGTCGAGCGGGCCCTCGCGCTGGGGCACGATCGGCGCGTGATCGAGGACATCGCGGCCCAGATCGAGACCTTCGGCCGGTACGGATTCAATAAGTCGCACGCCGTCGCATACTCGGTGCTGTCTTATCAGACGGCGTGGCTCAAGGCGCACTACGCGCCCGAGTTCCTGTCGGCGCTGTTGTCCTCCGAGATCGGCAATACCGACAACGTCGTGCGCTACATCAACGAGGCGCGCGAGCTCGGCCTCGAGGTGCTGCCGCCGGACGTCAACGAGTCCGGGTTCAAGTTCACGGTGGTCGGCGACCGCCGGCTCCGCTTCGGCCTCGGCGCGATCAAGAACGTCGGCGCGGGCGCGATCGAGTCGATTCTCGCCGGGCGGACCGCGGGGGGGCCGTACCGCTCGCTCGTCGACCTGTGCGACCGGATCGACCTGCGCCTCTGCAACAAGCGCGTCCTCGAGGCGCTCATCGACGCCGGCGCCTGCGACTCGCTCGGCGGGCACCGCGCCCAGCTCGTGGCGGCGCTCGACGCCGCGTTCGGAGAGGCGCAGACCCGGCAGGGAGAGCGCGAATCCGGCCAGGTGGCTCTATTCGGCGAGCATGCCCCGCTCCCCGCGCCCCGCGCCCTGCTCCCCGATGTCGCGCCGTGGTCGGAACATGACCGGTTGACGCGGGAAAAGGCGGTGCTCGGGTTCTTCATCTCCGGCCACCCCCTCGCGCGGTACCGCGTAGAGGTGGAGCTTTTCGGGACCCGGACCACCGCGACCCTCGGCCAGTGGAGCGACCAACGGGTCCGGATCGGGGCAGTCGTGACGGTGTTGAAACGACAGATCTCGAAGAAGACGGGCGCTGAATACGCGCGTCTCACGCTCGAGGACTTCCACGGCACCGCGGAGGCGCTGGTGTTCCCAGAGGCCTGGGCCAAGCTGAACGAGGTGATCCGTGCGGACCGCGCGCTGCTGCTGGCGGGCAGCTACAGCGGGCGCGATCGGGACGAGGAGCAGGCACCGTTCATCGTGGAGACCGCTCAGGCGCTCGACGAGCTGAAGGCGAGCGGCGCGATCGGCATCGCGCTCCGCTGGTCGCCCGGCGCGCCGCCGCCGCCCGACGCGACCCGCGCCGTCGCCGCCCTGTGCGCGGCCCACCCCGGCCCCGCGCCGGTGCTGGTCGAGTGGGAACCTCACCCCCCATCCCCCGCTCCGCAAAGCGGAGCGGGGGAGCGATGGAGCGAGGGCGGGAACGGCGGGAGCGCCGTTCGCCTCCGCAGCCGCTCGCTTCGCGTCGACGCGGCCGACGACCTCGTCGTGGCGCTGCGCGCCCTGCTCGGGCCCGACCACGTGCACCTGGTTCGGACGACCTGACGATGGCGACCCATACACTGGACTTCGAGCGTCCGCTGCTCGAGCTGGAGCGCCAGATCGAGGAGCTGAAGCGCGTGGCGAGCGAGACCGCGGTGGACGTGACCAAGGAGCTCGCCCCGCTCGAGAAGCGGCTGGCCGAGCTGCGCGCCGAGATCTACAAGAACCTGACGCCGATGCAGCGGGTCCAGGTGGCCCGCCACCCGAGGCGACCGTACACGCTCGACTACCTCAGCACAGTGTTCACGGACTTCGTCGAGCTGCACGGGGACCGGCTGTTCCGCGACGATCCCGCCATCGTGGGTGGCTGGGCGCGCCTCGACGGGATGAGCGTCATGGTGATCGGGCATCAGAAAGGCCGCGACACGAAGGAGAACCTGCGGCGCAACTTCGGCATGGCGCACCCCGAAGGCTACCGCAAGGCGCTCCGCCTCATGCATCTGGCCGAGCAGTTCCGCGCCCCCGTGATCACGCTGGTGGACACACCGGGCGCCTACCCCGGACTCGGCGCCGAAGAGCGCGGTCAGGCCGAGGCCATCGCGCGCAACCTGGTGGAGATGGCGACGCTCCGCACGCCGATCCTCACCGCCGTGATCGGGGAGGGCGGCTCGGGCGGCGCGCTCGCCGTCGGGCTCGCCGACCGCGTGCTGATGCTCGAGAACTCGGTGTACTCGGTCATCTCCCCCGAAGGCTGCGCCGCCATCCTCTGGAAGGACGCGAGCCAGCGGGAGCGGGCCGCCGAGGCGCTCAAGATCACCGCCGAGGACCTGCTGGAGCTCGGGGTGATCGACGAGATCATCGCCGAGCCGCCGGGCGGGGCGCACGCCGACCCCGAGGCGGCCGCCGCGGCGCTGGGCGAAACGCTGCGACGTTACGTGCGGCACCTGCGCAAGGTCAGGATCGAGAAACTCCTTAAACGCCGGGAGGAGAAGTACCTTTCGATGGGTGCGTTGAGCGAGAAGTGAGTTGACCGACGTCATCGAGGTCCGGTTCAAAGGGAACCGGAAAGAATTTTTCTCCTGGCCGTCCGCCGAGCCGCTCGCCCTGCACGATTCCGTGATCGTGGAGGTGGACCGGGGGCAGGACCTCGGTCGGGTGTCCGCGGTGGGCCCGGTCGCCGCCAAGAAGTGCGCCGGTAGCTGCAGCGGCTGCAGCCTCGCAGAAGCAGCGGCCCCTCCTGCCCCCACCGAGCCCCTGCGGAGCATCCTCCGTCGCGCCACCGCCGACGACACCGCCATCGCCGAGCAGCTGCACCGCGAGGAGGAGGACGTGCGGCGCCGGGTGATGGAGCGGGTCAAGAGTCACACCCTCCCCATGAAGGTCTCGGACGCCGAGTGGCAGTGGGATCGAAAGAAGCTCACCGTGTACTTCACAGCCGAGCAGCGGGTGGACTTCCGCGCCCTGGTACGGGACCTCGCGAGCCTGTTCCACACGCGCATCGAGCTGCGGCAGATCGGCGCACGCGACGAGGCCAAGCGGCTCGACGGGGTGGGCCGCTGCGGCCGCCAATACTGCTGCTCCAGCTGGCTGCCGGAGCTGCGGCCGGTGAGCCTGGCGCTCGCCAAGGACCAGCACCTCTCCCTCAACCCGTCGCAGATCTCCGGAGGATGCGGGCGATTGCTGTGCTGCCTCCGCTACGAACACGATTTCTACGTGCAGACCCGCAAGCGGTTCCCCAAAGAGGGACGGGTGCTGCGCACCGCCATAGGGGCCGAGCGCGTGCTGGCGGTGGATGTCTTCCGCGAGACCGTCACCCTCCGCACCGACGCAGGCGACACGCGCGTGGTGTCGCTCGAGAAGCTGAAAGGCGAAGTCTCCGGAGCGGATGCCTAAGTTCTACCTGACCACCGCGATCGATTACTCGAACGGCGAACCGCATCTGGGGCACGCGCTCGAGAAGGTCGGGGCCGACTGCATCGCGCGGTATCGCCGGCTGCGCGGGGACGCGGTCCACTTCCTGATGGGGATGGACGAGCACAGCCAGTCGGTGATCCAGGCGGCGGCCCGCGCCGCCGTGACACCGCAGGCGTGGGTGGACCGCATGGCGGCGACGTTCGCCGACTACTGGCGCCGCCTCCACTGTTCGAACGACGACTGGATCCGCACCACGGAACCGCGGCACGTCCGCGCGGTGGCGGCCCTGCTCGAGCGCATCCAGCAGCACCACCCGGCGGATCTGTTCGAGGCGGAGTACGAAGGG
>Ga0209804_1000041_pt1 | contig 103599 bp, 99 predicted proteins | sample GraSoiAngelo_139_FD_185896 | JGI IMG/M metagenome (GOLD analysis project Ga0209804, IMG submission 185896) | Grasslands soil microbial communities from the Angelo Coastal Reserve, California, USA - 14_0929_12_20cm (SPAdes) (version 2) | ecosystem: Environmental > Terrestrial > Soil > Grasslands... | reverse complement strand
ATACGTGCTACATTACAGCAAATAAATCCAGTAATGCAAGCCCAATCTTAAATTATTACTTGCTACATTTCAGACGTAAACTCCTTCTTTGTAAGAGGTTTTCTATATTTTAAGGGAAGTCAGGCTAGTAATCATCGGTTGCCTGCCAGATGATACGCCGCTTAAGGGCACGTTCGGTAGGAGCTCTTTGGCCCCGGACAAAAGTGGTTGAACAATCTCTTCAGCTCTTCATCAGCTTGATTCCGCCGTTGGTCGTCAGGACCTTTAGTTCTCGGCCGCCGCTGCCAACCGTCCCAGAAAGTCGCTTCGAATTGAAACTTCCCTGCACGGTAACGGGAAAATCTGTGTGAATCCCGCCATTCGTCGTGGCCGCATCCAGCTTGAATTCCGCCGACGCCGGCAGGGTCACATCCACGCTGCCGTTCGTTGTCCTCACCGCCAACTCGCCGTCCCATTTCGCGTTGCCGATGGAAACGCGGATTCCGCCATTAGTAGTTGTGGCGGAAGCCCACTCGCTTGTCGAAACATCCACGTTGCCGTTCGTCGTCGCCGCGTCAACCACACTGGCCAGGTTGTGGCCCAGTACGTTTCCGTTGGTCGTCAGGGCATGGAAGCGAACGCCGGGAGGCACTTGCACGTCGAAGTTAATGCTCGCGCGGCGCCCATGCCAGCCGGAAGAGAACTCGGACGAAACTCCACCGCGGTGGCATCGACCGGGCGACTTGTCCCTGGCGTGCACGGCACAAATCGTCACGCCGTCCGGATATTCAACGACTTCGACGAACAATTCGCTGTCCTCATGGCTGCCTCTCCGAATTCCTTCGGCACGCGCCTCGTCACCCGCGGCGTCGCTCGCGTCGATCTCCCCGTTTCGATTGATGACTTCCAGCGTCTGCCCGGCCTGCAGGTGTCCCTGCCAATGAAAATCGTCCGGCGCAAACACGGTCCGCTTCTCGCTCTGCGCCCAAGCCGTGCCAGCGCCCACCAGTGAAATCATTGCGAGACAAATCGCCCCCGTTATCCATCCCAGTGCAGAATTCTTTGTGCTCGTCATGACCCCTCTCCCTTCTTCACCGGCATAAGAGCCGCACTTCCTTCACCTTACTGACGAATAGCCACAGCGATCGTCTGTCCTCAATCTGTACGAATTCTAATACCTTCTAGTTCCCGGGCGGTTCGCTTCCCTCGCGGGTGGGCCACTGAATCTGCTTTTGTAACTCCTTTGTTTTGAAAACGATAAGAAATGGAGGGGGTGGAAGGGGCCTGCACCAAATTGTCTTCAGGAAGAACTTTAATTTTTGACCCCGTTTGCCTAGGAGTTCGTTGCTTACCGCTTGCGGTTGCGGACGTACAGCCAGCCGGTGCCGTAGCATTGGCCGCACGGTTTCTCATTTCGCGTACCAGTAGCCAGACAGGCCGGGCAAGCCTCCGAGTCGGTTTCGTACTTAGCGCTGCCAATGACGCCGGTGCAGCGCTGGCCAGCCGTGACTTGCAAGCATTGGCCGTTGATCATCTCCGGGGAATAGGACACAGCGCCGCGGCGCGTGCACACCGCCACGGGCTGCGGTTTTTGTCCCTTCGCTGTTCGAGTTGGTCAGGTCTTTGCTCAGGCATAGATGGTCGCGGTTGGCTGCGAACCTCTTTATTTTGGAAACGGCCCGGCCATGATAGGCCCGGGAATCACCGGTTCCCAAGGCACTTTGCAGTGAGCGCAATGCACTTTTTCGCGGAGGGCCTGATTCGATTCCGAGTTTTGGATCACCGCGAACGAATTCTTCTTCTGGCAATGAGGGCAGGTGAGATCGACCAGAACATGCAGCGGCACTTGTTTGGCTTCGGCTTGCGGGTCAGCTTGCGAGGCGACCTCTGCCTGCGAGGGTGCTTGCATTTTTTTGCTCGCCCGTTTTCTGGCGTACAGGATTTCGTCGGCGCGCGCCAGCATTTCCACGGGCTGCTCTCCCAGTTCATATTGCTTCCATCCGGCCGAAAAGGTGACGGGGATTTTTTCGCCGTGCCAGTCAACTTCCAGGACGCCGAGGCGCCCTACCACCAGCTGCAACTGCTCCACGTTGCACTCCGGCAGCAATACAAGGAATTCGTCGCCGCCCAGGCGCACCGCCAGGTCCGAGCCTCGAATCACTTTATTGAGCTGGGCGGCAAATTCGTGCAGCACCTGGTCGCCCGCCGGGTGGCCGTACTTGTCGTTTATCTCCTTGAAATTGTTCAAATCCAGTGTCAGCACGGTCAAAGGATGGCCCTTGCGTTCGGAACGTGCCACTTCTGCTGCCAGGCGTTGCTCGGCGAACCGCCGGTTGTATAGACCGGTCAATGGATCAATCATGGCCAGATTGCGCAAGAGATCCGAATGCCCCTCTTTCTCCGCCAGTTGGCGCCGCAGGCGCCTGATGAGAAATTGCTGATAGGCAGCGAATAGGTCAAAGAGCACGACCAGGATCGCCAGACCAAGAACGACGTCGGTTGCCTTGATCCCGAACTGGGTTTGCGCTTTGTGGCTCAGCCCCGGGATGCTGAACGGAATGACCACAAGGACCAGAAGCGCAATGACGAAAATCGAGTGGCCCAAGAGCCACCAATTCTGCTTTTCTGGTGGCGGGAGTTCGCGATGCAGTTTCTGCTCCTCGGTTCTCAGAGGAGCCGACAGGGAAGGGGTTTGAGGGTCGCTCATTGTAAAGAATTAAGGCTGCGTATTGCTGAGTTCTCTCAACTTAGGCCGCTTAGGTCTTCCGGTCAAGCCGCTTGCCGATTTGTATTTCTGATTTAGTTATCGGAGCAAGAATGCGGAATCAAGGGCCTACGAGGGAAGCTGAGCTTCCGTAACATGCCTGTTATCAAACAGTTGGCGGATGCCAAAAGGTCTGTCTTGGTGGTACTCCTGGCCTATTGGCCAGTGCGAACGAAGCAGGCACAGTAGTTTTGAAAATGATTTCTCTCTTCATTCTCGGGTTCTCGCTCTTCGCGCTAGCGAAATTCGGCGTCGCGCAATGGCGCGCCCTTTGGGTCAGCGTTGCAACGCAGCGCGTTTCCGAGTCGCTGCAGCTGTCGACCGGCATTGATGGCGCGGCCATTGGGCCTGGGGACTTCGACGCACTAAAGGGCTTTTGCGAACGGCTGTCTCCGGAGTTGAAACAGACGAGTTCGTGGCTTAAAGAAGTATCCGCGTACTACCACATGGTTTCCTTAATCGAGAAACTTCCCGCTCTCTCGGTCTGGGCAAACCGCGAAATGCAACTGTGCTCGCGATATGCCGCAGTGGTACTTGACCAGAATCTCGCGATGAGCCTCGATCGACAGATGGCCGGCAGATCGATCTAACCCACTCTCAAATACAAAAGAAGAAGCGACTTCTTCGGGGGCGTGCGTTCGAGATGCCGGGGCCGGGATAGGCGCTGCGCTCCTAAGAGAAAGCACGAGTCTTCCCGGAGAAGTCGGCATGCAAACCCGCGAAAGACCCGCCATTACACAGGCGTTGAAACAAGAAAACCAACGGGTCTGAAGACCCGCCACTACAAAAGAGTTAGTTAGAATTTGAAGGCGCGCCGCCACAAAGCGCGCTAGAACAGGTTCCAGAGGAACTGGTTGTAGACTTCGTGGTGGAACTGGACTTCCTGCGCCTTTACGATGGTGCCGAGGGCCCGCGGACAGCGGTCGGCGGCGGTGCGCTTCAATTCGGCGTAGCGGCTCTTCACATCCGCGCCGAGAAGCGTGGTGGTCCACTCGGCTTTCTCGAAATTCTCGATCGCAGTGTAAATGTTGTCCGGGAGATAGCGTTTCGCGGAACGCAGGTCCTTGATTTTCGCAATCTCGCCGTCCAAGCCGGACTTGAAGATCGAATACATCACCAGGTAAGGGTTCGAATCGGGCGCGACCGCGCGCACTTCGGTGCGCATACTGCGATCATTGCCAATGGGGATGCGCACCATGGCGCCGCGGTTGGTGGGCGAAGCGTTGAGCTGATTGGGCGCTTCGAAATGCGGATCCAGGCGGCGATAGGCGTTGACACTCGAATTGATGAGCAGACAAATGTCATTGCCGTGCGTGAGGATGCGGTCGACGAAATCCCAGCCAAGCTTGCTGAGCTTTTCTTCGCCCTTGGCATCCCAGAAAAGATTTTTGCCGTCTTTGCTGACAGAAACGTTGGTGTGCATGCCGCTGCCGTTGACCCCCACGACGGGCTTGGGCAAGAAGCTGGCGGTGAAGCCCATGTTCGTGGCGACCTGGCGGCAAATTAATTTGTAGAGCTGAATCTGGTCGGCGGCCTGCACCACTTCGCCGTAACTGTAGTTGATTTCGAATTGTGACGGCGCAACCTCAGGATGATCTTTTTCGTTCTGAAAGCCCATGGCGCGCTGCACTTCGGCGGTCGTGTCGATAAAAGTGCGCAGCGGATCGCCGGGAAGGGAATGGTAGTAGCCCCCGGTGTTGACGTATTCGAATTTGCCGGTTTCGTGATAGCGGCGCTCGGCGTCCGGTCCGTTAAAGAGAAAACCCTCGATTTCGTTGGCGGCGTTGAGCGTGTAACCCTTTTTTTCGAACAGGCCGTCGGCATAACCCTTCAGGACACCGCGAATGTCGGCGCTATAGGGCGTGCCGTCCTTGTCGATCACGTGACCGAAAACAAGAACTTTGCCGGAGCCGAACACGTCGGAAGGAGCCCAGTAAAACGAGGGCCAATCCAAGGACAAGCGAAGATCGCTCTCGCGCTGCGCGGTGAAACCGCGAATGGAGGAGCCGTCGAAGGTCAGATTGTCCCAGCTTTTGATGAGGAATTTTTTGTCGTAGTCGAGCATGTGGAGGCGGCCTTCGAGGTCGCTGAAAAGAACGGTAACGGCCTTGATGCGCTTTTCGTCGGTAAGATATTTGAGACTCTCTTCTTGGACTTTGTGCACCGGAACGCGATTTTTGCGCTGCTCCTTGGCCTTCAGGTTCATTTGCTCGAGTTCATCGTAAGGAAGAGAGAGAAAATTTCGCAAACCGTTCGTCGACATGAAACTCCTCAACTGGGGATTGGGCGCATGCGCAGGTGCTAACTTTGGGGCAGAGGCAGCCATATATGCGCAATAGCGTATCGCGGGGATATTGCAAGCGTCAATCGAAAGACCTGATGCAAAGGATTCAAGAAAGTGCAGAATTGTGGAAAACTGCAGGATAAACGTTGGAAGCGGGAAACCAATTTGGCAGGCAGAAACAGGGCTTCGGCTCAAAGGAGCATGACTTAGATCCATGCCCCACGGAACAGTCAGACCGTTATCGACCCGCCGCTGCCTCCGAAGCGGTTACGGGTTTGTAGCCGCACGATGCCGCCTTCTTCAAAATTTCGACCCCTTGCGCCGCCGTAATCAGTTGCGTTGTCTTGGTGGCCCTCAGCGCCCCGCCTCCAGCAGCCGCAACGGCCAGGGCTGCAGCACTGGCCTCGTCGGGCATCTCGAGAATCAGGACGACATCATATTCCCCATAAGCGAAGAACGCATTGACGATGCGTCCTCCTAGTTTCTCCACGACCGGTTGAAGAGCTTCGAACCGGTTGTGCGGGTTGCGCATTAATGCGTTCCACGCGTCGGACGTGTAACTTGCTTGGGTGAGGAAATATGGCATACCGAACCTCCTTGTACGGCTCAGCGATCACGGAAGACTTCGGATGCACCAGGATAACGTACCTGAAGCCCGCGCAAATCGACGAAAAGCAAAGGGAACCTAATGGCCTTGCTCCTTAATCTTGGCCCGCGAAGGGCAAAGGGATGTGGCCGATCTTCACCCAGATAACGGAGCCGGCGAATCCAATTTCTCCGAACAGGGCTCAAATATCCTGCCCAACTCTTCGCCGATTCTGTGTGATGAAACGAATCATCAACGCAACACACTATTCTGCGACTGCCTGCGTGCTGGCAGCCGCCCAGCCCTCCACCCTCATCGAAATCGAAGTCTGCCGTGTCTTACGACCGGAAGCTGCTCTGTAAAAGATTACTGTGATATTGCATCGGTCAATGAGAGAATGAGGTAAAGCCGTTGACGGCACGAAACAACCATGCAAACTGAGCGGCGGTGTGTCCCAAGGAAGAGGCTCGGCGGGATTTCCTACCTCGAGTTTGAGGCGGGAAGGGGGGGAATCGTACTCGATGCATCGGAGAAGGGACTCGGGTTCCGAGCGGCCGACGCGGTTCAGCACCTAGGCCCAAGCCGGATCCGGATCTGGATCTCTCCTCGCCCCGAGGAGCGGATTGAGATCACCGGCAACGTGGTATGGACGGATAGCTCCACCAAAACCGGTGGTTTGCGTTTTATTGAGACAGGCGCAGATAGCTCCGATCAAATTCGCACGTGGCTGTGGCAGCCGGGTGAATTGGAGGTATCTCCCCAATTCCAACCGTTTCCCTCGGCTGCGAGGTCAGCTGAGAAGCCGCCCGAGGTGCGGCGGGAAACCCGCCACGATGCGGACCTTCCGCGCTCGCCGGTTACATCCCGAGCAAAGACCCGAGTTGATGAAGCGCGGCCGATAGGGCTAGGTCCAATTCCAGGTTTGCCTTCTCTTTTTACTTCGAACTTGCCAGGGCAATCGCAGGATTCTCAACCCTCTCAGGAGGGAATCGCATATAGGCTTGCGACAGGATTCCTTATCGGTGTGCTCGTGGTGGCGGTGGTAGTGCTCTTTCAGATGTTTCGTCCCGAGGTTGGGGCTTCGCTGATCCATCTGGGAGAAAAGATCACCGGGATCGGCCCGCAACCGCAGACTTCATCTCCGCCACCGAGTTCGGCTCCCGCTCCAGCACACCCTTCGCCCTCCACCGAAGCGAACCCAGCTGTACTTCAGCAGGAGGCTTTAGGGGATTCCGCCCTGCCGCCTGATTCCTCCAGGCAGGTTAATTCGCATAGCCCAGATCTTGCAATTCCGCCCACAAAGGAAGCAGCGGACCGTTCGCCGTATCGCCGGTCGCCGAATTCGGCGCAGGATAGAAGCTCGGAGGTAACGCGTCTTTGGTCCGTGGTTGCTTCGGGCAACTCCTCCGCGGAACTCGACTTGGCACAACTTTATTTGAGGGGAGACGGGGTTCCCCGAAGTTGCGAACAAGCAAGAGTCCTTCTGCGGGCTGCCGCCAAACGTGGAAGCGTCGAAGCTCGGCAACAATTGAAGGAGCTGCGAACTCGCGGCTGCCCGTAATTCTCGTGGTGAGATCAGGGTGTTCCGGCACGTCCCGGTTACTTGCCTTCTTCTTTGGTTTCCATCCCCAGTCGTCGTTTTTGCGCACTCGCCACACACTGGAATCGAAATCTGCACGTTCGTAAGTCATGTGTGCAATCTCGCCGGAACGAAAACCAGAAAAGAGGAACGATTTGAGCACAAGCCGCTCCTCCGCATCGGCAGCCTTAAGCATCGCAGTCAATTCCTCATCGGAGTATTCCTCGGGGTCTCGCTCGGGTCTCTCCGGCCATTCGCTTTTCTTGATTCCGGTTTCGATCCCCGCCCACCTCAAGAAAATCATCAAGTTGGCAAAGTTGATGAAGGCCGTAGATTCCCCATTGCCGTTTGCCATCACGAATTTCGGATACTTGAGGCTGAGTTCTTTCTTGCCTCTCAGTACGCTAAGGACCTGAATTCCGTGTTCGTCCCAGAATTTCGCAAAGTAGGCGAGGGTATTCTTATACGCCATCCAAGTTTTCCGGCGTTTGTTGTCTTTTATGAAGTTGTTGTATTCGGCGATCGAATCGGCAAGACGAAGTTGGGCTTTGCTTTGGTCCGGGGCCTCTACACTGACCTTGACTCCCGCTTTCTTGCCATCCAGTTCCGCCTGCTTGGCAACCTGCTTTGCTCTCGGCCCAGCAGGGTCTTTGCCGACAGGCTCCGTAAGTCTGCTTGCCGTCTGGTCTCGTGTACCGAATGAAGTAGCCCCCATAATTCCCGCTGTCGAACGTCCTGCGCCGGTCGTTCACAATGGCTACACCGGGTTCCACGCGACCGTTTCCGGATAGGGAGGCACGGAAAAACCTCCATTTGCCAGCCTGCCTCGCGTTGATCATCAGGGTAACTTTAGGCATGTCTGCTTCCCTCCCTAGTATTGAGTTCAGTCGGAAAAGCAGCAGGAAAAAGTAAAAAGGATTAATAAAAAACGCGAATACCTTTTACGTTTCCCCTTGTTTATGCGGGTTTCATGAAGATTTGGCAGCGATACCGGGATTCGAACCCGGATTTTAGCCTTGAGAGGGCTACGTCCTAACCCTTAGACGATATCGCCAGGGCGTTACACTATGAGGTTTCCCCGGAGCTTTCCGGCGCGAGAATTCATTTTCGCATGGACGATCGAGGCGATCAAGCAAAGGAAGTGTTTGCAAGTGAGCCAATTTCGAGTTGGTGACCACCCGGCGGTAAGATCATTTGCCAGTACAGGGTGGTCGCAGTAGGCTTCGCAAGCGGAAAAAGGAGTGCCACCCCAGGAGTCCCTTATGCCAGCACAGAAAGATAATTTAAGAGACCGCCTTTCGCGATCTCGCGAAATCAACATCGCGGTGACCGGCAGAAAATCAGGACGCGCGATCTCGATCCCGGTATGGTTCGTGTGGGACGATGAGAAGCTTTATCTGTTGCCCGTGTCCGGGTCGGATACACAGTGGTACAAGAACGTGCTGAAGAACCCGACGATTCGAATCGATGCGCGGGATGCGGAGGCTGAATTCAAAGCCGTTCCTATCACTGAGGCGAACCAAGTGTCGTCCGTAGTCGAGAAATTCCGCGCCAAGTACGGCGCCGGAGACGTGAAGAAGTACTATTCCAAGTTCGACGTTGCGGTTTGTGCGCAGATGCGGTGAGCGCCATCATCGACCAACGAGGTGTGCATAGGTCGGACGCATCAGACCAACGTTTGCTTGAAGCTTTATTGGATTCCTGGGACGGCTGCCTCATGACAGACTTTTGACCAGCGCATCCCGGGTTTGCACGCCAGCCGTTTTTCGGTTGTGGCTGAATGGGGGTGACGCGTTGACTGGTCAGCGGTAAGCAGCCGCTTGGATGCTATACAACTCCGAGTAATGACCTTTCCCGGCCATTAGCTCATCGTGCGTGCCGACTTCTACGAGGCGGGCGCCATCCAGAACAAGGATGAGATCGGCCATGCGCACGGTCGAGAAGCGGTGCGAGACGAGAATCGTGATGCGGCCGCTGTCGTTTTCTCCGCGGCTGCGTGCTGCCGCGGCAAAGCGTTCGAACAACGCATGTTCGGTCTCCGCGTCGAGAGCCGCGGTGGGCTCATCCAGGATAAGCAGCAGAGGCTCGTCGCGCATGAAACCGCGAGCGAGCGCGAGTTTCTGCCATTGGCCAAACGATAGTTCGACGCCGCCTGGCCACGTCGGACCGAGCTGTGTTTCCAGCCCCGCGGTCAAACGCGTGACGACATCTCCAGCGCCGGCGCGATCGACCGCGACAACCACGGCGGGCTCATCGTCCAGTCGGGGCACGTCGCCTAAGCCGACGGTGTGACGTGCGCGAAATTCGAAACGGAAAAAATCCTGGAACGCACCGGCCAGACGCTTTCGCCATTCGCTGGCGGGCACGCGCGCGAGCGGAGTGTCGTCGAGAAAGACGGAACCGGACGTTGGTTCGTACATTTTTGCCAGCAATTTGACAAGCGTCGTTTTTCCTGCGCCATTCTCGCCGACAATGGCGACCACTGCGCCTGCAGGAAGCTTTACAGACACATCGTCCAGCACTACGCGTTGCGTTCCGGGATAGGCGAACGAAACATGCTCGATTCGAATGCCCTTTCGCAACGCGCGGGGAACTGGCTGGTCGCCGGATGCCGCGACTGCGGCGGCGTAATCTTCAAGCCACGCCAGCCGCCGCGAGCCGTCCATCCAGAATCCTCGCAGGAATCCGAGCTCGCCCACGGTTGCACCGATGTACGCCGAAAGCCGCGCGCCCGCGGCCAGCACCAAGAGCACTTGACTCGCCGATGCGTGAAGCCCTGACGAGACGAACACGACTGCGCCAACGTAGGCGGACCCGAAAATCGCCCATGCCATCGCGTGCCAGAACGCGGATTCCCAGCGAGCAGGAGCGACCAGTCTGTACCAGCGTTCCCACGACGCTCTCCGCTCGGTCGCCAGAAGGTCTCCGATGCCGGTGACGCGCACTTCTTTGCCGGGAGAGGCTTTTGTGACCATGTCGAATAAATGACGCGCTAAACGAATCGCCTGTGCTCCAAGCTCTTGCGCGGACCTTTCGACGTCGGGCCGCCACGTGGATGTCCAACCGGTTGGGATCGCAAACACGGCAAGCAGCAGGAGCGCCGGATGAATGGAAGCCAGCAGCGCAAGCGTCACGCCCAGGCGCAGAATCCACCCGAGCATGGAAAATACCGCCAGGTACATGTGGTCGAGGACAAAGACCTGATTGCGCAGCATGGACAAGCGATCAAGATATTCGGGGCGCTCCTGGTGCTCAATGGTCGCGATGGATGCCTGCAGCTTGGCGACGTGTGACTCGAGCGCGATGGTCACCTTGTCGCGAAACCGCCGCTGGACGCGCGTGCTCACAGTGCGAAGAAACCACGTTGCCGCTGTGGATACGCCGAGCCCGATAGCGGATCCTTCCGCGAGCCCGGGGCGATGCTCCAGCACGCCCTCGCCAAGCAGCATCAGCCACAAGGCCAGAAGCGCATCCGGCAGCGCGGAGAGTTGCGACAACACCAAGGAAGCCAACATCATGCGGGGCTCGTGACGGTACCCGAGCTTGCACAACCGCCACATGGAGGAAAGCGCGGGCGGCAGTGGATCGATCGTCTTGCCCTGTTTAGGAAAGGACGTCATACGTCTTGCCTTCGTCGTCTTCCGGAACGATGAAACGTTCCGCTTGCAGGTCGAACATCGTCCGGTAGCGCCCGCCATGGGCCACGAGTTCGGCGTGTGTGCCGAGCTCTATCACGCGTCCATGTTCGAGGACGCAGATGCGGTCCGCATGACGGACGGTGGAAAATCGATGAGAGATCAGGATGGTCGTGCAGTGCCGTGTGGCCGATAGCAGGCGGTCGAAAATCTCGGCTTCGCCACGCACGTCGAGCTGCGCCGTGGGTTCATCGAGCAGCACCAAGCCGGCGCCCATTTTTACGGCCGACAACGCTCGCGCCAGCGCCACGCGCTGCCATTGTCCGCCTGAGAGGTCTGTACCGTCGTCGTACGCGCGGGAAAGAATGGTGTCGAGCGAAGCCAGGTTCGCTGCGCCTGCTGATTCCAAGGCGGCGCGCACGACATCGTCAGGAGCGCCTGCTGGCGCGACGTTTTCGCGCAGAGGTAGCTCGAGGCGAATGAAATCCTGAAACACGGCCGCGATGCGTGAGCGCCAGGCTGCCAGATCGAATTCGCGAAGGTCCGCACCGTCAATTTCAATCCCACCGGACTGCGGGTCGTACAGCCGGCAGAGCAATTTTGCGATGGTTGTCTTGCCCGCGCCGTTCTGCCCCACGATGGCGAGCGACGACCCCGCCGGAATCGTGAGATCGAAATGCTCGAGAACAGGCGCGCCAGGGCCCGTTGGGTAAGCGAAGGTGACGTCGCGCAGACGAATCTCGTGTGCACGTTTCGTGCTTACCGGGCGATTGCCGGAGTGAAGGGCGCCGGCTGGACGCATCGCCGGCTCGAGCCGCAGGACAGCAGCGACCGGCGCGGCGGCTCCGTCGAGAGCCCAACTGAATCCGCCGAAGGCAATCATCGAAACGCCGACGGCGCTTTGCATGTACGCCACGGCCGCACCGAGACTGATCTTTCCGTTTGCGGCGCCGCTTGCGAGGGCCCAGAACACTGCGATATTCGCGCCCACGACCAACAGCAAGCTCCAGATCAACGGCTTTTCGCGCAATCGTGTGGCCGCGTATTGCAGCTCGTGCAGGCGAGTTCGTCTGGCGACGAAGCGGTCAATGGTCCAGCCGACGAGTCCGAACAGCCGCAGCTCCTTGCTCGCGGGCGGATCCACCGCAAGCCGATAAGCGTAGTCTGCATCGCGCTGCGCGCCGCGCACCTCTTCGGTGTTGCGGTCGCGCCAGATGGCGCTTTCGCGTAAGAGCCAATGCGTGGCGGCCCACGCCCCCGCAAGCAAGATGGGCGCCCACCACGCATATCGGAAAAGAATCACCGCACACGCGATGCCGCCGACAATCTCGACCATTCCGCTGGCGATAAAATCCATGGAGATCGCCAGTGGCGGGCCAGTCATTCCGAGGTCGAAGTCGCGCGCCACGGTGAGGTCGTTCGTGAGTTTCGGATCTTCGAGATGGCCCATGCCGGGCGGGCGTACGCACGCTTCCGTGAGCCGGTCGTAAAGCCAAGCTGCGGTGCGGTCGCCTAGGTTGGCGCTCAGCGCTTGATGAATCGGGTTAAGGACTTGAAGGAGGATGAAGATTGCACCGACGAGCAAGAACGGGCCTGCGAGGGGATCGCCGCGGTGCACGGCGCCGACAAGAACACCCATCGCGATGGCGAACGCCGCCGGCAGCGCGCCCCTGAGCAACAGGGCCAACCACCAGGCGAGGGCAAGCCCCGGAGCTGCCTTGGGCAGGGCGGCGAAAAACTTCCATTCCTTGCGTTCGAACACCCGCTGGAGCATGACCCGCATTGTGCCTTAAAAAATGCCGTGTGCGCGTAAATCCTCGGTAAAGGGTGGAATCCTGGAATTTAGAGAACCGCGGCAGGTGGCACGTGTGATTTTGTGCAGCTCGGGGAGGCGGGCGTAATCTAAGATTTCGCTTGCCGTGTACGAGTGAGAAACGCCGTCGGAGGATGCTGGGCAGGTTCAGCGCCAGCGTTGTGTATAATGAACGACCTGGGGGAATCCTAAGTTTCATGCCAAAGGGCTTTGGAAAATCACATGCTTCGCTAAAAGTGTGGTTTTGGCGCGCGCTGCGCTTCTTCCACACGCGTGTGCGAGAGGTGCGCGCAATTGCGAAGGCGCTGGTCTCAACGAAGCATCCCTTCCTGGTGCACATCATTCCGACCCGCCGCTGCAACCTGGCTTGCACGTACTGCAATGAATTCGACGATTTCTCGCCGCCGGTGTCGCTGGAAGAGATGAAGAAGCGCCTGGACATTCTGGCGGGCATGGGAACGTCCATCATCACGATCAGCGGGGGAGAGCCGCTGCTGCATCCGGAGTTGGATGAAATAATCCGGCATATTCGGCGACGCGGGATGATCGCGGGAATGATCACAAACGGGTTCCTGCTGACGCACAACCGCATTCAGGAATTGAATGACGCGGGACTGGAACACCTGCAAATCAGTATTGACAACACGATGCCGGATGAAGTTTCCAAGAAAAGCCTCAAAACGCTGGACCACAAGCTCGAGTTGCTTGCGCTCTACGCGTACTTCCAAGTGAACATCAATTCGGTGCTGGGGAGCGGCGTAAAAGATCCCGAAGATGCGCTGCGCATCGCACACCGGGCGGTAGACCTGGGGTTGACCAGCACGGTGGGAATCATTCACGACCACAACGGGCAGCTGAAGCCGCTGGGGCCGCGCGAAATCGAGATTTTTGAAGAGACCATGACGCTGAGCAAACGGTCGTTCTCGCGGTTCAATGATTTTCAGCACAGCGTGGCGCGCGGAAAAGCCCACAATTGGCGGTGCCGGTCGGGCTCGCGGTATTTGTATGTTTGCGAGGATGGTCTGGTGCACTGGTGTTCGCAGCAGCGCGGCTATCCCGGAATTCCGCTGACGCAGTACACGCCGGAGACGAGGCGGCGCGAGTTTTACACGGAAAAGTTTTGCGCGCCCTTGTGTACGGTTTCCTGCGTGCAGCAGGTGGGCATGCTGGACAATTGGCGCGCGCCGCAAACGCTGAAGCCGATGCCTATGGCGCCGGCAGTGGAACAGGCGGAACTGGTGCAAATCGGGCCGGTTCGCAGCGATTCCTGAATCCAAGAAATACGGGCATTTTCCTTAGGTATTTTACTCCATGCACATTTCGCCTCAAGCAGGATTGACGCTGCAATGCTTGTTGCTAAAAATAAAGTCATGAGCGCACCAGCAATCGAAACGGAGAATTTGACAAAGGAATATCCGCACGGATTTTTGAACCTGAAGAAGAGAACTTCGCTCGAAGGGCTCAACATGCAGGTGGAAACGGGTGAGGTGTTCGGATTCATCGGACCGAACGGCGCGGGAAAATCCACGACCATCAAGCTGTTGATGAGGCTGATTTTCCCCACCGCGGGAAGCGCGCGGATTCTGGGGAAACCCATCAGCGACATTGAAATGCACCGCGACATCGGTTACTTGCCGGAGCAGCCGTATTTTTATGACTACCTGACCGCGGCGGAATTGCTGGATTATTTCGCGCGGATTCATGATTTAAGCGCTGCCGACCGGAAAGAGCGCGTGCAGCGGATGCTCAAGAAAGTGGGGCTGGAAACCGCGGGGAAAATTCAGCTTCGCAAATATTCGAAAGGCATGTTACAGCGCGTGGGAATGGCCCAAGCGATTCTGCACGATCCGAAAATCGTGATTCTGGATGAGCCCATGTCGGGACTGGACCCGGTGGGTCGGCGTGAGGTGCGAGACATCATTCTGGAGTTGAAGCATGAGGGCAAAACGGTGATGTTTTCCACGCACATCCTCAGCGACGCCGAAATGTTGTGCGACCGCGTGGGCGTAATTGTCGGAGGAAAACTGCGAGGCGTCGGCGCGCCGGAGCAGCTTGTGGACGTGAAGACCCAAGGAATGGAGATCCTGTTCGAATTGGCGGGACAAAGCGTGGCGCCGGTGTTGGCAAAGGCGACGCGGTCGGGCGACCGGTACCGATTGCAAGTGCCCGAGGCCGAACTGTACGGGGCCATCGAGCAGTTGCGCGCAGCAGGAGCGAGAATCCTTTCCGTGGCGCCAGTAAGGGCGACGCTCGAAGAATTGTTCATGAACCTGGTAGAAGCAGACCGCGCACAGGCCGCGGCCATCGAGGTAAGCGGGAAATGAAGCGCGTCGGCGTAGTGGCGTTGAACACGTTTCGCGAAGCGGTGCGCGACCGCGTGCTCTACAACCTGTTGTTCTTCGCGCTGGTGATGATGGCCGCGTCGATCATCGCCGGGCAGATTTCAATTGGCATCGAACAGACGGTCATCGTGACGCTGGGGCTGAGCGCGATTTCGCTGATCGGGCTACTGATTGCCGTTTTTATCGGCGTGGGGCTGGTGTCCAAGGAAATGGACAAGCGCACGCTATACGCTCTATTGGCTAAGCCGGTGAGACGGTGGGAGTTCCTGCTGGGAAAATTTGGCGGGCTGGTGCTGACGCTGGCGGTGAACACGGCGGCGATGGGCATAGGGCTTTTCCTTGCGCTGATGTACGTCAAGTCGACCCCGGAACAGGGTGACGCGACCATTCTCGTCGCGGTGTATTTCATCTGGCTGAAACTGGCGCTGGTGGTAGCGCTGGCGCTTTTGTTCTCGTGCTTCACAACGCCGTTGCTGGCAATCTTGTTTACCGCCGGCATCTATATTGTTGGTCTTTACGTGCAGGAGTTGAGGAACCTGCCGATGCAGGTGATGAGTCCTGGGATGACCGCATTCACGAAATACCTCTCGTACCTAATGCCGAACTTCGAGAATTTCAACATCATGTCGATGGCGGCGCACGCGCGGCCCGTTCCCGGATCGCTCATTGCCCAGAACACTTTGTACGCGGCCGTTTATTGCAGCATCGTGCTGACGGCGGCAGTGCTCGTCTTTTCGAGGCGAAATCTGAAATGAATTCCGCGAAAACCATTGTGCTGGTGGTCGTGATACTGCAGGTCGGATTCGCGGGGGTCTGGAAACTGCAGCACCGCATTGATAAGCAGCGCGCGGCCTTGAGCGAGGAACGGGATTACGTCCTGTTGAGCTCCGCAAAGCTAATGAAGACAATGAGCCTAGAGTACGCGCCGCTAATGGCGGACTTTTATTGGACGCGCGTGGTGCAGTTCTACGGGAACAAGCACGTGCGAGGCGACGCGAATTTGGAGCAACTGTGGCCGCTGCTCGACATTACCACGACGCTTGATCCAAATTTGATCGTGGCCTACCGGTTTGGCGCGATTTTTCTAAGTCAGCGCCCGCCCGGCGGCGCGGGAAGGCCGGACCTGGCCGTTCAGCTCATTCAGCGGGGTATCAAAGCAAATCCGGACTTTTGGCGGCTCTACGAAGACCTCGGGTTCATCTATTACTTCGACTTGAAAGATTACAAGAAAGCGGCGGAAGCTTTTGAGGAAGGCAGCAAAAACCCGCACGCGTTGATCTGGATGAAAGTGATGGCGGCGAAAATTGCGGCGGAGGGAGAGTCTTACGAGACTTCATTCTTCTTGTGGAACGATATTTACACTACGACAACGGATCCGCAGATCAAAGAGAATGCGAGGCTGCACCTGCTACTGCTCAAAGCGCATGAGGATTGCAGGCAGCTGGACCTGCTCGCTGACCAATACGAAAAGCGTTTTGGGCACCGGCCAAAACGCGTCAGCGAATTGATGCAAGCTGGAATGCTACGCGCCCTGCCAACTGATCCGCTGGGGTTTGCCTACGTGTTCGATGACAACGCGAAAGCCGCTTTGAACGTGAACAGCCCGCTTCTCGAAAAACAGCGGCTCCTGGAGCGGTTTAAGTAATGTAATGCTCTCCTGGTTTCCTGCGAAAGGCGTTCATTCCGTCGTGCACAACAGAGTCATCTGTGGATCGATGAGAATCTTGTGCGGGGCGCCGGCAGTGTGAAAATGAAAGGAAGTTTCTGGCCCAGAGGCCACGACGTTTCCGAGAAACACGCGCCCGCTCCCGGCGACGGCGGCGTAGAGCGAAACGCTGGCGAGGAACCAGCGCGGGACGCGGGTTTGGAAGAGTTTGCCGCGCACCGCATACCCTGTGTCGTCGCGGTGTGCCGTGAATTCGAGGCGATAGTGCGGAATTCCCGTGCCGCGCACCCATTCGTCAAAGAACCAATTCATGGAGCGGCCTCCCTCGAGGTCCATGGCGGGAGTCATGACGGATTCCACTTCGTGCTGAAGATCATCGGTGGAAAGCGCGCGGTAGGCGTATTGGGTCACGAGTTTCTGCAGCAGCGCGGTAAAGCGCGCGTCCGGCTGCTTGCTGCCAGGCTGACGAAGCATTTCCCGGAGCATGTGAATGATCCAGGAGCCTTTGCTGTAGACGACACGTTCATAGGCAGAAGGTGATTTCGAGGAGTTGAGGCGCTGGCCGAGAATCAGCGGTCCGATGTCGCCGGCGGGTTCGTCGGAATCCGGCGGTTTTTCTGTAAGCTGATTGCGGTAGCGCGAAAGCCAGACGCGAAGCGTATGTTCAGGATTTCGCCGAGTGTCGGCGAAAAGAAGTGCGAGATAATTGGCGATGGCTTCATCAATCCACTGGTCGCGGAAGCTGGACCAGCCAACCACGTTGCCCCACCATTGATGTGCGACTTCATGATAGGGAACCAACTCGGTAAAGTGTTCCTGGCTAATCGGACTGAGGCCGGCGCGCTGCTGCGCTTCCTGGGAGAGAAAAGAAAAGGTAGAAACGTAAAGGAGGCCCGGCCATCCCTGACCAAAGGCTCCGGGAATCGGCGAGACGGAGAGATTATGAAAGGGAAATGGGCCGGAGAAGGTTTCGTAAAAATGAACCGAGGAATCGATCTCTTTTCCGAGTTGCCTTAGGGCGTCGGCGGGACTGGGGGTAGGGTGAGGAGGCGTAATCGCAAGTCTTGTGGAAGGGGCGCCGAAGATAGTGGAAGGAACAGCGATCCCTTCTGCCGGCGAAGGGGTGAGACGATTTTGCAGGCTTTGTTCCAGTTCGCGATTCGCGTAGACATCAATGGAATGACCGCTGGAAGTTACGGAGGAAGAGGCGTATTCGCCCAGGTTGAATCCGGCAACGGCAATGGGTTTTTCCGTTTTCCAATGGCCAACCCGCAATTCGCCGTCCTCGCGCTCGTCCAGTTTGGACCCCGTGGCGACCAGACGAAGCCTGCGCGGCCAGCGGAACATTAGGTCATACGTTGCGAATTCCGCGGGATCGCCTAGGTGCGGATACCAGCTTTCCCGGGCGCCAACGAAAAGGACACCATTTCCCGCGTCTTCGATCACCTTGCCGCGATAGTGAAACTGCAGCGTGAACTCCTGGTTTTGCAGGGGAGCGGCGGGGAGAATTACGTATAATGAGTCATTTCCGTGGGCGTTGATCTCTTGGAGGTTCATTCCCTCATTTTGGAAAAACGCCAGGGGTTCGCCGTGCTCTCCCGTCACGCGGTCGACGGTCAAAGCGCGGGAAAGCTCGAATGCCATGACGCGTGCTTTGCCGGTTTGCGCGCGAATGCGAACGGCGGCCGTCGCCTCCAGGGAATTGTTGGGGAGAATCGAGGATTCCAAGGAGTAATGAAGGGCTTGGAAGGGAATGACGTAGGCTGGAAGTTCAGCCATGCGGCGCGAGGTCCAGGCATCGTAAAAAGTCCCGGCAGCGGTTTTTACAGTTTGGCCAAGCAGAAATTGTTCGTCGCGCCGCCCATCCACGACGATGTCGAAAGGACCAGTGGATGCGCCGTCGAGGCCCGCGTAGAAAGCGGGCCGAAGGTCAGGTGAAAGAAAGTCGATCATAACGCGCAGTATGTAAATGGGATTGAGGCGGGCAAGTGTGGGTTCCCATTGGGATACCAAAGGCGTGTCCGTTTGCGGCGTGAGATGGGCTTTGCGAAATTGCGAGAGCAGTTCATCCGCCGTTCCGTCGGTGAAACGGAAATAGGCACTGGCGAATGTTTCATCAAGAACGGGCGCGCCCAGGAAGCGCCCCAGCTGCTGTTTCTCGATCGGATCGCGAGGCGCGGCAAGCGCGTGGCCGCGGCCCGAGAAAACAGCTCCCGTCACCTTTCCATTGAGCGGAGAGAAGAAGGCGAGGGTTCCCTCTTCCAGGGAAATGAGGGCATCGCCACGGCGGAGTTCAATGCGATTTTCGGGAACCAGGCGATAGACCTGCGAAGAATCGATGGTCAACGCGTTGATCGCGTCATACAATTCGTGAGGTGATTGCTCGGTCGCTAGAGCAGCCGCCGGCAACAGCAAAATCCACAGCCCGAAGACTCTGGCCCCCGCCCACATACCAGCAGTGTAGTCAGATTCGGCATGAGGGGACAAGGCGGAGCCGCCGGAGAAGCCACGAAGAATTAAAATAGAAAGGATATGGTTCTAACGGGCGTTCCTTGCAGAATGCGGTTTCTTCTCTGTGGTGCGGCGCTGCTTTTGCTAAGCGCGCAGGCGCCGGCGGATACGATTGTGCTCAAAAATGGCCGCCGCATTTCCGCACTGAACCCTGTCGAAGAGGGAGATAAGGTCAAGTACATGACCTCTGCAGGTGAGCTCAGCCTGCCGAAATCCATCGTGGATCACATCGAAAAAGGCGGATTCGTTGCCGCTTCGGGACCGCCGGGAGACGCTACGGCAAATCTGACCATCACTCCCCCCGACATGCGACCTTCACGCGGAGGAATCGAAGGAATAGAGCAGGCGGCGGTCCACGGCGGTTCCATCGACCGCCAGTACATAGGAAAACTGGAGAGTAAGGCGCGGTCGGGTAATGCGGAGGCGACCTTCAATGCCGCCGTGGGACATCATGCGGCCTCCATGTTCGAATTGTCGCGTGGCGACCTAGAGCACGCGCTTTCCGACGAGCGCACCGCGGTCACTTACGCCCCGGATGAGCCGGCGCTACTCATGAACGTGGCTTACATTTACCTGCGGCGAAATGAATACAAACAATCTTTGGATTATTTGGAGCGGGCTAAGCGCCTTGAGCCGGAGGAGCCGGACGTGGCGAAGCTCGCAGGCTGGGCTTACTACGGCTTGAACAAGCTCGATCAGGCGGTTGCCGAATGGAAGCGCGCTTTGGCACTGCATCCTGAGAAAGAATTGCAGGCAGCGCTGGAAGCCGCGTTACGCGACAAGAAGGAAGAAGAAAGCTACAAGGAAAACGAAAGCAGCCACTTCAAGTTGAAATATAACGGCTCTGCCGAGCCGGCACTGGCGCGCGACGTGCTGCGCGCCCTGGAAATGCACTTTTCCGCGATTGAATCCGAGCTGAACTATACGCCGCCGGAAGCGATCGGGGTGGTCCTGTACACCGAACAAGCGTTTATGGATATTACGAGGGCGCCCGCTTGGGCGGGTGCACTGTACGACGGCCGTATCCGGGTGCCGGTGCAGGGCCTAACGTCGGTTAATGCAGAACTGTCGCGCTCGCTGAAACACGAGCTGACGCACAGCTTCATCGCTCAAAAAACGCAAAGTGCTTGCATGGGATTGAAGGGTAGTTGCACGGGCCGCGTGCCGACCTGGGTTCACGAAGGGCTGGCGCAATGGATGGAAGGGTCTCGGAGCGAAGAAAACGCCGCTGTACTGGTGCAGGTTTACGACAAAAAGCTTTCTATCTCGCTAGGCCAACTGGAAGGCGGCTGGACGCGCTTTGATCGCGAGACGGCGCACTATGCATATGCGTGGGCCCTCGCCAATGTGGAATACATCATTCAAACCGATGGAATGGGAGATATTGAGCGAATCCTGGACCGCATTAGTGCAGGCATGGCCACCGAGCAGGCGCTGCGGGAAGTGCTGCACAGGGATTACAACGATTTGATGGAATCAACGGCGGCGTACCTGCGGAAGAACTACGCACACTGATGGGTGTTTCCAAGACCAGATCCAAATCTTCAATTCGAGCTCCGTTCAAACCTTGGTTTGTCCTAGCTGCTGGCCAGGAGTGCAGCAAGAAGCGCGGCGCGGGCGGGCATGCTGTTTATAAAGATGTATTCGTGGTCTGAGTGCGCGCCATCGCCGACGGCGCCCAGCCCGTCCAGCGTGGGAATGCCAAGCGCGCCTGTGAAGTTTCCGTCGGAACCGCCGCCGACGGTACATTCGCCAAGCGCAAGATTCATTTGCTTTGCCAGAAACTTCGCGCGCCTGAACAGCACGGCGCACATCTTGTGTTCGAGCGGAGGGCGGTCGAAGCCACCGGTGATTTTCAGTTGTGCGCCTTTGAGGGTGGGGCGCAGCGCGTGCAGTTGCCTCTCGATGCGCCGCACATCGGAAAGCCGGAGGGCTCGCAGGTCGAGAAGGGCACGAGCCTGTTCCGCAATCACATTGGTGCGGGAACCGCCCTCGATTACGTCGGCGTTGATACTTACTCCACGGCGAGGGTCGTTCCATTTTTCGAATCGGGTGACTTGCGCAGCCAGTTCGTGGACGGCGTTGATGCCTTCCTCCGGGGCGAGGCCGGCGTGAGAAGCGCGGCCATGCACCGACAATTCAGCTTGACCAACACCTTTGCGCGCTGTTTTTAGGAGGCCGCGCGGGCCGAAAGAAGGCTCAAGGACGAAAACCGCATCGCTGCGGCGCGCCTCGGTTTCGATCAGTTTGCGCGAAGATTGGCTGCCGATTTCCTCGTCAGAGGTCCAGAGGAAGACCAGCTTCTTTCGCAAACGGAGCTTGGCATTTTGGACCGCCTCGAGCGCAAAAAGCGCCTGAACAATGCCTGCCTTCATGTCGAAGATCCCGGGGCCGTAGGCTCTGCCGCCGGAGACGCGGAAGGGCATTTTCGCCAAAGTACCTGTTCGATAGACCGTATCGTAATGGCCGAGCACGAGAATCTGACCGGAGAGCTGAGACAGATTCTCACCGTAAGTCATGCGCAAATGGTCCCCGCGGTGTTTTTGGGGAATGCGGCTGGCGCGCGCGCCACGCGTCCGCCACTCTCTTCTGATGACGCCGCAACAACGGTCCGCAGCAGCCTTTTCCAGGCTGGGCGATTCGCTGGTCACGAAGCGCCGTAAGACGCGGAGCATTTCCGGCAGGCGTGGCCTCAGAGCGCTAAGCAATTCCAAGGGCAAGGAGGAGTCCGCCATGGCGCCGACATGCTAGCAGCGCTTGGAAGGCAGGGCAACTTTCGCTCCAGAAATGGCCCGAAGGGAGAGCCGACATACAGCGCCGCCAAAGCGGTGAGGTTGCCTCACGGGAAGAGCGCGTATCGCGGAGGCTGCGGTTCGCTTATAATTGGAGTTTTCCCGGGAAGGTGCCAGGCGCCGCCGAGCGGGTGTGCGGCTGCGGAGACCGCGAATGATCATGGACGTCGTAGAAATACAAAAGATTCTGCCGCACCGCTACCCGTTTCTGTTTGTCGATGCCGTCGTAGAAATGGAGCGCTTGAAGAGCATCGTGGGCGTGAAAAACGTAACGATTAACGAAACATACTTCCAGGGACACTTTCCGGGCGCACCAGTCATGCCTGGCGTACTGATTATCGAGTCCATGGCGCAGACCGGGGGGCTACTTCTGTTGCAAGAAGTTCCCGACCGCGAGAAGAAACTACTTTATTTTGCGGCCGTGGATGGCGCGCGGTTTCGCCGGCCGGTCGTCCCGGGAGATCAATTGCGTGTCGAAATGAAGGTGCTTAACTGGCGCGGCGACTTCTGCAAGCTGGCGGGGAGAGCGACAGTCAACGGGCAGCTTGCCGCCGAGGCGACGTTGATGTGCAAGATGATTGACCGGCCATCGGCCGCGCAGGCGGAAAAATCCGCAAAATGACCAAGCCGGAAATTCATCCGCAAGCGACGGTAGCGGAGAGCGCAAAGCTAGGGAAAGGTGTTCGGGTTGGCGCGTACGCGGTGGTGGGCGAAAACGTAGAGCTCGGCGAAGGCTGCGTGGTGCGCGCCCATGCGGTGGTCGAGGGACCATCGCGATTCGGCAAGAACAGTGTCTTTCATGCTTTTTGCGTGATTGGCGGTGACCCGCAGGACTACACGTTTCGAGGCCAGCGCGTCGAGCTGATTGCCGGCGAAGGAAATATTTTTCGCGAATACGTAACCGTGAACCGCGGCACGCAAAAGGGCGGCGGCAAGACTTGTTTGGGGGACGATAACTTATTTCTCGCGTATTCCCATGTTGGGCACGATTGCCAGGTTGGCAGCCATACGCTCTTGGTGAACGGAGCCACGCTGGCAGGGCACGTGACCATTGAAGATTATGTGACCATCGGCGCGTTTTGCCCGGTGCACCAGTTTTGCCGCATCGGGCGCTACGCTTACATCGGTGCATCAACAGTGATTACGCAAGACGTCCCGCCGTTCTCGAAAATCGTTACCGAGCGCGAGACTAGAAGTTTTGGCATCAACACGATCGGCCTGGAGCGTAAAGGATTCTCGCCCGAGCGCCTGCAGACGCTTAAGCGCGCCTACCGGCTGCTGATACGGTCGAAGTTGAACACCTCGCAGGCTTTGGCAGAGATGAAAAAGACACTGGGCGATTCGGCGGACGTGCAGGAATTGATTCAGTTTATTGAAACTGCCGAGCGCGGCATCGTGAAGTAGGCGGGCTGCTCATTTCATGCCGGAAACGAACGCCAACACGACAGGTTGGGGGCTCATCGCCGGAAATGGGCGATTCCCGTTTCTCGTGTTGGAAGGGGCGCGCAGCCAAGGGATTGAAATGGCGGTCATCGCGCTAAAAGAAGAAGCTTCGCCCGAACTTGAGAAAGCCGCTAAACGCGTGAACTGGGTAAGCCTGGGCGAGTTGAGCAAGACCATTGACTTGATGCACCAGGAGGGCGTAACGCAGGCGGTGATGGCTGGGCAAGTGAAGCACAACAGGATTTTCAGTGCCATCCGGCCGGACTGGAAACTGGCGAAGCTGCTGTTTTCGCTTCCCCGAAAAAATACGGACGCCCTGATAGGTGCCGTGGCTCGCGTGCTCGAAGAAGAAGGCATCCGGCTGGTGGATTCGACACTTTTCTTAAAGCCGTTGTTGCCGGATGTTGGTGTGCTTACGCGACGCGCCCCAAATGAGCATGAAGCCGAAGATATCGCGTACGGCCACAGCCTTGCGCAGCAAATCGCGGGGATGGACATTGGGCAAACCGTGGTTATCTCTGACTGTGCGTGCGTGGCTGTCGAAGCCATGGAAGGCACTGATGAAGTCATCGCGCGGGCCGCGCGAATTGCCTCGGGCAAGCCGCTCGTGGTCGTAAAAGTGAGCAAGCCGCAGCAAGATATGCGCTTCGATGTACCTGTGATTGGATTGGCCACCGTCGAACTGATGAGAGGCGCCGGGGCCACCGCCCTGGCCGTGGATGCGGGACGAACGCTGTTTTTCGACAGAGCAAAGCTGATCGAGTTGGCCAATGCCGCGGGAATTGCGATTCAGGCGTTTCCTCCTGCCGTAGTTGCGGAACCAAAAGGCGTCACCAGGGGAATCAACAAGGAATGAGCGCGGCGGCAGAAACAAAGAGGATCCGTGTCGCCGTCGTAGGTATCGGCGAATTTGGGCGCAATCACGCGCGCGTGTACCGCGAACTGGAAGGTGTGGACCTTGTTGGCGTCTACGATAAGAACCCGCAACGCGCCGCCGCGGTTCGAGCGGAGTTTGATACGCCGGTTTTGCAAGACCTTGAAGATTTGCAGGGCCGCGCGGATGCTGTAAGTGTTGCGGTGCCGACCGTCGTGCATGCGCAAGTGGGTTGCCGGCTGATGGAAATGGGCTTGGACGTCCTGGTTGAGAAGCCCATGGCGATGGATTTGGCGGAGGCTGACGCGCTCCTCTCATCGGCAAAGAAGAACAAGCGTATCCTGCAAGTGGGCCATGCCGAGCGCTTCAATCCTGCAGTGCGAGCCGTGGAACCGATTCTCAACCGCCCGCTGTTTTTTGAAGTTCACCGATTGGGTGTGTTTACTCCACGGAGTCTCGACGTGGACGTAATCTATGACTTGATGATCCACGACCTCGACATTCTGCTGGCGCTGGTCAAGGAACCCGTCACCGAAGTAAAGGCAGTAGGAATCCCTGTGTTGACGGACAAAGTGGACATTGCCCATGCGCGGCTGGAATTTGCAGGCGGGGCGGTAGCCAATGTCACGGCGAGCCGGGTTTCCACCGAACGCGTGCGCAAAATGCGTTTCTTCCAGCAGCATGAGTACATTTCGCTAGACTATACGCGGCGCGACGCCCTGCGCATTGGCGTAAAAAAAGCCGGTCCACAACCGGAATTTGGCTTTGAAAAGCTGAATGCCCCTGCCGTGGAACCGTTGCGCGCGGAGCTGGAGGCATTTGTCGACGCGGTGCGCACACGCAAAGAGCCGCCGACGAACGGCGCCGCCGGACGCGCGGCGCTGGCGCTGGCCTCCCGCGTAATGGCAAGCATCCAGGAGCACGCGGCGCGCGTCCAACCAGAAGCAGCATTTGCCGCGCGAGAAAACACGACAAGATGATCTCCCGTTTCCTAGTTCCGGTGGGGGCTCGTCCACCGGCAAAAGCCGATTCGGCGACCCAGCGGCGCCGTCCCACGACCATGGATGAGCGCACGCTCGTGCCGGCGATGCTGCCCATTGTTCCGTTGAACGGGGAATCCACCATCCCATCGAATTTGCCGCTCGAGTCCATTGCCGCGCGTGTAGTCGTGCCACGCGATGTGAGCCACGAAGCCTATGGTGTTCGGGAAGACTTTTCCGTGCCGCTCCAGCCGACCGAACTTGACGAGCGCATCACTGTGCCCGCTGGCGCCGCCCCTCCTGAGGTCATTGAGCCGCTGACTCTCCCACCGCCCGCGGACCTGGTTGAGCCCGACATCTTCCTGACCGGCGAAGTTCAACTGGCGATTCCGGAGAAGAAGGAAGAAACCGCCAAGTGGCAGATCGTGACTCGGGCGTCCTCGGTCGTTTTTCACATCCTATTGATTTCTCTGATTTTGCTGCAATCGAAATGGTATCCGCCGCACGACCCAACGCAGGCGGAAATCGAGATGGCCCGCAATCAATTGAGGGTGCTGCTCCCCCCTGGAGCTTTCGAGCTGTCGAAGCCTCCCTCGCGCCCCTTGCCTCCTCCGCCGAGAGTACACGTGGACCCGCGAGTACTGCGAGACGTTGCGCCGGAGCCCGCACCGGCGCCCGCCCCCCAACCAGAGAAGCCTTTGAAAGACCTGCCCAGCGCGCCGGTGCCAAAGGCCGAGACTCCGGCCCCTGATCCCCAGCCGGTCGCGCCTCCGCCAAGAACGGATGCGCCCAAGCCCGCTCTGAAACTGGAAGCGCCGGATGCTCCCCAGCCGCAACATGGTTTGATTCTGCCGAAGACCTCGCTCAACCGCTCACTTCAGGACACTATCCGGGACGCTGCCAAGAATAATCCCAATGCATCGGGCGGCCGGTCCGGGCTGTACAGCGGTCCCATGCCGAAAGCCGGCGGCGGACTCAGCGGCGGTGCAGATAGCTCGCAAGGTTCCGGCGGTGCGTTTGGAAATGGCTACCAGATCCTGACCCCAACCGAGGGTGTGGACTTCAGCGATTACATGAGCCGCGTGGTGGCGGAGGTGCGGCGCAATTGGTACGCGGTCATGCCCGAATCGGCGATGCTTGGTGATCGCGGCCGCGTGGCTCTGCAATTCCGCATCATGAAGAATGGCTCCGTTCCGGGCGGCGAACCCGTGAGAGTCATGAGTTCGGGGAAAGAGCCTTTGGACCGAGCGGCCGTGTCGGCGATCCGTTCGTCGAATCCCTTCGAACCGCTGCCTCCTGCGTTCAGCGGACCTTACATCGAGCTTCGATTTATTTTCCTGTACAATCTCCCGATCGAAGCCGCTTACCAATGAAGCTCCGGCGCCAGCAGATTGTTGGCAGTCTTCTTCTCGCGTTATTCGGGCTCATTTTTATCTTCGTTCGCCCGCGGCATCTCCTGTTTCGATGAATCCCAAAAACTCGCCGCCATTTCTCGTTGCCATCGCCGGACCGACGGCATCGGGCAAATCCGCGCTGGGAGTATGGCTTGCGGAGCGCCTTGGCGGTGAGGTCGTCGCTTGCGATTCTACGCAGCTTTATCGCGGATTCGATATTGGCACGGCCAAGCCGCCTGTGGCCGAGCGCCGCGGTGTGCCGCACCAGTTAATCGATGTCCTCGACCCGCAGGAAGCTGCGACTGCCGGCGGATATCGTGAAAGGGCCTTAGCAGTCCTAGAGGATCTACGGCACAGAAAACGGATGCCCGTTCTCACGGTTGGCACGGGATTGTATTTGCGCGCCTTGCTCGAGGGCCTTGCGGAAATCCCGCAGCGCTCAGAAGAGTTGCGCGCAAGGTTGCGCGCCAGCACGGAAGAGCACCCAACCGGTCATTTGCACCGTATCCTCAGAAAGCTTGATCTTCAAGCCGCGCAGAAAATTTCCCCTGCCGATGGACAAAAGCTGATTCGCGCCATCGAAGTCTGTTTGTTGGCGCGCAAACCAATCTCTGAAGTGCATCGCCTGGGGAGAAAACCTCTGGAAGGCTGGCGAGCCGTGAAGATTGGCTTGATGCCCCCACGCGAAGAGCTCTATGAGCGAATCGACGCGCGGACTTCGTCTATGCTTGAGCAGGGATGGATGCGGGAAGTGCAAGAGCTGATCGATAAGGGATTGGACGAGAACGCCAAGCCGTTTGACTTTATCGGTTACCGCGAATTGCGCGCCGTCCTGCGAAACGAGTTGTCAATAGAACAAGCCCGGGAAGCCATCCAACAGGCCACGCGGCGGTACGCCAAGCGCCAGGTCACCTGGTTTCGAAAAGAATCTGGCGTGCAGTGGTTTTCCGGTTTTGGCGATGATTCAGAGTCACAAGCCGAGATCCTAAAGTTTCTGAAATCTCAAGGAATCGAAGAAGGTCGCGGGGTCCGCGAGACGGGTGTATAATCCTGCTTCGGACGCTCCTCCAAGAAAGCGCAAGATCGTATTGTGACTCCTGACCTGCTTCGGTGACGAAAACTCAGCATCAAGTCTCGACCGCGGAGCGCGCCTTGCTGGTTGGCGTGGGGTGGAGGCGTGCGCCTCGTTTTCCTGGGATGCCCGCGGGCGAGCAGGGCCGCGAGTCGCTTTCGGAATTGGTCGAGCTAGCGCGCAGCGCGGGGGCAGAAGTTGCAGGCACAGTTTTCCAATTGCGTGAAGCCGCCGATCCCGCCACGCTGGTCGGGCGGGGAAAACTAGACGAAATTCGCGCAGAAGCCGCGGCGCTTAAAGCGCCCCTCATTATTTTTGACAGCAACCTCTCTCCGGTTCAGCAGCGGAACATCGAAACGGCCACGGACCGCCGCGTCATTGACCGCACACAGCTCATTCTGGACATTTTCGCGCGCCATGCGCGCAGCCGCGAAGGCCAGTTGCAGGTGGAGTTGGCGCAATTGAATTACCTGCTTCCCCGGCTCACCGGGAAAGGAAAGGCGATGTCGCGTCTCGGCGGCAAGAGCGGCGGTGGTGGTGCCGGCGGGGCGGGAGGCGGCACGGGACGCATCGGCGTACGCGGGCCTGGCGAGAAAAAACTGGAAACCGACCGGCGCCGGATTCGCGAGCGCGTGCGCAAGATTCAGGCCAATATTGACGAGGTGCGCAAGCAGCGAGCGCTGCGCCGCGAGGCCCGCAACGCGGTTCCCTTGGGCACCATTGCCCTGGTGGGCTACACGAACGCCGGCAAATCCACGTTGTTCAACGTGCTGAGCCGTGCCGAAGTGCTGGTCTCCTCAAAAATGTTTGCCACGCTCGATCCTACCATCCGGGCGATCCGTCTGATGTCGAATCGCCGCGTGCTGGTGTCGGATACAGTGGGTTTTATTCGCGATTTGCCCAAAGGATTGCTGACCGCGTTCCGCGGCACGTTGGAGGAAGTTCAGGAGGCAGCACTCATTGTGCACGTCAGCGATGTCTCGAATCCCCACCACGAGGAGCTCGATGAGGATGTCGAAAAAATTCTTCGCGAACTCGACGTTGCGGACCGCCCTCGGTTGCACGTGCTGAACAAGGTGGACCGCCTCAGCCCCGAGGAGCGAAAGGCTCTGGAGGCCTCTACAGCAAGGGCTGGGGACCACGGGCCCGTGCTGGCTTCCGCGTTGACGGCCGAGGGCATCGCCGAATTGCTGCGCCGCATGGATGCCGCGATGCCGGTGGATCCGCTTCTCACACTTTCCATTCGGCTGCCACTGGCCGAAGGCCGCACCCTGGCCATGATTCACGCACTGGGGCGCGTTCTGCACTCGGAAATCGAGGATTCGCATATGCGGCTTGATGCGGAGATTCCGTCCTCGGTGGCTAAACGTTTGCGGTTGAACGACTATCGCGTGGAAGGAACTTTTCCGTCTTCTCTTTCGTAGTAATGGAGGAGCGGTGGGAACTGCTTTGAGTGTGTGTGGTTTCCAGACGAGGTTGCCATGGCTGCTTTCTTCCTATGGTGCATTTTGTTCGTCCTGTGCTGGCCCATCGCGCTGCTGGCACTGGTGATTTACCCGTTCGTCTGGCTCGTCACTCTGCCTTTCCGCATTTTCGGTATCGCGGTCCACGGAGTATTAGGTCTCATCAGCGCGTTTTTCTTCTTGCCGGTGCGGCTGCTTCGCGGACCGCGCGCTAGCTGACGGCCTTGTGGCTTATTACGGATAGGTAAACAGTCGGAAATCTCGTTAGTCCTTCATTCTGCGCCACTTGGGATCGGGGAAAACCTGGTTCTTTGACCTCTCACTGCCTGTGGAAAACGCTGTGGAAACTGAGAACCCCACTTCTCGGCAGGCATGGGCGTTTTTTTGAGTTAGGGGAAACCATTTCTGCGAGGCCATCCATAACGTGTTGATAAGGCAATAGTTATTGTTATTCATCGTCGGTTAACAGTGCTAATCTCTGGCTTCTTTAGGTTGTGTGGGCTCGAGCACATTTGCACAGTCTTGCAGCAATCTCCTTAAGCTGCGCGAGTAAGTGCCTCCCGGCGCAACAGGCGCGACCTGTTAACCACAGGGTATCTAAAAAAACTGCAAAAGCCGCGGTAAAGCGCATCGTTTTCTAGCTTTGGCCCGGTTCCGACCGACCCTGCGACGTGTTGACGCCTCTTTTTCCGAAGTCTATAGTGAAACTCCAGTGGCTGAAGCCACAAGGCGGCACCTTGCCGTCATTCGCTTATGAACCTTCCGAACTCACTGACGTTACTGCGGATATTCTTCGTTCCCGTGCTCATTGTGATTCTCCTTACTCGCAGCCCTACGGTGGACATGTTTGGATTTTCCGTCCACTTTGAAGTTTGGGGCGTGCTGATCCTGCTACTGGCGGCGGCCACGGACTGGGCGGATGGCTATTTTGCGCGCAGGCGCCTACAAGTGACCACGCTGGGCATTCTTCTCGACCCCATTGCCGATAAGCTGCTGATTTCCGCGGCGTTCATCGCTCTGGTGGACATGCATCTCGTCAAGGCCTGGATGGTCGTAATCATCATTGGACGAGAATTCACCGTACTGGGGCTGCGAAACATCGCCTCCGCGGAAGGATTTACCATCCAAGCGTCCACCCTCGGAAAGACAAAAATGGTCTTGCAGGTCTGTGCCGTGGCGATTGTGATCGTGGCTGCAAGACATCCTTCGATGAACCTCTTGGGCCTCGCTCTGATGTGGCTTGTGGTCGTTAGCGCTTTGATATCTGCCGCGCAGTATTTCCTTCGCTTCTGGAGCCATGTGGACGACAGCATCAAGCAACGCCGCAAATTGCGCATGCTTGAAGCACGCAAGAAGTCGCAGGATGCCGTACCTCTCTGAAAGCGACCAGCGTGCGGCCCTGGAACTGGCCCGTCAGGCTATCCGCGAGGCGGTCCTCGGCCGCAAATTACCCGAAGTCATCCCTCAGGAAGGAATCTTCTCCGAACGACGCGGTGTTTTCGTCACTCTGTCTGTTTCCGGGCGCCTGCAGGGATGCATCGGAGTGACTGAACCTAGCGAGTCCTTGGGAGAGGCTATTGTACGCTGTGCGGTCAGCGCCGCGCTGGAGGACCCTCGTTTTACTCCCTTGCAGGAACCTCAACTTGAGGAGATGAGCATTGAGATTTCCTTGCTTTCTGCTTTGGAGCCGATTCTTCCCGAGGCCATTGAAATTGGGCGACATGGCATCTTGATCGTCAACAGTTCGCAACGCGGGCTTCTTCTGCCTAAGGTCGCCATCGAACATCAGCTCACTCGCGAGCAGTTTCTCGAAGAAACCTGCCGGAAAGCCGGTCTACGGCGTGACGCGTGGAAACAGGCGGAAACCCGCCTTTTTGGGTTTACGTGCGAGGTTTTCTCGGATAGTACGCCATCCGGGAAAAACATAATCGCTTCTCCCTGACGCGAATGGTTGAGACTTGGCGAGCCACAGAAAAAACGACTCGCGCCGGGAATGCGCGCGGGCCGAGCAGATGGCAGGGTCAGCTTCAGTGCGCTATTCGAGTTCGGTATAGTCGCCTGCGTAGATCGCAGAGGAGCTCAGTGTGATCATTACCGTGGATGAATTGCGGCTCACATTGATGACGATGCCCTCGCCCAGAACCTCGCGAGGCAGGTCGTTCCAGGAATACCGCTGTGGCGCGCTTCCGAACCCATACATCATGAATTGATAATCTTTCGTCTGCGGCACCGTTTCGGCAGCCGTGCCCTGATACCGGAAGATCCGGAAGTAATCGCCAATCTTAACGCCTTGGTTGGTTCCTAGGTTTATGTACACCGCGCTGTTCATCCCGTACGACGCCATGTGATCCTTCCCGTTCACCACCATCGCCACGGGCTTTCCGCTCACCGGCGCAAAATGATCGAATGCAGCAGCTTCCTTGAAGGGCGGGGTCGTCCGCTCCTGGTACGGCAGGACGTAGTCTCCGCGCTGCATATAGTTGCAGGAGAAGATGATTTGGGCTACAGAAACCTTTGGTTGAACGTTAACCACGCGCAATTGTCCGGCATCGACATACCTCGTCCCCATGGCCTTCATCAGCTTTTCCTGCCACTTGAACCATGGCACGTCGCCGACATAATCATCGGGCCGCACCACGAGGAACCGGTCGCCCGCACGAATGCCCTTGTCTTGCCCGCGGTTAATATAGACGTAGTCGCCGCTAGTCCAGGTGAGTTTGTAGTTCGACTGCTCTCCGGAGACGAGCCGGAATTCATCCGGCACTTTCTGGTCCGTCACAAAACCCGAGCAATTGATCATGTTGTAGTCGGGCGCGGTTATTACCTTCGGAGCTGTGCGGATCTCTTGCGCCCAGCCCGCGGTCGCACTCAGCATTACCGCCAAAGACAATCCAGCTATTTTAGCGCGCATTCCACGACTCCTTCGAAGACACGCCGAACCGGCCGTGCGAGCACTTTTCTAAGCGAAACTATCAAGGCGGGTCCCTCGCGTCAACCCGCAGACCGACGTTGCTTTACACATTTGATACGGCATACTAGGAGCCGTATTTTCAATGCTTTGGCAATACTCGGGCGGGGGATGGCTCTGTTTGGCGCTGGAGTCCGGCGGATTTGTGCTGTCGCGGCAGCCTCCACGGCTGCGGAGATGACCCGTCAGGTGCGTGGGGCGTTGCGCAGCGCGCGAACCGTTGAGCTGCGCCTCGATTGGCTGAAAAGCGATACCGAGCGCTCGCGGTTCCTGCGCTGGCTGCGGAAGTATCGCCCCTCGAGCGTGACTTTTCTCGCCACTTGCCGTCGCGAGGAAAGTGGGGGAAAGTTTACCGGAGACATTGGCTGCCAGGTCTATTGGCTCACCCAGGCTCGCGACGCAGGTTGCCAATGGTGCGACATCGAAATGGAAACCTTCCGCGAACTGCCGGAAGGCTTCCTGCGCGCCTTTCCGGCGCCTAGGCGTATCCTGCTCTCCATTCACGACTTCGAGCGCACGCCAAAACTGCCTCGGGAAATTGTTGTTGCGCGGCACGGTCAGGTGGACGCCGTGAAAATCGCCGCCCAAGCCAAAACCATCGCCGACAGCGTTCGCCTCCTGAAAGTTGCGAGGCACTCTCGAAACTTTGTGGCCGTGCCTATGGGTGACGTTGGGCTGCCTGCGCGCCTTCTTGCCCTGCGCGAAGGAAGCGCGCTCGCCTACGCCCCAGTGGCGGAAGCCACCGCGCCGGGCCAGGTTTCTTTGGACGAAATGCTCAAACTTTACCGCGCCCACTTGTTCAACCGTGCCACGCGAGTTTATGGTGTGATTGGCGATCCCATCGGCCATTCGCTCTCGCCCTTGCTCCACAACACGGGATTCGCGGCACGCCGCATCAACGCTGTCTACCTTCCGTTTCTGGTGCATCGTCTCGGCGATTTTCTGAAAGCTATCCCTGAATTTGGTATTCGCGGCTTCAGCGTCACCATCCCCCACAAGCAGTCCATCCTAAGACATTTGGATGAATGCGAACCCTTGGCCGCCGAGATTGGCGCAGTCAACACGGTGGTGGTCCGGCGCGATGGCTCACTCTATGGCTGCAATACGGATTACGCCGGCGTGCTTCGCGCACTGCAAAAGAAGCTTCGCATTCGGGGCAGCCGCGTGTTGATTTTCGGCGCAGGCGGTTCGGCACGTGCCGCGGCGTTTGCCCTGGCGCGTGCGGGAGCTCAAGTTTTCATCTGCGCGCGGCGTGAAGTGGCCGCGAAAGAGTTGGCCCGCGCCGTGGGCGGGGAAGCGGTTCCTCGCCGCGCTCTGCGCAAAGAGACCTTTGACGCCATCCTCCATGCCACGCCCGTTGGCATGCACCCGTACGAAGCCATTTCCCCTTTGTCGGCTGGTGAGTTACAATGTCGCATCGTCATGGATCTTATCTACCGCCCCAAGAGAACCAAACTCTTGGAGATTGCGGCGCAAAAGGGGATGGCCACGGTGTCCGGAGTGGAAATGTTTCTCGCGCAAGGTTTCGCGCAATGGGAAGTGTGGATCGGGAAGCACGCCCCTGAAGCGGCCATGCGCCGTGCCGTCCTTTCCGCCCTGCGATGGCGTCCTTAGTCTCTCTCCCAACGCGCCGCAAAGAACCGACAATCACGCTCATTGAATGAACGCTTTTTATTTTGGAGTTTCCATGTCCGACCGTAAACTCGTGCGCCCATGATTCAGCCCGACTTCCGCGAATTCCAGCGTCTCGCGAAGCAGGGAAACCTCATCCCTGTTTACGATGTATTTTCCGCCGACCTTTTGACCCCGGTGAGCGCCTATCTCCGCATCGCGCAAGGCGCGCGGTACTCGTTTCTCCTGGAAAGCGTAGAAGGCGGCGAGAAAATCGCGCGCTATACGTTCGCTGGCGCTCATCCAGAGGAAGTTTTTCGCTATGGCAATGGCGCTTGCGTCCTGGAAAATCGCGAGCGACTCATTTGGGAAGAGCGCGATCCCATCTCTTTCTTGCGCGAGCGCATCGAGCGCTTCCGCCCCGTTCGGCTGCCGGGCTTGCCTCCGCTGATTGCGGGAGCGATCGGCTACTTCAGCTACGACATGGTTCGCCTCATCGAGCGCCTTCCCAAGCGCCTGCAGGATGAAATCGGCCTTTACGATGCTGTGCTCATGTTCTACCACGGGCTCATCGCCTTCGATCACGTCCAGCACCGTTTGTGGATTGTCCGCAATGTTTTCACCGAAGGCCATGGCCGCTTGCGGGCGAACTACGACGCTGCGGTGCGCGAGATCAGGCAAACGCACCAGCTTCTCGAAGAACCGGTCGCCGCGGAACGCCCGAAAACTTCCTGGCAATCTCCCAAGCGGGCAGCTATGAATGAATCTTCGAATTTCCGCCGACCGGAATACTTGGACATCGTTCGAAAGGCCAAGCAGTACATCCGGGCCGGCGATATTTTCCAGGTCGTGCTGAGCCAGCGCTTCTCGGTGAAAGCGCAGGCCAGTCCGTTTGAAATCTATCGCCAGTTGCGCGCTCTGAATCCCTCGCCCTATCTTTTCTATCTTCAGCTCAACGACGTTGCCGTGGTCGGCAGCTCCCCGGAAATGCTCGTCAAGGTTCAGGGACGCGACGTCTTTTATCGGCCCATCGCTGGCACGCGTCGCCGCGGCAAAGACGAAGCGGAAGACCAACGCCTCGAGCGCGAAATGCTGGCGAGCGAAAAGGAGCGTGCCGAGCACATCATGCTCGTCGACCTCGGCCGCAACGATCTTGGCCGCGTCTGCGAATACGGCACGGTGAAAGTCGAAAAACTGCTGACCGTCGAGCGTTATTCGCACGTCATGCACATCGTTTCGAGCCTTCGCGGGCGCCTCCGTGAAGACGTGGATTGCTTTGATGCGCTGATGGCTTGTTTCCCGGCGGGAACCGTTTCCGGCGCCCCCAAAGTGCGCGCCATGGAAATCATCGAGCAACTCGAGCGCACGCGCCGCGGCATTTACGCCGGTGGCATTCTCTACCTCGATTTCGCGGGCAACCTCGACTCCTGCATCGCTCTGCGCACGATGATCGTGAAAAACGGAGTTGCCTACGTGCAGGCCGGCGGCGGCATAGTTGCGGATTCCACGCCGGAGGGCGAATATCAAGAGAGCATCAATAAGTCGAAAGCATTGCTGACCGCGTTGGAAGCGGCGGCTCAAGGAAATCGAGCTGGGAAGTCGCGATGATTCTGCTGCTGGACAACTACGACTCGTTTACCTACAACCTCGCACAGTATCTCGGCGAACTCGGTTGCATTGTCGAAGTCCATCGCAACGATAAAATCACCGTTGAGGAAATTGCCCGCCGCAAGCCGGAACGCATCGTGATTTCGCCCGGCCCTTGCACGCCGCAAGAAGCCGGTATCTCGGTCGAGTTGATCGAACGACTCGCCGGGAAATTTCCCATTCTCGGCGTTTGCTTGGGCCATCAGGCTATTGGCGCCGCGTTTGGAGGGAAAATCATTCGCGCCCCAAAGCTCTTCCACGGCAAAACCAGCAAAATCCATCACGACGGCAAGAATATTTACCGCCAGCTGCCCGACCCTCTCACCGCGACGCGCTACCACTCGCTCATCGTCGAAAGAAAATCGCTGCCCCGCGAGCTCGCCGTCACCGCTGAAACCGACGATGGCATCATCATGGGCCTCCGTCACCGCCGCCACAAAATCGAAGGCGTGCAGTTCCACCCCGAATCCGTCCTCACCGACTCGGGCAAACAACTCCTCCAGAATTTTCTTTCTCTTTGACCGATTGCATCTTCTGCGTCACTGTTGAAATGTTGTCCTCTCTGCGTTTCTCTGTGTACTCCGCGTCTCTGCGTTATCTTTTTTCTTTTCACCAATTCAAGTCCGCCAAAATCGCCCCGTAAGTTTCCATCCCTCTCCAAAAATGCCCCAGACGCAAATTCTCATCCGAGCTGTGCTGGTGATTGTCATAATTCACGATCGGCACGCCCACCCACTGCATGCCTAAGTCGTCGAAAATGTACATCGGCACACTGCCTCCGCTCGACGGCATGACTACGGTGTCTTTGCCCGCGGCCGCCTTCACCACGTCCACAACTGCCTTCGACATCGGCAAATCCATCGGCGTTCGCGACGCGCGATACCCACCCTCGTAAATTACCTTCGCAATCCGCTCATGCGCCCGGCGCTCCTCCATGGTCGGCTCGTGATCGACAACAAAAAATCCTCGTCTGCCGATGAACGCCGCGATCTGTTCGAACTTCTTCTTGGGTTCCTCGCCCTTCACCAGACGCGCCTCGAGCGAAGCTTCGGCCTTGTCCGGCACAACATTCTGCGCCTGCGCGCCGACGTAAGCGCTGCGCAATCCCCGGACGTTCAGCGAAGGCTCCATGATCAAATCCACGAGCTTTCTTCCTCCGCCTTCCGGCTTGGCGATGCCGAGTTCGCGTTCCAGTTCCGCATCATTGTCAGGCATTTCCGCGAGCGCCTCTTTCTCCACCTTGCCCAACGGCGTGACGTCGTCGTAGTAGCCATCAATCAGCACGCGCCCATCCTCGTCTTTCATCGACGCCAGCAGCCGCGACAATTCCATGGCCGGGTTCGGCGCCCAGTTTCCGTAATGCCCGCTATGCAACGCGCGCACCGGCCCGTAAACCGTCAAGTCGATTCCGATATCTCCGCGGTTGCCAAAGAAAACCAACGGCCCTCCGCTCTGATGCACCGGCCCATCCGCCGTGATAAGCAGGTCTGCGCCCAGCAAGTTTTTGTGCAGCTCCAGAGTTTTTTGCAGGTTTGGCGAGCCTGCTTCTTCTTCACCCTCGAAAATCACCTTGAGATTCACCGCCAGCGGAATTCTTTTTGCCCGCAGCGCATCCAATGCGGCGAGCAACGCCACAATCGGCGACTTGTCATCGGAAGACGACCGCGCGTAAATCCGCCAGTCGTCGTTATACGCGCCGCGTATCCTTGTGCGGTTTGCCGGGAAGGGGATGCGCTTTCCGCCGGCCTCAATCGCTCCGCTTCTGAGCACAGGTTCGAACGGAGCCCCGTCCGTCCACGCCGCGGGATCGACGGGCTGCCCGTCGTAGTGCGCATAAAAAATCACTGTTCGCTTTACTTCCGCCGAAATCAGTTTTCCGAACACCACCGGCCCGCGTCCGGTAATCGGCAGCAAATGCGTTTCGATTCCGCGCGCTTCTAGCATCTCCACCAGATGAGCGGCGTTTTTCTGAATATTCGGCGTGTCACTCGCAATGTTTGGAATCGCCAGGAATTCGCACAACTCACGCACAATGCGGTCCTCATTCTCCATCCGGTACTCGCGCACAGCCTGCGCGACCTGCGCCGGCGTCGGCGGCGTAGTTTTCTGCCCCCCCATCTGCGATGGCAAAAGCAAGAAAACCGCCACCGTGGCCACGATCTTCCTCAAGCTGTTTCTCCCCGTCATTCCGCTCCGGACTACGGTTGGTTGGTGAACGCTTTGAGATTTTCCAGCGTCCTGCAGGCCGCTCCAGATTCAATGACTGAGCGCGCCTTGTCCGCCGCATCGCGGAAATTTTCTGACACGCCCGCTGCTACCAGTGCCGCAGCAGCATTGATCACCACAATGTCCCGCGGTGGCCCCGCCTCGCCTTCCAGGATTCTCCGGATGAGCGCCGCGTTTTCTGCTGCCGTTCCTCCCCGAATTGCCTCGAGCGGCGCCGGTTCTACTCCAAACTCTTCCGGCGTCACGCTGAATTGGCGCACGGTTCCATCGCGCACCTCCGCGACGATCGTTTGTCCGGAGAGCGAAATCTCATCCAATCCGCCCGCGCCATGCACCACGAAAGCATGTTCCGTGCCCAGCTCCGCCAGCGTTGCCGCAACCAGGTTCATCACATCCAATGTGAAAACTCCAAGCACCTGTGCCTGAGCCCCCGCTGGATTCGTTAGCGGGCCGAGCAAATTGAAAATCGTACGGACGCCAATCTGCTTCCGTGCAGGAGTCGCGTGCCGCGTTGCTTTGTGTGCCGCTTGCGCAAACAAGAATCCAATCCCAATCTCGCGAATTGCGTGTCCATACCGTTCGCATGGCAGATCGATCCTCACGCCCAACGCTTCCAAAACATCGGCCGACCCGCTCGGCGAGCTCGCCGCGCGGTTCCCGTGCTTCGCCACGCGTGCACCGGCCGCCGCCGCCGCGATCGCCGCCGCCGTCGAAATATTAAAAGTCTTGGAACCGTCGCCGCCTGTCCCACACGTATCCACCATATTGGGGGGCCGAGGCTGGCCGTCCAAAAACACTGGCGTCGCATGCTTCCGCATTATCTGCGCAAAGCCTGCAAGTTCTTGCACCTCCAGCGACCGCCGGTTCAGCGCCATCAAGAGCCGCACAATCTCCGGCGTGCCCATGCGTCCCGAGAGCAGCTCTTCCATTAATGCTTCGGCTTCAGCGCGCGTCAGAGCACAGCCAGCTTCCACGCGCTCGATCAGAGACAAACTCATCGCGCCTCGCCCCGGTCACCGATGTCAGAACGTCCAAGCGAATTGTATTTGCGTTCCGTTTTCATAACGTTTGGTTCAAAAGTTTCGCAGAATGGCCGCTTTGCGAACACCCCATTGGCATGCTAGACCGTTGGCGTGTCCTTGCTCCCTTTTCCTGTTGCGAGTACACTTTTATGTTTCGACTAGCCTCAAAATTCTAACACTGGCTGACGGTTTCAAGCCTGAACGGAAGCACAAGAACCTTCATGAAAATCCACGAGTACCAGGCCAAAGCGATACTCGCGCGTTATGGCGTCACTACCCCTCGAGGCGAAGTCGCTTTCACCAAGGAGGAAGCTCTCCAAGCAGCGCAGCGCCTGAAATCCAATATTTGCGTGGTCAAAGCGCAAATCCATGCCGGCGGCCGCGGCAAGGGCGGAGGTGTCAAGCTCGCGCGCTCCGCCGAAGAGGCGGCGGACGTCGCCGGCCACATTCTCGGCATGAAGCTGGTGACTCCACAGACCGGCCCCGCGGGCCGCATCGTCAAGCGCTTGCTGATCGAGGAAGGGCTGGACATCAAGCGTGAACTCTATCTTGGCCTTCTCGTGGACCGCTCCTCGGGACGCGTCGTTTTCATGGCCAGTGCCGCTGGCGGCATGGAAATCGAAGAAGTCGCAAAAAAGGATCCGTCCGCGATTTTGCGCGAAACCATCCATCCCTCCGTCGGCTTGCAGCCCTACCAAGCGCGCAAGATTGCCTTCGGCCTTGGCTTGCCGCTCGAAGTCGTTAACTACGCCACGCCCTTTCTACAAGCTCTGTACCGCGCTTTTACCGACACAGATGCCTCGCTCCTTGAAATCAATCCCTGCGTCTTGACCGGCGACGGCAAGCTCGTTGCCCTCGACGCCAAGATGACCTTCGACGACAACGCTTTATTCCGCCACAAAGAACTTCGCGAGGTGCGCGACCTCGATGAGGAAGATCCTCTGGAAGTCGAAGCGTCCAAGTACGGCCTCAACTACATCAAGCTCGACGGCAGCGTCGCCTGCATGGTGAATGGCGCGGGACTCGCCATGGCCACTATGGACATCATCAAATACGCCGGCGGCTCTCCCGCCAACTTTCTGGACGTCGGCGGCGGCGCTTCTGCCGATCAAGTCAAGAATGCTTTTCGCATCTTGATGAACGATCCCGCCGTTAAAGCTGTGTTCATCAATATTTTTGGCGGCATCCTGCGCTGCGATGTTCTCGCCACGGGTGTCGTCGCTGCTTCCAAAGACTTGCAGGTGAAAGTGCCCATTGTCGTCCGGATGGAAGGCACCAACGTCGAAATGGGGCAGCAGATTCTCCGCGACAGCGGCTTGAACTTCACCATCGCGAACGACATGAAAGAGGGCGCCCAAAAAGTCGTCAAGTTAGCCGGAGGTGGCCGATGAGCATCTTGGTCAACGAAAAGACCAGATTACTCGTCCAAGGCTTCACCGGCCGCGAAGGAACGTTTCACGCGCAGCAGATGATCGAATACGGGACCAATGTAGTCGGTGGAGTTACGCCGGGCAAAGGTGGCACAAAGCATTTAGAGCGCCCCGTCTTCAACACCGTTGCCGAAGCCGCCAAAGCCGCCGGCGCAAACGCTTCCGTTATTTTCGTGCCTCCCGCGTACGCTGCCGACGCCATTCTGGAAGCTGCCGACGCTGGCCTTCCCCTTGTCGTGTGCATCACCGAAGGTATTCCGGTGATGGATATGGTTCGCGTAGCCTCGGTCGTGAACTTCAGGAAAACCCGCCTCATCGGTCCCAACTGCCCGGGCATCATTTCTCCAGGTAAATGCAAAATCGGCATCATGCCCGGCCGCATTCACAAGCAGGGAAACGTCGGCGTCGTCAGCCGCAGCGGCACACTCACCTACGAAGCAGTCCATCAATTAACGCTTCTCGGCATCGGTCAGTCCACCTGCATCGGCATCGGCGGCGATCCCATCATCGGCACGCCCTTTCTCGAAGCCATCAAAGTTTTCAGCGAGGATCCCGACACGCACGCCATCATTTTGATTGGCGAAATCGGCGGCAACGCCGAAGAACAAGCTGCCGCATGGATCAAAGCCAACGTGAAGATTCCCGTCATCGGTTTCATTGCTGGACAAACCGCCCCCCCGGGCCGCCGCATGGGCCACGCCGGCGCAATCATCAGCGGTGGTCAGGGTACGGCTAAAGACAAATATGCGGCCATGAGCGCGGCAGGGATCCGCTGCGTTGAAAGTCCCGCGGACATCGGCTCCACCGTGGCCGCCGCTTTGAAATGAAGTTATTTGTATCGCGGACCCTTAGGCAGTCGTGGAGGATTCTTTCGTGGCAACCGAACGTACGTTTGCGATCATCAAGCCGGATGCCGTCGGCCGCAATCTGCAGGGTGAAATCCTGGCGAGAATTATTAAAGCGGGCTTCAAAATCATCGCCATCAAATCCATGCGCCTTACCAAAGAAGAAGCCAGCGGCTTCTACGCCGTCCATCGCGACCGTCCTTTCTTTGGCGAACTCACCGATTTCATGAGCTCCGGCAAAATCTTCGCCATGGTCCTCGAAGCCGATGGCGCCATCTCCAAGTGGCGTGAAACCATGGGCGCCACGGACCCTAAGAGAGCTTCTCCCGGCACCATCCGCCGCGACCTTGGCAGCAGTATTCAGATGAACTGCACACACGGTTCCGACGCTCCGGAAACCGCCGCCTTCGAAATGAGCTATTTCTTCTCTGGCCTCGAACTGATCTGATTCACCACCGCTGATTTGAGCCGAACGCCGCAATCGGAACCCTTAGCAGCTAGGCTTTCGACGCGGCCGCGCCTTTATCTCCCAGATACCCGACGTGGCTGATTCCCATCAGGATGACCAGCGTCGTCGGCACATCCCATAACGCTTGGCTTCTGTGCACATACATGAGGAACAAGAAAATCGTAACGACCGTCCACCCAAACATTTGCAGTCTCATCATGCTCGGTTGTCCATCGTCGGACAGCATGCTCACCCACCAGCTTTGCTTTTGAATCCTTACCTTCAGGTCCGGTGAGGGCGGCTGATCCGGCTTTCCGCTCACTACCGCGATATACTTCGCCACGCCTGTCGAGAGCGCGCTGATTCCCATCAGCTCCCATAAGCTGTCCGGAAATCTGTCCGGCGGACCGTGCCACAGGAACAAATACACGTAGGCGAAAATGATCGCCATCGTCCACATCCACACCTGCACCTTCGACACGCTTACCGCCCCATCTGGGGACTGAAAGAAATTCATCCCGTCTTTCCTTCCCACGACCACGGTTAGAATCAGCACCACTACCAGGATTCCCATCGCGATCCCAAACGCCCACCACTGGCCCATTATGTAATTCCCGGGGGCCTGCGTCGGACTTCCTGCCGGAGCGCCCGCACTGCCTTGTGCTAGCGCAGGAATCCCTGCTGCCGAGCAATGCCACATGCACAGACCCATCAGCATCGTTCCCGTCCGCAGCAATCTTTTCCAAAGCCCTTTTTTCATTCCCTGCCATTCGGTTTCCATAAGGCACACCTTCGCGGCGACACGAATTCATCCGATGAGAGAGTTGCGCAAACCTATAACTCGGCATGGACGTCTGTCAAGTGTTACCGTCCCACATGCGTTACCGTCATGCGTTACCGAGGGGAGCCGTAAAGCCCCTTGCCTTCAGGCATGGGAATATAAGGCTTCTAGAAAACTGTTGACGAAAGAAAAGCGAATGGCTATAAGGCCCTTATGATGCTAGGATACAAGTCCAATCACAACGTCGTATACAGCAGCAAATACCATGTTGTTTGGTGCGCCCGGTGCATCTCGGAAGACCACACTTCCCTCGCTAAGTTCTGTTTTGGTCCCTGGCGCGCGCTCCGCCCTGCTTCGCACGCTCAACGCACTCTCCTCCGCCAGTTCCAGCATGGTCCCGTCGCTGCGCAAGAGCAGCACTCCTCCTTATTCCGTCAAGAATCGATCGCCGTCATCGGCCGTCGCTCCCGCCGAAACAGTGCCGGTGTTAAGGTGCACGCGATCGGCTTCCACCACCACGCCGAGCATCGTCGGCCGTGCTGGAGTGGAGTTCCACGCAAAAAGAGCGGCCAATTCGAGGCTATCCCTCCAGGCGGGACGCTCTACTCGCGGTCGTCGAATTCGGTGTGGGCCTCGTTGAATGGATAGGCCGCATACATTGCAGGATAACCTTCTGCGGGGGCCGCAAGGCCTGTAGCTCGCTTAAGGTAGAATGCCCCTATGGAGCCCCTTCGCGATCTCGGCCGTTCTCTGGTTTTCTTCGGAGGACTTCTCGTTCTCCTCGGTGCCCTTCTTTATTTCGGCAACAAGCTTCCCTTCCGCCTCGGAAAATTGCCCGGCGACATCGTCCATCGCGGCGAACACACGACTTTCTACTTTCCCATCGTCACCTGTCTCGTGATCAGCGTCGTGCTTTCTCTTCTTTTTTGGCTTATCTCCCAATTCCGCCGCTAAACGTCGCGTATCGGGAGTGCGGAAGCCCTGCTGCCGCTTTTCTTGGCTGGCGAGCTTTTGCCTCGTCGATGATGTATAGTCCCGATGCCGAATGATCGGGGATTCGCCTACTGCAATGGAGAACCACATGAAGCGTGTCCTTTTGGCGTTACCCGCAATCTTTGTACTTTCTTTTTCTTGCTTTGCTCAATCTCCTGAAAAATCGCCAGCCACCCGGCCCGAGGACGTCAAGTCCATCGACAGCATTCTGACGGCGCTTTACGGCGTAATTTCTGGCCCGGCCGGGGAACGCGACTGGGATCGCTTCCGTTCTTTGTTTTTGCCTCAGGGACGCCTCACCGCCGCCGTTAAGAACACGAATGGCTCCACGCGAGTCCACGCCATGAGCGTCGAAGATTACGCCAAGGGGGCGGGCAGCTACTTCGCACAGCACGCTTTCTTCGAAAGCCCCATCGTGAATCGCGTCCAGACCTTTGGAAACGTTTCCCAGGTCTTCAGCAGCTACGAATCCCGCCACGCCCCCGGCGAAGCGCCTTTCGCCCGCGGCATCAACAGTATTCAGTTGCTGAACGATGGCAGCCGCTGGTGGGTCGTCAGCATCCTGTGGGACCAGGAGCGCTCCGACAATCCACTTCCCAAGGAATTCGCCGCCCAATCCCCTGGCGGCCCGAAATAGCTCGGGAATGACAAACTCATCCGATCTCCTGGACGAATCCGGAGGGGCGACTTGGGGTCGAATCTTTGCCCATCACCTCCGCCCACGCCGCTCGCGCAGGTCTTCTTCCCGGGCCTCATGGCGATCCGTTCGATCGCATGCTGATCGTGCAGTCCCAGGCGGAAAACCTTCCCGTCGTTGGCGCCGATCCCGTCTTCGACGAATACAAACTTCGCCGCATTTGGGATTAGCAGTGATTTTAATTTCTCGTCGCGGCGTCCTCACTGGATGGGGAATTCCGCTCGAATGAACTGCTTGATGCCCTCTTCCCCCGTCAATCGCAGGCATAGCAGTTTGCCTTCGTTCTCCAGGTCAATGTGAAAATCAAAAAATGGGCAGCACTTGCTTTCCCCCGCGACCCAATCCGCCAACTCCGCCAGCGTGACGTTCTGCGGGCTGAATTGAAACTCGTATCCCTTCTCCATCTCAATGGTTTCACTTCGTGCCGTCATCAACTTGTCGCTCAGTCGATTGTGATGCGACCGCTCTTCCGGCGTTAGCGCCTTGATGTTGCAATAAAATTTGCTTTGCGTCGTGGTCATCTGCTTCTCCTTGTTTTCCCGCTCCGGCGTCGTGCCCTTTCCTGGAAGCGCCGCAGCGCCTGCCGCCACCAACAACGTCATCGCTGCCGCAGCCGCCGTTTTTTTCGCATGCATTCCCGCTAACCGCTCTTTCTTCTGTTTCATGACTTTCCTCCAAATAAGATTTGCGACTCGCTTTGTAGTAGCGGGTCTTCAGACTCGTTCCTTTCCTTTCGTCACTGGAACGCGCAGTTCTTGCCCCGCCACGCCGCCCATGCTAAAAGTTAAAGTCGGCTTTAAGTCAAGCGCATTTCGAGACACCCGCTTTACTTGTTGAGGGCCCAGCCGGGCCGCCTTGCTTCGTGGGTTCAGGCGGCTGTCATTTCGAGCGGAGCAGGCCGATGCTTTCTTGCCTTCGCGCAGCGAAGGTGGGCCCGCGCAGTCGAGAAATCTCTCTTCGTTTGTGATGGCCTGGCAGGGTAGAGGGAAAAATGAAAATCGGCGAACTCGCCCATCGCGCAGGCCTCCGCGCTTCCGCCATCACCGCGTCGGCGGCCAGCGCCGCTACTCCCCCGACGCTCTCGACCGGGTCCTTCTCATGCGCTTCGCTGGCGAAATGAGCTCCTCCCTCCCCGAAATCAAACTCCTCCTTAGCCTTGAATAATGATACTCTTAGCAGGCCCTATACCTTAACTCCAATAAAATCACATCGTTACGGAAAAACACCGGAGGGCAGGGGTACATTCCCTTGATCGGGGGCGCCTTCGATTCCCAATTTGAATCGCACAGCAATCCCCGGATATGCTTCTAGCAGCTAGGTATGCGCGCCGCGAGTCACGATTAGTCACAAGTCGACGCCCAATGAGCCAACTCACCTTCAACCTCCAGCCCACTCGCCAAGTCCTCACCGTCAGCGAGCTCACCGCCCGCATCCGCGACCTGCTCGCGCGAAATTTCACCGACATTTTCGTCCAAGGCGAAATCTCCAACTGCCGCGAAGCCCAGTCCGGCCACATCTACTTCACCTTGAAAGACGACCGCGCCCAGGTCCGCTGCGTGTTCTTCAAGCAGCAGCAGCGCGGCATCAAGTTCCGCCCCGCAGACGGCCTGCAAGTCACCGTGCGCGGCACCATCAGTGTTTACGAACAGCGCGGTGAGTATCAGATATACGCCGAGAAAATCGAGCCCGTCGGACTCGGCGCCTTGCAGCTAGCGTTTGATCAATTGAAAAAGCGCCTCGAAAACGAAGGCCTCTTCGATCCCGCGCGCAAGAAGCCCCTGCCGCTTCTCCCCAGCCGCATCGGCCTCATCACTTCTCCGCGCGGAGCCGCCGTGCGCGACGTCGTGCGCATCCTCACGCGACGCTTTCCCAATGTCCATCTCACCGTTTTTCCCGTGCGCGTGCAGGGCGAAGGCGCCGCCCAGGAAATCGTCAAGGCGCTGAAGTTCTTCAATGCCAAAAAGTTCGTCGACGTGTTGATGCTCGTTCGCGGCGGCGGCTCGCTCGAAGATTTGTGGGTCTTTAATGAAGAAATCGTCGCCCGAGCCATCTTCGATTCGCAAATTCCGGTTATCTCTGGCATCGGCCACGAAACCGATTTCACCATCGCCGACTTCGTCTCCGATGTGCGCGCTTCCACACCTTCCGCCGCTGCCGAACTCGTGGTGCAAACTCGGCGCGAATTCGACAAGCACATTGCTGAGCTGCGCGGCGCTCTCGCGGAACAAATGCGCTACCGCATCCTGGTAGTCAGCCGCCGGATTCACGAACTCGCGGCGCGACCGGGCTTCCGCCGTCCGCTTGAGTTGCTTCGCCAGCAACGCCAGCGCGCCGATGAAATGACCGCGCGCCTCGCTCTCGGCCTTCGCGCGCGCCTCGAACAGTCGCGCAAGCGCTTCACCGTCGCGCATCTGCGCATTGTCTCTTTTGATTTTCGTATGAAAATTGCCGCGTTTCGCCTGCTCCTCGAAAAACGCGCCGCCGATCTCGGCGTCCGCGCCGAGCGCCTGCTCCGCGCCAACCGCGAGCGCCTCGCTCGCCTCGCCTTGCAGCTCGAAGAGCGCAGTCCCCTGAAAGTTCTCGAACGCGGCTACGCCATCGCCACTGACGCTTCGGGCGCCGTCCTCCGCGACGCCGCCCAGGTCCAAATCGGCGACTCCGTCTCGCTTCAGCTCCATAGAGGAAAGTTGACCACGGAGGTGAAGAAGAAAGAATGAGCCAACTGTGTTGATTTTTTCGCGACAGCTTATGCTCATCGTTAGGCGGGCGCGACGCAAAAGCGGTCATTCCGAGCGGAGCAGGCCGGTTTTTTCTCGCGCGTTCGCTCGCTTTTGCTCCAGTATGGAAATTGTCTATAAAAAGAAGGTGGCTTAGCGGATCTCAGATCTCTGTTTTCTGGTCTCGCAGAACGAAAACTATTCTTCATCAGAGGAGGAAACTTTTAACACGGCGAGGAACGCTTCCTGTGGAATATCGACCTGGCCGACGCGCTTCATGCGGCGCTTGCCTTCCTTCTGTTTTTCGAGCAGCTTGCGTTTGCGCGTGATGTCGCCGCCATAGCATTTGGCCAGCACGTTCTTGCGAATCGCCGCAACCGTTTCGCGTGCAATGATGCGGCTGCCAATAGCCGCCTGAATGGGCACCTCGAACAGTTGCCGAGGAATCAGTTTCCGCAGGCGCGTCACAAGTTCGCGGCCGCGCTCGTACGCAAAATCGCGGTGCACAATGAGCGCCAGCGCGTCCACCGGCTCGCCGCCCACCAGCACGTCGAGCTTCACCAGGTCGGATTCCTGGTAACCGGCGAGGTGGTAATCGAGCGATGCGTAGCCGCGGGAAACCGATTTCAAGCGGTCGTAGAAGTCGAGCACGATTTCGTTGAACGGCAACTCGTACGTGAGCATCACGCGCGTCGGCGAGAGGTATTCGAAATTCTTTTGCGTGCCGCGCTTTTCCTGGCAAAGCCGCAGCAGACCGCCGACGGACTCGTCGTTGGTGATGATCATCGCCTTGATGATCGGCTCTTCGATTTTTTGGATGTCGCTCGGATTCGGGAATTTTGCAGGGCTGTCGACTTCGATGACTTCGCCGGTCACTCGCGTAATGCGGTAGCGCACGCTCGGCGCCGTCGTAATCAGGTTGAGCCCGAACTCGCGCTCCAGCCGCTCCTGCACGATTTCCATGTGCAGCAAGCCGAGGAAGCCGCACCGGAAGCCGAAGCCGAGAGCGACGGAATTTTCCGGCTCGTAGAAAAATGCGGCGTCGTTCAGCTGCAATTTTCCGAGCGCATCGCGCAGCGGCTCGTAATCGTCGGCAAGCACGGGAAAAAGCCCCGCGAAGACCATCGGCTTGATGGCCTCGAATCCCGGTAGCGCCGGAGCAGGGCGATCGACTTCGATCACCGTGTCGCCCATGTGGGCATCCGCCACGCGCTTGATGTTCGCGACGATGAAGCCGACGTCGCCCGCTTCGAGTTCTTCGAGCGCGACCGGCTTTGGCGTGAGTGTGCCGAGCTGTTCGACTTCGTAAGTTTGGTCGCCGGCGACGAGTTTGATTTTCACCTGATTCGTCACGCGGCCTTCTTTCACGCGAACCAGAATCACCGCGCCGCGATAAATGTCGAACCACGAATCGAAAATCAGCGCCTGCAGCGGATTCTCGGCGCTGCCTTTTGGTGGCGGAACGCGCGCGACAATGGCTTCGAGCACGTTCTCGACGCCGAGGCCGCTTTTGGCGCTGATCATCAGCGCATCATCGGCAGGAATCGCCAGCACGCTTTCGATTTGCTCTTTGACTTTATCCGGCTGCGCCGCGGGCAGGTCAATTTTGTTGATTACCGGAATGATGGTGAGGTTGTTTCCTGCGGCAAGAAAAGTATTCGCGACGGTTTGCGCTTCCACGCCTTGCGACGCGTCAACCACCAGCAATGCGCCTTCGCACGCGGAAAGCGCGCGCGAAACTTCGTAGGAAAAATCCACATGGCCGGGCGTGTCGATCAAGTTCAAACGGTAGGTGTTTCCATCTTTCGCTTTGTAGTGCAGGCGAATGCTTTTCGCTTTGATGGTGATGCCGCGCTCGCGCTCCAGGTCCATCGAGTCGAGAACCTGTTCGTGCATTTCGCGCTCGGAAAGCGCGCCGGTCATTTCGAGCAGGCGGTCGGCCAGCGTGGATTTGCCGTGGTCGATGTGCGCAATGATGCAGAAATTCCGTATGAATTTTGGATCCATGTAACCCGATTATCGCCCAGTGCCGTTCCAACTTGTTGGACTAAATCATTGGTGGTTTTTTCGCGCCAACCATTTCGGCTGTTTAAATCTGTCACGGAACCGAAGCTAGTTTACAGCTGACAGTGAACAAAGCGGAAGCGTGGTTGGTTTTGGATTTGGGTCACTAAAAAGGTTCTTTCTTTCGTTTCTTTCGCTGTTTCTATGGAATCGCACTCGTCACTCTTCGCGGAGGATGCGAACGGGCTCGATCCGAGTGGCGCGATACGCCGGAACGATGGTAGCGATGATCCCGACAAGCAAGAGAAGAAGAGCGACGGCGGCAAATGTGAGCGGGTCTGTGGCGCGCACGCCAAAGATGAGCGAAGAAACGACGCGACTTAACGCCAGCCCGGCAGCGAGACCCAGGGCAAGGCCAAGAAGGATCGGTTTTAGTCCGTCAGTGAGAACCATCCGGACGACATCGCTGTCGGAGGCGCCAAGGGCCATGCGAATGCCGATTTCGCGGACGCGGCGGCGAACCGTGTAGGAGAGCACGCTGTAGATGCCAACGGCGGCAAGAATCAAAGCGAGCCCCGCAAAGCTTGCGAGCAGAAGCATATTAAACCGTTGAGGGGAGACCGATTGCGCAATCACTTCTTTCATGCTCATGACATCGACGACGGGAAGATCCGGAGCGACTTGTTGGATGGTGCCGGTCACTGCTGATACGGAATTCATCGGATCGGAGTTTGTACGCACGGTGAAGCTCATTGGGAAGGAGCGCCAGGGTTCGCTGGGTGGAGCAGTGAGCTGCGCCAAGGGGTGGTAAATCACCGCGACAGGGCGGGTCTGGTCGAGAGACTCCAGTTTCGTGTCCCCGACAATGCCAACGACCTCGCGAGAGATGCTCGGTAAAAAAGTCAGCGTCAGGTGTTTACCAATGGGGTCCTCGTTGTGCCAGAAGCGGCGAGCCAAAGAGTCGCTGATGAGAACTGCGCCGGGTTTGCCGGCGATGTCGGAGTCGGTGAGGTCACGGCCGCGAAGAATAGGAATGTGCATCGCACGGAGGTAGCCGGGACTAATCACGCGAACGTCCACCTCAGGCTGCTCGGACATGGGCGGCGCAGGGCGGCCCTCAATGGTAAACGGCTGATTCGACCCGCCCTCGCCGTTTAGCGGCAGGGTATCGATCACGCCCGCGGAATCAATTCCGGGAAGGGCGCGGATGCGGTTCAGGGCATCCTCAAAGAAATGAATCTCTCCTGCGGGAGAAGGGAACCGGTTTGCAGGGAGCGGAACTGTCATGGTGAGCAAATTGTGCGGATCGAAACCGGGCTGGACTTTGCGAAGCTCCCAAAGGCTGCGAATCATGAGGCCGGCGCCGATCAAAAGTACGAGCGAAAGCGCGACTTCAGAAACGACAAGAAGACGGCGCGTTCCGCCACCGCGGGCGTCGGAAGCGCCGCGGCTTTGCCCTTGTTTGAGCGCTTCGTTGACGTCCGCCTTCGTAAAGCGAACTGAAGGAATGAGACCTGTCAGGACACCGGCGACAACAGAGAGCGAAAGCGCGAAGGCGAGCACCGGGACATCCAGCGTGATTTGCATGAACGGGGGAATGCGGTCGCCAAGAACTTTCACGATCAGGGTGATACCAAAGCGAGCAAGAAATAGGCCGAGCACTCCGCCTACAACGGAGAGAAGAACGGTTTCAGCGAGAATTTGACGCAGGACGATGAGGCGACTGGCGCCCAGCGCCGTCCGAATGGCAATTTCCTTGCGCCGCATGAGCGTCTTGGCAAGGACGAGATTTGCGACGTTGGCGCAGGCGATGAGCAGAACAAAGGCGACCGCTCCAAGTAGAACAAGCAGCGCCGGACGCACGTCGCCGACAAGTTCTTCCCGCAAAGGAAGTATGACCGCGCCCCAACCCTTGTCGTCTTCAGGATAAAGCTGCTCGAGACGCGTGGAGATAGCACTGAGTTCCGCCTGCGCTTGGTGGATGTCCACGCCTTTCTTCAGCCGGGCGATGACGCCGTAGTTGTGGTTTCCACGAACGGCACGAATCTCGTTGCTCCAAGCGAGAGGGACCCAGATTTTGGCCCAGTTTGGGAATTGAAACGTTGGTGGCATGACGCCGACGACGGAATAGGTTTCGCCGTCAATGACCATGCTGCGGCCGACGGTGTTGGGATCAGAAGCAAAATGATCGCGCCAGAAATTGTGGCCCAGCAAAACGACATGACCTTGGCCAGGGCGGTCTTCGTCGGGCGTGAAGGTGCGGCCTAACAGCGGCTGGACGCGGAGCAATGGGAAAAAGTCAGACGCGACCGCACCGGCCTGAACAGCTTCAGGACGTTCTGTCCCGCCAACGGTAAAGGCGCGGAAGCCGTAAGCGGCCATTTGCTCGAACGAGGAGCTTTGGCTATGCCAGTCCAGGTAATTGGCGGGAGAGACCGCAAACCTAGTCAGGCCGGGAAAGCTCTTGGGTGGAGGAACGTGCCAGACCTGCATGATTCGGGAAGGATCCTCGAAGGGCAGGGGACGAAGGAGCACGGCGTTGACGACGGAGAAGATAGCGGTGTTGGCGCCGATGCCCAATGCCAGCACCACGATGGCCGCGGCAGAGAACGCCGGGTTGCGGCGCAGGGTGCGCAAGGAAAAACGCAAGTCGGAAAGGTTTCTCATATACATGAACTCCCGTGGTGGCTAGACCGGCGGCAAAGACGGCGCCCATTCATTAAAACGAGAAAAAGAGAAAATAGTTTCCTAAAGATTTTATTAGCTGAGGCTGGCAGAAGCCCTCTAGCGGGAGGGGCCTGCCTGCAAAAAGCAGGAACGAGTGAATTGAAGGGCCGCGGCGCTAGTGTCTTGACCGGAGCACTGTCAGGGCATAGAGTTTTTGCAAACTTAGCCCGACCGGTGCGCTGAAGCACCATGGATAGAGCCTTGGCGAGCAGAGAGCACACAGAAGCGATCGCAGGCCACCTGGCGGGCGGCGGGAAATCCATCGAAACCAGAACCATTCAGAAAGTGCAGATTCGGCTGATTCCTTACCTGTTCCTGCTCTACGTTGTCGCGATGATGGACCGCATCAATATCGGGTTTGCCGGGCTGACGATGAACAAGGATTTGGGACTTACGAGCCAGCAATTTTCTACCGCGGCAGGAATTTTCTTCATCGGCTACTTCCTCTTCGAGGTACCGAGCAATTTAATTCTTCACAAGATCGGGGCGCGCGTGTGGATTGGGCGCATCCTGCTGAGTTGGGGACTGGTGGCGTCCCTGACGGGGTTGGTGCGGAGCGCGCATCAATTGTACGCCGCACGGGTGCTGCTGGGGTTTGCGGAGGCGGGGTATTATCCCGGAATAGTTCTGTACTTGACTTACTGGTTCCGGCAGCGGGAACAAGCGCGAGCACTCTCCATGTTCCTCACGGGTTTTGCCGTGAACAGCATTGTCGGCGCGCCAATCTCAGGCCTCATTCTGCAACACGTGCATTGGCTGGGGGCGGCAAGCTGGCGGTGGCTTTTCCTACTCGAGGGCTTGCCAGCTATCGCTCTGGGATTCGTGACTTATCTCGTGCTACCCAATCGTCCGAGTGCAGCGAAATTCCTGAGCGGCGATGAGAAGGAGTGGCTGCAAGCGGAGTTAGAGCGAGAGGAGAAAGGGAAACCGCAGGGGCGGCACTCGGCGACCGAAGGAATGACGGATTTTCGCGTATGGCGTCTTGCCGCTATCTATTTTGGGATGATGATCGGGAGCTACACGCTGAGTTTCTATGCGCCGAAAATCGTCGAGTCATTGTCGAGCGAATATTCTTACAGTTTGGTTGGCTACCTGGTGATGATTCCGTACCTGGTGGCGCTTGCAGGGATGATTCTCGTAGGGCGAAGCTCGGACCGGCGGATGGAGCGGCGGTATCACGCAGCAGCTTGTCTGCTGGTGGGAGGAATCGGTTTTTTGTCGTTGACAAAGATTCATTCGCCCTTCGTTACGGTCGCGCTCTTGACGCTGCTGGCGATCGGCTATTGCAGCTCGCTCAGCCCCTTCTGGGCCTTGCCCGGCGAATTCTTGACGGGACTGTCTGCCGCCAGCGGAATCGCGCTCATCAATTCGTTTGGGAATCTCGGAGGATTCTTGGGGCCTTCGGTGGTCGGGTTCATCACGCAAAAGACGGGCACGCTGTATGGCGGCCTGGCCTTTGCAGGGATTTCGATGCTGGTGGCGGCAACGCTTGTGCTGCTCCTGCCAAAAATCGCGGCGGGGCGGGCGGTTCAGGAAGCAGGTCAAGTACGAGAATGGTGTTGAGCCCGGCACTGGGACAAACAGCCCTTGCGGCCTGCAGTAGCATAGCTGAACGGCTGATTCGTGCGTCTAAGCGCTGGAGGGTTCCTCGAATGATCAAGCGAACATCGTTGTTTCTGCTTTGGCTGTTGGCAGTTCCCATTTTTGCGCAGGACAAGAAACCGACGACGCTGCGGGAAGTTTTGCTAGCGGAACTCAAGTCCACGCACGGTGTCGAGGACTGGTTTGTCCCCGCGAATGTTGCGGTAAAAGGCTTGACCGCCGAGCAGGCGAGCTGGACCGACGGCAAGGGGAATCACTCTGTCGGCCAGCTGGCGTATCACCTGGTGTATTGGAACCGGCGAAACCTGGCCAACCTGAAAGGGGAGAAGCAGGAGAAATTCAGCGGCAACAATGAGGAGACGTTCGACCGGTTCGACGCCAAGAGCTGGAATGAAATCGTCCGGCAGCTTGACGACGTCATGAACGAGCTGGAGAAATGGGTGGAAACGGCCGATGAAGCGAAATTGAAGGAGTCAGCGGCCGTCTTTACGCACATCAGCACGCACAACGCGTATCACGTCGGGCAGATCATTTATGTTCGCCGGGAACAAGGCTCCTGGGACCCCAACATGGGCGTGCGATAAGCGCACAAGCTGCAGTTCTAGCTAAAGCTAGCACAAACAAGTCTTTGAACTGGAGCCAGCATCCGCTGCTAGCGGAGAGCGGCCTTTGTTTGGCTTACGCGTCCGAACTCAATCTCGAGTTCAGCCTATTTCGGAGGCGTACATCGCGACCGTGACCAGACACAAGGAATGTTGCCGAAGCGCCCATTCCAAAGTAGCGTGCGGCATTCGCCACGGCGGCATGACCCATGGATGAGGCGACAGAGCGAATGGGCGTCTCAGCGGCATCATCTAGGCCTTTTCCCAAGGCGTAAGCGATGCACAGGTCAACCACGGCGTTTTTCAGACCGGGTTTTCGCCCGCGAAGAATTCCTTCCTGCTCCAAAACCGGCGGTGTGAACGCCCCGGTCTCGGTTGCGGCCAAAAAGCCCGCTACAGTAACAGTTTGTTTCGGCGATACGATCCGTTCCACGCGCACGTACAAGGATCCGTCGCGGCTTAAAATGCGAAGTGGCTTGCGGCGAACCACTGTGCCCTCAACAGTGCTTCCGGTGTCAAAGGGGACCGCGCCCACGCGAACCGGTTCAGCGAGCACCGCTCGAAACGATCGCCTTCGTGATTTTGCGCGGCGTTTAGTTAGGGAGTCCAGCAAGAAGGCTCGGCCCCTGCCATGTCGAGGCCTCTCTTGTTCGACTTCCCCTTCAACAGGTCTTCCACGTTCCCCTTTTTATCATGCACTCGTTCAATCGTCTGGATCGGGACTCGGGCCGCGGCACCTTCAGGGATATAGCCAAATGACCTTCCACGGTGTCGCCATTATGAACCCGGTTCCAATTCTTGATGTCTAGGTCCACCGAAATCAGTGTGCCAGGCGGCAACGACAAAATTTCTTTGCGCGGTGCGGTTTCTGAAACAGGAGCGGGGTTGGGAGTGAGTTCCTGGGCGATGGCCCCTGAACTTCTCAACGCCATCACGCTGATCGAGACCAAAGATATCAGTACCATACGTCGCAGGCGGACTCGATGCTTAGTCATACGCTTCTCCGTGGGGCTGCCAACCACAGATGTGAGAGACAGCACCTGCGGTTGGCATGCCGTTCGAGTTTTGTTTTGTTCGAAAGGCGAATAAGCTATTTCCCGCTGCCTGCATGCGAAGTAGCTTGTTGTTTTGTGAAGGCTGCCAGACGCGATTCGCGCCATTGCTTGAGCAAAGCCTTGCGATGTTTGCTGAGATCTCGACCGTCTCGCACCGCTGGATAAGGAACGTCTTCTCCAACAAGGCCTTGCCACTGGATGAGGTTGTATTTCGCGGCATCCACCTGATCGGCCCGATCGAAGTTGAAGCCCGCGGTTTTCTCTGCCCAGTAAGAGGTGTCATGCCTCGGTTTGGCATAAAAGGCGGAGAGAGCATCCTGCTTCAAGGAGTTCTTGGCCGTTTGCGGGGGCAAGGGAAGTTGAGTCGTGCGAAGGATGTCCGGGACGATGGCGTTGAAGTCCCACTTGCCACCGCTGACGGCGAACACATGGGTCATGGGGCTGTCGAGCGCATCGAATGTTCCGAGATGTTCGATCCCCAGAATGTTCACGATCGTGGCGATCATGCTGACCGTGCTGTACTGCGTCGAGACGACCGCACCCTGCTTTACGTAGGGGCCGGCGACAAACGCGATGCTGCGGTGCGCGTCGACATGATCGGGGCCGTCCTGGGCGTCATCTTCGATGACAAACACCAACGTGTTGCCGTGATAATGCGGGCTCTTGGCCACTTTTTCCACGATTCGGCCGACTGCGTAATCATTGTCAGCCGTCTGGATTTCCGGAGTGTTCACGCCATCAATCGCGGTAGAGAAACTTCCGGTATGGTCGTGCATTACACGCAGCAACTCGAGGTTCGGAAGATTTCCGTTCTGTTCGAACTGGTCAAATTCGCGGGCCCATTCCTCCACGCGGTAGAAATCCGGGAAGTGGTTGTCATAGCCACGGAAAAACGGATCCGTGATCGGTTGCAGTGCCCCCTTCGTGGAAAAGGCAACGGGTGTGCCCGAATCCGCAGGATGGCGCAATAGGGGAATGCCACCCGCGGATGGCGGAACGCTGTAGGGGCCGAGGTCGATGAAGAAGCCGTAGTTGCGCACGTTCAATCCGGCGCGCAAGGCAGAGTTCCACAAGTAGCCAGCCCCTGGTTCTCCCTCGGGGCTGTCTGGCGCAGAGACGTCGTTGGTGCCTAGCAGGAGACTGTTCCTGACGTTTGCTGGGAGCGAATTGTACGCGGGGAAGGCGGCCCCGCGTTCATCTGGTGTGGCATAGCCCACGTTGACGTTGCGGTTCGTGCCCTCGTAGTCATAATTGAGCCCGCGGCCAGCGTAGTTGATGGGCTCGGTCTTCTCAATGGTGTCTGCCGCGCGCGCCGAGGTGGACCAGTTCCAGCCGTCGCCGCTGACTTCCCCGCTGTCGTAGAAGTTGTCGAGATCCACGAAATTGTTGGCCAGCGCGTGCAAATTGGGCGTGATGGCGTTTGGGTAGACCACGATGGAAGGATCGCCATTGCCTTTGCCAAGATCGCCCAGAATCTGGTCATAAGTGCGGTTTTCCTTGACGATGTAGATGATGTGCTGAATCCTGCCGCGCAGAAACTGCATCATGGCGGCGTCGGCGGCAGTTTGCTGGGCGTTGTAGTGGTTATTCGTTGCGACTTGCACGGTAAGGTCTTCCAGGGTCTCGCCGCTCGGCACGGACAGGGTCAGGAAGCCCGCCTTGGTTAGTTGCCAGACGTAGGAGTTGCTTGCGGCGCAACCGGCTTCCGTCCCGCCCGGTTGCAAAGATGCGGCATCGCGGCAATTCTGCGGATTTGGCCCGGCATTGCCCTTGCCATTGACGACGTACAGCATGGAGCCATCGGCGCTGACACTCGCGGAGTTGGGGTACCACCCGGTGGGAATCAAGCCGAGGAGTTGGCTCCGTGCCGTGTTGGTTTGCGCGAGCTGAATGACAGCTACCGAGTTGGCTCCGCCATTGGTCACATAGAGATATTGGCCATCGGGAGATACGGTCACGCTGTTGGGGCTGCTTCCCTTGAAGCCTTTCGCGTTCGCAAACGCCCACACGGGAGCTGTCGTCCCAACTTCCTCGAGCACTTGGAGCGTGCTGGTGCCGATCACGGCAACAGCATCACTGCTCGATTCTGCTACGTAAAGCCTAGTCTGCTTGGGGTTCAGAGCAATTCGCGTGGGCTGGCCCTTCAAGGCGACTCGTCCGGTCACCACGGGCTGGTTCGTGGAAATATCGACAACCACAATCTCGCGGTCGCGTGCGCTGGATACGAACGCTGTGCTGTTGCCTTGGATGGCTACCCACTCGGGATACTCGCCTCCGGCGGTTCCATTGCCTGGCCGCAAGTCCAATTCTCTAAGAACGGCTCTTCCCGCCACGTCGACAAGGCTGATTGAGTCATTCTCGTAGTTGGCAACAACAAGCCGCTTGCCATCCGCCGTTACTGCCATGCCCAGCGCCCCGGGAGTGATATGGCCCAATGCCAGGGCCGCAGCGTGGCCCAGAGTCACTGGCGTTCCAGTCTCCGCCCAGCTCGACCCGTTCCAATCAAAGAAATGAACGTTGTCGTCCGGACCTCCGGTCACGTAAAACTCTTTGCCGCTGGGATTGAACGCCAAGCCATCAAAAGCGTTCGGGACCTGAAGCACCTGCGTTTTCAAGGGCTTTCCACTGCCGATGTCAAAGACGAAAACATACTCGTTTGACTCCGCGGGGTTTGTCGTTCCCATGTTCGGTCCTGAGGTGAAATTTTGGCTGTTGTAGCCGCTGGTCAGAATCAACAAGGTCTTCCCGTCAGGACTTACCGTGGTGGTGACTGCTTGCCCCACGGTGAAGGTCGGATCCGAAGCCAAACCTGGGTTCAGCGGCTGAAAGAGCGAACCAGGCGCTGCTTGGGGCGTAATGCGCACTCCTGTGGGAATAAAAGTTCCGCCGTCCGCCTTAATGGTTGGCATTCGGTTCGTGCAAAAAATTACAACGATCGCGAATGCCAAGAGCCCGAGTGTGGACACCCGGACCCAAGACCTTCGGATCAGGCCTTTCCCTTTCATGGTTCCCTCCTCAGTCTTATATCAGCTGTTGGACAATCGGCTTTCTGGCGATCACCGTTGCGAAACAACCGACGGTTTCTTCGACGTGGCTGGCCAAGCACATGGAAGTTAGGCTGGATTTGTTTCCGTCTGTTTCTACAGACATGAATAGTCAGAAAAAGGTGTGTGCCGAAATTCCCCTTGATGGATACCGCAACGCGGCTGGCGATGGGTTTTGTGCGCCTTTGGCGAGCGGTATATAGTGTACGGAGGGCGGTTCACACCACGCGTGCGCGGCCCGGCACCTTTCATTCATGGCGGTGGGGCTGAAGGGCGCCATGGTCCTCCAGAGGCGCGCGATGGGCGCCTAGGGACGCTCGGTCCACGCCAGTTCGGCAGTTTTTTCAGAAACCGCAAAGGCAATTCGAAGGAATGGCCGGAGACGTCAACAAGCATTTGGAACGCGCCAAGCGCTTCCTTGAGAAGAATCGTGTCGAAGACGCCATTCAGGCGTATCTCGCTGTGTTGGAGGAAGCGCCGCAGCACCAGGAAGCGACGCAGGCGCTGGGTGATTTGTATGCGCGCATCGACCAGGCCGACCGCGCCGCGGTCTACTACGGCATGCTTTTTGACTTGCTGGTAGACCCGAAGGATGAAACCAAGGCGCTGGCCATCTACAACCGGTTCCTCCGTTCCATTCCTGCGCAACAGGCTCCCGAGCGTGTTGCGCGCTACGCCTTCCTGCTGCAGCGCCAGAATCGCGCGGATGAGGCAATCGAACAATACAACAAGGCCGGGGAGCTTTTCGTAGCGGCGGGGCGCGACGAGGACGCGCTTTTTTGCTGGGAGAGAATCGCGCAGCTCGAACCCGACAACCTGGCGCGGCAAATGAAGCTGGCGGAAGGTGCGGAGCGCCTGGGAAAGAATGCGCTGGCGGCGCGCGCGTTCTTGCGCGGAGGGCAATTGGCAACAACCAAGGGCTCTTCGTCCGATGCGCTGAATCTCTTGGGCCGCGCGCAAAAGTTGGCACCGCAGGAACGCAGCGTGGCGCTTCTCTATGCGCAGGCGAACCTGCAAGCGGGGAATGCGGTCCGGGCGGTTTCGATTCTGGAGCCGTTTGCAGCCACCGAGAATGATGCGCCCTTTCTTACGACCTTTTCCGAGGCGCTGATGGGTGCTGGACAGTTGGATCGCGCGAGCGAAGTGTTGCAGAAGGTGCTGCGCGAAAAGAACGAAGGGTTCACGCAACTATTCGACCTTGCCGAGCGCCACGCCGCGGCCGGACAGGACCAGAGAGCGACGGCAATCCTCGAGATGCTGAAGCGGCGGATGTTAGGCGAGAAGCGGGAAAACGATTTCGTGACCATGATGGACGGGCTGGGCGCGAAATTTCCACATTCCCACGCGATTCTGGAATTCTGGGCAGGCATTCACAACCAACTGAACCGCGAATCGCAATACTTCGAGGTGCTGATCAAGCTGTTCGACGTATACCTGACTTCGGGAAACGTCAAGAAAGCGGCGGAGTCGCTGGAACGGCTCGTGGAGATCGATCCTTACGATTTTCGAAACCAGGAGCGGCTGGAAATGTTGCGCGGGCGCGTTGACGACGCTTACGTGAACCGCCTTTCGAGCCGCATGATGAAGGCCGGGCAAGCTACAGGTGGACATGCGCCGCGATCGGGTACGCTGCCGGGGGCTGCAGGGCCGCTTGCCAACCCCGAGGCGGGACGGCAGATGCAAGCGCTGGAAGATTTGATCGTGCAGACGGAAATATTTCTGCAATATTCGTTACAGAGCAAAGCGCTGGAGCGCCTGCAAAAGATTGCGGCGATGTTTCCGGGAGAAGAAAAGCGCAACGCTCGGCTTTCGAGCCTGTATCAAACGGCGAATTGGCTGCCGCCGGGAGCAGAGAAGACACAAGCGGAGGTGGCGAAGAATGCACCGGCCGTTCCGGGGTCGTCGGGGGCGGAACCGCAGTCGGGTGCGATGGCCAGCAAGACGGGGGTGTATTCCGCAGAGACGCTGCGCGACCTTTCGAAAATCTCGGAGATTAATCAGAAAATTTTTCGTCAGCAGACGCCGCGCGCGATGCTCAACACCGCGGTCAATGAAGTGGGAACGTACATGCGCGTGACGCGCGCGCTGGCGGTGGTGGGCGCTCCGGGAAGGCCGCCGGAAATGGCAGCGGAATATTGCGGCACCGGCGTAAAGCCCGCACCGGGAGCACAGGTGGTGCTGTTGCTGGCGCAAATGGAGAAGGCCCAGCCGGACGAGCTTGGAGGCTTAGTGGTAAAGGCGTCGGAGGGGTCGATTCTGGGCGACCTAGGAGTGGAGACGGCGCTGGCCGTGACGATTTTGGACAAAGAGACGCAGGCGCCGGCGGGCATGTTGATTGCCGCGCAGGCCGAGCGTCACAAGTGGAAGCCCAATGAAGTTTATTTCTTGCAGGCCATCGGCGACCAGATGCTGATGAGCGTGAGCCACACGCGGCTGCGTTCGCTGGTGCGGCGCATGGGTGTGTCCGACGAGCGCTCGGGGCTGCTGAGCCGCAGCTCTTACGTGAGTTGCCTGCTCACGGAAGCGGATCGCGCAAAATCGCAAGGGACGCCGTTGGCGCTGGCCGTTCTGCAAATCGACCGCGGCGGCGAAATTTTGCGGCAGCAGGGCGAGCCGCCGCTAGAGCGCTTCCTCGAGCAACTTGCGCGAGCGCTGCAGCCGATTGTGCGGCAGAACGATGTGGCCGTGAAATACACCGCGTGGTCGCTGGCGTTTATTTTGCCGGATACGACTTTGACGGGGGCCCAACATCTCGCCGATAAATTGCGCCGCGCCGCGTCGGGATTGCGCCCGCCGTGGGATTCGACGCAGATTACATTGAGCGCGGGGATTGTCGAAGCGGTGCCGAAAGCGGATTACGACAGCGAAGACATCGTGACCGATTTGATCAATCGCGCGGAATTTTCCATCGAAGAAGCGCGGAAAAAGGGCGGCGACAGCATCGTCGCGGTAGAAACGCCAAAAGTTTGAATCGGTTACGGGAAATTGGAGAGTGATCTCCAGCAAGTCAGATGTGGCAATAACAGTTTTTGCCTTCCAGATCTCGGACCCAGCCGATGAAGGAACACCCGACTCAACGAATTTGGCTTTTATCGCTTCCTATTTGAAAGATTTCTGCCGCACTACGACAAATGCATGATGCGGCTTTCAAAGATGTCTTGGAGAGTGTGGCGCCGACGCCCAGTGTGGCCCCCGCCGGCCCCGAATAATCTCACCCCTGAGTTCCGAGTGCTCTCATTTGGAATTCAACGGTAAAATGGGTACCGTCCTAGTTGTGTGAAGCAAAGCGAGGAACAAAATGTTTCCGACAGATGTGGTGATTGTGGCGGGGGCGCGGACGCCGATGGCGCGCTACACGGGCGCGTTTTCCGACGTGAGCGCGATTGATCTGGCGGTGCACGCTTCGAAGGAGGCGATTCGGCGTTCGGGGGTTGACCCGGCCGAATTCGATCACGTGATTATAGGCAACGTGATGCAGACCAGCGCGGATGCGATTTATGGCGCTCGGCATGTGGGATTGAAAGCAGGGCTGAAAATCGAAACACCCGCGGTGACGGTAAACCGGCTGTGCGGCTCAGGCATTGAAGCGATCGCGCAGGCGGCGCAGCGGCTGCTGCTTGGTGAAGCAACGATGGTGCTGGCGGGGGGCATGGAAAACATGACGCAAGCGCCATTTGTGATTCGCGGCTTGCGCAACGGATTGAAGCTTGGCGGAGGCGCGCTGGAAGACTCGTTGATGGCGGGCCTGACCGACACCTATTGCGGATTACCGATGGCGTTGACGGCGGAAAAACTGGCGGAGCAGCACGGCATCATGCGAAAGGAGGCCGATGCTTACGCGCTGCGTAGCCAACATGCTGCCGACGCAGCGTACAAAGCCTGCCGCATCAAAGAAGAGCTGGTGCCGGTCGAAGTCAAGCAGGGAAAGAAGACCATCGTTGTCGGTGAAGACGATCATCGGCGTCCCGATACGACGATGGAAATTCTCGAAAAATTGCCGCCGTCGTTCAAGAAAGACGGCATTGTGACCGCCGGAAACGCGAGCGGTATTGTGGACGGCGCTGCGGCAGTAGTCGTGGCGCGCGAGAAAACGGCCAAGGATCGCGGATTGAAGCCCGTCGGGCGCATCGTGTCTTGGACCGTCGCGGGTGTGGAACCGAGCACCATGGGAATCGGCCCGGTACCTTCTTCGCAAAAGGCGCTGAAGCTCGCGGGATTAACGCTTGAGCAGATGGACCGCGTGGAAGTGAACGAAGCGTTCGCCGCGCAATATTTGGCAGTCGAAAAAGTGCTGGGACTGAAGCGGGACAAGACCAACGTGAATGGAGGAGCGATTGCGCTCGGGCATCCGCTGGGGGCCAGCGGAACGCGCCTGGTGATCACAATTTTGAACGAGCTGCGGCGTAATGGCCTGCGTTACGGACTGGCGACGGCATGCATCGGCGGCGGGCAGGGCATTGCCATGATTGTGGAAGCCATGAAGAACTAATGCCAGCGAATTGGGAGGCGTTACCGCGAATCGCAGCCAATGTGCTGACACATGCACCAAACGCCCTTTCTGATAGACTTTCCGTTCCCGGATGACTGTGGTCGCCGCGGTCTCAGCGAGGAAAGCATGGCAATTCAAAAAGTGGGAGTCGTAGGGTGCGGCCTGATGGGCTCAGGCATCGCGCAAGTGTGCGCGGCGGCAGGATTCCCCACGGTAGTGCGCGAAGTAAGCGCAGAGCTTGTGGACAAGGGACGGAAGGGCATCGAGAAAAACCTGAACCGGCTGGCGGAGAAGGGAACGATTACAGAAGCAGTGAAAGAGGAAATTCGCGGGCGACTGAAGGGAACCACTTCCCTGGAAGATGTGAGAAATTCCGACCTGATTATCGAAGCCATCATCGAGCAACTGCCGGCGAAGCGCGAACTGTTTTCTGCGCTGGATAAGATCTGCCCGCCGTCCACGATTTTTGCCAGCAACACGTCCTCCCTGACCATCACCGAAATGGCGACGGCCACCAAACGTCCGCAGCGCTTTGTAGGATTGCATTTTTTCAACCCAGTGCCCGTGATGAAGCTCGTTGAAGTGGTGCGAACGATCGCGACCGACGAGGCAGTTTATGAAGAGATTGTTGCCTTTGGCGCGAAACTCGGCAAAACCGCCGTCCGGGCAAAAGACAGCACGGGCTTCATTGTGAATCGGCTGCTGGTGCCGTATCTCCTCGATGCAATTCGCGCGCTGGAAGAAGGGGCAGGTTCGATTGAAGATATCGACAATTCCATGAGGCTCGGCTGCGGCCATCCCATGGGACCGCTGACGCTGCTCGACTTTGTCGGGCTGGACACGACGTATTACATTTCCCAGATCATGTTTGACGAGTTCAAAGAAAAGCGGTTCGCCGCGCCGCCGCTGCTCAAGCGCATGGTGCTGGCGGGATGGAACGGGCGGAAATCAGGCCGCGGATTTTACGATTACGCGGACCCGCAGAAACCGAGGGCTTTGAAATTCTGAGTGCCGGCGAAAAGCGCGCAGCGTGCTGCGCCCTGGAAGTGCGCTGGTTTGCGGCTGCTTAAAGAGGATTTGAGAAAAGAATCGATGGCTTGCGAAAATATTCTCTACCAGAAAAAAGACGGAATCGCGTACATCACCTTCAACCGGCCGAAGGTGTTGAACGCGCTGAATCGTAAGACGGTGGAAGAGCTACACCAAGCTTTGCTGGCTGTGCGCGATGACGCGGGCGTGCGCGTGCTGATTCTGACGGGCGCTGGTGAAAAATCATTCGTGGCGGGCGCCGACATCAATGAACTCGCACAGCAGACGCCGGTAAACGGCAAAGAGTTCTCGCTATATGGCCAGAGCGTTTTCCATTTGCTCGAAACGATGGGCAAGCCGTCGATTTGCGCCATTAATGGATTCGCGCTGGGCGGCGGCTGCGAGCTGGCGCTGTCTTGCACCATTCGAATCGCCAGCAAGACCGCCAAGCTCGGCCAGCCAGAAGTGAAGCTGGGGATTCTCCCCGGTTATGGCGGAACGCAGCGACTGGCACGGCTCTGCGGAAAGGGCGTGGCGAACGAGCTTTGCTTGACTGGAGAGATGATCACCGCCGAGGAAGCGCTGCGCCTCGGCTTGGTCAATCACATTCACGAACCGGCGGAACTACTTCCCGCCGCGGAAGCGATGGCCAAGAAAATCATCGCCAACGCGCCTATCGCGGTAAAGTACGCGATGGAAGCCATCGAGCGCGGCGTGGAAATGCCGCAGGAGGAAGGGCTGTTTCTGGAATCCACGCTCTTTGGCCTTGCGTGTGCGACAGAAGACATGCGCGAGGGAACAAAAGCGTTTCTGGAAAAGCGGCCGCCGCAATTTCGAGGGAAGTAAAGGAAGCGCAGAAATAGAGTGCGAAATTCGCCGATGTCAGAGAAACCCCAGTTCAACAAAATTGACGGCAGCCTGAGCGCCGAAGGTTTCCGTTTTGGCATTGTCGTGAGCCGCTTCAACAGTTTCATCACCGACCGATTGCTAGCCGCAGCGGTCGATGCGCTAGGTCGCTCAGGCGTGCAGAGCAACGATGTAGACGTCGTGCACGTTCCCGGCTCGTTTGAATTACCTCTGGCAGCAAAAAAACTTGCGGCAACGGGTACGTACGACGCGTTAATCGCGATTGGATGCATTTTGCGCGGTGAAACCTCCCATTACGATTATGTTTGCTCGGAAACCGCGCGCGGTTTGCAACTCGCACAGATGGACAGTGGCCTGCCTATCATCTTTTGCGTGCTGACTTGCGACACGCTCGAGCAAGCCGTCAATCGCGCCGGGCTGAAGGGCGGGAACAAAGGATTCGAGTCCGGCTTGGCGGCGATCGAAATGGCACAGCTTTCGCGCAAGCTGCGTGCCGCCGAAGTCAAGCAAGCTCCCGTCGAACTGCGGCGGCGCAAGTAACGTGTCCCTCCGCACCAAATCGCGCGAATTTGCGATGCAGATGCTCTTCCAGTGGGACATGAGCCAGCAGGATCCCGCCAAACTGGAAGCGAAGTTCTGGAACAGCGCCAAGGCCGCAGACAAAACCAGGGAGTTCGCGAACCAGCTCTTCGAAGGCGCCGCCAAAGACGTTGCGTCGCTCGATGAAATCATCGGAAAGCATTGCGAAAACTGGCGTTTCGAACGGCTCGCCGCCATTGACCGCGCGATTCTGCGCCTGGCCATTCACGAGATGAGTTCCGCCGATACTCCTCCCAAAGTTGTTTTGAACGAAGCGGTCGAACTGGCGAAAAAGTTTTCCTCGGAACAGTCCGGGGCGTTCGTGAACGGAGTGCTGGACTCTGTCCATAAGTCGTTGACAGTAAAGTAGTTGCGCGGAGCGGATTCCACTTATCCATCAATAGCAACTGCGCATCAGGGCTGTGAAACTTCGCTAGCCCGTCGGTGTTTGATGCTGTAAGTGTGGTGGTAACCCAGGAGGATTTACAGGAGATAACTATGAAAGCAGAACTCTTGGTTCGTCGAGGTGTGCTCGCAATGGCCTTTGCCGGTTTGTTGGCCGCCGGAGTGTGCGCCCAGGATCCGACCCCGCAGCAGCAGGACATTCAGAACGACAAGAAAGACATTCATCAGGACAAGAAAAACCTGGCCAAAGACCGCGCCGACCGTAACGCCGACCAGCGCGACATCAATCGCGACAAGCGCCAGCTTGCCCGCGAGGACGCCAAATACGGCGCCAACAGCGCCCCAGCCAAGGCCCACCGCAAAGACCTCCGCGCCGACCGCGCGGACCGCAACGCGGATCAGCGCGACATCAACAAGGACAAGCGCGATCTGCGCAAGGACCGCAAAAATCTTCGGAAAGAGCGCAAGGGGCGTTAGAGACAGTCTCTGCTGGAGCACAGGGAGGCCGCCGCGATTTGGGCGGCCTTCTTTTTTGCGGAAAGTGCTTCTTCTCACATTCGAATCGTGCCTTCGAGAACCTTGACGGCGGCGCCGCTCACTCGTGGAACAAGTTTCTTGCCCGACTGCGCGACCTCAACCTCAATGTGGCTCGGCCGGCCCATCTCCGCTCCTTGTAAGATGCTCAACGTGTGGCCCGGGGACAACTTTCCGTGACGCACGAGATAAGCACCCAGCGAGCCTGCTGCTGAACCGGTAGCCGCATCTTCGTAAAGCTCCCACGGCAGCATTCCGCGCGAACACACTTTGCCGTTTCCGTTCAAAGCGAAGCAATAGGCCATCGTCGCGTTTTTGCCTTGCAGCTTTCCCAGCTCGACCATGTTCATGGCGATTTTGCCCAGCGCGGCGCGATTCCGCAGCGGCACCATCAAGTTGAAGATGCCCGTGGAAACAAATTCCGGCTCGAGCGTCGAATCGAAATCCTTTGGCGAAAGCCCGAGCGCCGAAGCAAGTTTCTTCTTGTCGAGCTTCGCGGGCTTAAACATGGCTTCCTTCTGCGTCATCGTGACGCGGTGGGGGCGGCCATCCTTGAACCGAATCTCGACGGGAAGAACTCCGGCGCCCGTTTCCTGAAGGACGTGCACGCCGCCTTCCTGCGCAGGGACGACACCTAGTTCCGCGAGTAGGAACCAGGTTCCGATGACCGGATGCCCGGCCAGCTTCAGCTCTTCTTTTGTGGTAAAGATGCGCAGGCGAGCGAGCGCTTCCTCATCCGTCGGTTTTTGCACGAAGACCGTTTCGGAAAGATTCATCTCGCGCGCAATGGCGAGCATCTCTTCATCGGAAAGCCCGTCGCCGTCGGTAAACACGGCCAGCGGATTGCCCGCAAAGCGGGTAGTCGTGAAAACGTCGAGCGTGTAGTAGCGATGTTCCATGGCTGGGATTCCCCCGTGCGTTCAGCCGCCGCGTTCAGATGCGCTGAAGCTGTGCGACCGTCCTTTCGTTGATAAGGTTCCCGGTATTCAAAGTCGTTTTTGGTTCGATCAGCACGACTTGCACTTCTTCATCAGCGGCAGGGCAGTGCTCGACGCCGTGCGGCACGATGATGAACTCGCCTTCCCGGATAACCGCTTGGTGATCCCGAAACTTCATCCTCAGCGTGCCTTTGACCACCAGAAACATTTCGTCTTCGTTTTCATGGTGGTGCCAGACGAATTCGCCCTTGAGCTTCGCCGTCTTCACATAGAAGTCGTTGAGCTCCCCGATGATTTGGGGCTCCAGCGGTCGGAGAAGCTGCTGAACTTGTCCGCGAGATTGATGGTGTTCATGACCTCACCCCATGCGTTGGCTGCTAAAGATTGTGAACGGTTTGTGTTACGGAGTCGAGAACGCGCCGCGTTATTTCTGGTCTATCGGTTTCGGAATAAATGCGCAGGACGTTTTCCGTCCCTGACGCCCGCACCATCACCCAGCCCACTTCGCCGAGATAAAGTTTGATGCCATCCATATTCTCGCGTTGCACGACTGGAAAATCGAGCACCCGACTGACCTGGCCATCGGAAAAATGCTCTATGGCTTTTTCCTTCTGGCCTGGCTTCAGCTCCAGGTCCACGCGCCCGTAGTGATACTCGCCAAACTCCGCGTGCAGCGCAGCAAGCAACTCGCCGAGCGACTTGCCGTGCCAGGCCATCAATTCCGCGAGGAAAAGAGCGGAAACGGTGGCGTCGCGCTCGGGAAGGTACAGGCTCGTGCCGATGCCGCCGCTTTCTTCGCCGCCGATCAAAATGTTTTGCTCCAGCATCAACTCGCAAATGTATTTGAAGCCGATGGGAACTTCGTGAAGCTTGCGCCCGAATTTCGCAGCCAGCTTGTCGATGAGCTTCGTCACCGAGAAAGTCTTTGCGATGTCACCGGGAAGGTTGCGAGTCCCGGCGAGATGCCAAACGAGCAGCGCGAGAATCTGATGCGGGTTGATGAAAGCCCCGGTACGGTCGATCGCGCCAATCCGGTCGCCATCCCCGTCGGCGCAGAAGCCCGCATCGCAGTTGCCGGCGAGCACGGTTTGGCGTAATGCCTCAATGTGCGGTTCGATCGGCTCAGGATGCACCCCGCCGAAGCGCGGGTCGCGCGTCCCGCGGATCTCGTCGCAAGGAATGCCGTTGCGCCGGAAGAGCTCTGGCAGCAAGCCGGCCGCGGCTCCGTGCATGGGGTCGAAAACGAAGCGCAATTTCGCGGCCCGCAGCCGTTTCCAATCCACCAGTTTTTCCAGCGCATCGAGATACGGCGCGCGCGGTTCGAGCGAATGGATGAGATCCTTGCGTGGTGGAAGCGGCGGCACGCCTTTTTCCAGGACGCCAGCAAGTTCCTTTTCAATTTGCGCGACGATCGAGGGCAGCGCGCTGCTGCCGTAGCTTGCTTTGTATTTGATTCCGTTCCAGAGGTAGGGATTGTGACTCGCGGTGATAACGATGCCGCCCGCGGCTTTCTGGTGCCGCACCAAGAAAGAAATCGTGGGCGTCGGGCAGGGCTTGTCGGCGAGCGAAACCGGGGTTCCCGACGTGCTTAGGACTTCAGCGACGGCAGCAGCGACGCGGTCCGAGGCATAACGGTGGTCGTAGCCGATGATTACACCCTTGCGTGCATCTTCGCCGCGAACCACATAGCGCCCAATGGCATGCGCCACGATGCGAGCGTTCGCAAACGTAAAATCTTCCGCGATGACGCCGCGCCAGCCGTCGGTGCCAAATTTGATTGTGGGAACCATGAAAGGGACAAAGTATAGCGAGCTCCAGTGCTTGCCAACAGCCGGATTGGCCTGTTCTACAGTAGCTCTTTTCGTTTTTGTTCTTCGAGCTGTTTCACCATTTTAGCGACATCCTGGGCGCGATCTCGGGTGCAAATGAGCAGCGCGTCGGGCGTCTCCACCACGACGAGATCGCGGACGCCAATGGCTGCGACAAATTTCGAAGGAGCCCACAAGAAATTTCCCTCGGCGTCAAGAGTGTGACCTTCCCCAGCAAGCACGTTTTCGCCATTTTTCTTGGCAAGCAGTTCGTAGACGGCCGCCCAGGAGCCAATGTCGCTCCAGCCGATTTCGGCGGGAATGACAAACACGCGCGGCGGACCATCGGTTCGAGTTGCAGGTTCGAGCACGGCATAGTCCACCGAAATGCTTTCCAACTCTTGATACATAGCCTGAAGTCGGCGCTCGTAGCTGTGCATCCCGATGAACCCCGCGAGATCTTTAAGAGCGGCATGCGTCTTCGGAACAAAGCTTTTTAGGTTTTCGAGGAACGTCGAAACGCGCCAGAAAAACATCCCCGCGTTCCAGTGATACTTGCCGGAAGCCAAGTATTCGCTGGCAACAGGCAGCGCGGGTTTTTCGGTAAAGCGCTTCACCGAAAAAACCGGGAAGCCTTTGGCGGAAATCGGCTCGCCTATACGTTCGACGTAACCGAATCCCGTTTCCGGCCGTGTCGGAGGAATACCGAGGACCACCATGCGACCTGGCTCGCGTGCGACTTCTAAAGCCGCGGTGAGGATTTCGCGATATTTTTGTGGCTGGGCGATGTAATGATCCGCGGGCAGCACCGCGAGCAAGGCATCACCGCGCGCAACATGTCGCGCGTGAATTGCGGCAAGGCCAATGGCCACCGCGGTGTTCAATCCTTTTGGTTCAATCAGCACCCCCTTGCGCGCGGCCGCAGGAACCTGCTTTCGAACCACGGTCGCTTGCTCGGCGTTCGTTACTGTCCAAATGTGTTCCGCCGGAATCAACGGCCGCAGCCGCGCGACGGTCTGCTCCAGCATGGTCTGTTCGCCAACGATGTTCAGCAGTTGCTTCGGCGTGCGCGTCCGGCTCCGCGGCCAAAACCGCGTCCCACGTCCCCCGGCCAGAATCACCGCATGCGTGACCAACTTTTGGCTGGGCATCGAAAAGCTTTCCTAATCAAAGATCACTTGCGAAAGCGCGGCGGCAGAAATGCCCACGCGATGCAATTCCGCGCGAAGCACCGCAACGTCTGGAACATAGGACCGCACCAGGGTCACGGATCGTTCGGAAAGCAATTCCAGATTTTTCTGAGACGCAGGCACGATCCAGCACTCGCCCGGTTGAAAACGCGCGCTTTCTCCTTGCCAGGAAAGCGCCCCGGAGCCATTCAGAATCACGAGCAGCTCGAACCGTGCCGGATCGGCGCATATTTCACATTTTGCGGAACACTCCCAGCGCTCCGTCGCAAAAAAGCGGCACGCAGCTAACAGGAGTTTCGTTGCGCCGTTCTTTTCCAGTTGCAGTGGGCTCACTTTTCCGCCCAAGGATTTTCTGAAGTGCGTCACTTCCAAAGCCTTTTGGATGTGCAACTCGCGCGGCTTGCCCTGGGCATCCACGCGTCCGTAATCGTACACGCGGTAGGTTAAGTCCGAGTATTCCTGTATTTCACAAATCACCATCCCCGGACCGATGGTGTGAGGCGTGCCTGCCGGCACGAACAGGGTGTCGCCCGCATGAACTGGGTGCGCTTTGAAAAGTTCTTCCAACTTGTTTTGGTCTAAGCCCTCGAGAAATTTGTCGCGGTTCACACCGGGTTTCAGCCCGACAAGTGCTTGCGCTCCTTTCTGCGCGGAAACAACATGCCACATCTCTGTCTTTCCTCGGCCACCGGCGGCTTGTTCGTGCGCTTGCGCGTAGGCATCATTCGGATGCACCTGGATCGAGAGCTTCTCCGTCGGAAAAAGGAATTTCAACAACAGAGGAAATGGTGCTCCGGCTGGAAATCTTTCGCCGCGCCAATCCGCAGGCATCTCATCCCATGCTGCTCCGAGGCTCTTCCCGCCAAATGGCCCGGAGGCAACGCGGCAATCCACTGCGGTGAGCCAGGCTTCGCCGACCGGCACCTTCAAATTGGTTTTTTCCGGGAAAAGCGGTGCCAGGGACCTCGCGCCCCAGATGCGTGGACTGAAAATGGGCTCGATTCGAAACGGTTCGGGCTTCACAGTCTAGGCGGCGGCTTCCGCGCGCGCAAAAAACCTCTCCAGGCGCCGCAGACCCTCCTCGATGCGTTCAATGGACGTCGCGTAGGACAAGCGCAAATACCCAGGTGCCGCAAAAGCTTCGCCGGGAACAACCGCAACGTGCGCCCGGTCAAGAAGCATCTTGGAAATCTCCGTGCACGATTTCGCCAGCGCCGACCGCCCCCCACCATTCGCCAAGTGCTCGGAAATGTTCGGGAACGCGTAGAACGCGCCTCCTGGCCACTCGCAAGTGACGCCCGAAATCGCGCGCAATCCTTCGACAATGCGTTTACGCCGTTTCGCATATTCCGCAAGCATCACCGGCACGGTATCCATCGAACCGGTCATCGCTTCGAGCGCCGCGTACTGCGCGATCGAAGTGGGATTGGAGGTGGACTGGCTCTGCAATTTAATCAGCGCCTGGATCAGCGCCTCTGGCCCCAACGTGTAGCCGATGCGCCAGCCGGTCATGGCAAAAGTTTTCGACATCGAACCGATGATGATGACTTTGTCCTTCGCACCGTGCGCGCTGGCGATGGAGTACGGCTTGTTGGGCGCATACACAAAGTGGGAGTAACACTCGTCGCCCATCAGCCACACGTTATGCTTCTTGCAGAGGGCATGAATGCGCTCGTACTCGTCCGGAGGAACGACACCGCCCGTCGGATTGCACGGCGAATTCACAATCAGAAGTTTTGTCTTCGGCGTAATCGCTTTGTCAATCGCCGAAGCCCGCAAAGTGAAGCCATCTTGTGGATGCGTTTCGACAAACACCGGCGTTCCGCCCGCATACTTCACAATGTCCGGAAAACTGACCCAGCAAGGAGCAGGAATGATGACCTCGTCGCCATGCTGGACGAGCACGCTAACCACGTTAAAAATGGAGTGCTTGCCGCCGACACTGACCACGCACTCCTTCGGTTCGAATGACGAATGAAGTTCGCGTTTGTGCCACGCGCAGATGGCTTCGCGCAAGGGAGCAATGCCGCCCGCGGGTGTGTACTTCGACTTGTCTTCGTGGATGGCGCGGATGGCGGCTTTCTTGATGTGATCGGGTGTTGGGAAGTCCGGCTCGCCGGGGCCAAAGTCGGCGACGTCGATGCCTTTGGCCTTCATCTTTTCTGCTTCGGCAAGGACGGTTGCGGTGGGCGAGATTTGGATACGGTTGATGCGGTCGGTGAGATGCACTTCTGACTCCTTCGGGTGATGGGCGTCTAGGTCACTAGTTTACAGGCAGGACCGGAGGAGGCCAACACCGAATTGGCCTGGTCGCCATGGAGATTGTGGCGCCATCTAGATGGCCGTGCCATGTACTTTGCGTCAAAAAGCCTACGCAAGTCCGCTGCAAACTAGCTTGCCGAGCAAAGTCATTCCGGCAAGGTAAATCCTTGGCAGTCGGTTGTCTGGGCGAGAAGGGGCTTGCCAATAGGCGCAGCGTTACGACACCTTGGCCCGCAGGCGCTGCTCGACAATCGGCGGAACCAGGCCATTCAGCGGCCCGCCGTGCCGGGCGATTTCGCGCACCAGCTTCGAGCTCAAATAGCTGTAGGGTTCCCCGGGCAGCATGAACACGGTCTCCAGGCGCGGCTCGAGTTTCCGGTTCATCAGCGCCATCTGTAATTCGTATTCGTAATCCGAAACCGCGCGGATGCCGCGGAGAATCACGCCGGCGCCGCGTTTGCGCGCGTAGTCAATGAGCAGTCCTTCGAAAACATCCACTTCGACGTCGGCCCACTTGTTCGTGACTTCGCGCAGCATCTCGACGCGCTCGGGAACGCTGAACAGCGGCTGTTTTTCCGTGTTGCGCAACACCGCCACGATCAGCAGATCGAACATTTTCTCGCCCCGCTCGATCAAGTCGAGGTGCCCGTTCGTGACGGGATCAAAGGAGCCCGGGTAAATGGCAATCGATGTTTTCATCGCAATTTCGCGGTGGCGTAACCCGGCGGTTATTCTAACTCAGGCGCGAAAAGCGCGGCCGGCAAAGTTTCTGGCCTAAGCCTGCCTGCCGTCGGCTCCTTTGCAAATCCTCTTCGCGCAAGGTCGGAGTTATGACAGTATGCCTACTCCGTGCTACCTAGCGGAAATTTCGCGTTTGCATCTCGATTGGAAGGGACTCAGCGGAACATGGTACAGGACTTCCAGCAGAATTTTGTTCACAATTTCGGTTGGCGAGGCTTCCTGTTGCTTTTTCTTTTTGCGCTTCTTATCCTGAAATCCATCAGCGCGCAACAGCCGGCGCTGAATCTCCTGCCCATACCTGCCAATATCCAGCCTGGCGCTGGAAGCTTGCGCATCGACTCTTCCTTTTCCGCAGCGCTGACTGGCTACACCGAGCCGCGCCTCGAACGCGCCGCAGAACGCTTCCTCCAACAGTTGGCGCGGCAGACGGCGCTTCCTATTGGCCGCAAAGCTGCCAGGTTGGCCCAAGCCACGCTGGTCATTCACACCGACCACCCCAGCAAAGAAATTCAGGAAGTAGGCGAAGACGAATCTTATGTTCTCGAAATCACCGGCGGCGGAGCCAAACTCGCGGCGCCAAACCCTCTCGGCATATTGCATGGGCTGCAAACTTTTCTGCAACTCGTGGACGTTTCGAGTGACGGGCTCGCGGCGCCCGCCGTTATGATTCAAGACAAGCCGCGCTTTCCCTGGCGCGGCTTGATGATCGATTCCGCCCGGCACTTCATTCCACTGGAGGTAATCCGCCGCAATCTCGACGCCATGGAAGCCGTGAAGATGAATGTCTTTCACTGGCACCTTTCCGACAATCAGGGCTTCCGGATCGAAAGTAAGCGGCTCCCGAAACTGCACGAAATGGGCTCCGATGGCCTGTTTTACACGCAGGAAGAAATTCGCGACGTGATTGCCTACGCACGCGACCGCGGCATCCGCATGGTGCCCGAATTCGATGTGCCCGGCCACAGCACCGCCTGGTTCGTGGCTCACCCGGAACTCGCGAGCGGCCCCGGCCCTTACGAAATCGAGCGCCGCTGGGGCGTTTTCGATCCGGCCATGGATCCCACAAAAGAAACTACCTACAAATTCCTGGACGAATTTATCGGTGAGATGGCCAAGCTTTTTCCCGACGAGTTTTTCCACGTCGGCGGGGACGAAGTGAACGGCAAGCAGTGGAACGCGAACAACCAGATTCAGGAGTTCATGCGCGCCCACGGCCTTAAGAACAATCAGGCTTTGCAGGCCTATTTCAATAAGCGGCTCCAGGCAATCGTTGGAAAGCACAGCAAGAGCATGATCGGTTGGGACGAAATTTTCGATCCGAGTTTGCCAAAAGACATCACGATTCATTCCTGGCGCGGCCAGGCTTCACTGGCCACCGCCGCAAAGCAAGGCTACCGCGGACTCCTTTCAAACGGCTATTACCTGGACCTCGGCTGGCCCGCTGCTCGGCACTACGCCGTGGATCCCGTGAGCGGCGACGCGGCGAATCTTTCACCCGAAGAAAAACAGCGCATTCTCGGCGGCGAATCCTGCATGTGGGCGGAGTACGTTAATGCCGAGAATATCGATTCGCGCATCTGGCCGAGAAATGCCGCCATCGCGGAGCGTTTGTGGTCTCCGGCGGAAGTTCGCGACCCTGCTTCGATGTATGCCCGCCTAGATTTCATCAGTACGCGGCTGGAATTGCTCGGTTTAACGCACCGGACACACCATGGCCGGATGCTCCACCGCATTGCGGGTGCCACGGCTACAACCGAGGAATTTGCCGCTCTGCAAACGCTCACGGATCAACTCGAGCCGGTGAAGGATTACACGCGCGAACAGACCGCTCCCGCCGAGCCAACCAGCCTCACGCCCATGAACCGCGTCGTGGATGCCATCCCCTTGGAGAGCGATGCGGCCAGGCGCTTCAGCGAACTGGTAAACAGATTCATTGCGACTTCCTGCTTGGACGGCGACGCAGCGGAACTCCTCCGCGCGCAGTTCACCACCTGGCGCGATAATGATGCCAAGCTCCAGCCGCTTGCGCAGCGCTCTTTCCTGGTCCGCGAAGTGGCAGCGAGATCCCAAGACCTATCCACGCTCGCAACGATAGGTCTTGCCGCTCTCGACGCCATCGCTAAGCATCAACCCGCCCCGGACTCCTGGAAGACTCGGCAGCTCTCTGCTCTCGACAAACTAAAAACGCAGAAGGCTCAGCTGCTTCTCATGCCGGTGCCAGCCGTTCAGAAATTGGTCGAAGCGGCCGCCGGCGGAGCTTGCTTCGGCGCCAAGCCGTGAGGTTGACTCATTCGATCGGCATTAGGATACTCAGGAAACGGAGTCGGGCGATGACACATAGGTTCAAGGTGAGCTTCGAGAAAGAAGAAGAAGGCGGCTACCACGTTTTCTGCCCCACTCTCCCGGGGTGTCCTGCGCAAAGCGAAACAATCGAAAGGACTTGAAGATCAGCGTCGAGGAGTTCCGCAAGATGTTGTAAAGCTGCGGGTAGCAGCCACCAACACCGAGATTCAGTCTGTACTTGATGGAGCGTTGTGGCAGACCCCGTCGCCAGAATCTTGGAACTGCGAGCCTTCGACCGGAATGAATTCCCAGTGATATTCCCCGGGCGATAGCGTGAGTTTCAATACGCCGTAGGTCTTCCATTCCCGCACTTCGCTGTTGGGAGTGGGCATCCCGAGCGGGTCATGACTCTTTCCTCCCGTGCCCACCACGATTTCGCGAATGCCATGTGCCGGATCCCGCTTCCCATCCAGATCCTGAGGAGCAAACCGTTCGTAAGAGTGTTCGTGGCCTGCGAGAAACAGGTCCGCATGCGCGGCGTAGAGGTCCTCCCAGAAAGGCCGCAATTCCGGATGTAGAGCGTGCTTTTTGAAAAGACCGCTGCTAAAAAGTGGGTGGTGACCATAGGCGAGAATGCAAGAGGTCGGATGCTTCGCCAGGTCCTCTCGCAGCCAGGTCTCCTGCGGGGACCCTTGGCCGCAGCCGCCCATCGCTTTGATGTTGCAGTTGGTGTTTAGCACGATGACGTGCCAGTTCCCCAAATCGTAGCTGTAATAACCCTTGTCCTCTGGTCCGGCCTGTGCACCCCAATATTGGAAATAGCCGGCGGCGCGGTGGTCGCCATATTCATGATTGCCCAAAGCTGGCTTGGTGCGGTCCTTGAATGCGCCCCAGGCCGGGTCATAGCAATCCTTGAATTCTTCGGAACTCCCCTTTTCGTAGGCCAAGTCGCCGGCAGCGAATACCGTGCCCGGGATCCCTTCGATCAGCTTGGCCGTGGCCTTGGCGCTTTCGATGTGCTTGCAGGTAGCGATGTCGCCGGCGCCAACCAGAGTAACCGTTTGATGGGGATTTCCCGCCGGGGCGGCGCCGGCTTGTGCGTGAACCGTCAGTGATGCGCAAACAAAGAGAGCTGGCAGTGTGCAGAGTCGGGCTGCTTGCAGGAATTTGCGGCACTTCTTACAAACAAACAAACTGGGCATTTTCTGCTTTTCCGTTTCCTTGAGATTATCGCGCCCCGGTAAAGGTCTCTTCAAGCTTTCCTTCAATTAGTTATTCCCATTTGGAGCACACGGTTAGTTTGGAAAGACCATCACAAACTAAGACTATTTTAGTCGTATTGTAACCTAATGGAAACAAGATATTTAGCTGCCACAATCTTCGCCGCTTGAGGTTGACTTCAGCATGCGCCGCGGAGTATATTATAACTGCGACTAGAACGGTCGTATATGTGGGGGCACTGAGAGAGTCTTGGCGCGATGTTCAAGCTTTCCAAGAAGGCCGATTACGGGTTGATTGCCGTCAAACACCTGGCTCTGCATCGTGGCGACCATGCCTTTAGCGCCAACGAGATTGCCGAAGAATACGGCATCTCGGCAACGCTGATGGCCAAGGTGCTCCAGAAGCTGGCTCACAAGTCCATTGTGGCGGCCAAACACGGTTCGAGCGGGGGCTACCAATTGTCGAAAGACCCCTCGCAGATCAGCGCGCTGGAGGTTATTTCCGCCATCGATGGGCCGGTCTTGATTACTTCCTGTGTGACGAACCACGGGAATTGCGACGCAACCGAGCGTTGTTCGGTAAAAGAACCGTTACGCCGGGTGAATGAAAGCATCCTAAATGTGTTGAGTTCGGTCACCATTGCGCAGATGAGTAGTGAAGATCCGCACGAGCCTTCGCTCGTGGCACTAAGAACTTAGGGAGAAAAGGGAACATGGCCGTCACACTGCCGATTTATCTGGATAATCACGCGACCACCCCAGTCGATCCACGGGTGCTGGAAGCAATGCTGCCGTATTTCACCGGGAAGTTCGGCAATGCTGCCAGCCGCAACCACTCCTTCGGCTGGACCGCCGAAGAGGCGGTGGAGAACGCCCGGCAGCAGGTGGCTTCGCTGATTAACGCCACGTCGAAGGAGATTGTCTTCACGAGCGGCGCCACAGAATCCGACAACCTGATGATCAAGGGCGTCGCGGAAATGTACCGCGAGAAGGGCAATCACATCATCACGCAGTCCATCGAGCACAAGGCGGTGCTCGATACCTGCAAGAATCTTGAGAAGCACGACTTTGAGGTGACTTACCTGCCCGTGCAGCGCGATGGGCGCGTCAGCCTGGACGATTTGAAAGCAGCCATCAAGCCGACGACGATTTTGATTACCATTATGTACGCCAACAATGAAATCGGCGTGATTAACCCCATCGCGGAAATCGGCAAGATTGCCAAGGAGCGCGGGATTTTCTTGGCTGTGGACGGCGTGCAAGCCGTGGGCAAGATTCCGGTCGACGTCCAGAAGGACAACATCGACCTGCTGGCCATCAGCGCCCACAAGATTTATGGACCCAAGGGCGTCGGTGCGCTGTACGTGCGCCGCCGCAATCCGCGGGTGCAACTCTCGGCCATTATTGACGGCGGTGGTCACGAGCGCGGCATGCGTTCCGGCACTCTGAACGTGCCTGGCATCGTGGGTTTGGGCAAAGCCTGCGAAATCGCGCAGAAAGAGATGCCCGAGGAAAGCGCGCGGCTTCGGGCGCTGCGCGACCGGCTGAAAGCCGGACTGGAAGCGAAGCTGGACGAAGTTTACGTCAACGGTTCGATGGAACATCGCCTGCCCAACAACTTGAACATGAGCTTCGCCTACGTGGAAGGTGAGTCGCTGCTCATGGGCATCAACGATGTGGCCGTCTCGAGCGGTTCCGCCTGTACATCGGCAACCCTCGAACCCAGCTACGTGCTCAAAGCTTTAGGTGTAGGCGAAGACCTCGCCCACACCTCGATTCGATTCGGACTGGGCCGTTTCAATACGCAGGAGGAAGTCGACTATGTCATCAACAAGATGGTGCAGGTCGTCACCAAACTCCGCGAACTTTCGCCGCTCTACGAAATGGCCAAAGAGGGAATCGACATCTCAAAAATGAAATGGCAAACCGCCTAGAAGGGCTGTGAAATAAACAATGGCAAATGAGGGAACAATTAGGATCCATCGCTCCATCGCAGGTACCGGCGCCGCTTTCCGCGTCGCTTTTGTGCCCTACGATGCAGAGGAGGAAAGTGGGGGTGAGCGCTCATTCCGCGAACTCCAGCAAGTGCGCGCTTTCCTGAAGATGCTCGGGCTCGGAGCGGAGTATATTAAGGATGCTCTTCGCCAGCTGACCGCGGGCCGCTCGGCTTCCGTGCCGAACGTTACGCTCTCGGAAAAGGCTGTGAAGAGCGCGGGTTTCGTGAATCTCGCAAATCTCGCAAGGAGCAACGGGTAATGGCATACAGCGACAAAGTAGTGGATCACTACAACAATCCCCGCAACGTGGGCAGCCTCCCCAAGGACGATCCCAACGTGGGGACCGGCCTCGTCGGGGCGCCCGAGTGCGGTGACGTGATGAAGCTGCAGATGAAAATCAATCCGGAGACGCAGGTCATTGAAGAAGCCAAGTTCAAGACCTTCGGCTGCGGGTCGGCCATCGCCAGCTCCTCGCTGGCCACGGAATGGGTGAAGGGCAAGACCGTAGATGAAGCCATGGCCATCAAGAACACGGACATCGTGCGCGAACTGTCCCTTCCGCCGGTGAAAATCCACTGTTCCGTGCTTGCGGAAGACGCCATCAAGGCCGCCATCGGCGACTGGAAGAAGAAGCACGGCGCCGAAAAGTGCCGGCCGTAGGGAAGGGCTCGCACTAAAGTAGCCTGTCCCCGCCGGTGGCGCCACGCCTGCGCCCCTCCTTGTGGGATCCCAGCATGCGGCGCCCCAGCTGACCTGGGGTAGAGGGCCATGACGGAACAGGTGATAACTGCTTTGAGAGCGAACGCTTGCAGGCGACCGCGTAAGTGTTGATCCTAAACGGCTTAGAGGAAAGCCTAAGTGCTTTAGAATGAACACTTACACAAAAATAGATGGGGGGATCCCCAATGTCGCCGCGATTCACCTCACTGAGCGCGCCGCGAAAATGATTCGGGCGCTGCTAGAAAAAGAAGGTGTGTCGCCGGAAGTTGGCGGGCTGCGCGTCGGCGTGCAGGGCGGCGGCTGCTCCGGTTTGTCTTACGCGATGCGCCTGGATACCCAGCCGCGCGACCGCGACAAAATCTTCGAAGAATTTGGCGCACGCATTTTCGTGGACGCGAAGAGTTTTTTGTATCTGAACGGCACGACGCTGGAGTACGAAGAGACGCTCATGCGCCAGGGATTTGTTTTCCAGAATCCCAACTCGGCGCGGAGTTGCGGCTGCGGCAGCTCTTTTACAGCGTAGGAGTTGGACAGGCGTCAGCCTGTCAAGCGGTCCAAGCGCGACGCAGGCTGATACAGACAAGTGGTTGGCAGCCGCGCTCGCCAGCCACTTTTTTTGTGCCTCATTTGTGCATCATGAGGAGTTCCTGAAAAATTTATGAGCACGGTCCCGACATCCGCACAAGCGCCTCTGGTCTGCTGGAATTGCCACGAGCGCACGCTCGGCACGCACTTCTGCTCGAGTTGCGGGAAGCTGCTGCAATTGCCGAAAGGAATCGACTACTTCGCTTTGTTTGAGATGCCGCGACAGCTGTGGATCGAAATGAGCGCGCTGGAGCAGAAGTTCCTGCAGCTCAGCTGGAAGCTGCATCCGGACAATTTTGTGAACGCGACGGAACAAGAGCGCGAGCTTTCGCTGAAGCGCAGCTCGGAGTTGAACGACGCGTATCGCACGTTGCGGGATCCCCTCGCGCGCGTCGAGTACTTGCTGGCCATCGAGGGCGAACGCAAGGAGGGCGAGAAGAAACAGCAGGCACCGCCGGAATTGCTCGAAGAAGTCTTCGAGTTGAACGAATCGCTGGTTGAATTGCGGGAAGCGAAAGCGTCGGGGGAGGATTTGGCGGGATTGAAAGCGCGGCTCGAAGCTGCCGAGAAGAATTTTCAAGAGAAGCTTCACGAAGTCGATGGCGAATTGCAATCGGCGGCGCGCCAGTGGGATGCTGCTCTCACTGGCGACGCTGCGACGCGGAAGAAAATTATGGCGAAGCTCAATGAACTGCTGAATCGCCGCTCGTACATTCGGAATCTGGTCACGAATGTGGCCAAGGAATTGGCGGAGGTTTGATCGAAAGCATGGGAAGGATTGTAGGAATCGACCTTGGGACGACGAACAGCCTGGTTGCGTACACGGACGCGCAGACGGGTCAGCCGAAGTGTATCCCGGGTCCTTATGGATCGACGCTGTGCCCTTCGGTCGTAAGCATGGATGCCGATGGCAGCTTCATTGTGGGCGAGCCGGCGAAGCGACGGTTGCTGACGCAGCCCGAGCGCACGATTTATTCGGTGAAGCGGTTGATGGGCCGCGGACCAGCGGACGTTCAGGACGAGCTCAAACTCTTTCCGTTCCGCATCGATCCGGCAAGCAGGAACGTGATTCGAGTGAAGCTTGGAGAAAAGATTCTCACGCCGCCGGAAATTTCCGCGTTTATCCTGCGCGAGTTGAAGAATTGGGCCGAAGCCTATTTTGGCGGAACCGTGGACCGCGCGGTCATTACGGTGCCGGCGTATTTCAACGATGCGCAGCGACAGGCCACGAAAGATGCCGGCAAAATCGCTGGCCTTGAAGTACTGCGCCTTGTGAACGAGCCCACGGCCGCGGCGCTGGCTTATGGCCTGCATGAAAAGCAGCGCGGGCGCGTGGCCGTTTACGACCTAGGCGGCGGTACGTTTGACATTTCCCTGCTGAAGCTCATCTCCACCAGCGAAGGCGACATTTACCAAGTGCTTTCGACCAACGGCGACACGCATCTAGGCGGAGACGATATTGACAACCTGCTGCAAGCTTTTGTTCACGAGAAAATTCTTCAGCATGATGAGATCGATTTTTCGCCGCATGGAGAGCTGGCACAGGAACTGCGCAAAGCGCTTATCAACATGAAGCATCAGTTGTCGGAAGCGGAGACGGCGATGCTGCGCTTCCCGTTGCCCAACGGCACAGTCTTCACGCACGAATTCACGCGAGGCGCGCTGGAAGCGTTGATTCGTCCCGTAGTCGACCGAACGATGGGCCCGGTGAAAGAGGCGCTAGCCGACGCACAACTCAAGCCCAGCGACATGGACGAAGTGGTTCTCGTCGGCGGAGCCACACGCACGCCGCTGATTCGGCGCATGGTTCAGGAATATTTCGACCGCAAGCCGCACACGGAACTGAATCCCGATGAAGTGGTGGCGCTGGGCGCGGCAGTGCAAGCGAATATTTTGGATCGCGGCGTGAAAAACATGCTGCTGCTCGACGTGACGCCGCTTTCGCTCGGGATCGAGACCTACGGCGGCGCCGTGGCGAAAATCATTCCGCGCAATTCGACGATTCCAGCGAGCGCGCAGGAGCTTTACACCACGGGCGTGGACAACCAGACAGGCATCGACATTCACGTTCTCCAAGGTGAGCGCGAATTGGCGAAGGATTGCCGTTCGCTCGCGCGGTTTACATTGAAAGTGCCGCCGACCCCGGCGGGCTTGCCGCGCATCGAAGTGAAATTCCTGATTGACGCGAACGGCATCCTGCAAGTCAGCGCAAAGGATTTGCGCACGGGCGAGCAGCATTCGCTCGAAGTGCAGCCGAGCTACGGCATCAGCGATACGGAAATCGAGCGCATGCTGGAAGAATCCATCGAATACGCCGAGCAGGATTTCGCGGAACGGCAGTTGATCGAGGCCCGCACGGAGGCGGAGTCGATTTTGACAGCGACGGCCAAGGCGCTGGCGAATCCTCAAGCGGAAAGCTTGTCAGCTGACGAAAGAGCGAGGATTGACGCAACCGTCGCCGCTCTCAAAGAGTCTGTTGCAGGCAGCGATTACAAGCTCATACGCAAAAGCATTGACGAATTGAATCATGCGACCGAGCAGCTGGCGGAAATGCTGATGAGCAGTGCGGTTTCGACGGCGCTCGAAGGACGGAAACTAGCCGAAGTCTGAGGTTTTCCTGTAGGGGTGCAAAGAAACAAAGAGATTTGGGGGCATTATGGGCGGCACAAATCCATATATTGAGGAAGTCAAATACAAACCCGCCACGAGGAAATACAAAGTGACGTTTCTTCCCGGCGGCAAGACGATCGAAGTTGACCCGAAGAAAATCCCGTACGGCCACAACGGCCTGCCGGGCAGCATCCTGGACATTTCCGAGGGCTTCAAAATGGGGTTGGACCACGCTTGCGGCGGAGTGTGTGCCTGCTCGACCTGCCACGTGGTCGTGCACCAGGGCCTCGAGTCCTGCAACGAAGCCACGGACGCCGAACTCGATGAACTCGACGAAGCGCCGGGGATTACGCCGAAGTCGCGGCTAGGCTGCCAGACGGTTCCCGACGGCACCACCGACATCGTTGTCGAGATTCCCGACTGGAACAAAAACTATGCGAAAGAAGCAGATCACTGAGCGGAGATCGGAGATCGGAGGCCAGAGATCAGAGGAGAAGCCCGATGCCGCCGACATTTAGCTGGGACAATTTTGAAGACATCGCTATCGCGCTGGCGGACAAATATCCGGACACCGATCCGCTCACGGTGCGCTTTGCGGACATGCACAAGTGGATCACCGAACTGCCGGGGTTCACGGGTGATCCTGGCGGATCAAACGAATCGAAGCTCGAAGCCATCCAAATGGCCTGGCACGAGGAATATCAGGACCGCCAAAGCTGAGGCGGGAGAAATCGAAATGCGAAATAGGAAAGCCGGAGATCCCTGGTTTTCTGAAAAAGGGGCTGCTAGGTTTGCTAGGTCGGGGGTCACCGTGGCCGGTTTTGCCGGCGCTTGCCTCTCCCAGGCACCCGGGGCTCGCACAACCAGCCCGGCCGCCTTCAGGCGCCTGCGGCGTCGCGACGTACACCGGTTTCTCGCTCGATGCGTCGCAAGGACCACCCGAGCTTCCCCAGTGCGATGACTTGTTGTTTTTTCTCTTCGCTCAAAACATTGCTCAATACCGAGGGAGCCTATAAAGGCTCCGCTCGAAGTCAATGTCCCGGGCTTTCTTGAAGGCCGCTTTTGGGTGACCCCTGAGGTCCTTTGCAACACTGGCACGCAGATGCGCTGCGTATCGACGACCCTCCATAAACGTAAAGCGATCGAATAGATAGCTGTGAACTTGGAAAATTCCACATACCGACGTAATCGATGCGGAATCAATTTTGTCGAGTCGGGTCCGCAGTTCGGCGGGGAAAGAGCAGAGTTCGAGGGTGTGGGCCCAGGGGGTTAAAACGCTGGACTTCTGTCACCGGGAGCAGCAAATACAACAGCGGAGCCGTGCCGGATAGCGACCGTGTTCCTCATCCAGAAGTCAGGTTATAGCATGACTTTTGGTGTCATGAAGTCAGGATATACGATGACTTTATGATGCAAAAAGTCAAGTTATAGCTTGACCTGACGCGATCTTTCTGTCAAGCTATACCCTGACCACGGGGGGCACTATGAATACGCAGTTCAGGCAATTACGACTGTCTCAGCTCGACCGCAGCCTAAACACAGCGCGGAGCCTCCCTCCGCGCCCAGCCACCGGGTGGATCGCCTCCGTGCGCGAGGCCCTTGGGCTCACGCTCAGCGACATCGGCCGGCGGATGCACGTAAGCAAACAGTCTGTGCAAGAGTTCGAATGGACCGAAGCGTCCGATCGCATCACCTTAGGTGCCTTGCGCCGCGCCGCCGAAGCGATGAATTGCGAGCTTGTCTACGTTTTTGTACCGAAGTCCGGCTCGTTCGCGGAACTCGCCGAACGCCCGACGCGCGAACGAGCAGCACGCGATGTCAAACGCGTCGTGCACACGATGGCGTTGGAAGACCAGAAACCCGAAAACGCAGAACAACTAATTGAGGATGAGGCTCAGCGCCGACTCGGCAAACAACGATGAACTTCATCCTCAACCACAAATACTCAGACGGAAATACTCCAATTCGCGCCGAAGAAGCGGAACAGCTGATTCCCCGAATCAGCACCATGGGAGAACTCAACGAATATGAAGCGCTCAACATTCTGCAGGCGCGCGAATGGGCTTTCAGCAGCCGGACCATCAAATCCAGCAATCCCCTGGAAGAACCTTTTGTCAGAATGCTTCATGCCAAGATGTTCGACCAGGTGTGGAAATGGGCGGGAACCTATCGAAAGCACGAACTGAACATCGGCTGCGACCCGCGCGAGATCATACAGCGTATTCCGCAACTCGTTAGCAACGCCCAATACTGGCTCGACCACAACACATTCTCGATCGACGAATGTTTGATTCGGTTGCATCACCAGCTTGTCTCGAAGATTCATCCTTTTCCTAACGGAAACGGGCGCCATGCGCGCATGATGACAGATGTAATCGCCGCAAAATTCGGACGGCCGGAATTCACCTGGGGAGCTGGAGAAAATCTCGTCGCCGAAACTACCGCGCGCGCCGCATACCTCGCAGCGCTACGAGCGCTTGACGCAAATGACAACGACGTGAAGCCGCTCCTCGACTTTGCGCGCTCGTAATGGCGCGTCACCGCCATCCCAATCCTCTGCGCCGCTGCCCGAGAAAGCAACCCACGATTGATGCTCACAATGGTGGTGCCGCTGCCTAATGTCGCCAGAACAAGCGGCAAACTACATCAGCCACTCTGTTGACCTCGTGTACGACATGATTCGCGGAGGTAAAATTCCGTTCATCAAGAAAGGCACCGGCACAAAGAGAACGCAGTACGTAGTTGATAGGCTCGACCTGGACAAGTGGATTGAATCTAAGAAGGAATCGAACGCAGCTTCACTTGGTAGCCCGGACGGGATTCGAACCCGTAGTCTCGACCTTGAAAGGGTCACGAGTTAGCCGTTTACTCCACCGGGCCGTACATGCAGTTTACTTGGGCGCAGCCATCATATCAACCACCAGCTTGCCGCCTTTTTTCATCGCAGCCGCCAATCGTGTTGGGTCCGCGACGTTATAACGATCTAGCATTGCGCGTGTCTTCCACCCGCCGATCTTCAATACCAGCCCCTCATCGACAGCGGACGCCAGCAGGTTGATAGCTGCGGAAGCGCGACAATCATGAATGCGAACGCCCGTGCGGGTGCGCTTCTTCCCGTCCCACGTCCCCACGCCAACCGACTTGCGGCGGTGGGCGATGTAGGAACGGAGCACGTCCGTAGTGATACTGGTCGCTTTCATTCGCCCGAAGAACTTATCAAGATGGCTTATCTTCGAAACGTTGGACGGGTTGTCGCGTGGCGGTAGGCTTACTCTGGGTCGTTCGTTTTGCTGTTTATCCAGACCTGTTTGTTATCACGGTAAAACGAGACGTACAGGAACTTCGGCGGCTTCTTGCTGCCATCCGTATCTTTGGTGAAGCGGTAGCCAATCCAGCCTTCACCTTTCTTGAGCCTTTCATTGACGATTTCTCGTGTGTTGTCCATGCTCCGAGTTTCTGAGCGTTACCCTTACATCTTTCCGACGTCGATAAACCGGAATAAGGCGACGCGCGCGGTTATAATTCGGCGTAGCCGAGTGTTCGAGAAGCGGCGCCAGCCCTCCTGAGGAGTGCCCTTGAGCTACGTCGAGAAGCACCTTATTCCAGGTGAGTCCGTCGAGTATCAGACCAAGCTGCATTGGATTGTCATGCTGGGACATGCGATTGCCGGGATACTGCTTGCCTTGCTGGCGATTACGATTCCGATTGTGTGGGCTTCCCTCGGGACAAAAAGGAAAGGTCCTTCGGTCCCGGGAGCAGTTTATCTGTTTGCCTGGATATGCCTTTTTGTCGGCGGGGCATTGTTTCTTGTGGGCCTGTTGCGGCGCAGGGCTACGGAGATGGCGGTCACCAGCAAAAGAGTCATCGTCAAAACGGGCATCGCCGAACGCCGCACCGTGGAGATTCTTCTTTCTAGAATTGAGAGTGTGGCCGTGGATGAGCCTGCCCTCGGAAGGTTGCTAGGCTACGGAACAGTGATCGTGCGTGGAACGGGAGGGACTCCCGAAACATTCGAAAAGATCTATCATCCGCTGGAATTCCGCGAGCAGGTGCAGCGGCAGATTGCGGGAGAACGGAAAGCCGTTTGAGCAATTTTGAATGCAGCGGTCGCGCTTTTTGAATGAAAGCTCCAGGGTGCGTACACTAAGCATGGCCTAAAGTTGCGGAGGCGAAAATGGCAAATTTGATGCGGACGTCCAACCCGGCGCTCAATGAAAGAGCGTTCCGGAGCCAGGTTGCCTACGGCGAAGCGATGACGCTTCAGGGCACGGTAAACAAGACCGGCCTGCTGCTGCTTTGCGTAGTGGTCACCGCTGCGTGGACCTGGGGCTTGTCGCATTCCGAAACGCCGGAAGCAGCGCTTCCCTGGATGCTTGGAGGTGTTTTCGGCGGCTTCGTCATGGCGCTCGTTACGGTCTTCAGAAAAGAATGGTCTCCCGTGACCTCGCCGATTTATTCGCTCCTGGAAGGTCTGGCGCTCGGGGGCATTTCGGCAATGTTGGAACAGAGGTACCCGGGCATCGCCATTCAGGCCGTGGGCCTGACGTTCGGTACGTTGTTGGCGATGCTGCTTGCCTATAAGAGCGGCGTCATCCGCGCGACGGAAAAATTCAAAATCGGTGTATTTGCTGCAACCGGCGGCATTATGCTGCTGTATCTTGTGGACATAGTCCTGCATTTCTTCAATCGGCCGATTCCCTTCATCCATGAAGGCACGCCCATGGGCGTAGCTTTCAGCCTGTTTGTCGTCGTCATTGCGGCGCTCAATCTGGTGCTGGATTTCGACTTGATTGAAACAGGCGTGAATAACGGCGCGCCGAAGTATATGGAGTGGTACGGCGCTTTCGGCCTGATGGTCACCCTGATTTGGCTCTATCTGGAGATCCTGCGCCTGCTGGCAAAGGCGCGCCGCCGGTAAGCAACGCTCTTGGCTGCAGAGAAACAGAAAAGCGGCACCGCACTTGTTAGCCGCCGATTTATCGAGGCGCTGGGGTATGCGGCGCGTCTTCATGGGAAGCAAATTCGCAAGCGCACCGAGCGCCCTTACATCGGCCACCTGCTGAGCGTGACATCCATCGTCATTGAATATGGGGGCGACGAAGAGATGGCCGTTGCGGCGCTGCTTCACGACGCCGTCGAGGACCAGGGCGGGCTGCCGCGGCTGCGGGAGATTCGTAGGAGATTCGGCGAGCGCGTGGCGCGCATCGTGAACGGCTGCACGGATTCCTACACCGAGCCAAAGCCTCCCTGGCGTGGGCGCAAGCTCGCTTACATTCAGCGCGTGGCGGGGGAGCCGGATGATGTCCGGCTGGTTTCCGCGGCGGACAAGCTTTCCAACGTTCGCGAAACGATTCACGACCTGCGCGTGCACGGCTATTCGGTGTTCGAGAAATTCCAGGGGAAGAAAGAAGGCACCCTCTGGTATTACCGGACACTCGTCGAGGTGTTTCGTAAAGCGGGGACGAATCCATTGATTGAGGAACTTGACCGGGCGGTCAGCGAGCTCAAGTCTCTGTCGCGCTAGGCCGTCTTGCGGCATGCGGTAAGTTTGGGCACAATAGCCCGTAGCCTTTCTGGCGATCCCTCCATGATTCCCGCACCGGCTGCGACGCACGCGATTTTTACGATCGGGCACTCCAATTTGAAATTGGAGGAGTTTCTTTCCACGCTTGCCGGACACGGGATCCAGATGGTGTGTGATGTGAGAAGTCGGCCGGCCAGCTTTCGCTTTCCACAATTCAATCAAGAATGCCTCGAAGTGAGCCTCCGGGACGCCGGTTGCAAGTACAAATTTCTTGGAGAGTCCTTAGGGGGAAGGCCGAGCGACCCGCGCGTTTATCAAGCGAACGGTCTGGTGGACTATTTTCTCCGGCGAAAGGCGCGCGATTTCGTTGCCGGCGTGGACCGCGTTGTCGAGCTTTCCCAGCAGCAAAACATTGCGCTACTGTGCGCGGAAGAAGATCCGTTGCAATGCCACCGATTTCTGATGATTTGTCCAGCGTTGCTAGAGAGGGGCATCACGCCGGTTCACATCCGCCGCGGGAGCGTCCTAGAATCACAGCGTGATGCGGAGGACCGGCTCCTGGCTCTCAATGACCTGACCGCATTTACCAGCGGCTCACTTTTTGCTGCGGAACGCAACTCCGCGGTCGAAGATGCGCTCCGGCGTCAGGCGCAGGAGTACGCTTTTCGGGGCTCGCCCGAACAAATGGAAGACTTTTGACGAAAATGGAGAGGCTTCTTTGCACGATCGGGTTCGCGGGCAAGACGGCGGAGGAGTTTTTTGCTTTGCTTCGGGGGGCCGGGGTCCAGCAATTGATCGACGTGCGGCAGAACCGTGGCGGGCAGCTTTCCGGTTTCGCCAAGAATCCTGATCTGTCGTTCTTTTTGCGCGCAATTGGAAACATCGAGTATGTGCACGAGCCGCTTCTCGCTCCGCCGCCGGAGCTGTTGAAGAGCTACCGAAATACGAAAGACTGGCCGACGTATGAATCCGCATTCCTGGAAACGATGAAGGAACGCAGCGTGCCCGAAGAACTAGACAGCGGCTCCTGGGCATCCAAGGTAGCGCTGTTGTGCTCCGAGCCTGGTCCGGAAAAATGCCACCGGCGCTTAGCAGCCGATCTTATCGCCGCGCACTGGCGAGCCCGCGGGGACCAAGTTGAAGTGCGGCACCTGGTTTTGGAAGGCCATAAGAATGGCAGGCCACGCCGCAAAAAAGCAGCGCCTGCCCCATGACCAAGCTGCTCGTCACGGAAATCACTCGCATGGGGCCGGCTGTTTGCGTGATTGGGTTGCAGCGCGACAAAGAAAAGGTTCAATCGATTCGGCCCGTCCCCACTTGGGTAAACGGATGGCTGCATTTTCCTTATCAACGAGGTGAAGTTCTCGAATGCTCGCTTGCTCCCATTTGCGGCGCACCGCCCCACGTGGAGGATCGGGCCTTGACGAAGAATTTCCGAAAGTCCGCGACGGTCGGCGAATCTGACATAGTCACCTATCTCCGGAAAGCAGAATGCGCGGATTCGTTGCGCGGCCTGTTCGAATGCGCTGTTTACGAGAACAAAAAAGGAAGCGGCGTTTACGCGCGTCCGACCGAAGCTCATCGCTCGATCTGCGGCTGCCAAACTCAGAATCTCCGGCTGGAGCTTTGCGGGAATGAGTTGCGAGCGACTCTCGTGCTTGCCTCGGGCGAGCTCTTGCGAGACCTGCCAGTCGTTGACCGCGATTGGCTGGACTTTAAGGACGCCGCTCTTGCTGTGGAACGCGGCGCAAACCTCGCCGCCCGTCTGGAGCGCTTCTTGAATTCTCAACTCCAATACAAGATCATGTCTTGTCCGCACCATTTCGTCCGGATCGGCCTCACCAGGCCCTATCGTGAGGTTTGCTGGCTCATGCTGGACACCCTTTTTCCCATGCCAAAGGCCGAGTGGCTCGAGGAGTTTTGATGACGCCACCCCAGCTCTCCTCGCTGGCGGAAGAAGGTTTTCGCCGCATTGTTGAAACCTGTTTCCGCCAAGAGGCCGGTGCCTCCGCACCGTTCCCGGACGAGACGACAGATTTGATAGAGACTGGCATCCTAGATTCCATGGGTTGGGTGAGTTTCTTGCGGGCCGTCGAAACGGCGAGTGGGATTTCTCTCGGATCGGGCCTGAATGAGCAACCCTCGAGTATCGCGGCGATTATGGGAGCGTTGCAAGATTCGATGAAAGGTCCTTCGGCTTCCAATGATCCTCAGATGAGAATGAACCGAGCTGTTGGGGCGTCGACAGCGTTTGTGGCTGCTTCCTCCTCAGTGCTGGGCGCGAAACTGGTGCCGTCCGAGGAAGCGGATCGGGCGTTTGGGATGCCGATCGGCAAGCTGCGCAAGCGGGCGGGCATTGAATCGCTTGCGTATGCAGCAGCGGACGAAAATGAATTGACGCTGGGGGCGAGGGCCGCGGAAGAAGCGCTGCGTGCTGCCTCGTGTGGAACGGGCGAACTCGACTGGATTATCGCAACGAGCGAAACGCATCACGATTATCCGGCGCTGAGCGCGCAACTGCACTCGCGACTGCTGGCGCGAGAGAACTGCGGGGCGCTGGACGTTGGCGGGGCGTGCCTGGGCTTGCTTAATGCGATGGTGGTTGCGCAATCGTTGATTGGTTCGGGCGCAGCGCAGACGGTTGGCGTGGTCACAGCTGACGTGCACAGCCGCGTGCTGACGCCAAGGCGCGTCGTTGGCGAATTTGGCGGGCTCTTTGGCGACGGCGCCAGCGCATTCGTGCTGCGCCGCGATGAACATGGCCGGGCCGACTCCGGTTACTGTGTTGGCGATTTTCTTTTTGGCTGCGCGGGGCAATACGCATCGGCGATTCGTGTTGCCCCAAACGAAGGCGGCGGCCTTGACGTGCAATTCGACGGCGAGGCTCTTTCCCGCGCGGCGATTACCCGCTTGGAGAAGGTCATCGCTGTACTGGAAACGCGCAGCGGGATTGCGCGCGGTTCCGTCGGGGGATTCGCGACGCACCAGCCGAATCCGCGTCTCGTGGCGGTCCTGGCAAAGCAGATCGGCGTCTCGCCGGAAACTTTCCCTGCCATTTGCCGCACTTCAGGCAATCTGGGTTCATCCATGTGCGGGGCCGCTCTTCATGCCGCGCTGCAGCAGGCGGCGAAGGCGGAATTCAGTCAACGCAAACCGATTTTTCTGGCGTCGCTTGGCCCAGGTATGCTGCTTGGGGGAACATGGCTTACGGCGGCGTCAAGCGGCGGCGCTGCCTTTCGGCGTTGACTTCCCGGGTTTTCCCGCGAATAATCCGTCCATGGCTCGCCCGGACGCCGTTCGACGCGTCAAAAGCTACTCGGCAGCGGATGGCTTCGTGTATCAGTATTACTTTTTTGAAGGCAACCGCGGGCAACGCGGCGGGAACCCGGGCGGCGAGTTCACTTACGTCGTTTCCATCGACCGGCAAACGGCGTTCCCCTTCAAAATTTTTGTTCACCAATCCGCGCTTGATAGCTGGGCGGCGCAAAACGGCCGTGTTCTCTCGAGTTCGGAAGAATACGCTGTCGCCAAAATGCGCCTCTTCAACGCCTTCGACGAAGGCGCCGTCAAGGCCAGCCCGAAGAGCGAGCCGCCCCGTGAAGTGATTGTCAACGAAGCCAACCTCGAAGACCTGCTTGGCCAATTGGGGATTTAGCTGGCGCCTTGGGCCTACCTCAAGCGATATGATCTGGAGTGAACCATAATCTCCTCCGCGGCGTCTGGTAGTTGTATGGGGCTGTGCAGGTCGACGCTCCCTCCCGGCGTCCGGGTGTAGCGAGAACGAGAAGGGATCCTATGCAGGAGCTGGTTCTGAACCAACCAGTCGGCACAGCGAAGAGCGAGTTGGTTCGCGAGGCAGCTCAGGCGGATCCCCGGCGGGAGTTCGAGGAGCGCCTTGCCGAGTGCGGTCCGCTGGCCTTTCGCGTGGCGCGCGGCGTCTTGCGCAACACAGAAGATGCCGAAGACGTGGCCCAGGAAGCTTTGTTGCGAGGCTACAAGAACATCGGGCGGCTTCGCGACCGCAGTCGATTCCGTGGCTGGCTGGTGCGGATTTCTTTTCGGCTTGCACTTGACCGGCTGCGCTCCGCAAAGCGTCGCGAGAAGCGCGATACGCTATGGTCGCGGCCGGCGCATCTCCCTCCGGCTGCCACGGTGGAAGATGTCGCCGCCTCGAATCAATTTCAAGGCCACTTGGAGCGCGCGGTCGAAGAGTTGCCTGAGAAATTGCGCCTGGCGCTTTTACTTTCGGCGATGGACGGCTACACAATGGGGGAAATTTCGTCCATGCTTGGCGTTCCGCTGGGCACTGTGAAATCCAGGATTTTCATAGCCCGAAAGAAATTGGCGGAGAAGTTGCGATGCTATGCGAACACTATAAAGACGCGCTAATCGAAGCCGCCGCTTCCGGTGCTGCGCCGCAAGGTATTTTGCGCGCGCATGTTGATTCATGTGCGTCCTGCCGCGCCACTTTTGCCGAAGAACAATCTCTCTTTGCCGCAATTGATTCCGAACTTCATGCTGACATCAACGCCGAAGTCCCGCCTTCGCTTATTCCTCAGGTCCGTGCCCATCTTGAGGAAGCCACTGCGCCACGCCTACGCTGGGCGCAGCCGCTGGTTTTTGCTTCTGCCGGCGTGGTCCTCGTCCTTCTGGTTCTTATGATGGCACGGCCACACCGTACGACGCCCGAAAATGTGGCCAAACAAGAGCCTGTTGTCGCCGCAGCCCCGGCTAGGACCGAACCAAACGCAAACCCAGGGAAAATTTCCCCTGCCGACACTCAAATCGCTACCGTTCGCGTGGGTCATCCGCGCGCTTCGCGACCCTCAACCATTCCTCATTCTGTGGCGTCCAGTAATCCAGAAGTCCTCGTTCCACCGGACGAACGCGAAGGACTGACGCGGCTTGTGGCCGCGCTGAACGAGCATAGAAATTTCGCTGCGGCTCTGCTCGCGCGCCGCCCGGAGAAGAAAGATGATCTTGTAACCGTAGATCCGCTGCAGATTGCCGATATCGAGATTAAACCACTCGCAGGTACGGAAACGGAGACACCAGATGGCGCCGGCGAAAAACACTAGCGAGTGGTCGAGCAATGAAAAACGAGCGAGTATGGGGGAAAAATGAAACTCGGTACCGTTCAAGCAGCCTCGGTTCTTTTGCTTGGTATGTGCCTGCCGATATGCCAGGCGCAAGACAAACCCGAGCAGGAAGGCAAACCGAAGAGCGAAGTTTTGACCACTCCCGTTAAGGCCACGATTGTCTTCACGGAGTACGACGGCGACAAGAAAACCAAAAGCCTTCCCTACACCCTTTATATCAACGCACCTGATGCGACAGAGCTGAAACCCGGATGGGTCAAACTGCGGGTGGGCAGTCGTGTTCCCGTTTACACCGGCGGAAGTACGGGAAACATGACCTATTTGGACGTGGGCACAAACATTGATGCGCGAGCGGCTCGCACGCCCGAGGGCAATTTTCTTATTCATCTCCACTTGGAGCGCTCGTGGGTCGAAGGGAGTGTTTTCGTTCCGATACAAAAACCACCGGAGGCGACTGTGCCGGATCCTAATGCAGGATCGTTTCGCGAGCCCATAGTCCGACAGTTCATGTCGGAACTCGATCTCAAGCTTCGCGAGGGCCAAACGCTTGAGGGCACAATGGCAACTGATCCCATCAGCGGCAAAGTGATAAAGGTGGAAGTTAGCTTGTCGGTCGTGAAATAGGATAAGCGCTACTTCGCTTCAACCGTTTTGCAAGATAGCGTTCATTGCCGCGGACAATTCTGAGTGAAGAAACCTGTAGCCCAGTCTTTGCAAGGCTTGTGGCTTGACGCGCTGGCTGGATAAGAGCAGCGCGTCTGCCATTTCTCCTAGAGCCAGTCGAAGCGCAAATGCCGGAGCAGGGAAGAGCGCCGGGCGGTGCAGCGCTTGCGCCAGCACTTTCGTGAAGTCTGCATTTTGCACCGCGTTCGGGGCCGCGACGTTTACGGCACCCCGCACTGTTTCGTTCTCCATCGCCAGGCGGATGATCGCCACGACGTCCTCCAGAGTGATCCAAGACACCCATTGTTTGCCGGGTCCTACCCTGCCTCCCACGCCCAGCTTGAAAGGCAAAATCATCCTTGGAAGCGCGCCGCCATGGCGCGCCAGAATGATTCCGAAGCGCGCCAGCACCACGCGAATCCCAAGTGCCTCAGCTTTGATGGCTTCGGCTTCCCACTCTCGCGCCAAGTCCGCCAAGAATTCCGTCCCCGGTTTGCTTTCTTCCGTCAGGACTTCGTCTCCGCGACTGCCGTAAATGCCGATGGCCGACGCAGAGACCAGTACGCGCGGCCTTACATTCGTCTTGGCCAAGGCGTTTACCAGTGCACGCGTTGTATCAATCCTGCTCGCGCGCAGAAGTTCTTTTCGTTCTTGCGTCCATCGCCCTTCCGCGATCGACGCTCCGGCAAGGTTCACCACAGCATCCGCGCCAACCCCTGCGCCGCCCAATTCCCCGGTCACGGGACTCCACGCCACGTCGAAGCCTTCCTTGGCGCCTCCTGACGTGACACTTTGCGGCCGCACCAGCCGGCACACCGTGTGGCCGTCGCGCACCAGCGCCTTGACCAGAGCGGTACCCACCAGTCCCGTCGAACCTGTGATCAAGACCTTCATCTCATCCTCCGCCGGATGCCTCACCGAACGGGAATTGATGCTCCTGCCTGCAAGCTACGCAATGCCCGCGCTGCGGTCAAGCTATCGAATCTTTCAAAACGTCCGACCCTGCTGAAACAGGACCACCCGAATCATCCCTCCACTGGCTGCTTCTCCCCGCTCGCGCTACAATTCTCTTATGGCTCCGGTCTCGCAAACCGTCCGCGTAAAGGTCCTTTTCTTCGGCCGCCTGAAAGACGTGGTCGGTCAGTCGGAAGAATCTCTGGACCTCACTGAGGCCTCCACGATCGAACAGCTCTTTGCTCTTTATTCTGAGCGCATTCCTCAACTCGCCAAATACCGCTCCTCCGTCTTCGCTTCCCGCAATCAGGAGTTTGCCGCTTGGGATGCCGTGCTCCATCCGGGTGATGAAGTCGCCTTCCTCCCACCCGTCAGCGGTGGCTGACCTAAAGCAATGACAACCGTTCTTTACGACGACATCTTCCAGCTTGTTCGCGAGCCGATTGATCCGCATTCGCTGATCGATCATGTGCGCGCACCGGAAGACGGCGCCATCGTTACCTTCGATGGCTTCGTCCGCAATCAATCGCACAATCGCCCCACGCTGTATCTCGAATACGAAGCCTACGAGTCCATGGCCCTCACAAAAATGCGAGGGATCGCCGCTGAGCTTCACGAAAAATACCGCATTCATCGCGTCGCCATCGTTCACCGCTTGGGCCGCCTCGAGATTGGCGAAACCAGCGTCTTTATCGCTGTCAGCGCTCCTCACCGCGCAGACGCTTTCGGCGCCTGCCGGTTTGCCATTGACACTTTGAAACGTACCGTGCCTATCTGGAAGAAAGAGCACTTCGAAGACGGCGCTGTCTGGGCGGACGGCGAACTCCCGCCCGCGCCGGTGGCGACGCCGCGCGCGAAACCTGCATCCTAATCTCCAATGCTCACGCCGATGCTCCGCCCAAGCCGCGCAATCCTCTTCGCGCTCGCCGTATCGCTGCCAAACGGAATCGCTTACACGCAGGACAACCCCAACCGCCCACCGTGGGCCCAGAAAAGCCAGAAGTCGGGCGCCAAAGCAGATTCCACCTCCAGCTCGAATTCCAGCGCGACCGCCTCCCCGCAACCCGCAGGCCCTACCGGCGAGCCCGGAATAATTGTCCAGCCCACGCCCGCCCCACCCAAAGAAGAGAAGCCGGAACCAGCGGTTCAGGGCAATGCTATTCGCGTGAACGTCAATCTGGTGACCGTCCTCGTCAGCGTCCTCGACGATCACAATCGCCCCGCTCCGGACTTGCCGCGCGAAGCTTTTCAGCTTTTCGATGAAGGAAAGCAGCAAGAAATCGCTGTCTTCGAACCTGAGACGTCCCAGCCTCTTGATCTGGCCCTGATGATTGATGCCAGCAGCAGCGCCCATAAAGAAATTGCTTTTGAACGCGAAGCGGCTGCGCACTTTATCCGCCAGGTCGTCCGTCCCGGGGATCGCTTGTCGGTCTTTTCGTTCGATGAGGAAGTGAGACAGCAACAGCCTGGGTTCTCCGACAATGTTGCGGCACTTCAGGAAGCAGTCCGCAAGATTCCTGATGGTGCCGGTACGTCCATCTACGACGCAATATACCTGGGTTCGCGCACGCTGGCCCATCGTGGGGATGACCGTCGCCGCGTCATCGTTCTGGTCACGGACGCCGGGGAAACCACCAGTCGCTCGGACTTCGACGCGGCTCGCCGGGAAGCCATCAGCTCCAACGCGCTCCTTTATACGATTGTCATCCGGCCAGTAAAAAACGAGAACGGGCGCAACACTGCCGGCGAACACGCCCTCGAGACCATGACTGACACGACTGGCGGCGCAATGTTTTATCCAGACACGGCTCAAGAGCTCACGGCAATCTTCGATCGCATTGACCGCGAGCTTCGCACGCAATATCGCTTGGCTTACTATCCCAATCCTCGCGGCCCTACCAACACCTACCGCTCCATCGAAGTCAAAGTCACAACCGGAAACTATCAGGTTCGTCACCGCAAGTCTTACCTCACGGCCCAGCAATAAGTGCGCTCATTGAATAATGCCGCTTTCGCTACTTCAGTACCCGCGGCCTATGGCTTCTTATCCGGCAGAACGAGAACATGAAAAGACGAGAATAGGGACTCCCACACAAGCTAACAACCACGTGGAGGCCACCGTGTTGCGAACAACGACTTTTCTGGCAGCGCTTCTGTGGCTAGCCATTCCTTCGGGGCCTGGCGATGCGCAAGATCAGACGCAAGACCAGCCTCAGCCTTCCTTGGGTGAGATTGCCCGCCTAGCCCGCAAGGACAAGGAAAAAAACGCGGCCAAACCCAAAACGGTGATCACGGACGAGAATCTTCCCTCAAGCAATGGTCTGGGTGGTCTGTCGAGCGACCTTGGCAGTTCGCCAGGCGCGGGAGACCGTGGCTCCATGGCCAAGGCGCTGGCCAGAGTGCAAGAAGCGGAAGCGGGTCTCAGGAAGCTGGAGTCTCTCGACCGGGCAACTTTGGCGAAGGTGGTTTTGCTAGACCATGATGTGGACTTTCCGACTCGGCGCGCTTGGGAAGACAAGCTCTACGCCGCGAAAGAACACTATGTTTCTCACGAGGGCGAACTGATCGTGGAGTTGAAGCAGATTGCAGCGCAAGTGCAGTCGCACGAGGGTAGCCAGGGCAAGCTGAATCCCAACGACTCACGCACGCAGCAGATGAAAAACAGGCTCCTGGAAATCATCCAGGATGCTATCCGCACGGAGCAGGACTATCGCGCGGTTGTGATGGAAGGTTGGGATCTCGCCAAACAGGGGAAGCATTAAACCAAGTTCAAGTTCTTGTCGCAGGCGGCAAAGGCGGCCGGAAATTTCAGTTTCGCTCCGGCCGTGAAATCCGACGCGCCGACGCTCCGCGGATCGCGCTACTCGATGATGCGGAATTCTTGATAGAACGACGGAGCTAGAAGGGCATCAGCATGCCGGCAACCAACATTCTCGACAACCGGAACAAAGCCGTCGTCGCATTCCTCGATGGCCGCCGTCTGAAGGGCTACATTTACAATTTTTCCGCGCAAAAAGAGCGTTTTCGCCTCTTCCTTGAACAAGACCCTTCTCAGCGGGAAGGCACCGATGTGCAAATGAAAGATTTGAAAGCAATTTTTTTCGCCAAGGATTTTGCAGGCGACAGGGAATACACCGAATCGCAGACACTTACCTCGCAGAATCAGGGCCGCAAAGCTGAAGTGACTTTTCGTGACGGCGAAAAATTGGTGGGAACCACGGACGCTTATAATCCCCAGAAAGTCGGGTTTTTCCTTGTTCCGGCAGATCCTCGTTCCAATAATCTGCGCGTTTTCGTCATCACCAAAAACGCTACTCAGATTCGTTGGATTTAGCTCATTTAATTATTTAATTACGAACTCTCAAAACGATTCCCGAGGCCATTAAGGTCTTTACCGGAGAAGGGAATCGGGTGTCGCCTTAATTGTGATAAGCCCCTTTCAAACCCTAAAGTTGGACCAGCTAACGCTAGCGCAAGAAAAGAAATAGTGGAGCACAGGACGCCACCCCTGTCCGCATGTGACAGCGGGTGGGGGTTCTGGTCCCTATGCAGCCCCGGGTGCTAATCATCTGCGAGCGTGCGGCGGAACGCGACACCATCCGTGTGCTCGTGGGGGCCATGGGGTGTCAGTGGGTTCTGGCATCGGGCATTGAGGAGGCCTTGGCTCTGATTGGTCGTGAACGAACATCCGCAGCCTTGCTGGAATTGCCTGGCGCGATTTGCGATCCCACCAAAGTGAACCGAGGTGCTAGAGAACTTCTCATGCGCTTTCCGGGACGAGTCATAGCTCTGACAGACGAAACACCCTCTCCTATTACAGGTGAGTTGATTTCCCAATATTCGATCCCCTTCGTGCGACGCAATCGCCTTGCCGTGGATCTCTGGCCCCGCTTGGAGTGCATGGTGTACCCGCAACTCGGAATTCGCCGAGTCACCAAAGTGGCCCGTCTGGTCTTGGACACTTTTCTGCAACCATTGCCTGCCGGAATTCGGCACATGCAACCCGATACCCGCCAGCTCGTCTACAAGGCCGCTTCGCTGACTGTTGACCTTTCTTTCGAGAGTGCTCCCGATTCGAGTCGCATGACGCTCTTGGGACAAATCATAAGGGCCAGCGACCCGCTGAGCCCTCTCAACGGCGTCCCCGTCGTTCTCAAGAATAAGAGAGGCCCAATGGGGCTAAGGATGACCAATGAGGTGGGCGAGTTCTCCTTTGAATTCGAGAATGAACGCAGCGTATCGCTTGAAATCGAAGTCCGCCCCAATGACTGGGTCTTGATCTTGTCGCCTCCCCTGGATGGGAACGAAAGGGGCAAAGCTCAAGCCGTGAATGAGCCTGGTTTTGTAGATACTTTCACAAACAACAGCAGTAAGAACCAAAGCTAGAAGGTAAGACCAGTCATGAGATGGAAATGGTTGTGGGTCCCGTTGTTTGTTTGTGCTTTATGCTGCAATTCCGCCAAAGCGGACAATCGAATTGTTGTTCGCACAACTCTAGGCCTTCAAGGTCTTCAGACTTTTTGTAACGCCCTTCCATTGTTGCAGAACTGCACGGTCGTTGGCGGTCTGGATGGATCGCTCGGTCAGCTTTTCTTAATTACCACTCCGCTTGATGTCAGCACGCTCCTCAATCTGCTCGGCAACACCGTCGGAATCGTGGATGCTGAAGCAGACCAGTTGCTAAGCCTTGTTGGTGGCTTGAATCAAGTTCCCTTAACTGCGCCTCCCGCCGGTCTGTCCGACACCACTCCAGTGAACTATTCCGGTTCTACTGTTTGGGATGGCTACGTCAATCAGCCCGCAGCGGTCATTGTGCACGTCTCCCAGGCCCAGACCACTTTCAAAGTGACGGGCACGGGAATCGTCGCCGACATTGACACCGGAGTGGATCCCAATCACCCAGCCTTGAAGCCGGTGCTTTTGCCTGGATACGACTTTACACGCAACCAGCCGGGCGGCTCGGAGATGACCGATTACTCCGGCCCGTCGCCCTCGGGCAGCACAACGAATATCGCCAACGTGAATCAGTCCACCGCGGCCGTTCTTGACCAGTCCACTGCCGCCGTCCTGGACACCTCCCAATACGCCGCCTTCGGTCACGGCACGATGGTGATGGGCATCATTCACTTGGTCGCTCCTGCGGCGCAGTTGCTGCCCTTGAAAGCCTTCAGCTCGAACGGAACGGGATACTTGTCCGACATTTTGCACGCCACCTACTACGGCGTGCAGAACGGCGCCAACGTCATCAACATGAGCTTCGACTTGACGTCGAATTCGCTCGAGTTCAACAAGGCCGTGGACTACGCCGGGCAAAGCGGCGTGATCTGTGCTGCTTCGGCGGGAAACGATGGAATGCAAGAAATTGTTTATCCTGCGGCTTATCAAAACGACGTGATGGGAGTTGCGTCCACCAGCAACTCGGACACCCCTTCGTCTTTTTCCAACTTTGGCAATGTCATCGTGTGGGTTGCCGCGCCCGGCGAAGGAATCATTTCGACTTATCCCTTTAGCACTTACGCAGCTGGCTGGGGCACTTCCTTCAGCGCGCCATTTGTTTCAGGCGCGGGAGCTCTCTTGCTCAACCTAGACCCAACCATGAACGAGTTCAAGGCAGCTGCCGCTGTGGCTCATGCAGTACCGTTAGGTCCGGGCATGGGTAATGGTCGCTTGGATTTAGTGCAAGCATTGCAGTCCGTATCCCCAGCTTCTGGCAATCCGGCGGACTTCTCTGTTTCCATGAGTCCCGGCGCGGACACGATTAATCCGGGAGATTCCGCCAACTATACGATTTCCGTCACTCCCAGCGGAGGGTTCACCCGCGTTGTGATATTTGGTTGTTCAGGTCTGCCGCAGGGGGCTGGCTGCACGGTTTCGCCTTCTTCCGTCACTCTCGACGGGACGAATGCTTCGACCGCCAAAGTAGTTATCACGACTACCAAGAGGTCTGCTCTGCCGGCTTGGCCACGAGCGCGAATTGAGCCCAAGATGAATCCTTGGGGCGCCCCGGCCCTTCTTGCGCTCTTGCTCCTCCTGTGGCTTGGCTCGGCCAAATTGCGTGATCCCCAACGGGACAGGGTCCGCGTTCTCTGGCCCGCCGCGGCCGCAGTCTTTTTCGCCGCTCTCTGTTCTTCTTGTGGTGGAGGCGTCTTGCCCGGGGGGGCTGGCCCGACCCCTGCGGGAACTTCCCAAATTGTCGTTACGGGGTCCTCAGGGAACGTGAGTCACGCCGCTACCGCCCAGCTCACGGTGAACTAAGCCCGTTCCAAAGACACGAATACGTTTTGGAGGAAATCGTGTCCTTCAGTGGCAAAAAATTCATTTCTGATTCTTAATTTCCGAACTGGCTTGCTCGATGCTTCCTTTGACGAGCTCAGTTTTTACTTCCGACTTCTGCCCGGCGAGAAGGCCAACTTCCGTTTCGAATGTCTGATAGCCGGGCAGCGCAACTTTGATGCGGTGCTTTCCCGGGCTAATCAACAGAGAATGGAGAGCTCCGCCGAACTCGCTGGCATGGCCTGCATAGTTGTCGTCCACAAAAACTGCTGCGCGGCCCGGTTCCACGGTCAGTTTTAACTCCGCGGTGATGGATGGTGGGCGCGCTCCCGGGATCAACCGCATTGCCACGCGCACGGTTTGGACTTGTCCTGGCTCGACGACCACCTCGCGAACGAAGTCGCCATAGCCCGACTCGCGCGCGGTCACTTCATGTTTTCCAGGCAACAGCAGCACCTTCTTGTCGCCTTTGAGTTCCTTCACGTAGCCCACGTAAACGCCGTCGATCCAGACACCCGCATCCCTTTCGACACCCGTGGCGCCCTTAAATTTCAGCTCGCCCATCACCTTGCTTTCTTGAGCGGCCCAATGTGGAGCCGCAAGCAAGATAGAGGAGATGAGGAGAATACCCAAGGCAGCAAACCGCAAACTTCTGTGCATGGAGCCCCCTGTTTCTGGGTGGGAATATATGTTAACCCAGAAGGGGCGTACTATGTGGGCTAAAACCGATTCCCGCTACGGATAGTACCGTTTGGCTGTGGCCCAGCGGTTTCACTTTGCTTCCGCCAGACTCAGGCATGCCTCGCGTGCGTGCACCACGCACGTTTCCCCCGCCTCATGTGCATCCAGCCGCACAGACTTCAGCTTCAGCAATCCTCCCGTCGTCAGGCCTTTGAGCATATGCGGTTCCAACGCCGCATCGCGCATGCTCTTACCAGAATAGATCCCCACGGGCGAAACCAGTTCGGTCGCGTAGTTTCCGTTCGATCGCACAATCTTCGTCATCACCCCCTGGCCAATCGTCTCATTCACCGCCATCGTAAACGGCACCACCAGCCGCCCGCCTTCTCGTAGCCGCTCCAGCCACTTCGTTTGCGGATGTGTCACACCGCAATTTACGAAAATCGCGTCGCATTCGCCGGGATCAAACGCTGCGCCGTCTCCTGCTACCACGGTCACGTTCGTGTATTCCGTCAGATTCTCTTTGGCCCGTGCTGCCAAGTCCGGTTGCAGCTCTAGGGCAACCGCCCCTCCGCTTGGTCCCACCGCTTCGGCCATGATCGCCGTGTAATATCCGACGCCGCACCCGAGGTGATACGCGCGTTCGCCCGGCTTTAGTGCCAGCGCGTCAATCCACCCTCCTAGCGAACCCGGCTGGCCGTTATTGATGTCTTTAGCGCGGTCCAGCGAAATCACCACGTTGTGATACACGTCTCGCGGATCGTCTACCGTCACGTACGAAAGCTGCCCCAGGCCTGCCACGGACATCGCTCGTCCTTCGGCCGAGCCAATGTGCCACGGACCCGGTCCCAAAAACTTCTCCCTGGGCACCTTCGCAAACGCCTCCACGAGCCCCGGCGTCGTCAGGTTGGCCGCGAACTTTATCTCTCGCGCGTAGAAGTCCCGGCATTCCTCAATCGTCATCATGCTGGTTCCATCCCGGATCGTATTGGTTCCTACTTTACAGCAACTCCTCCTGCGTGCTCACGAAAGTTCGTGAGATAATAGCCGCATGAAAGCTGTCGTTCAAATGGTTTTCGCGGCCCTGGTCGTCTGCTTCCCTGAGCCTGCTTCTCTGTTTGCGCAAGCTCCCGCACAGCGTCAACAACCCGAATTCATCAAACAGGGCCAGCAACTGATGCATGAAGGAAAGTTGGAGGAGGCTCTGGCTCTTTATCGCAAGACTCTTGAATCCTCACCGGATTCGCTCCCGGCCAACATCGCTGCCGGAGACATTCTGGATTTGATGGGAAAAGGCGAGGAAGCCCGCAAATATTTCCAAAAAGTTATCGACGTTGCCGAAAAGCCCGAGCAAAAAGTCTCAGCGAATCGCGCCATGGCCATGTCCTATGCGTTTGAAGGGAGCTGCAGGAAGACCGTCGAATACGAACAAAAGGTCTTTGATTACTACGTTGAGAAACAGGATTTCGTCCAACAAGGAGAAATTGCGGACGAAGCCGCGCGCATTTGCATCGACTCCGGCGACTTCGATACGGCCCTCCACTGGTACCAGGTTGGCCACGACACGGGGCTCAAGGAACCGGACATCAAGCCGGCTCGCGTGGATTTGTGGAATTTCCGTTGGGAGCACGCGCAAGCCCGCATCGCGGCGCGGCGCGGGAACATCGCTGCCGCGCAAGACCACGTCGCCGCCGCAAAAACCATCTTAGACAAGGGGACAAATCCCGACCAGGCGCAGTTTTACCCTTACCTGCGCGGCTATGTCGCATTTTATGGACAAGACTACAAAGCCGCGCTGGAGGAATTGCTCAAGGCCAATCAGAACGATCCCTTCATCCAATGCTTGCTTGGCCAGACCTACGAGAAACTCGGCGGGAAGGACAAAGCCGTCGAGTCCTATCGCAAAGCGGCCGCGGCCATTGGCCACAATCCTCCTGCCGCTTACGCCGTCCCCTTGTCTAAGAAACGCCTCGCCTCCATGGGCGGATAGCCTTCCCCGCATGAATTTGAACGACCGGGGGAAGGTTTCAAGAATCTCAGGCGCGGCCCTGCAAGATCGGAAGCTTATTCCAAAGGACCCCGGTCTCAAGGATTCGATCTGGCGCCTAAACCGCTTGGCATAGACTCATCCGGCACAGAAGTGCCCGAATATATCGAAGGACGTGGCCAAGACTGGCCGGCCGAGAGCTGCTTGTAGCAGCTTTGGGTGCTCAAAAAGAGTACGAGCAACGAATAAGTTCGCGCGGCTGTTTACCCCATGGCGGCCAATGGAAGCTTTTTCAAAGACTGGGATTTCACAAGAATGCAGCCGCTGACCGCGAGTGGACAATCGCAAACCTCGGCGATAAGGTGTTGGGTCATCCGATAGGATGGGCCCTAATGGCATGACCCACTTCCTCGCTTCAATTACCCCCAAATTATCCCCCTGCGATTCAGACAGTAGCTTGACCCGTTCGCTGGCCTAGAAAGCCCAGATCGGTTGAGCAGAGACTGACCATCCCAAAGTGGGCCATGGACGCGCCTTCGGAAGCGCGCACCCGTTCTGGTTCTCA
>Ga0209804_1000040_pt1 | contig 103845 bp, 71 predicted proteins | sample GraSoiAngelo_139_FD_185896 | JGI IMG/M metagenome (GOLD analysis project Ga0209804, IMG submission 185896) | Grasslands soil microbial communities from the Angelo Coastal Reserve, California, USA - 14_0929_12_20cm (SPAdes) (version 2) | ecosystem: Environmental > Terrestrial > Soil > Grasslands... | reverse complement strand
ATCTCCTTTGCCGTCCGGGTGGGCCGATTCTGTTTCCTTGCATTTACGACTGGAAGCCTGATGAATGCGAGGACCGAAGTCTGAGGATGAACCTGCGAGTCCTTCACCGTTTCGCTTAGCTTAGCTAAGCTAGACTGTCACGGCGCTGTGCATGGATGATAGTTGTCATACAATTATGGAAATGTAGTACAATAAAGCCATGCGCAATGTGGTGCAAGCGAGGCTTGACGAGCGGTCGCTGAGGCGGCTGAAAACGATGGTGCGTGAACTGGGCTGGACCCCCTCTAAGGTTGTGAGAGAGGGTTTGCGAATCCTGGAAGCCAGCCGTTTGGGAAAGAAGAAGCAGCGGGTGATCGGGCTGGGAAAGTTTTGCTCCGGCACAGCCGATCTAGGCTCAAACAGGCGGCATCTGCAGGACTTCGGGCGGTGAAGCCGGTTCTGGTCGACACGGGCGTGATTGTGGCACTGTTGGACCGCAGCGAGACCTTTCATGCCGCATGCGCCGAAGCCGTACGGGCACTGAGCGCGCCGCTGATCACCTGTGAGTCGGTAATCGCTGAGAGCTGTTACTTGTTGCGGGGTCTCCGCGGCGCACCTGAGGTTGTCCTCGAAAACGTGGCGGCCGGGATTTTTCAAATTCCCGTTCGGCTGTCCGACACCGCTCTGGCCGTGAGACGACTACTGAGAAAATACCGGGACCGTAGGATTGATTTGGCGGACGCCTGCCTGATTTGTTTGGCAGATGAATATGAAACGCCGGAAATTTTGACCCTGGACAAAGACTTTAGGGTTTATCGCTGGGGAAGGAACAAAGCCTTTCGCATACTGCCGAGTCTGGAGTAGCGAAAGCGCAAACGGAAACGCAAGGTGGCTTAAAGTGAAATTTGAGTTCCAAAGAGAGTTTTCCCGGTTAAGGGCGCGAGGAGATGAGTGGGCGCACGCTTTCATCTGAAAAGGTGGGCCGCTTTGTCGCGCGCAAAACACGAACACAGTCTTGGTTGCCTTCCGCACATCACCGGATGTGGTACCAAGCTTTTTTGGTACTTGACGGCCTTGTGGCCACAGGTAACAGTTTATCGGGCTCCTAAGTCCAACGCCGCTCTCGAAGTCCGCCGCGAATGACGGACCGTCACGCTTTCCGGGCTATCCCACCCGCTGGAAAGAAAGAGCGAAAACTCCTGAACGACTTCACGTGGAGGATCCATGAAAAGGATCCTGATTGTATGTTTGGCCGCCGCAGCTCTGGCATCGCTGACCATCCTTGTCGGTGACTGGAGCGGCGCAAGCGCCGCAGCCGGCGCAAATGCGAGCTCCAATGGTAACGAAACCTATGACGTCAATACACTCGCGGGCAAAGTGGCGTCCGTGAACGGAACCGCGGGATTGCAGATTCGTCTTTCGGCTTTCATCGAATCCGAGGCGGACACAACCTTCCAAGAAGGAAACAATTCGAGCCCCTCGACTTTGATTATGCCGGGCACGGTGCTATCGAGTTCTCTGGACGGCACGAGCGTGCTTCCTCCGGACGTGGCCGCAAGCCAAGACACGGCGGGAGCGCCTCAAAATGAAACGGCGATCGCCGTTGATCCCAACAATTCCCAGCGGATCGTCGCCGGGTTGAACGATTACGTAACCGCAACCTGGACGTGCACCATCGGGACGTCACCCTGCAGCGCATTCGGCGATGGATACTCGGGAACTTATTTCTCGAACGATGGCGGCGCCACGTGGTGTTGCGCGTCGAAGCCCGATGGATCGAACACAGGCACTCTAATTCCCGGAGTCGAACTTCTGGTTGGAGGTCCATACCATGCGGGCGGGGACCCCTCGGTGGCGTTCGACAGTCATGGACACGTCTTTTACGCAGGCCTCGGATTCGACCGTACCATGCCGGACAACACCGTGGCGGTGAACAGGGGCACGTTTGACGCCAGCGGCCGCCTAAGCTGGGGTAGCCCGGTGTTCATCAATCAGACGACGGCGCCTTCGACGCTAAACGACAAACCATGGCTTACGGCGGATGCCCACGCCGCGAGCCCGTTTCGCGACAACGTCTACGTGACGTGGACGCGATTTATTTTCAATCCCGCGAATGGACACTTCGTACAGTCGCCGATCGCCGTGGCGGTGTCCCGTGACGGCGGGCAAACCTTCAGCAGCCCGGAACTGATTGGGGGCAACGTGCTCTACAGCCAGGGCTCGCGGCCGGTGGTGGCTTCGGATGGCACGGTATATGTGTTTTGGGACGGAGCGACACGCCTCGCTACTTTGGGCAATATATGGGTGGTGAAGTCAACCGATGGAGGCAAGAGCTGGAGCAAACCGGTTGTAGTGTCGCCGGTCGTCGACATCATCCCCGTGGCTGACACCGCCTTTCGAAACAATAGTTATCCCGCTGCCGACGTAGCGCCCAACGGCGACATATATGTGGCATGGGACTCGATGATGAGCAACGCCGGCGGGTTGTGCACCGGCCGCACCAATTCAGGATGTCACGCAGCGTCCCTGTACAGCAAGTCGAGCGATGGCGGAGCCACCTGGAGCGCGCCGGCTCTGGTGTTGCCGTCGGCAGATGCGTCCACGCGGACCGCGATTGGCTACCCGGTTACGCAGCCGGACGACAGCACGCTGAATGCGCCAGCGACACCACGTCGAGTGGACACATTGTTCCCGGCAGTGTCCGTTTCTGCAAACGGTCGTGTATACATGTCGGCATACGCAGCAGACGTCGTTTCACCGTGGCAGACGTGCGCGAAACTGGCTTCACCCGGCCTGAGCGGAAACAACTGCACGACTTTGGGGCCGTTTATCAACAATGCTCGGCTGGATTACGTGGTGACGGACCTGACCACGGGTGTGACCGACACGGTTACAACTCAGCCAATCAATACTCGTTATTTTTTCAGCGGCGGCTTCATTGGCGACTACACTGACATCGCGGCCGGATCTGACGATCGCTTCCACGCGTTTTGGACGGATACCAACAATGTGCAAAGCATTGACTGGTTCGTGGGTTTCGAGTGGCAGGCAGGGACTCGGGTTCACAATCAGGACGTAGTAGTGCTATCGAATAGCTTCTAGGCCGCTCGCGTGCGCCAAACAGTGCGACCTCTTACATCACGGACGGGCACGGCATGCCGTGACCCGACGCCGAGGGCTGCTCTTGAGCGCCGAATCAACGCTAAGGCAAAACCGCGGGAGGGGGTGCGCTCAGCCATTCCTCAGGTCCTTTCCACTCGCAGCTTTTCGATTCTTCGCCACTCCTTGACTGATCAGGCGGCGTCGGCTCGGGCAATCAGGAATGCAATGAAACCCAACCTCTACAATAAGAATGGGCTGCTGGCTTCTCCCTTCGGCACGGATGATTGGCCCGGCACGACTGGGAAGGCAATCGGACAAACGGAGTTCAGCGAAAAGATTCACCAGCATTTGCTGGTGCGTCGAGGGGTTCGCAGACCGCTGCCATGAACCGTCGCCTGATCTAAGTGACCGAATGACCTAATCGTGCTGTTCAGGCGCAGCGGCTCTGCCCATCATCAGTGCGACATTCGAGATCAGAAATCAACGAGTCCAGAACACTCTCTTCCAGAACGGCCCTCCCGCGCGAACGCATCTCTCGAGAAAGTTGATCGTCCCAGACGGCGTCGAAGATGCGGGCTCGAAGCGGCGGGCCGTCCAGGCTCACGCGGGAAACGTAGTCGGCGGCGCTCATCCGCCAGGGCTCCATAGCGAACCGCCGTATCAGCAGATTGGCGATGGCGATTCCCGGCGTGTCCAGATCCCCGTGGTAGCGCAGCCGGCAACCCGCCTGGCAGAGGTGCCCGAGCAGAAGCTGTGCGGCGGAGGCGGGCTGCCCGGCCGTGCATATGAGCGGCAGGCTGCGAGAGCCGAGACGCTCGGCCGCGGCCGCGATGACGCTGGGATTCTCACAAACATAGATTGTGCGGCTGGTCCATTCTCCGAAGGCCCGTCCGTCCACTGTGCGAAGCTGGCGAACCGTCAGATGGCATGGCTCGCCCGAGTTCGCCATCAGATTCAGAAATTGACCTACGAGCGTTGACCGGGCCGCGCGAAGGTTGAGCACCAGTACGGGCGCTGAGAGTTCATCAACCACGACGCCCACACGTTCCCACAACTGGCGTCGGAAACCGGCGGAGCGGGACAGCTTAAGCCCTTGCTGCTGCGCGAGGGCTCGCAAACAGAGAGTCGACAGCGGCTTTCCGGCGTCGAGCGCGTGGCTGTCGCCGGTGGCGCGCGCCGCAAGTTCGGCCAGGGGAACCACGGGCTGCGGAATCTGGCGCAAGACGGATAAGGTGTGACGGAGAAGAACGCTGGCGGATACGCAATCGCCACCGCTGCATTTTTTGAGCAAGCCGGTCGAGCGAATCCCCACGAGCCAGTCTCGGTATTCGGGCAGCTCCGCCATCGCCGGTTCGAGGGACGTGAACAGCTCGGTCCAGCGTTCCGCGGCCAAATCGCGGACTCGGCGTTGATTTTCAATCGGGCCGACAATGGCCTGAACCGCCTCGCAGAGCGAATCACATATGCCACCTTCGCGCAGCACGCGTTCCATTTCGGCCAGTCGCACGACCATCGGCATTCCTGAGGAAGGCCGCCGCCCTAGAAATTGATCGATCGCCGATCGCTCTTGTTCCGAGGCATCCGACAACGTCAAAGTACCGTTAAGCGGTTGACCCGAGCGCAAGCGAGCAGCCATGCCTTGGATCAGGCGTGCCAGGGTTGCCTTGCCAAGTGCCTGCCGGAGGCGCTGTAGGTCCTGGATCATAGGGAAAGCTTTAGGTCGCCATTCCGAGCGTAGTCGACGGTACGGTTTTGGGCAGTTTCTTCCTCCCGCCCGTGTCCTGCTGGCCCGCCGGTGTCCTGCACGCGTTCGCGTCCATTCCAAACCCAGCGCGAAGCCCATACGGCATCCACTCCCGCCCGTGCGGAGAGCTGATAAATGGCCAGTCCAGGCAGTGTGGCATAGCATCCCCACTCGCGCTCGCTGGTCATGACGAAATCGAGATCGAATTCGTGCAGCATGCCCATGCACTTACTGCGCATATCGGCATCGATGCCGACAAAGGCTTCATCGAGCAGGATCAGCCGCGGCGCGAACTTTCCGGCGCTGCCGTAATATGCGGCTGCGGCGGCAAATTGCGGGATGGTCAGCGCCAACGCTTTCTCACCGCCGGAACCAGTGCCGTGCGTGCGCCGAGTGAGTCGATGCCAGTCGCCATCTTGTTTCCGTTCGACGTGAAATTGATGCCAGCTGCGATAGTCGAGGGCCATCGTGAGCTGCTCCTGCCAGGTGCCGGTCGGCTCGGCCTCTCGCACGCGGCGGATCTGCTCCTGCAGAAAATCGCCGAGCAACATACGGTCCGCTTGCGACCAGGTGGAACTTTCCCCCATCAGCTTTTTTCTGGCCTCATAGAACGCAGCCGGCCCTTCAGGCAGCGGCTCCCACTTGAACTGCAGCATCATGCCGGTACTGGTCGGACGCAGCTGCAGCTGCTTGTTCATATCGCGCACCAACTCCGCGCTGCGGCGGATGAGCGATCCGAGTTCGACCGCAACATCGTGAATCAGGTAATTTTCAAGGATCTCCCGCTCTTTGGCCGTCAACAACGCGCCGCGATTGACGATCTCCTCCGCCAGCAGAGAGCCGAAGTCGTTCATTTGGCGGCGCTCGCCTTGAAAAAGCACGGTAACCACCAACACGTCGTTATCCGTGGTGTACTCGGGACGGTAGTCGTGGCTTTCGAGAGCGCTGGTCAACTCCTGTACGTGCTGATGAATCAATTTCTGATTCTTGTCCCAGACCTCATCGCCGTATTCGACTCCGCTTAGGGCTGCACCGATTTGCCTGGCGAGTTCTACCGCAGCGGTGACGGAAGGCTCCTCCTCGTACGCTCTGCCGAGCCACGGCTCCTCGATGATCGCCAGATGGAGCAGGCCGGTGCGTGCGAACCGAGTCAGATGCTCTATCGTGCGCGCTCGAGCGAGAGCGTCCGCTGCGATCTCCTGCTGGAGGTCCTCAATGGAAGCCGCCAGCAATTGGACGCGCTCCTCCGTCGCGCCCAACATCTTGTCGGCCTCCCGCTGCTCGACCCGCGTATGCTCGAGACGCTGTTCGAGTTCCCGCAGCCGCCGCTGCACCTCTTCGACCGCCGCTCCCACCGTCTCGCGCAGCGTAGCGAGTTCCGCCTCGGCGGCGGCGGCCCGTTGTTCCGCGTCTTGCCGGGCTGCCTGCAACCGATCCTCGCGAAGACGGTGACCTTCCCAGCGCGAGCGCTCCTCCCGGGCACCCCGATCCGCAAACAGGTGCTCGTGCGCCGCCCGCCACAGCGATATTAGCTCCTGCTGATACTCCTGCAGCGCGTCTTCCAAGCTTCGCAAGTCGTCGATCCACGCACGCAGCCCCAGATCGGCGGCTGTGGCATCCCGCTCGGCAATCTTTCGCTCCAGCATTTCCCTGGCCTTCGAAACGCGCACCTCCGCCTCCTGCAGGCGAACCGTCCTCTGCATGAGCTGCTGTCGATGCGCATCGCGTTTCGCAACGGCGCTGCGGACGCCGCTATCGTCGGGAGCCAGTGCTGCCTCGGTCTTTGCGGCGGCCTCCTGTTCATCAATTTCGCCGAGGGCCACATGAATCCGGGCGAGTACCCGCTCTGAAACCTCCAGCTCACGATCCAACTCTTCGAGTCGCCGCAACCGCGCCGCTTCACGCGCTGCCTGGCCAATATGCTCGGCAGCGGGCTTCGTCCAACGGCCGGTCTTCGGTCCAATCTGCCATCGTCCTTCGAAATCCACCCAAACGGAGCCACCGTTTTCGCCGAGCCCGATCCCCCGAACAATGCGTTCGATCACCTCTGCGGGCACTCGTGCCGCGCCACCGGGGCGATCCGCCGAGGGCCGGAGCACGTCGGCCAGAGTCGGGCGGCCCGGAAATCCCGCCTTTTGCCCGTCGTCCAACAGGAACGTGTCGAAACGCATTTCACCGTTCAGGATCGTCCCCTCGGGATTCACCCAGGCGTCGAGCAATCCAGAAGATTCCATCGCCGCCTCAACCGCGGCTCGCTGTTCGGCCGGTACGTGATCCGAGAACTCGCAAAGAGCCCAGAACGGCGCCCCGTCGCTTGTCCGGCGAGCTTCGGGATCGCGGGTATAAGGCGGAGGGGGCGGCTGATGTTCGCCCTTCAAGAGTCGCTCCTTCTGGTCCTGAAGCGCGCGCAGCTTCTCCTCAACGATCCCCGCCTGCTGTTCTCTCGCGGCTCGCTCGGAGGCCGCCCTGCGCTGGAATTCCGCAAACGCCTGATCCACTGCTCGGCGCACGGGACTCGCGGCATCGATGTTCGCCTCACACCACCCGGAGATATCCGGCACGACTTCGGCAGCCGCCGCGGGCGCCAAAACCGCTGCGGCTGCACACCACTCACGATATGCCTCCACCAGTGCCACGACCGAAGCCGCGACCTCCAGGTCGGCGAGGCGCGCGGCTTCATTGGCTTCGGCGACGCGTTCTTGTTCCTCGCCGCGCCTGTCCGATTCGGCCTGGAACGTGCGCCTGGCGGCGTCCGCGTCCGCATTCAGCTGGCTGAGCAGCCGAACCGACCGGCGGCGGGTTTGCATGGCCTCGTCGAGGGAACGTTGGACTTCTTCTATAAGCTCCCGATCGCACGAGTCGACGAGCACGCTTTGCAGTCGCTCGTCATCATGTTCCTTCGCCAAGCCGCAGCCGGTAGCGGCAAGACGAGCCGCATCGAGACGCTTCCTCAAGGCAGCGCGCGCGGCCTCGACTTGGTCCGTGCATCGCGCGAGGGCACGTCCGGAAGACTCTCGTTCTCGCACCGATTCCTTGTGTTCGGAACCGACTCTTTCGGTTTCGCGGCGGCGTTCTGCGGCCCGCACCGCGGCGGCATCCAGATCACGGGCCGACCGCATCTCCGGGCTGCTCTCTAATGTCTGTTTTTCCCCGAGCGTACGCGCCCACTCGAGCGACAGCTCCTCCTGTCGCGCGAGCAAGGACCGGCGCCGGTCTTTCGCTTGCTCGCTCTCCGTTTCCGCCTCTCGAAGTTTCCGCTGCCGATTTTCATACACGTTCTGCGCCCGGCGTACTTCGTCGCTCCTCCGGCACGCCAGTATCGCGGCGTACTGCCGATACTCTCGCAGGAACGCATCCACCGAGCGCTTGGCGGCCACCAGGTTGTCGAGCGTCCGGCGGTCCTCCTCGAGCCCGCGCATGGCCTCGGCTACCTGAGAGACAATGCGCTGCGACACGGGCGGCAGGGCACTGCTCAGCGCATTCGACAGCCTGCCTTCATCGAGCTGTCGAGCAAGCTGCGGTTGACGCAATTCGATCAGCAGGTCGATCAGGGCCTCGTAGCGATCCGGCTGCAGCTCAAACAGTCGGCGGTTCACTTCGGCGCGATATTCCGAAGCGGTCGTAAACAGCTTGCCGGCACCGCCCACGGCTTCGACCAGAGAATCCTTTGGCAGCGGGTTGCCGAGTGAAGAGCACAGCCGAAGGTCGCGCCCGATCCGTTGTGAGGTGACGAAAAACCACTTTCCGGCGATGCCCCTTCCGCTCACCGCGCGCACGCCGCAGCCGAGCGTAAGATAGTGCTCGAGACCGTCATCATCCCGCCTGCCAAATTCGATCCAAGTATAGCCAAGGCGGTCGTCGTACTTGCCCATTAGCAGGTTCCATTCAAATCGCTTGGCGGGATCGCCGTCCGGCTCGGCCCGATGGGGCGCAGTCTCCCCGTCGAGCAAGAACGGCAACTGCAGGGCCAACACCCGGCTCTTCCCGGTCCCGTTGTTTCCGCGCAGCAACAGCCGGCCGCAGTGAAAATGGAATTCCTGATGGTCATACCGATAGAAATTGACGAGCCCCGATCGCAGCGGCTGCCAGCGCACGCTGGTTGCCTGCGGCAACGAAGCCGCTCGACAAGTCACCGTGTCTCTATTTTCGACGCTGTCCACGCTGCTCCTTTCCGCACACCCGGGATCCCGAGCTCATTCATTCGCCGGGACCGCTTCGTCCCGAACGGTGCCGATCGCGAACCGGCCGATCGCCGGCAACGGCGTGACCGTCTGCACTTTGCGGTCCAGCTCAATCAGCCGCAACATTTCCAGACGAGAGAGCGCTTCTTCGAGCAATACACCCGCTGCGCCCGGCTCGCCGACGTCCTTCCTCCAGTGGTGGCGATGTTCCTGAACGAGCGACTCCGCGTGAATTTCCAGCGCGGGAACGCTCACCGGATGCGTTATTCCTTGACGAAGCCGATTTGCCAGATATTCGGCAACGAGCAGGGTGGCATGCCCGTTCGTGCCCTCTTCCGGCATCTTCACGTCGGTCATCCATTCCTCCGGGTCGACCATCGCAACGCCTTCCTGACGAGCTTCCTGAGCCAATCCGGTCGCGCTCTCGATCTCCTTCACAACCGAGGGGCGTTGCGATACAAAATATTCGCGTTCTTCCTCGCTGAGCTCCGAGTAATACACCACCGGATCATCCAGCAACCTGCGAAAGAGTCGTGTGCGCAAGCGCCGGTGCCGCCCCTCTTCGGTGTCGGGAAACGGTTCGTCTGCCATGGAGCGGATCCGCTCTTCGGTTGATTGCGCCCGGATGGTGGACGGCCCCCTCCTCGCATTCAGCAGGGCGGCCAAGGCCGCGCTATTGATGTTGTAGAGTACGTCGTGTTGCCGAGAGGCCAGAAAGTGCTGCTCGTCGCCATCCACGCGCGTCAGGACGTTCTGGCTGATCAAATACTTAATGACTTCTATCAGATCTCGACGATGCTCGCGCACGGCCAAGTCAAAGGACACTCCCTGGCGCTCGAGTTCTGCGTCTGACGCAAACTCGGCGGCGATATCATCGGCCAGGCGCCGCAGAACGGTCTGCCGTTCGGATCTCTCAAGGGCCGCCAGAGTCAAACACAGCACGACGTATCGTCGTCTTGTAAACGGCCGGTCGGCCGTGTCGAGCAGCGGTCGCGTGGAGTCGTTCAGATGGCCGGGCGTCTTGCGAAGGCGCGCGAGTTCGCTTCCTACGTGGAGTGTCCACTGGCAATGCTTCGAAAACCACTCCCGTAGCCACACCGCATGGCGGCGAACCAACAGAAAATCGGCATCGTCTTTCCCGCCGGGGGCGAGCAGTGGCCGTCGCAACAGTGCGGTGAGGGCACGTCCCCGCTCCTGCTGAGTCTGTACATTCACGCTGCTCGCTAGCTTGGGTGGTAGCGGCGGGATATGCGCTTCCATACTCTAATCCTTGGCCACAAGCAGGGGCACCGGTTCTGCGGGGGGCGGGTCCTCTGGTTCGGCACGATCTCCGAGGATCGGACGAACCGTGAGGTAGTGCTCTTCGCCAATCAAGGCCCCGGAACTCGTGCGAATGACGGCCATCGCTCCGTCGTTTGTCGGCTCAAGATCGATACGGAGCGCGCCATCGCTCGAGGTGAGGGAGACGGCTTGATGGGGTCCGGTTTTCGCAGCCAACGCGTCACCGAGAAGGTCCAAAAGCAGCTGGAAGGCCCCGTCTGGCAGCTCGCCCAGCTCGGACAGGCGGCGGCGTTGTCCGCTCGCGAGCATTTGCTGCCAGTGGAGGATCTCTTGCGCCTCCTGGGCAGCCTGTTGGGCCAATCTCGCTCGTTCCGCGCTCCGGTCGATGACCTGGAGAGGCCGTCCGCGCGCCGTATATCGCCCCGAGACGTGCAGACGCGGCGAAATTCGCAGCGGCGGGGCACCGATCCAGCTCGTCCCCGACGGCACCGGTTCAGTGCCACGCTGGTCCAGCGTTTCGCCGTCGATCAACAGATGCCGGCAGGAATGGAGCCCGAACGCGCAGCGCCACAATCGATGGGCTGCCTGATCGTCCTCGGCTTCGGCAAACCACCGCGCCAAGGCCCGCAGGTCCGCCGTCCGATCGCTGCGTCCCGATCGACGGTCATTGATGCCCGTGACCGCCGCCACGAGAGAAGGAATCGCCGCGCGTGCCGCGCAACGTAGCTCCTCGGCTTGCGACGGCCGCCTCTCGCTTCCAACAAACCATGCGCACAACCCTTGCCAGCGTTGGTGCCACGCTTGCTGTACGGCCGCGCGATCCTCGTCGGTGGCCATCAGCCGATCCACCAATTCCCGTTCCGCCGCCCGGCGAAGCAAGGGGGCGATCCTCTCCGGGTCGATCGATTGAATGGTCATGGCAATCTCGTGGGCGGCCAGAACCAGGTGTGACAAAAACCGCTCCAGATAGTCGATCAGTCGCTGCTTGTAGGTAAGGAAGGATTCAACATTCAGCCCCTGCAACTCCATCCGGCGCTGCAGCCCACCAATGAACCTCTGGGCCTGCGCGGTGAGCTCTTCAAACCGCTGCCGCAGGAGGGAGAACGTATTAAAGACCTCCGCGTCGTCCACGTCTTCCCGATAGGAAAGCGAGATGACTTGGCTCAGTTGCTTGCGTATATCATCGAGGGCGGCCGCCTGTAGTTCGCCTGGCCGCTTGAGCGACTGCTCGAACACCGATAGCGCCGCTTCGGCTGCTTCGCCGGCAGGAGACATCTGGTACAGATTCCGAACTCGCCAAAAGTCCTGCACCGTCGACACTTCGGCAGTGTCGGGGTGCGCCTCCAAATTCCCCCACGCCACCAGCTGTTGCAATGTCCCTTCTATGGCCGTGGCGTCCGCGTGCCTCGCGGATCTTTCCGCCAGCTGCCTTTCCACGTCTGCGGGCCGAAGATGAATGACAAACCGGGCCTTCGCTTCCACAAACACATTCAGAACCGCGCGATAGATCTCTGACTTTTCCGCCGTCAGATGTGCAAAGGCGTTGTAATCGGAGCGCGAAGTCGACCTGAGCGCTCCGGTTTGTTCCGCATCGGCGGGAACGGCAGCGCTCGCCTGCCCGCAGCTGGTGTCCGGTTTGGTCCTCATATCCGACGGTTTACTTTGCCAGGCCATGACATCTAAGAAGGAATACGAACTTCTTCCGCTCTTGAGGCCGATTCAACGTCGATACCGTCCAGGAGGGTATGTAACTCCGCCTTAGAGACGTCCGCACTGCCGGCAATCTCCTTAAGCTTGGATCGAGTGATTTCACCGAGACGGAATGCCTCAAGGGCCATGCTCAGCAGCTTGTGTTGAAAGGCGGATTCGCGCTTCCTGAAGCGCTCTCTGTGGCGCGAGAACCTTTCGCCGAGAACTTTGCGAAAGGCACTTGCGGAGGTTTGTTTCTGCGCAAGCGATTCTCTTTCCTCCTCCGAGATGATCTGCAGGCTCTTTAGCCGCCACAGCGCGGACTCATAGCTCACACCAAAGTAGAACGCCAAACGCGCAACATCGTAGAACTGAAGGCCGTGCGGCTGAGACGGACCGCGACGCTGTGCACGGACAGTACCACCCTCCTCGTCATACACCTCTTGCAGAGTGGGCACATCCTGCGATTTCCCCACACCCGACAAGAACTCGCGGACACCGCCTTCCGGCATCAAAAATGCCGCCGCAAACGAATTGGCCCTTACCTCGGTTTGGTCCTCGCGATTTTCTAATCGGCTGACGACGCCCTCCTTCTGTCTGTCAAAAAGCAAATGGCAGTACTCATGAGCATGAGAGAACAGCTGTCTTTGCTCCGAGTGCCGCGAGTTCACAAGAACCGTCAAGCCAACGGTTTCGTCGGTCAGAAACAGGCCCGAAATCGAATCATCCAGCGGAAGCAGCCCGACCCTTACGCCCTGGCTTTCCATGATTTCCGGCAGCTCCGGCAGCGGGCCAGGTCCGAGCTTGAGCCGGCTTCTTTCTTGGTCCGCAACGGCCGTCCCTTGTTGAATCGCCTCCCACTTGGTTCGCGGCTCAGGCATGTCATAGCGAACCGGCGGCACAAGACCACGATCAGCGCCGACAAGTTTCTCCAAATGCGTAAACTGTCGGCAAAGGCCTAACCACTTTGAAATCGCCTGACTCAGGTTCTTGTCCGCGGCTGCTCGCGGTTCCGCGCGGAACAAGGCCCTCACCGAGTCTTTTTGCTCTGAGAATTCCTCTGCAAACAGGCCTCTTGGATCAAAACGGAGTTCCTCCGATAGTTTCATGAGTTCGAGGCTGTCTACCGACCGGTTGCCCGATTCAATTTGAACGACGCTCGACCTCGGGATTCCCAACAGTTCAGCGAGGTCCTCCTGGGTATAAGCGCGGCTCTCCCGAATCCGTCGAAGTCGCGATCCCAATTCCTTCCGATCGATGGCCATGGCGGCACGCTCTTGAAGAGCGCCCAGTATGTTATGAAATCGAACGCTAGTCAACATAAAATAGTCTCGACATGTTCGATCCTACTTTCGTTCTACCTTCGTCTGTCGCCAGGTTCAGGGGATAGGGGCGTGCGAAACTGCCCTTTCGCCAGTTCTCTTCGTCTGTCAGAACGTAATCGCACCGGAAATCTGCAGTGCGTATCCCTGATAGGTCGAGCTGCACGCGAATTCATGAAAATACTTAACCCCTACGCTCGCCTTGTGCCCCGGGAATATTGCATTGGTCGCAAATCCTAGACCGTTGACCTTATAGTGTGCCCCTGCCCTGCTCCGGCGTGACCGTTGGGCCGTGCTTGTCTGTGGTTTGCCACTGGCCGTACCCAACTAACCCAAGCTGAAGGCGCAGGTTTCCTTGCAGTGCAGCGGAAACGCTTGCGTTAGCGAATAATCGAGGTTAACGGTTTGGCCTGGGTGGATCATGATCCCCTGCGCACTTTTGGCTCGGGCCAACAGCATCTCAGGATTGGTACCGAGATGTGTTGATTGAAAGTGAGCAACATGGCGCATCAGACTATTTCGTCACGCTAGGCGAGACGTTCCATAACAGCGTCACCGGCGCCAGCGCCTATGTGGTTGTTCCCGCGAGCATCTCTCAAAGTCGTTGACACGCGCCGTTTTGCTTGTTATATAGCGAGCCAAACGCCATCCAGGTAGAGACCTGATTGACGTATGCGAGTGGCGACTAGAGTGCGTCTACATTCTGCAAAACCGGTCCGCAGGATTCTGCCCCCAAAATTTACTCTGGATAATCTGAACTCTCTCCTTTCCCGGAGGCTATATGTATCTTCACAGCGTTTCGTTTCAATCTGTGTCGAGCTTCGGACGGGCTTTCTTCTGCCGACTAGTCCTTGCGATTTGCACGATTGGACTGGCGATCGCGTTGACTGGCGCACATCCAGCTTCTGCACAAGTGCTGTACGGGTCCATTGTCGGTAATGTGGTGGATCAGAACGGGTCAGCGATCCCGGGAGCGGCAGTCATTGCCACCAACCAGAATACCGGTGTGGCGGCCAGCACGACTACCAACGGGGTCGGCGAATACAACTTCGTGACCCTTCAGGCCGGCACGTTCACCATCAAAGTTGCGGTGGCTGGCTTCAAGACCTTCGAGCGGCGAGATCTTGTGGTTGAGGCCAACAATATCACGCGCACCGATGTGAAGCTCCAGGTCGGGAGCATGGAACAGTCAGTCACTGTCAGCGGCGAGGCACCAGTGCTCCAAACCGACCGCGCCGAAACGCGCGCCAACGTCACTTCCGTGGAACTGGAGAATCTTCCCGTTCCGCTTGGGCGCAATTACCAGCAGCTTTACCGCACGTTGCCCGGGGTCGCGCCACCTTTCAACTCGCATTCGATTCCGACTAATCCGTCCCGTTCGCTGGAATTTCACGTGAACGGCACCAGCGACGATCAGAACAATACACGCATCGACGGCGTGAGCTCCACTACCGTGCAGTTGCCGCACATCGTTTCCTATATTCCGGCGCTCGAGTCGATCCAGGAAGTCAACGTAGTCACCAGCAGCTTCGACGCGGAGCAAGGCTTGGCCGGAGGCGCTACGATCAACGTGCAAATCAAGAGCGGTACGAATGAGGTACACGGTTCGGCCTTCGAATACCACAGCAACCAGCACCTGAAAGCGTGGCCGGAATCCGTTCCCCCGGGTCAATCGCAAAAACCGATGCTCGTATATAACCAGTTTGGCGGCACGATCGGCGGGCCGATCAAGAAGGACAAGCTCTTCTATTTTGTCAGCTATGAAGGCAGTTCCGATCACCGCAACGTATCGCGAAAAGTGACGGTGCCAACGGACGCCATGAAGGCTGGCGATTTTTCACAATTTTTGGCGAACGGGATCATTATTTATAACCCCTACACTGACGCGTCGGGGACTACGCTTGCGGACCCGTCTCAACGGCTGCCGATGATGGCGCCCGGCGACCCACGATGCGATACAGCCACCAATCCGAGCTGCGAGAACATTATTCCGGCCAGCCTCCTAAATACACCGTCAGCACAGATTGCGCAAAAGATTAATGCCCTATGGCCGGAGCCGAATCTGCCCGGTTTGAAAAACAACTATTTCGCCTCAGGCGGCTTCGCGTTTGACCGCCATACGATTGACACCAAAATGAACTGGAACATCAACCAAAAATTCAATGTTTTCGGGCGGTTCAGTTTTCTCCATTACTCAGACTTCACGCCGACTGTTTTTCAATCTACAGGGGCTCAGGGAAGGCCAATTGGCGGCAGCAGTAACCCCGGCCACGGGCACGGTGAAACTTACAGCACGACTTTCGGTGCGACCTACACGTTCAAGCCGAACTTCATTATGGATGCCTATTTCGGTTTTACGAAGCAGGGGACCAATTCTGAGCAAACCGGGCTCGGCAAGAATATCGGTCTCGATGTATTGGGTATCCCTGGAACGAATGGCCCGCGCAAGTTCGAAAGCGGCTGGCCCGAATTTCAACTTGCCGGGGTTAGCGGCGGCAGCGATTTTGCGACGATGGGCAATGACACGAATTTCATGCCCTATTACCGGCACGACCCGCAGTATCAATACGTTGTGAACTTCAACTGGACCCATGGCAGGCACAACGTTCGATTTGGGACAGACATTTACCGCCAAGGCCTAAATCAAACGCAGGCGGAATGGATCGGCGGCGGCACATTTTACGGGTCGCAAGGCGGATTTGATTTCGGGCAGCAGATCACGGGGTTGTGCCAGGATCCGCCGGACTGCACCACGAGCAGCAAGACCAATCGCGCGAACACCTATGGAGCCTTCTTGCTCGGCTTGCCTGACCAAGCCAGCAAGTCACTGCAATTCCCCGACGCGTATCACATCCGCTCGATGCTGTACAGCGCTTACATCCGTGACCGCTACAATCTCACGCCACACCTGACCGTCGCCTATGGCATCCGCTGGGAGTACTTTCCCTATCCAACCCGCACCGATCGCGGTTTAGAGCGCTATGACCCAACCATCAACAAAGTTCTGATCTGCGGCATGGGGCAAGTGCCGGCCGGCTGCGGCACCGAAATCAGCAAGAAGCGCTTCTCGCCCCGGCTCGGCATTGCCTGGCGGCCCACCGACACGTTCGTCATTCGGGCCGGCTATAGCGTGATCAATGACCCATACGAGGGCCTGGAGTTGATGCGGAATAACTACCCGATTATGGAACCATTCGGGATCCAGACTCCGAACGGCTTCACCCCGGCAACTACGCTTGCACAAGGGCTTCCGGCCATCCCGCCTGTCACCATACCTAGCAGCGGGATTCTGGATTTACCTCTGGATGTTGGCTTTGAAGGGCAACCGAAGAACCTGCACCGCGGATATATTCAATCCTGGAACCTGATGTTGCAAAAAGAGATCGGCTGGGGCTTTACTGGAGAGGCTGGCTACGTTGCAACCCGCTCCGTCCGCCAGCTAGGTTTCATCGATATCAACGCCGGGCAGATCCCCTTTACGAACAGGACCACTCAACCGCTCCTGCAGCAATGGGGACGAACTGCGGCAACCACATTCCTCGAACCCCTCGGCACCGGCCACTACGATTCGCTTCAGGCCTCTTTAAGGCGCCGCTTCAGCAAGGGCTTGATGCTAAACGTGAACTACACATGGGGCAAAAGTATCAATTTTGTAGACTCCAGCTCCTCCACTCCGAATATCCAGTCGCAATCTTACATGAAGATGAATCGGGCGCCGACCGGATTTGACATCACACACAATATCGCAGTGACGAGCATATGGGATCTGCCGTTTGGCCGAGGCCAGAAGTGGCTGGGCGGCAAAGGCGCTCTCACATTTGTGGTGTCCGGATGGCAGGTTAACAATTTAATGAGCATCTTTGGCGGTACGCCGTTCACGGTTTGGGGCGATTGTGGCGCCGCCTGGCCAGGCAATTCTCCGCCGATGAGCAATTCGTTCGGGAAACCGAAAAAGATCGGCAGTACATCCGGCTTTTGGTACGATCCTTTTGCTTTTGGGGAAACGTATGACCCCAACAATCCGGGATCTTGCCTCAGGGGCTCTCTCGGTAACAATGGCTTTAATAATCTGCGCGGCCCAGGCGTGTTTAATTGGGACTTCGGGTTATTCCGCGATTTTGCCGTGAAAGAGCCGCTGCACATACAGTTCCGGGCCGAGGCATTCAACTTCACGAACACGCCTCACTTCTGCACTAACGCTCTCGACTATTACCTTGGTGACGCAGGCGCCTACGATCCAACAACCGGCCGGGTGACGGATCCTGGCACCTTTATGCAACTAAACGGCGGCATAAATGGAAATTGCGACCTGGCACGTGAAGGCATTGACGAGCGCCAGTTCCGCCTGGGCCTCCGTTTCCAGTGGTAAGCCGTAAGCGAGGAGCCGCAACTGGGCAATACAATGGCCTTACACGCGCGTGTTCGTGCGGTGTCCTCTTTGCGCTCGCCGCCCTGTGTATACGTGCGCAAGGTCAACGCCTCCCGGAGCAGCCGCAGGTCGACACGTCCGGTTTTCTGCCAGCCATTCGGGCTCAGGTCGAGCTAGCAGAACGGAATGCCAGGGAGCGGCCGCGCGATCCTGCAATCGTCGGCGCACTGGCAATGACGCTTCACGCCTACCAGCAGTACGACGCGGCCGAGCGCGCCTATACCCGCGCACATTCGCTAGATCCACAGAATTTTGATTGGCTTTATCTCCTCGGCGCCGTGCAAATGGCCCAGGGAGCATTCGATCGTGCCGTGAAAACATTGCAGTCAGCGCTCCAAATTCGGCCCGGCGACTTAGCCGCCGAGGTGCGCCTTGCGGAAAGCCTGACCGCTGTTCCCGACTGGAATGGCGCGGCCGCGCTCTACTGCCGTATTTTAGACGACCGGCGCGAATGTCCGAAGGCGTGGTATGGCCTGGGGCGGGCGCAAACAGCGAAGGGCGACCATGCGGCGGCCATTGAATCTTACGGCAAGGCGTGCGAGCTGTTCCCGGCTTACGGTGCCGCACATTTTGCGCTGGCCGCGGAGCTTCGCAGGCTGGGCCGCAAACCGGAAGCGGAACGGCACATCGCAGCTTACGCGAAGAATGTCACAAGCGAGCCGCCGCTTGACGATCCGCTATTTCAGCGGATCCACGAGCTGAATCTAAGCTCGCAGGCGCACCTGCAGCGCGGCGCGGAACTGGAAAAAGCCGGCCTGCTCGACGAAGCCATTCGCGAGCACGAAGCCGCACTGGCCAATGATCCCGGTAACGTGCAGGCGCATGTGAATCTCATATCTTTATATGGCCGGGCTGGTGATCCGGGTAAGGCTAAACAGCATTTCGAAGCGGCTACGAGACTAAACCCCGGCCGATCTGATGCTTGGTACAACTACGGAGTTCTGCTTTACATGCAAAAGCATTTCGATGAGGCAGAAAAAGCATACCTGCGTGCCCTGCAGATTAACCCCGATTATGCCGAGGCTCACAACAACCTGGGTGCCATTTACGAGCAATTGGGCCGCCCGGCAGACGCGGAGAAAGAATTTCGGGCGGCCATTAATGATCGTCCGGATTATCCGCTCGCTCGCTTTTATCTCGGCCGCATTTTAGTCAACGAGCAAAAATACGATGAGGCCATCCAGCAACTCCAGCGCGCACTGACGCCAGACGATGACAAGACGCCAGTCTACCTTTATGCGCTCGGTGCGACTTATGCCCGCGCCGGAGATCGTGCACACGCACTTGAGTACCTCCAGCGTGCGCATGATGCCGCCTCCCGCTACGGGCAGTCCCAGTTACTCGCGAGTATCGATCGCGACCTGAAGGCGCTGCAGAGTGCAGAATAGTGGAGTACGCCGGGCGTGCCCGGCCCCTACAGGGTTTCACGAACTTTGGTTCCGCGCTGAACCATCAGCACAGACCTGCGACCGTCAGGAAGCGGACAAGGAGGCCCGCTGCGCCGCCGCGATCTTCTGAAAGCGCTCGCCGCGTTCAGCCTCGGCGTCCCGCGCGTGCGGGCGCACGCGTCTCCGGCCTTCCGGGACGTGGCGACCGAGGTCGGGCTCAATTTCCAGCATTTCAACTTTGCCACAGGCCGCCACTACATGCCCGAGATTATGGGTGCGGGCGTGGCTCTACTCGATTATGACAACGATGGCGATCTCGATATCTATCTCGTGCAAGGCTCGCGGCTGGACCACGGAGGCAAACTCCTGTCGCCCCCGCCATCGGGCTGGAAGCCAGGAAGCCGGCTCTTCAAGAATCTGCTGGCAGAAACGGGCGAATTGCGCTTCGTTGATGTTACTGAAAAGGCCGGCGTGGGACATATTGGGTATGGCATGGGCGTAGCCGCTGGAGACTACGATAATGACGGCTTTCTCGATTTGTACGTCACGAATTTCGGCCACAACGTTCTTTATCACAATAATGGTGACGGCACATTTACTGACGTGACGCGACAAGCTGGGGTAGATGATACTCACTGGTCCACCAGCGCGGCATGGGTTGACGTGGATGGCGACGGTTGGCTTGATCTGTTTGTCTGCAACTACGTCGATTTCACGGTCGAAGGCAATCGTGGCTGCTCGTCGGCGGCTGGCGAGCCTGACTATTGCACGCCGAAAATGTATCACGCCGTTCCGTCGCGATTGTTCCGCAATCTCAGGAACGGCAAGTTCGAAGACATCACGGAAGCCTCTCGCATCAACAGCTCGTACGGACCGGCTCTCGGCGTGCTATGTGCGGACTTCAACGGCGACGGCCTCACCGATATCTACGTCGCCAACGACACCTCCGCCAATCTCCTCTGGCTTAATCAAGGAGACGGTACATTCCGGGAATCGGCGCTGGACATGGGCGTCGCTTACAGCATGGATGGGTTGGCAAAAGCCGGCATGGGAGTCACGCTCGCGGATGTTGAAAATAACGGCGGCCTGGTGTTGCTGGTGACCAATCTCACCGGCGAGGGCGTCACCGTTTTTCGCGGCGATGCTCATGGACAGTTCGATGACGCCACCGCTGATTTCGGACTGCTGCAACCGACATTCGGCTACACGGGTTTTGGCACCCAATGGTTCGACTATGACAACGACGGCTGGCTGGATCTTTTCATTGCCAATGGTGGCGTCACGCTCGGAAGCGCATCGCCCGCCCGCGGATCCCGATATGCCCAGCCCAAGCAGTTATTTCATAACGAGGGCCGCGGTAGGCAGTTTCGCCATGTGTCGCCCGAAGCCGGTTCGGTGTTCCAAATAGCGGAGGTCAGCCGTGCCGCCGCTTTCGGTGACATCGACAACGACGGCGCTATTGATATCGTCGTTGCGAACAATAACGGCCCGGTTCGGCTGCTTCGAAATCAGATAGGCCAGCGCCGACACTGGCTCACGGTGAAGCTTGAGGCAGAAAAAGTGAATCGCTTTGCGATCGGCGCGCGCGTGACCGTCATCCGGCGCGGCAACGACGCGCTAGTAGGGCGTGTTCATACGGATTCGAGTTATCTAAGCGCGAACGACGTGCGCGTCCACTTCGGTTTGGGAGACCAAACGGAAATCGAGGCCGTGCAGGTGAGCTGGCCGGACGGATCGAAGGAGAGATTTGAGAGCGTTAAGTGCGATCGCATCGTAACGCTCCGCCAGGGTTCAGGAAAGCTGCTGTAGAGGCCGGGCACACAAAAGTCCTGCGCATCTAACGACCCGCTCGATTTCGGGACCCCAAGCTTCAACGGAACTGGCGACAGCTTTGAAAGTCTGGGCGAGGACTCCTTTGGCCATCCGCTGCAAAAAATCCAGAACACGTACGAATACGGTGATGATTGGTCGAAGACTAAAGGCCGCCATGTCATCAAAGTCGGAGCCGATTTCCGCCACGAAAATCTCAATCTGCTATCACATAATCTTGCGCGCGCTTCCTTCAACAATCCCTGTTTTGTGACACAGACGGTCGCAGGAGTGAAAGACAAAGTTGACTGCAATCAACCTGATCCAAAGGCCGGCCAAGCAACACAGGTGGCCCCTCCCTGGCCACCATGCTGCTCGGCATTAGCAACGATTCCGAAGTTGCTACTGGTGACTCCCACGTGCATCTTCTTCGTTGGACTTAGGCTTATTACGCTCAAGATGACTTCAAATTCCGTGGTCCTGTTTGGGATGTTGAGTCTGGTGGCACAGTTTGTGTACTGGTCGCGGATTGTCAGCGGCCTCAATCAAGAGCACGCCTGAAACCTGAAACCATGACGGTGACATTTGACTTCAGCCCTACGCACGACTTTTTTGACCATAAGGGAACCATTCCGCACAGCGATCGCTTCGATGAGGCGTTTCAAGTTCGGACTCGATCCGTTGTTTCTAAACATTCCCCGGCAGGACGAATCCTGAAGGCCCGAACGAGCCAGAATCAGCGCAGAGGGGAGGGGGGGATCGCCTCTACGTGTTGCCGAGGAGATCCCCACTGGCGCCTCAATCTGGCTGCATGTCCCACATTCTTGTGGAGCATGACGCAGAAGTTTCTGGTGTGCTTACGGCGGGAAATTCATGCGGCGTACGAGGTCCTGGAAGCGCGAGTCGGAACGCAGAGGGTCAAACAGGGGGTCAACCTTAAGGAACGCCAGCATCGAGTTTCGCTCCTGGTAGGCCTTTTCCAACCATTGGAAGGCCTTATCTTTGTCACCTAAACTGCAGTGCAGGTACGCGATTGCGTATGGAGAGACGTATCTGCAGCTCGATGCCGACTGGAGCGTATCCACTACTTCAAGCGCCTCAGCTTTCCAGCCCGCCTTTGAATAGGCACAACCGAGGTGCGCGACGAACCACACCGGCAGATCTTCTCCGGAAGAAGTAATAGCTCTTTGGAAGCACCGGATTGCCTCGTCATAAGGTCCTGCTTGAAGATACACCGCGCCTCGAAGGTGTTGGGCCCCTGGGTAAGTCGGGTCCATCTGGCCAAGCTTTTCCGAGTCGGATGCGCAACGCTCATATTGCCGCGCCCACCAGTAAGACGCTGCCGCTGTGTAACCCACTGAGAGCGACGCCGGATCAAGCTTGAGCGCACGCTGGCTTTCCGCGAATGCTTCCTCATGTCTCTGCATCGCGGAGAGGTACCAGGAATACAATCTGTGCGCCTGGACGGAATTGGGGCTGAGTTCGACGGCGCGCCGGAAACGACGCTCACACCCGGCCCAGTCCCACCCGCCAAAAGCCTTCACCCACGCCAAGCAGCTATGTGCCTCAGCGAGTGTCGCATCAAGCTTCATGGCCTCCAGGGCAGCTTGCTCGATCTGCCCGAAGGCCTGTTTCGGAGGCAAAGGACCGTGTCCGAAGCCCATTTGGATGTATGCTAAGCAAAGTCCAACATAAGCCTGACTGTAGCTTGGGTCCTTGGCGATGGCTTGACGAAAGAACTCAATGCCGGTGACAGGGCGCCCTCCGATTCTCGTGATCGCGTAGCTGCCCTTCAAGTAGGCTTCGAAGGCTTCAGGATCAATGGGGCGATTGAGCGTAAGGTGCGCCTCCTCCTTCGGCGTAAGTTTGACCCTGACTTCCTCGGCGATGGCACGGGCCACTTCGCCCTGCAATGCCAATACGTCGCGCAGGTCACGCTCGTAGCTCTCTGCCCATAGGTGGCGGTCGGTGGGGGCGTGGAGCAAGTTGGCGGTCACACGGACGCGGCTGCCGGAACGCAACACAGTGCCCTCGACCACAGCGTCCACGTCCAGTTCGCGCGCGATTTCAGGCAGGGTCTTCTTGGCTCCCTTGTAGTGCATGACCGTAGTTCGCGAGATCACATTCAGGGAGTTAATCTTACCGAGATTGGTGATGAGCGCCTCAGTCATCCCGTCGGCCAAGTAATCCTGATCAGGGTCATGCGAGAGGTTTTCGAGTGGCAGGACAGCGATGGAGCGAATCTTTGGAGGCGACCGGCGACTCGCCCTAACGACCCTCATCAGTCGCCCCCGCAGGCCAGCGATGTTAAGCCATGCCCGGCCTAAGAAGGCCAAGATCATTCCTGCTGGCCCCATGAGCCAGCGACTGCGGAGGAACCGTTTGCGGACTGTCCCTATGGGCGGAATGAGTGCCTCTACGGGCGTGATGAAACGGTATCCGTGACGCGGCAGGGTCTCGATGAACCGTGGGTGGTCAGCCGAATCCCCCAACACTTTCCGGAGCCTGTTTACCGCATGATTGAGGCCATCCTCGAAGTCCACGAACGTCTCACCCGGCCAGATGGCCCGGCGCAGTTCCTCGCGTGTTACCACGTTGCCCGGATGCTCGACAAGGGCCTGGAGCACACGCAGTGGTCTCTCGCCGAGTAGGATGTGCAGGTCTTTCTTGCGCAGTTCTCCCGCGCGAGCATCCAGCTCGAAATCTCCGAAGCGGATGGTTTGTGGAGAGGGAGCCTTTGTCTCCATGGGTGCTCCCCGAAGTTTGAGCCCATGGTAACACCGTCTTGGTCGACGCGAAAGACGACTACATTTGCCTTTTGTGCACGCGACAATTTGTCTCGGCCGCCTCGTGCATTTCGGTGTCATCCAAAAGCCAGCCCGAAATCATCTAGCAGTCATTGACAAAGCGGTGTGACTGGAGCAAGTAAGCGCTGAGAGTTTGGTGTTATGTTAAGGATTCCGCAAAGGGGTGTCGTGGGTCTGCCACGCCGCTCCAGAATACCTAGAACGAAACGAGAGGAGCCATGAAGAGTAACTTGAGACGCATGGTCAGAACGGCCGTCGTTACCCTCGCCCTGGCGGCAGGGGTTGCTTTAGCGCCACATCAAATAAAGGACTGGGCCTCCGGGATTGTTCCCAGAGCACCGGTGGTTGTCGAAGCCGCTGCGCCGGACAGTTCGGCGCGTCCGTGCTCGGTCGCGAGCATCGCTGGTGACTGGGCGTTCCTAACGCGGGCCAAGACTTCAGGCGGTGTGGATGGTGCGGGAACGGGGATATTTCACTTGGAAAAAGACGGCAGCAGCAACTTCCACGGTTGGTCTAACGTCGGTGGCGTGTTTTCCGAACCTTCAGCCACTGGGATAACGACGGTGGAGGCCGACTGCACCGGGACGCAGGCATGGGACAGCGGAGGACCCACCGCGAAGTTCGTGATTCTCCGCAGTGGGCGGGAGATATGGGCGATCTACGACGGGCCTAACGTCGTCACGGTCACCCTCAAGAGGATTGGCGAGCCATAGTGAACGCCCGCACCGGCGGCTCCACCGCCGCTGTAGGGGCAGGATCACGATGGACCCGATATGTAGAGGCGATTTTTGAGTCGGCCCTACAAACGTATAATATCCGGTCGCGCACGGCGCTAACTTGAGCGCCATGAGCGCCCCGATCACGACCGTTGCCTTAACCGTTGCGTTGGCGTCTTGCAGGAATTGGAAGTGCGATGCCGCCAGGAGTGCAGCATCACGGCGACGGAGGAAGGCGCTCGGCGTATGGCACGATCATTGACACGATGGTCTCGGATAGTGTGAAGTTCTCGGGCGACGCCGGCAAGTACGCGCGCGAGGCTACCGACGCTCTTCGAGAGGACGTAAGTTTACAGCGAAGAGGGATTGACATTGCCCAGAAAGTGATAGCTCTAATCGCGTCTTATATTTGGAGAACCGAGTAATGCCGACCTTAAGCGGGTCAAAGAAGTCGCCAAGCCATTAGTTTGGACGCCCAGGAAAAGCAGGCGGCCGAGCATCCCGTAAAGAGCGCGAGCTTCGGCAATGGCTGACTGGCGCCCGCGCGAGAAAGTATCCTCGCAGCAGCTAGGCGTGATCTCTGTCAACACGTCAAGAACGCGGGAACAAATAGAGGGGCTGGTTTCAGGGCTGTCATGTGGTTAATTGTACGCCTACTTGGAAGGGGGCAGGCGGTCATCTGAAAAAGTGTTTGCTGCTAGCTCCTATTTCCTGCCAGGATTTTTTGCCATAGCGCGCTAGGAAGCTGCGCATAAGCGTAGCCGATGCCTGCGCTGGGGCCAATCTGCGCACGCCTTCAGCGTGAAGTTCCCCACGGTCGAGAAGTTCAAGCATCTGATCTGCGGTGACCGTAAAATCCTTGCCCACTGCGAAGACTATCTCCCCATTGGCGGTCCGCATCGGAAAACTCACATCACAAGAACGCCCTGTTTCCTCAGTACGCGGACAGCCTTCGTAACATCCTTCGACCTCTCGGGGTGATGTATCACCTCTCCTCCACATCACGCGGCTACGGAGCGGTAGAGAACTCTACGGCTACGCCTGCGGTGGTGCCTGTCAGTCGCACACAAATTGTCTTGTGGGAATTTTGCCTACACTCGTCTGCAACGACCTTCTGAGCGCCAGTCCGCTACTTACCAGATGCGCCGTAAGGCTCCGTTCTTGAGAACGGGGATATAAGGCGCAGGTTTTGGCGTATAGTTCTTTTGTCGCAAGACCTAGGGCCGGGCAGGCCCGATGTGAAGCCTGCGGAGATGCGGCGCAGTAAGGCCGAGCGATGAAACAGGAACCCGCCGAAAGTGCTCTGGTTGAAACCAAACCAGGCTTCGTAGGAATCCTCGCCCTTTTTTAAGGGCGGGGAGGATGTTCAAAAAGTCTCCCGCAAGCCATGTCAACCGGATTGCGCCGCCGCCGACACACTTCATTGTAACCAGGGGGGCAAGTGTGGAAGCCCGCATCCCCGCTTCGCCTTTTCACAAAGATTCCAGAGGTTCGGACCTATCTCAAATTCTTGCCGCTTGCCGCAGCTTCTTCGGCAAGCCTAATCTCCCTTGTCATCTGATCTACGGTAATCATGCAAGCCCCGTTTTCTTTATCGACGTAATAAACTGTCGCCGTATAGGGCCGGAAGCCGCGGAACTCAAGCTCTGACTCCTGTCCGGGGAAGACGGCGGCTTTCCATTTCTTGAATAGTTCGCTGGCGGTAATCACATTTCCTCCCGGATGCCTCTCTACCCACATCATAATTAGTCGCCGCGACAGTGATGTACCGTCCGGTGCGTCAGGCTGTTCCAAACAGCGGGGCTGTAACTGGCGCCGCAGCGAGGCCCCGGCTAATTCTTTCGCGCGCGTAGCAGGTAGGCCTTAACCTCCCGCCATATCTCTTCCAGGTTTCTTTCCATCTCTTCGTCTGTTGCACACGCCGCCAACGGATTTCCGCATAGCATGCATGCCAAGAGCGCGTAGCAGGCCCCGTCCCCGTCGCATGCCTTGAACGTCCTCGCCTCGCCGCCGCAACTAGGGCAAAGAATCACCTTGTCGACTAGCTCGTCGTTCTCCATGCGTACCTTTAGGTGAATTGTACATCCCTCTTCGTTCTCCATTCGATTCCCCTAGATTTATTGGTCTCAAATAACAGACTTATCGAGACTTGGGAGTTTTCCATTTTGCGGCGGTTACGATTGCGCTCATTAACCACCGTTGCGCCGCTTTCCGGTCAACGCCGTGCATTTTCATGAATGCTTGAATGGCGACCTGGATGAGATCTTTGGCCGTTCTGCGCATCTCACTCGTCAGGATTGGGTCGCTCGTTCTTGCGAGATTTTTATGGTTTTGGTTCATTTAGGTCGCGCCAAGTCGCCCGCTTCTACGTGCAATGGACTATTCAGCGGATGCTTGGAATGCGATAGGACAAACACTACGTAAATTCTTTGTAAGCTAGCTGTAAAAAAATTGGCTACGACCATGGCGGCCAAGGTTGGGGCCTTGACGACACTAACCTCGTGGGCCTATGCTTCCTAACAAGTAGCCACAGTGCAAGCCGCCTTTGAAATGGTTTAAGGAGGTCCGGTGCTTTCGCACCAGTGCAGAGCTATCACTGACGCCGATGCGGGAGGGCCGGAAGAGGATTACCAGTGTATCGGGCGTATGACATTTTCGAGGTCATGCCTGATGGTTCTTCTGTAAAGAGGGCCGCCGTCAGCGGTCTGGAGTTTGCCAAGTTAGCCCTCGAAGAGCTATCGAAACGCACTATATATAGCAATGAATGTTTTGCCGCCGATAGAGACACACACCAAGTTGTCGCGCAGATGAATGTGCCCCTGGCAGGGCGGTCCATCAAGCGGATTTTCCAGATTGCCTACGATGAAGAATCAAGACTTCAGAGAGCCGAACTGCTTTTGGGCTGTGGCTATGGCGTTATCTCGGTGTTGGGCAACGAAGCCGCCAAACTTCTTTTAAGCTCGATTCAGCATTATGACCTCTTCATCGTCGGTCCCGACGCACCTGAAGAAACCAGGAGAGAAATCGTTGATTGGCTGAAGGAGAACTATCCGCTGGTCAAGATTCTTGCCATGAATCCGCCTGATCAACACCTCCCGAAGGCGGATTACAACGCGGAACAGGACGGCCCGGAAAACTGGTTGCCGATTGTCAAGGAACGGCTAATCAATAGTAAATCAATAGTGCCTCTGTTCGGTAGTTCTGCCTAGTTTCGTTAGGCGGGGTGTGGCTCGGGCCGGGAAAGAACCCGGATTTCCCTACTCCCTGGCCAGAAGGGGCATGAGCGGCGTTCCCGTCCTTTTGCCGCAGCCGCGAAATCCTCTCGGTTGAACGTGACAAGCAGGTCGGCTCGACCGTCGACCTGCAGTTTCCAGCACCATATCGTCCGCCGGATCAGGCAGAAGCGGTCGCCACAGAAACCTAATCTGCGCTGATTCAGCGACGCTTGCGAGCGAATTAATAATCTCGTTCACTTCGAGTACGCTAAGGCCGCGTACTTTTCTATGTTCTTCGCGCGTCAACACAGCCTCATACTCGAGAACAAGTGGAACCGACAATAAAAGCGTCAACTCTCGCGTCAACGCTCGGTCCGCGGACTTTGCTGTAAACGAGATAATAGACTAGATACTTAATTAACATCGGAACTTGTGAACCAGAGGCTGCGGAGTGGAACGTCTCTGGGGCAGCGCCAGTCCTGCGGGGAACGCGCGGTACTTTACAATCAGAGTACAACACAGGATTCTATGTAGCCTGTATAAAAGCTGCAATCTCGATTGAGAATGCAGGGGGAAGATTCTTTGAAGGAACAAGACTTGTCCCGAAGGAAGCTGCTTCAAGTCATGGGGGCGGCGACTTTCTGTGCTTCGTTTCCCGCGAACGTGGTGCCGGAGTCGGTTAGCAGGGATCGCGATGCATCCGAGAAGTCGCGGATCCCCAAGATCGCACTGGAACTCTCAAGGACCGGATCGTATTTCGCTACAGGCACTGTCGATGAGGCCGGGATGCGGCGCCTGAAGCAGCTTGGAGTGAATGACGTCCTGATGGGCGGTCCGCCGATTCCTTGGCTGGAACCCGATCTCCGAGCGCTCATAGATAAGCTCAAGGCGGGGGGACTCGAGCTTGGCAACATGATGATCACCGGATTTCCAAACACGGTGTATGGGAAACCCGGGCGCGACGAAGAAATTGAAAAGATTCAGCAGTCCATTCGAGCGGCAGGAAGAGTAGGGCTGCCTGTCGTCGAATACAACTTTTATGCCCACCGGCTTGTCGAGGGCTACTATGGGGAAACGGGACGGGGCGGAGCAGGGCTGACGGCGTTTGATTACGATCGCGTCAAGGACCTGCCTCCGCTGGCCGAAGAAGGCGCACACAAGCTCGAAGAAATGTGGAGCAACATCACCTATTTTCTAAGAGCCGTGATCCCGATTGCAGAGGAATCCGGAGTTCGTCTGGCTCTTCATCCGAACGATCCCCCCGCGCCTCTGAGCCGCGGCTCGCAACAGATCATGGGGAGCGTCGAGGGATGGAAGCGCCTCATCAGCATTGTGCCGAGTAAATCGAACGGCATCACCTTTGACTGCGGCGTGACACGCGAGATGGGGCAGGACCCAGTAGAAGTTTGCCGCTATTTCGGAAGCAAGGACGTGATAAACCATGTTCACTATCGCAATGTTCGCGTGCAGACGCCCAACGAAAAGTACACGGAAGTCTTCATCGATGAAGGCGTAAATGACATGTATGCGGTAATGAAAGAACTGGTGCGTCAGAAGTATTCGCGACTGATCTACCCCGAGCACCCCCGCGCGCTCGATTACGACGGCGAGCGGCCTGATTTCAAGCCGTACTACCCGGGCGGCGGCGGGTACGCAGCCTATGCATATAATGTCGGTTATACCAGGGCGATGATACAGGCATCCTTGGCATCTTGAGCATTTCAGAAAGCACATGTCGCTCTAAACGGGGTAAACGCCCGCCCGTCATTCTGGAAACAAGCCCGGGTCCTGGAGCTCGAGAGGCGGGCCCAGAAGCGCTCATGATCCCATTGTGTAGTGGGTTCCAAATAACCAGAGCCAGGCGCCAAATGCTGTCGCACGACATCCTCATTGAGCGTTACGCCAGCACGGTGCTGTTCAGGTAGCTCGATCCAAGGACGTCGGACATGGGGTACACCTTTTCGTCCTTGGAAAGTCAGGATGTGCTAACTCACAGAAAATAGAGGGAATCCGGCAGGGGTCGCCTCCGACCTGTGATTGCCAGGCCGCGACAATCCAAGTGGTCCGAGAAGCGTGCTTACGCGCGAGCCAGAGAGCCAAAGTTGGCTGGTTGCCGACTATCCTGACTCCGTGACACAATGCGCCGCGGATTTCAACGCGCGGTCATGCCACGCAATCAAACAGTCTATGACGCGATCATTGTCGGCTCTGGCGCGAGTGGCGGCTGGGTGGCCAAGCAACTCACCGAACAGGGCATGCGCGTTCTTATGTTGGAAGCCGGACCGCCACGCCTGCCCACGCGTGACTTCACGGAGCACGTGTGGCCATATCAGGTCAAGTTTCGCGGCTTCGGCAACCGCCAGGCGCTGCTTGAGCGCCAGCCCATCCAGCGGCTCTGTTACGCGTGCGACGAATTCAGCCACCAGTTTTTCGTCGACGATCACGAGAATCCCTACACCTTTCCTCTCGACAAGCCTTTTATGTGGATACGTGGCCGCCAAGTGGGCGGCAAGACCTTCTGCTGGGCGCGCGAAAGCTACAGATATAGCGACTACGAGTTCAAGGCCGCCAGCCGCGACGGCTATGGCGAAGATTGGCCGTTCCGTTACAAGGATCTCGAGCCTTACTACGAAAAAGTCGAATCGTTTATCGGTGTAAGCGGCTCGCGCGAGGGCCTGGCGCAGATGCCCGACGGCAAGTTTCTGCCGCCCATGAACCTTTCGTGCGGCGGCATGCTGGCGCGCGACGTGATCGGCAAAAAGTTCGGCTGGGTGGTGATGCCGGACCGTGTGGCGAACCTGACGGTTGTGCACCGGGGTCGGCCAGCGTGCCATTATTGCGACGAGTGCCAGCGCGGCTGCCATACCGCATCTTATTTCAACAGCCCTTCGGTGACATTGCCGGCGGCCGCGCGCACCGGTCGCTTAACGCTCGTAAGCGACGCAGTGGTCAGTCATGTCCTCGTTCATCCACAGGGCAAAGCGGAGGGCGTGTACTATATTGACCGCACCACCAATGCACATCGCGAGGCGCATGCCAAGGTTGTCGTTCTGGCCGCGAGCGCGCTCGAGTCCACACGCATCCTGCTCAATTCGCGCTCCTCACGTTTCCCTGGTGGGCTCGGCAATTCCTCTAGCCAGCTCGGCCATTACCTGATGGATCATTTCACGGTGGAAGGCGCCGGTGGGTTTCTGCCTCAGTTCAAATCTTCCCAGCGCGGGCCGCGCGGCACTCCATGCGGGTTTCTGATTCCCAAGTATGTCAACACGGACGAGCATGTCAACAGGAGTTTCCTGCGTGGCTATCGTTTCGATGGCGACGGTAGCCAGGAACTGTATGCGCACGCTTTTGGGCTCGTGGGGTTCGGCTCCGACTGGCGGCGTAAAGTGCGCACGGAGATTCCGTATTACTTCGGAATTACGGCGCAAGGCGAGTGCCTGCCGCGTTACGACAACTACGTTACGCTGGACGAGGAAAAGAAAGACGCCTGGGGCATTCCCGTCCTGCGCGTCGTGGCCAGCTACGGCGAGAACGAGTACGCCATGGCCAAGGCGATGCGTGACGACATCATGCAAATCCTTGACGCCATGAAGGTCGAGGCTCGCCAACCGCCCGGCGAACGCCTGAGCGTTTTCGGCAAGAACATCCACGAGTGCGGTACGGCGCGCATGGGCAACGACCCCAAAAAGAGTGTCGTCAATAGCTTCTGCCAGCTCTACGACATGAAAAACGTTTTCGTTACCGACGGCGCAGTGTTCGTAACCCAGGGTTGCTATGAGCCCACGCTCACGATCATGGCGATTTCCGCGCGCGCAGGCGACTACATTGCCGACGAGTACCGCCAGGGGAATCTGTAAGGAGTCGAGCCCGCGGTTTCGCGGGCAGAAGATGTTCATGGGCGAGTCTCGAAACAAAAGTGACGAACGGAAGCCCGGCGTCGCCCTCACCCGCCGCGAATGGTTGATGAGCTTGGGTAGCGCTGTGGTCCTTTCTGGTTTTCGAGGTGCGCCAGGACTAGTCCAAGCGGATTCGCACCCAGCCAGAGCGCCACTGCCGCCTGGGCTCTATGAGCCCTCCTTGGATCATCTGAGTCACGCGCTCGATAGCAAAGGCGCCTTCTTGCCAATCCGCCCCGGCGCCCTAACCGAATACGCCCGGCCGCACCCGGGGCCGTTCGTTCCGCAAGCGTTTACGCAGGAAGAATTTGCGGTCGTTCGGCGGCTCGTCGAAATCATCCTCGGTGAAGACTTGAAAAACGCATCAGAGAGGCTGGCACCAGGCGCGCCGGCCAGCATTTACGATGAAGTCGCGGAATGGATTGATTTGGTTGTGACCAGTGCACCAGGCACGCGGACAGTGGCGCTCAACCTGCCGGCTGACCAGCGGGCGCTGGCCATCGCCTATTTCGGCAGCGAGGAGCCGGTGCGTTATCTGGAGTCGTTCGAGCCCGAGAGCGTGTGCCGCGAAGGACTCGCTTGGCTCGGCGAAGAATCGCAGCGGCGCATCGCGAAAGGTTTCCTCGATGTTGACGCCGGCGGCCAAGCCGAGCTCGTCCGGGCAATCAGCGACGCTCGACCGGATAGGTCTGCGACTCATGCAGGCACGCGCCTGTTCGATTTCCTGAAGGAGGAAACCATCCGCGCGTTCTACACCTCGCGCATGGGGCTCAAAGAGCTCGACGATCACGGAAACTCCTTCTATGGCCAGCCGCCCGGCTGCGGCCTCCCGCTTAGATTGCGGCCCACTCGGAGCGAGCCGGAGTAACTGGCTCCGCAAAAGGCACCATTGCTATCTGGAAGATTAGGCTGACGCCGCGCACACATAGCCATTTCCGCCCCACATTTCCAATTCGACTTGAGTGGTTAGTTGGCTTACCGCACGATCGGCACGTAGCCACCAACGTTCAGGAAGCAGTCGTCGCCGGATCGGGGCACTGGCTGATGGAGGAACGACCGGCCGAAACCGTTGCCTTGATTCGCACTTTTCTGGATGCGGCTTCTTCTAAGTAGCTCCGCAGAAGTCCGCCTGTCTCCGGCGGGGTACAAGTTTCCTCGCGAAGGGAGGGAACGGGAAGCTCTGGGGTTGCCGGCATCGAGACGGTTGTGCTGAAAGGCGATCCAAATCAAGCTGGCGTTTACGCCATCCTACTTCGGGTGCCGCCCCATACTCCAATCCCGGCGCACTCCCATCGCGACGACCGTGTTGCCACGGTAATTTCCGGGATGTGGCGCTTCGGTTACGGGCTATGGGCCGTCATCGACAGAGTATGTTGATCCGAGCCTTGATCCCCGTAACCCAACGAAGACGGAATAGACGGATGGCCAGAAACCGGGTTCAGAAGACGACGAGTGCTCTCACGGTCACACAGTCCGCACAGGAGGAGACCAGGGCGGCCCCGTTTTCCGTGACGATTGTCAGTCCTCGCTATCGTTGCTCAATGAGTTCCACCAAACCTCGCAGCACAACGCCGCTCACGTCCGGTCCCGCGGAATTGATTTCGCCATACCAGCGCTGCGGTCGGCCCAAGAGCCATGGCGGCTGATTATCCCATTCGGCCTTAGGAATCAAGTACCCCAGTTCATCATTGCCCAAGCCGAAGATAAACTGATACCGGCTCTTCAAGTGCCCTCGCAAGATCGGTTCAAAGGCCGCATCTGGATAGTCGGCTCCGGGATAGCGGGTGATGCCTCCGTTGGTCAGCTCTGGATAGAGCTCCCCGGGAATGGTCACAATCTCTGCGGCAACACGCTCCGAACTCCGAAGCTCGATGTAATCCACCTCGGTTTGAAGGTCGTGGCCTGTGGCCAGTCGAGTCACTCCCGTGCCGGTGAGTTCTTTTGGGATGGTCGAGCTATCTACCTTCCCATCTGTGTACAGAGGCTTGCGACGGGAGAATATACCGGCAGCTTCGGCAACCCGGAAATGATCGTTCTCGAGGGGCGCGAACAGCGTCGATTTCCGTATCAAAATAGAGTGCACTGCCGCCGTCTCTGAAGACTTCAACACGCGTTCCACGAGTTGGCCGACCGTTGTGCCGACCAGTTCAGCCTTCCTCCAGGTGTGATCTTCCGCAATTTGGCCGGTATCGCGGTCCAGCAGAGCGACCTGATTTCCCAGCGTAGAAACCTTGCCTATCGAACCGTTGAAGAAAATAGCCGTGCCACCGAGATGATTCTCGACGTATTGGCAAAGCCAGTGCGGGTAGTCGGCAGTGATTTCCGTATTCTCCCCACCTAGAGTCTCGGGATGGCCGCTCCAATTCACTAAGACCGCGATGGGCAGGCCTGCATCAACGCTGGTAAGGCGCATCACGAACAAGTAGGGGTCCTTAACAATGGGAGGACGATCCACGCTCTGGAGCATACCCAACAGTGGATGGTCATCGCGTGAGAGTTCGAGGCGAGCGGCCTGCATGGAATGGGACGCTCTTACCGCGGTCGAAACAATTTGTGAGTCCAGCGAGTCGAGATAATTCTCGTCCATCCCCGTGTGCAGCGGATCGGGCCCCCAAAGCCCCAGGGTATCCGGACCCTCGTGTACGTGGGTGCTGGCAACGATAAGGTGAGAAACCTCGGGCGCTTGCACCTTCATTTGCTCGCGAATCTTGAGCACGTCGTCGTAGAACAGCCCGATAACATCCACGGAACACAGGACCAGGATTTGCCCTCCTGCCGCCAGGGCAAGGCAGCGAGCATAAAGGTTGTCGTGAACGCCGGTGGCGATTCGATTGTGACCAAAGCCGGCAAGGTAGACCTTGTTTTTATGAACATCCGGCGTGACCACCGTTTTGGCCACTCCGGCGCGTAGTTGTTCTTGGGCCCAAGCAAGGTGGGGCAGCCAAAATAGAATCGCGGCTCTCAAAGCACACTTGAAAATTCCTGACATACCCTCTCGCAGGCGATTCTATTATCACGCTTCTGGCGGGGATCGCGCACGTGAATGCCGAAACTCTTCTTGGACTCCGAGACAAACCCTGAACCGGTTCCTTGATCAAAGGAAAGACCGGCAACGGCGGCCCGAGTCGTCGAAGTTTTGGTTGAGAGAAGAAAACTGTCCGGCGGAGCGATCCTGAATCGTCGTAGATGTGTACCGGGCAAAGGAGTACGAGCATTGTTCAAGCTGATGCACGTACCGTTTCCTGTCGAGCACGCATCGAACGAGGGCCGGAGAAGAGAGTCCAGCAACGATTTCGTTCTCGAGGAAGCCTGCCGTGATCGGTGTGCGCAGGCGAATTCGTCGAGGGAGCCGGCAGCGTTGCGAAACACGTCGGACGGATCGCGCGTACTGGTTCGAGAAGATAAGAAGATTCGCCGCGTCGCGACTCCGGCTTCAGGGCATCAGGGGCGAAGGATTTGAGACACATCGATTGCCGAATTGCTGAGGGGGCAGCGAGCAAGAAAGCCAGTCGGGAAGATTCCCGGATGGAGAAGCCAATGATGGGACACGGACGTCGTATTGGCGGTGGAAGATTCAGTCGGAGAGACTGCGCGAACGTGAAGGGCACTTCGCTAGCCGGCAGCAAACTTTTTGGCGCGATGTTGTTGCTGGCCGTTGCCGCGCTGGGCGTTTCGTGCAGCCGAAGCAACGTGCGAGCCGAGGGCCCTGCGGCATTGCCGCCGCCGCTGGTGACCGTGGCCCAAGCAAAGGCTCAGGACGTGCCGCGCTATTTGGACGAAATCGGCAGAAACACGGCCTTTGAATCGGTGAACGTGACTCCGCAAGTAGGCGGGCAAGTCATAGAGCGGCATTTCCAGGACGGCGAAAACCTGAAAAAAGGTCAGCTTATCTTTGTAATCGATCCCCGGCCCTACAAAGCGCAGCTCGATTCCGCGAAGGCCAACCTCGCGCAGGTGCAGGCGGCATTGGAGCTTGCGAAGATTCAGTTTGCGCGCGACCAGGAACTTGTGGGAACCCGCGCTATTTCCAAACAGGACTACGACACGAAGAAGAATACCGTTGATGTGAACCAGGCGCAGGTGGAAGCGGCGAAGGCGGCGATCGAAACGGCGGAGATCAATCTGGATTATTGCTACATCCACTCACCGATCGATGGCCGCGCCGGGGCGCGCTTGGTGGACGTAGGGAATGTTGTGCAGGCCAACACCACGTCGCTTCTTTCCATCCAGCGAATCGATCCCATCTACGCGACGTTTACGATCACCGAGCGGGATCTCGCCGAAGTACAACAAAGGATGAGCCGCGGGACGCTGCAGGCGCTGGTGCGGCTGCCGGGGGATTCGGAAGACGCGGCGCGGCCTGGAAAAGTAGAGTTTCTGGACAACGCCGTGCAGAACGCTACGGGAACGGTCAACCTGCGGGCGACGATTCCGAATGCCGACCGGCACTTCTGGCCGGGGCAGTTTGTGAACGTGAGACTTGTGCTGGATATGGAAAAAGGTACGGTGCTCGTTCCGAGTCAGACCGCGCAGATCAGCCAGCATGGACCCTTCGTGTTCGTGGTCAAGAGCGACGATACCGCGGAGCTGCGACCGGTTACTTTGGGTCAGCGTCAAGGCAACGATGTGGTGATCTCGAGCGGGCTAGCGGCCGGGGAACGCGTAGTGCTGGCGGGACAGTTGTTGGTTCGGCCGGGAAGCAAAGTGCATGTCGACTCGAGCGCACCCGCGACGGCGCCGGCACCGAAGGCGGCTGGTAAATAAGATTCGAGCACCGGAGGAGCGCGTCTTGAACATTTCCGAACTCTTCATCCGGCGCCCAGTTATGACCGTGGCGTTGACCGCCTCGGTCATTCTGTTTGGCATATTTGCTTATTTCCGGCTTCCGGTGAGCGACCTGCCGGCCGTGGATTACCCGGTGATTCAGGTGCAGGTTAGTTATCCGGGCGCGACTCCGGAGACGATGGCCAACAACGTGGCCACGCCGCTGGAACGCCAGTTCATGCAAATCCCCGGACTCGAGATGGTGACCTCGAACAATGGACAGGGTCACTCGAGCTTCGTGCTGCAGTTTAGTCTTTCGAAGAGCCTCGACGGAGCGGCGACCGACGTTCAAGCGGCGATCACGCGGGCAACCGCACAGCTTCCTATCGATTTGCCTAGCCCGCCGACGTTTACGAAAACCAACCCGAATGATCAGCCGATTCAGTATTTGGTTCTGGTGAGCGACACGGCGACTGAAGGGCAGCTCTATGACTACGCCAGCACGCAAGTCGGGGAGCATATCAGCATCCTGCCGGGAGTCAGCCAAGTGGCGGTATACGGCACGCAATCCGCGGTGCGCATCAAAGCCGACCCTTCCGCGATGGCGATGCGCAATATCAGCCTGGAAGACCTGACGACGGCGATCAAGAACGGCACGAGTTACACGGGAGCCGGCCAGTTCGATGGCCCGCACCGCACCTATCTACTGCAACCACAAGGCCAGCTGAGCACGGCCGAGCAATATGAGCAATTGATTGTTGGGCAGAACGGCGGCGCTCCGGTCTTCCTGAAGGATGTTGCCACTGCGAAGCAAACCGTGCAGGACGAACGCATCGACATGCGCTTCTGGGCGCGTGGTTATCCCACACCAGGGGCAACCGTCGTTGTGGCGGTGTTCCGGCGGGCCGGCGCAAACGCGGTGGAGGTCACGAAATCGGTACGCGATCTGCTGCCAAGCATTCAGAGCCAGCTTCCTACGTCCGTGCGAATTGTTTCCGCGTATGACCGCTCGCAGACCATCGTCACGGGCATCAAGGACGTGCAGGCGACTCTGTACATTGCTTTCGTTCTTGTGGTGATGGTGATTTTCATTTTTCTTGGACGCGCGACCGACACGCTCATTCCCGCGGTCGCTTTGCCGCTTTCTTTGCTGCTTACGTTTGTGGCCATGAACGTTCTGGGCTACAGCCTCGACAATTTGTCGCTGATGGCCTTGACCTTAGCGATTGGTTTCCTGGTCGATGACGCCATCGTATTCTTGGAAAACACGGTGCGCCTGATGGAAGAGGGCCAATCGGCGCTGGAAGCTTCCTTGAATTCCGCAAAGGAAATCAGCTTCACGATCCTGACCATGACGCTTTCGCTGGCGGCGGTGTTTATCCCCCTGGTGTTCATGGGCGGCCTGGTTGGGCGCATCTTTCGCGAGTTTTCGATCACCATCGTGATTTCCATTTTTGCGAGCGGAATCGTTTCGCTGACGCTGACTCCGCTGATGACTTCGAGACTGCTTTCCGAACGGGGAGCGAAGGCGAAGAAAACTTGGGTGGAGCGCATAATTGGCGGGGTGGAAAACCGCGTGCTTGGAGTGTACGGCCGGTACCTTTGGTTCTTCCTGCGTTATCGGTGGATTTCCGCGGTGATCTGGTTTGTCTGTCTTCTGGGAACGGGCTATCTATTCTACAGCGCACCCAAGTCGTTTCTGCCCGTAGGCGATAGCTCGTTCATCCGCGGCGTGCTTGTGGCGCAGGAAGGGTCCTCGCCAGAGCAAATGCACGCCTATCAGGATGCCGCCGAAAAGGTCATGCATGGCAATCCCGCGGTAGCGTCCACATTCACGATGAGCGGGAATGGCCAGTTCCTACCCTCAAATCAGGCGTTTCTACTTGCGTTTTTGAAGGACCCCGCCGAGCGGGCGCCGATCGACCAAGTCGCCGGCCAGTTAATGGGCGGGATCATGTCCACCGTGCCGGGAGCTCTGGCGTTTCTCCAGCCTAACCCGGTGCTCGAGATCAGCACCGGTGCGACCGCTAACGTGCAGGGGCAGTTCGCCTATGCGCTGTCCGGGATTGATCCCAATCAGGTCTATGACTCGGCGGGCAAGTTGTTGGCGAAGATGCAGGAATATCCCGGCTTTCTGTTTGTCAACTCCGACCTTTTCAACCACACGCCAAACCTGCAGGTCGATATTTTGCGCGATCAGGCCAAGCTTTACGGCGTATCGGAGACTCGCATCCTCACGCTCCTTCATGACGCCTACTCGCAGAACTATAGTTACCTGATCAAGAAAAGCACCGACCAATACCAGGTGATCTTGGAGGTTGCGGACGACAAACGTTCCGATCCGCAGGATTTGGGGAAGCTGTACATCAAGAGCGATGATGGACAGCGCATGGTTCCTTTGAACGCGGTCACCACCTCCCATGTGCTGATCGGACCGCAGGCGGTCAACCACATCAACCAGTTCACCAGCGTGACTTTGTTTTTCAACATGAAGCCCGGCTACACCGTAGGGCAGGCCACCGACTTTGTTGAGGCTACCGCGAAAAAGGTTCTTCCGACTGAGGTTCGCGGCAGTCTTGAAGGACAGGCACTCACCTTTCGCAACACCGCCTCGGATCTTGTTGTGCTGATGATGGTCGCCGTGTTTGTCATGTATGTGATTCTGGCGATCCTCTACGAGAGTTATTTGCATCCGATTACGGTGCTTTCTTCGTTGCCCGTGGCGCTGGTCGGGGGATTGCTGACGCTGTGGCTCTTCAAGGCGGAAGCTTCGCTGTATGCCTACATTGGCATGTTCATGCTGATGGGCATTGTGAAAAAGAACGGAATCATGATCGTCGATTTTGCCGAACAGCGCGTGCGGCAAGGAATCAAAGACGACCAGGCGATTCACGACGCCAGCATGGAACGCTTCCGTCCGATCATGATGACCACGATGGCGGCGTTGCTGGGAGCGCTTCCCATTGCTCTTGGCTACGGGGCCGACGGATCGTCGCGTCGCCCGCTTGGCCTGGTGGTCATTGGCGGGCTGATTGTTTCGCAGTTTGTGACGCTCTTCGTCACCCCGGCGATTTACCTGTACCTCGAAGAATTCCAAGAAAAAGTACTGGATCGCTTTTCCTTCTTCCGGTCGACAAGCACACACCATCCGCAAGCTCCCGAGACACACCCCGCTTATGCCCTGCAACAGGGCAATGGAGATTAGAAGGACGGTGCCGAGGCTCATGCGTATCGTGGCAAAAACATTTCTGACCCTGGTGTTTTGCGGGGCGCTGCTTTGGATGAACGCGTGCTCGGTCGGTCCAAATTACAAGAGGCCCGCCGCGAATGTCCCGACCGCGTATCGTGGGGCGCTGGCAGGGGAAGCTGCGGCAGGCGAATCGACGCCAGCGCCGCCAAGCCCGGTGCGTTCCGGCGGCGCGGGCTCCGTTCCGCTCGGTGAGGAGAAATGGTGGGAAGTCTTTGAGGACCAGGAACTGCAGGGTCTTATCCGCACTGCGCTGAAGAATAACTACGACGTCCGCATTGCGGCCACGCGCGTTCTCGAAGCCCAGGCGCAACTGGGAATCACTCGCGCAGACCAACTTCCCGCTCTGAGCGCGGGCGGCAGCGTCACCAGTGTTCGCAATCCCAAGGTTGGCCCGATCCCAGGTTATGAAATCACCCAAGGCCAGCTGAACGCCTCCGCGAGCTGGAATGTAGATTTCTGGGGTCGCTACCGGAGAGCGACGGAAGCGGCGCGCGCGATTCTTGTGGCCAACGAATGGGCGCAGAAAGAAGTGATGGCTACCCTGGTCGCCAATGTCGCCAGTTCGTATTTTCAACTGCGGCAGTTAGACCTTGAGTTGGAGATTTCCAAGCGGACGTTAGGCTCGCGCCAGGATTCGCTTGGTTTGACGAAGACCTTGGAGGAGCACGGGATCAATTCCCTGTTGGATGTGCGGCAGTCCGAGCAATTGGTGTACACCGCCGCGGCAGAGGTTCCCGATCTAGAGCGGCAAATTGCACAAGAAGAAAACGCCATCAGCATTCTTCTGGGAAATAACCCAGGGGACATTCCTCGGGGCCTGAAGCTCACCGAGCAACCGCATGCGCCGGAGGTTCCCGTTGGACTTCCTTCTTCGCTTCTGGAGCGCCGGCCGGACATTCGCGAAGCCGAAGAAAATCTCATTGCGGCAAACGCGGAAATCGGCGTTGCCAGGGCCGCTTACTTTCCGCAGATTTCGTTGACGGGGACCGCGGGATACGAGAGTGCTGCGCTGACCAATCTGTTCACCGGACCGGCGGGGATTTGGACGCTGGTCGGAAATGTTACCCAGCCGATCTTCGAGGGTGGACGGCTGAAATCCAACGTTCGACTGGCGGAGGCACAGCACGAGCAGTTGCTCCTGACTTACCAGCAAGCGATTCAGGGCGCATTTCGCGATGTGTCGAACGCGCTAATCGCTTATCGCAAGTTTCGGGAGTTCCGTATACAGCAACAGCATCTGGTGGAGTCAGCACAGGATGCAGCCCGGCTTTCCGAAACCCGGTTCAAAGCGGGTACCACGGATTATCTCGAAGTCTTGACCAACGAAACGAACTCTTTCTCGGCAGAACTGGCTTTGGCGCAAGCCCAAGGAAACGAGCTGAATGCGTTGGTCGAGCTTTATCAAGCCCTTGGCGGCGGGTGGGAGTAGGAGAGTCTGGTGGGCGGGGACGTATTCTTGGCCACTTCTGTCTTCGACCGGCCCTCCGGGCCTGCTCCAAGAAATCCACTACCCTACCTCGGCAGATGCATCTTCTTCAGGGAGATCCGTGTAACGAGGATCCTGGCGAAAGCCTTCGAGCAGCGGGTCGATTGTCACGAACGTCAAGCGGTCGTCCCGCTGGCGGTAGGCACCCTCGCGTCTAGCTCAGAGAGTTTTCGAGCAGAAGGAAGTGTACGGAAGATACAGGAATATCAGACCATCAGGGCTTTGCCGCATAACCCTGGGGTCGGAAACTGGCGAGCGCTTGGGTCTCATTCTCAAAGGTCGGGATAAAGTCTGCCAAACGTATAACCCGCAGCACATCGTGCACCCGGCCACCCGGACAGAGCAATTTCAGGCTACCCCCTTGACGGCTAAGAGAGACATACGTCCCGACGACGGCACTGATGCCTGAACTATCCAATTGCGTCACGTCTTCCAGGTTGAGCAGCAACTTCCGCACGCCCTTGGCGACCAGCTTTTTCAGTTGGACGCTCAGCAGGTCGCCGTCGACACCGATGGTCGCTTTTCCCTGAAGGTCCAAAATCGTGACATCAGCGGATTCCCGGATTGAGATTTGCAGGCCCACACTATGGCTCTTCGGAGCGGTTCACATGATGGATTGACCGACGGCCGCTTTCCTCCTTCAGTTAACCGCCGCAACGTATTCAGAAAACTCACTTTGACCGACGACTAAGTCGAATTCTTCCCGCTTTTGAAGCGACGTGAGAAATGCGAGCACTTTGCCGTAGGCTGCTATCGCTCCCGTCAAGCTGTCAAATGCCGGAGAGTCCTTAGCGACTTCGCGTCTCTGTATGTGCGCATCCGAGGAAAGTTCGAGGATTCTCTCTATGACTTCGTTCGCCAGACCCACGTGACGTTTTATCATTGGACTTGGCCTCTGCTAACCGATTAGATGCTGACGCAAATGGTCCGTTACAAAAAAGAGAAGTATTCAGAACCTCCGGGAAGACTGGGAAGACTTCCTAAAGGCTTTCTTTACAAAATCTGAAAGCATCGCACCGAGTGTATGTGCTTAAATGAATCCGCGATCCACCTATGAAAGCTCTCTTGCTTTCGAAAAATAAGCACTTGGAAATGACTGATCTGCCAGTGCCAAGGGCCGAGCCTGGCGAAGTGTTGGTGCGTGTGGCCGCCTGCGGCATCTGCGGGAGCGACGTCCACGGCTACGACGGCTCGTCGGGCCGGCGCATTCCCCCTATCGTCATGGGCCACGAGGCGGCCGGAAGAATCGCTGCGATAGGGTCCGGTGTGACGGGATTTACGGAAGGAGATAGAGTCACCTTCGATTCGACGGTCTACTGCGGCACTTGCGGCTATTGCCGTCGCGGAGAAGTAAATCTCTGCGACAACCGGCAAGTTCTGGGAGTTTCTTGCGCCGACTATCGTCGGGCCGGGGCCTTTGCAGAGTTTGTTGCCGTTCCTTCGCGCATCGTCTACCGTCTGCCCGACAATCTTTCCTTCGAGGAAGCAGCGATGCTCGAGGCCGTGTCGGTGGCGATCCATGCCGTCTCCCTGGCACCGCTTTCCGCCGGCAGCACGGCTTTAGTCGTAGGAGCAGGGATGATCGGGCTCTTGATCGTGCAAGTACTGCGTGCCGCAGGGTGTTCCCGTATTCTGGTCACCGACATAGATAGCTCCCGGCTGAAGCTTGCGCAAGATGTGGGAGCGCACACTGTCCTGTCCGCAACGCTGGACGTCGCGCGGCAGGTGGGAGAACTCACGCGAGGAGCCGGCGTGGATGCCGCGATCGAAGCCGTAGGTCAAGGGGATAGCGTGAAGGCCTCGATCGAAAGCGTGCGCAAAGGAGGGACGGTCGTCCTCGTGGGCAATATCGCTCCGGAAGTGATGGTCCCTCTTCAGAAAATCGTAACGCGGCAAATCCGGCTTCAGGGATCCTGCGCGTCGGCGGGCGAATACCCACGCGCAATGGAGCTTCTCGAATCGGGAGCAATTCAAGTGAAGAACCTCATCACCGCGATTGCTCCGCTTGAAGAAGGTCCTCTTTGGTTTGAACGCTTGCACGCTCGCGAGCCCAACGTGATGAAAGTGGTTCTTCGGCCGGGTGAGGTTTCGTGACTAACGGTCTGTTTGATCTCAGCAGCCGAGTCGCCATCGTCACTGGTACGAGCCGGGGGCTCGGCCAACATATGGCGCGCGCCCTTGCCAAAGCGGGAGCAGATCTTTTGATCACGAGCCGCGACCGCAATCGCTTGTTGCCGTTCGAGGCGGAGATCAAGGCCCTCGGTCGGCGCGCCGTTTCCCTGGAACTCGATGTCCGCCAGCGCGAGAGCATTGAAATGATGACCGCAACTGCTGAACGAGCTTTCGGACATGTCGATATCCTCGTGAACAATGCCGGCTGCAACGTCCGCAAACCCGCGCTTGAGGTCACCTGGGAAGACTGGAATCTGGTTTTGGATACGAATTTGCGTGGAAGCTTCTTTGTCTCCCAGGCAGTCGCGCGTGGCATGATTGCCCGAGGCTACGGGCGCATCATCAATATCGGCTCCGTCACCAGTGTGGCGGGCTACGCCGGGCTGGGACCCTATGGAGCCAGCCGGGGCGGCATACGGCAATTGACGATGAGCTTGGCCGACGATTGGGGGAAGTACGGCGTGACCGTCAATTGTCTGGCGCCAGGATGGTTTCAAACCGAACAAAACAAGGTTCTTTACGAGAACAAGGAGTGGGTCGAATATCTCTGCGACCGCATTCCATTAAAACGGACTGGCCAGCCGCAGGATCTGGATGCCGCAGTCGTGTTTCTCGCGGCGGAATCGAGCCGCTACGTTACCGGCCAGACTTTGTTGGTGGACGGCGGAATCTCGACCGGTGCAACACGAGCGCTACCGGGTTCGGGACCGCCAAGCGGAAAGCCGTCGGCAGACCCAAGGTAGAGTGGCGCATGATTCACTCGCACGCTCGGTTAGAAGACGTCAAGCGGGCTCGGGAATTGCTTCGATGCGGCCAAGCAGAAACACATAGCCAGCAATGCCGATCAAGAGAAAGCCCGCGGCCGCCAGAAAGGCTCCCGAAAAGGAATTGGTAGCTTTGACAATATAGCCGGTAACGATCGGCGCGGCGATTCCCGCAAGATGATTGCAAAAATTGACGATTCCGCCGAGCGTGCCGACGCTCTCGCGGGGCGCCACCAGAGAAGGGATCGACCACCCCACGGGCGACGCCGCAGACAGTCCTCCGATCGACATGCTGATCCAGAACAGCGCGGCGGCGGGCGTTCGAGCGTGCGCCGCGCCTAGAATTCCCAGCCCGAAACTCGTTCCGCCAATGAGAACGGCCTGCCGGACGCGAACGGGGCTGGATCCGCGCTGGATCAGTGTGTCCACGAGCCAGCCGCCAACCAACAGGTCAACGAGCGTGGCGAACAGCCAGGGAACGCTGGTGAACAAGACGGAGTGCAACAAGTTCACGTGAAGCGCGCTCTCGAAATAGGAAGGCAGCCACGTCAGCAGCAAGTAGAAAGTGTAGTTGTACGAGGCGAAGCCCAGCGCCAAACCGCAAACTTTGCGCTGCCGCAGCAGATAAGTGAGTGGGGCGCCTTTCGCCGCTTTGACGGCATCTTCAGGCTGCGCGCCACCGCGGACGATGAATTCGCGCTCCGCTGAGGAAAGTAAATTGTCCTCGCTCGGATTGCCATAAGATGCATAAAACAGCGCACAATAAAACAGGCTCACAAATCCCGTCGCGGCGAAACTCCACCGCCAGCCAAAACGCAGCAGCAGAATGCCGATCAACGGAACGCCGATGGCTGACGCGAATTTCGCCGCTGCATCGAAGATTGCGGTGGCCAGGCTGCGTTCCGAACTGGGAAACCAGTAACCAACGGCTTTGGCGTTGCCCGGGAAAGTCGGGGCCTCGCCGATTCCCAACAAAAATCGTGCAACGAAGAAGCCACGGATGCCGGAGGAGACGGCCGCGCCAAAGGAAGCCACACTCCAGAGAAGGGTGCTGATGCGGCCGATGAGCCTCACGCCAAAGCGATCCAGCAGAAGGCCGGAGGGCAATTGGCACGCGGCATAGGTCCAGCTATAAGCGCTCGACAAGTAGCCGAACAGGACCGGAGAGATTCCGAACGCGGCCCGCAGCGCATCCTGCGACACGGACAGGTTAACGCGGTCGAAATAATTGACCAGGACGCCGAAGCCAAGCAACCAGGCGATGCCCCACCTTCGCCGCCCTATGGTTGAAGCAAGGGGACGCGCTGCCGGTCGCTCCGGGTCGTTTCGCTGAGTCTGCGTTGTGGTCTCCTCGACGAGAGACGAGCGAAGGCAATAGAGTATCCCACAAGTGAAACCGGCGAGATCAGCCTAAACTCCGGCCAAACTCCGGCCAGCTGCCTTAGCGAGCCCGTACGGTGATTGTTCTTGGAATCGCAATTTCCATGCCATTCTTGGCGACGGTATTGCCTGAGAAGGACGCCGACGCTAGAATGAAAATCGGAAAACCGCAGCAATCGGTCTTGCGCACCGCCGATTTCAGGTTTGTCTTCCATGAAGACAATTTCAGTTCGCTCTTCTCGGCTGGCGGCCATCGGCATCTTTCTCCTGGCGCTGCTGGCACCGGGAGCTCGCAGCCAGGTCCACGGAGCGGGTCGCTCAGCGGTTGTTCAAGGCACGGTTAGCGATTCCGAGCTTTCTCCGCTGAAAGATGCGGATGTTTCGCTAGAAAGCGCGGACCATGCTCACAAGTTCGTGACTCGTTCTGACGCTCACGGCCGTTATCTCTTCGCGGGTGTGCCACCGGGAAGCTATACCTTGCACGGCAGCAAGACGGGCTACCTAGAAGGGGATCACCGTCCCTTTGTACTCTCGGCGGACGAGTCGAAAATCGTTGACGTGCGTTTGTCCAAGGCGGGCTCAGCCAGCGCCGCGACACAGGCTTTTTCGGTGGGCCAGTTTTCCGATGAGCCCCACTTCCAAATAGCCGGTATTGCCGATCCCAATAGTTACGGCGGACACGGTTCCGAGACCGCCCTCCGCACCAAAGAGGCTTTGGCGAAGGATACGGATTCCTTAAGCAGGGAAACGTCGACCCAGCCCGGCGGCCATTCCGCGACGGGAAAAGCTGCTGCAGAAATGCATCGACAGAGGGGTGACGCCGCGGAGAAAGAAGGACATGCGCTTGAAGCAGTCCGTGAATACCAGCTCGCGGCTGAACTCGAGCCGAGTGAAGCGAATCTATTTGCCTGGGGAGCCGAGCTGCTGCTGCATCGCGCATTGGAGCCGGCGATCGAAGTGTTTGCCAAGGGCCAACGGTTGTTCCCCGGATCGGTTCGTATGGCGGTGGGACTGAGTATGGCGACCTACAATCAGGGAGAGACGGAGCGTAGCGAACAACAGCTTCTTAGGGCTTGTGACATAAATCCTGCCGACCCCACCCCTTACCTTTTTATGGGCCGGCTCGAAGAAGGGGAGCGAATCGAAATCTCTGGCTGGACCGAAAAACTGCATCGTTTTTCGCTTCTTGACCCTGACAATCCCCTGGCGCATTACTATTACGCGGTGGCGTTGAGCAACAGGGGCCAGGAACCGGCGGAGGATTCGGCGATGGAGGCGGAATTGAAGAGGGCCATCGCGCTCGATCCCAAGCTGGGCGCGGCTTATCTGCAGTTAGGTCGTCTCTACGCTGCGCGAAAAGACCATCCCGCTGCGATCGCCGCATTTGAAAAAGCCATTGCGAATTTACCTTTGCCGGACGAAGCACACTACCGCCTGGCGCAAGTCTATCGTCAAATGGGGGATCCCAATAAAGCCCGACAAGAGATTGCGCTTTACAAGCAAACCTCCCAAAAGAGAACCCGGCAAGAGCAAGAGCGGCGTCAGGAAATTCAGCAATTCGTCTACACGCTCGGCGGACAGAAACCGGACGCTCCTTCGCTAGATGCCAAGCCTCGTTGAAGCAACCTTCGTTTGCACGTTTTGTTTTATCAATTCCACTGAGACACAAATATCGGCGAATGCTAGGATTTGGGCGACATGAGAACCCATCTAAAATGGCCCGCCCTTCTTCCCGTGTTTACAAGTTTTCTTTTTACTTGCCTGAGCGCGCCCACGATCATGGCTCAGGCGCCCGAAATCTTCCGCCTCGATGGGGGAAGATCCACCTACGCCTTCGGGGTAAATGAACGTGGCGAGCTACAGACACTCTACTGGGGCGCGTCCCTTGGTCCCCGGGACAAGATTCCCCTAGCTCACTCGCTTCCGGAGTGGGCTTCGTTCGATTCCTCCTACACCAATACACCGCAGGAGTACAGCGGATGGGGCGGGGGACTGTTTACCGAACCCGCGTTGAAAGTCGCCTTTGCTGATGGCAATCGCGATTTGGTGCTTCATTTTGTTGATGCCAACCCGAACGGACCGCAATCGCTAGAGATCCTGCTCAAGGATATTTCCCGCGAAGTTTACGTGCGGTTGCGCTACTCGATGGATTCCGAAACCGGAATTCTCGCCCGCTCCGCCAGCATCGAAAACCGCGAGAAGCAGCCCATTCTTCTTGAACAGGTCGCTGCCGCGCAATGGACTCTTCCTCCCGCCCGTTATTTGCTGAGCTATTTAACCGGCCGTTGGGCCGGCGAGTGGACACTCGATCAGGAGCCGATTCACGCGGGCGCGCGGGTCATCGAGAGCCGTCGGGGCAGCACAGGTCATCAAGCCAATCCTTGGTTTGCCATTTCGCGAGACAGCAGCCAGGAAGTTGTGGGCCCCATCACCGCGGATGAGGAGTACGGCGAAGTGTGGTTTGGCGCCCTGGCATGGTCAGGTTCCTGGCGGATTACCGTGGAACAGACGCAGCTCGATTCGGTGCGTCTCACCGGCGGCTTCAATCCCTTTGATTTTGGCTACAAGTTAAATCCCGGCGAGCGTCTGGAGACGCCGCTTTTTTATGGCGGGTATTCCGACCATGGTCTGGGAGGCGCTTCTCGATTGCTGCATCACTTTGAGCTTGCACAGGTTCTGCCACACGCGCCGGCCCCCAGACCCCGTCCCGTCATCTACAACTCCTGGGAGGCCACGGAATTCAAAGTCGATGAAGCCGGTCAGATGGCGCTCGCTGAGAAGGCCGCCTCCATCGGTGTGGATCGATTCGTGATGGACGACGGCTGGTTTGGACAGCGCAAAGACGACCATGCCGGGCTGGGCGACTGGTACGTCAATCCCGCGAAGTTTCCTCATGGCCTGAAACCACTGATCGACAAGGTTCACGCGCTCGGAATGGATTTTGGTTTGTGGGTCGAGCCGGAAATGGTCAATCCGGACTCGGATCTTTACCGCAAGCATCCCGATTGGGTGCTGCATTTCCCCGGACGCCCTCGTTCGGAACAGCGCAACCAAATCGTACTCAATCTGGCTCGCAACGATGTGCGCGATTACGTGGAAGCGTTTCTTGACAAGCTGCTTACCGAAAACGATATTGCCTTTCTCAAATGGGATTACAACCGGAATTGGTCCGAGCCGGGGTGGGACCAGGTTCCTGCGGATGAGCAGCGTCGCGTGTACGTCGAATTCGTTCGCCATCTCTACGCGATCCTCGCCGATCTGCGCCGGAAGCATCCCACGATCGAGATTGAATCGTGTTCGGGAGGCGGCGGACGCGTCGATCTGGGCATTCTGCGGTTTACCGATGAGGTCTGGCCTTCGGACAACACCGATCCGTTCGACCGTCTAACCATTCAGGATGGTTTTACATACGCCTACACGCCGCAAATTATGATGGCCTGGGTCACTGACTCGCCGCACTGGCTCGACGGCCGAACCACTTCTCTTACCTATCGTATGCTCAGTTCCATGCAAGGCTCGCTCGGCATTGGCGCCAACTTGAATCGTTGGACGGCAGCGGACTTTGCCGCCGCCAAACGCCTGGTGGCCGTCTATCACGCCGTGCAAGCCACCATTGTTCATGGCAACCTCTATCGGTTGATCAGCCCCCGCAACAACAGTCCCTTTTCTTCCACCGAAACGGTGTCGCCTGAGGAAAACCAAGCGGTGGTCTTCGCCTTCACCCATTCCACCCAGGAAGGCCGCCGGTTTCCCTTGCTTCAATTGCAAGGCCTCAATCCCGATGCCCAATACAAACTTGGCTGGATCGAAGGGAAGGCGGAGGCCGGGACCCCAGAAGTCGCTTCCGGTCGATGGTGGATGAATCATGGCTTGCGGTTGGACCTCCGAGGAGATTTCCAAGCCGCTGCCTTCCGGCTGGACCGCCAACCCTGATGGACAAACCTGCTACCTTTCCGCCGGGTTTTTTTCATTCTTTCGCCGCCGAGCTCCCGTCGAGCAGGCCATGTTCTCTTCCAACTGCGATCACTTGAAGATTTATGTCGATGGCAAGTTAGTTGCTGAGGCTGATCCGGACCGGGAGCAATTCCCGCATCTTCGCTATGCTCCCTTTACCGTGGATCTCTCGAAGGCCGTTTCGAGCTGGGGAGATTTGCGTGTCGAAGGCTATATTCAGGACCGGCAACTCATCGTCAAATCGTTTTCCGGCAAGGGCATGGACCAAGCCTTTGAAGTGCTACCGGACGACGCGACTCTCTTTGCCGATGGCGCCGATACAACGCGCGTGGTTTTTCGCGTCACCGATGAGTTCGGCGCGATTCGGCCCTTTTCGAACGACGCCATCCAACTGGACCTGGAGGGCCCCGCCGCATTGGTTGGCGACAATCCGTTCGCGGTGGTTGGCGGCACCGGCGCCGTCTGGATTCGCGCCAAGGAGCAACCCGGCAGCGTGCGTCTGACTGCAACACATCCCGTTCTTGGCCAAAAACAAGTACAGATTGAACTGGTTGCAACCTTCCCGGAAACGGTTTAGCAGCTTAAATGCGTAACGAATTGGGATCTGCGGCGGCTTGCCGAGCGAATCTCTTGCAGGGGGGCACGCTTAAGGGGAACCGATTACTTCGATTTTGGTACATAGGCACTCACAATTCCGCTGCCTTCGCGGATCGTCAGGATCTGATTGGCCTTCACCTGGGTGAAACGTTCGACTTTTTGCGTCGTCGGCCATCTCACTTCGATGAGATCCACGGTTTGAAATTCTCCCAAGCCGAAGTGCAAGCGCAGGTCGCTCTGCGACATCACGCTGGTGCCACTGTGGACTTCGTCCATCTGCGCATGCTTGCCTGTTATGACGCGGACGCGGGCGCCGATGGCGGTGCGGTTGCATTTTGTGCCAATAAGCTTGATCTTGATCCAATTCTGCAGGCTGCCTCCATCGTTGCGAAGAAGCGAAGGCGGGTCGTTCATATTCAGCACGAGCGCGTCCATGTCGCCGTCGTTATCGTAATCGCCGAAGGCCGCGCCCCGGCTGGAGAATCGCTCGCTGATGCCGGGGCCCATTGCCGCTGAAACATCCTTGAAGCGGCCATCACCCAGGTTTTTGTAGACCAGACGCGGATTCTTGAACGTCTGGCCGAGTTCGTGGCCCTCGATTTCCGGATACACGTGCCCATTGATCTGCAAGATGTCCGGCCAGCCGTCATTGTCAAAATCAATGAAGCCGCAGCCCCAGGCGACATACTGATTGTTGATGCCAACGCCCGAGGAAAATGTGACGTCGTTGAACGTTCCGTCACCGTTGTTGTGATAGAGGTTGCAGGTATCGTCGGCGAAGTTGGTCTTGAAAATATCGAAAGAGCCGTCGCAGTCGTAATCGGCGACCGCCACGCCCATACCGGCTTGCTCGTGACCATTTTCGCTGTAGGCGCAGCCGGCGATCACCGCAACATCAGTGAAGGTGCCATCGTGATTGTTGTGGAACAGGATGCTGGGTTCCGAATCCACGGCGACATAAACATCAGGCCAGCCGTCGTTGTCAAAATCATAGGCGACGGCAGTAATGGAATAGCGCGGCCCGGGCTTGAGGATTCCGGATTTCGCACTGACGTCTGTAAAAGTGCCATCCCCATTGTTGTGGAACAGAACGTTGGTGTCTCCCGTTAAGCCACGCGGCCCGCACATCACGGGAATGCCTTTCCATTGGCACTGGCGTGGATCGTTTTTGGAAGGAGTCTTTTCCGGATCGAGCTTGACGTAATTGCAGACGAAAAGATCAAGGTAGCCGTCGCGGTCGTAGTCGAGCCAGGTACATCCGGCTCCCCATCGGATTTGTTCGTTGTGGACGCCGGCGTTGCGAGTGACATCGGTGAACGTGCCGTCGCCATTATTGTGAAACAGGATGTTGTGTCCCCAAAAGCAGCAGAAGAGATCGTCCCAGCCGTCATTGTCGTAGTCGCCGACGCAGACGCCCGTTTGCCAGCCGGTGCGCGCGAGGCCGGATTTTTCGGTCACGTCGGTAAACGTTCCATCGCGATTGTTTTTGTAAAGATGCGAAGTGGGAGCTTTGCTGGCCGGCCAGTTGGTATCGAAACGCGTTCCGTTGGTGAGATAGATGTCGAGCCAGCCGTCATGGTCATAATCGAAAAAAGCGATGCCGCTGCCCTTGGCTTCGATGATGTATTTTTTATGATCGACGCCGCCCCAGACATTGGGGATGGTCAAGCCAGCTTCGCGGGCTGCGTCGACGAACCGTACGGGAGAAACCGCCGGTGAATCGGAAACGGGTGGATCGGGCATTGGCGTGGCTTCGAGGCGCATGGCGCCTCGCCATTTCCAGAGTGGAGTTGTCAGCGCGTCCAAGAACGAACTGCCGAGAACCACGAGGGATGAGCCGAGGAAACGGCGGCGCAAGAGATTCATAGACAGTGATCACCGGCAGCGAGAATCGCTGGACGTGACATGCGCACACTAACCAAATCAATTGCAAAAAACGGTTCAGAAAATCTCATCATTTACCGGGTACCTTGGGGAAATTGCGCGGAACAATACCTATGCCTTCTTTGACGGCGATTATGCGGTCGACAGGGACATTCGTCAGTTTGTCCACGCGGCCGCCGGGCCAAGTGATTTCAAGAGATTCGATTTTGGCGCGCTTGCCCAATCCAAAGTGAATTCGCGGATCGCTGGCCGACATGTAGCTCATGCCGCCTTTGGACTGTTCGACGTGCGCAACGCCTTCGGAGGTCAGCTTCAGCGAAGAGCCGATGCCATCACGGTTGGATTTTGTGCCGATCAGCAGAACTTCAAGCCAATGATTGGCGTTGCCTCCATCATTGCGCAGGAGCTCGGGAAAGTTGCCGCGATTGTTGACGGCGATGTCGATGTCGCCGTCGTTGTCAAAATCTGCCGTGGCCAAACCGCGGCCGGCGATGGGGCGGATGAAGTCCGGGCCCAGAGAGTCCGACACTTTTTCGAATTGGCCTTTTCCCAAATTGCGGAACATGAGCAAGGGCTCTTTGTAAGACACTTCGCCGTGATAGAGATTCACGTTGTCGAGCATGGCACCGTTCAGTTGCAAGATGTCGGGCCAGCCGTCGTTATCGTAATCCAGAAATTTCGCGGATACGCCGCTCAACAGGATAGCCTTGTTGCCAATCCCAGAGCGATAGGTATAGTCATCGAAAGTTCCGTCGCCGTTATTGTGGTAGAGGCGGTTCAATTCGAAGTCGAGATGCGTGACGTAGACATCTTGCCAGCCGTCGCCGTCCACATCCGCAGCGTCAATGCCCATACCCGCTTCGTAGCGGCCGTCTTCGCTGGCTGCCAGGCCGGAAACCATGGAAACATCCTGAAAAGTCCCATCATGCTTGTTGATGAAGAGAAAATTCGGCCAGGTGTCGTTGGCGACGGCGATGTCCGGCCAGCCATCGTTGTTGAAGTCGGCGAGTACGACTCCCATGCCCTTGGATTCGGGCTTGCCGACACCAGAAGCGTCACTTACGTCAGTGAAGGTGCCGTCGTGATTATTGTGATAGAGCGTGGTCTTCTGGCCTTTGTAGTTGCCGGGATTGCAGTAGGAGCGGTAGCCGGGACGACGTTCGCCACACCACAGATTCGTCTTCGGAGTCCACTCGATGTAATTGGTTACCACGAGATCGAGCCAACCATCCTTGTTGTAGTCAAACCATCCTGCGCTGGTGGACCACTGGCCTTCATCCGCAACACCGGCCTTGGCAGTGACGTCGGTAAAGGTTCCATCACCGTTATTATGATAAAGGATGGCGCGGCCGTAGCCGGTAACGTACAGATCGGGGTAGCCGTCGTTGTCGTAATCCCCGACTGCAACTCCCTGGCCGTAGTGTCCTTCACCGCCGACGCCGGCTTTTTCCGTGACGTCGGAAAACGTTCCGTCACCGTTGTTGTGGTAAAGAGCCGAGCGCAAAGGATGCGGTGGTTTGTAAATGTCAGTGGCGGCCGATTGCACAAAGTAGAGATCCATCAGGCCATCTTGGTCATAGTCAATCCAGCCGACGCCGGTGCCCATAGTTTCGAGATAATACTTTTCTTCGGTCTCCGTGGAATCCTGGCGGAAAGTGATTCCCGCGGATTGGCGAATATCGGTGTACCGCACGGTGATTAGCGCGTCCTGCGTTTTGTGCGCCTGCGCGCCGACACTTTTCAGGTGCATGGCAGCAACACCCACGGCGCAGAGTACGATGATTGCGCTCAGGTTGCTTGCCAGGCCGAGCGCATTATTGATCGATGTTCTTTTTCCCATCCCCGGCTTACCGATGTGCGCTTGCGGTCAAGAAGCAGAGGCAAAAGGACGCCATTGCAAAGGGCGCCCCAAGAGTGCTCGTTCGGATTCATGGCGTTCTTCGGTCGAGCATTCTAGCGCCGAGCTTAAGGGTGCTCAACCGTAAGTTTCCGTGTCTGCTCAGAGCGTGTGGTCAGCGAGCCAGAATGCCATTTGAAGTAATTGTTGTCTTGCAAGCATCGGCATGGGTGCATGAAGAGTGGAGGAAGTCCCGGGGGCATTGGCCAGGGTTTGTTCGATGCGGCTCACGTCTAGGTCGCCGGCTGTGTTGCTGGCTTTGAAACGATTCAGCACTTCCCTGGCTTTTTCGATTTCCCCGGTTTGGTAGTAAAAGACGCCTAGCGTGGAATAGCTTCCGGACCACTCGGGCAAAAGCTCTACAGCGCGCTCCAAGTTTTCCGCGGCTTGGGGAGTTTCCCCTTCCAGGGCACAGACAATTCCCAAACCCCAGCGGATTTTTCCTGAGCTGGGAATTCTGACAAGACCTTTGCGCAAGGTGCCTTCCGCGCCGCTGACATTGTTTTCGCGCAGTTGGACGAGGGCCAGCGAGAGGTAATACTGGTCGTTGTCCGGATTGCGGACGATGGCCTGCCGGAAAATTTCTGCGGCACTGGCCGTGTCTCCGAGATGCGTTTGGATGTCACCAAGCAGCGCTAGGAAGGCATCGTCCCGCTGGCCCGCGGCGGAAACTTGCTGGGCGGCTCCGAGCGCTTGGGCGTAGAAGCCTTTGCGAAAGTAAGCGTCAGCCAAATCGTATTTCAAGTCGTCGGAATCGGGATTGGCACGCAACGCCGTTTGGAAATGCATGATGGCATCGTCGTACAAACGGAAACGGGCAAGCAGTACGCCCACTCCCGTCTGCGTGCGATAATCGCCGGAGCTGAGCTGGTCGAGTTGCGCGATAGTATTGCGAGCTTCATCGGGCTTGCCCATTTTCAAATAGGTTTCGGCGAGAAGATAGAGATCTTGGGGCTGGTCGGGATGCTTTTTGATCTCCTCGGTGAGCTCCGTTAGATCCTGTTGAGTTCGCGCCTGAGGCGAAAGGTTGGAGCGGTTATCCAGGTAGTCGAAGAGATGTTGATACGGATAGGGGCCCGGGGAGGCGTCTTTGGAGAGGGTCTGAAACACATTCAAGTCCCGCTCGGCGGCGTCCCTCTGGTGGAGACCGCGCTCGACCATGGCGAGCTTGTAGTAGCCGGAAGCAGCGTTCCGGCTGACCTTGAGGTAGCGTCTCAGAAGCGCGGCGGCTTCTTCGAGTTTCTTGTCCGCGATGCGTAGGTTAGCAAGCTCCAGAAGGGCCTCGGAATAATCAGGGTTGGATCGCAGCGCTTGCTGAAACAGTTCCTCGGCCCGCGCGTGATTCCCCTGACGCTCCTCGATATAGCCCATGTTGAAGAGGCAGGAAGCGTCGCGAGGATCCTGCTTGAGGCCTTCCTGAAAATAATTTCTGGCTTCATCAAATCGCCCCAGATGGCGGTAGGAGAGTCCCATGAAGGCGTAGGATCGCGCGGAGGGGTCCAGATGGATGAGATTCGCGAACTCCTCGATGGCTTTCGCCGCTTTGCCAGACATGAAATAGCTCTCGCCCAAAGCGGCGTGCAGGTCGGCGCGTTGCGGTGCGATTTTCAAGCCTGATTCCAGCAGGGGGATCGCATCTTCGAAGTAATTCTGCGACATGCTGACGCGAGCAAGGAGAAAGATGACGTCGGTGTTTTCAGGCGCCAGTTTGTGGGCTCGTGCGAGGAGATCTAGGGCATCCACGGACCTGCCCTGATCTACAAAGACCTGCGCCAGCAAATACAGCGATTCCGGTGAGTCGGGTTTCAATCTCAGGGCGCGGTTCAGCGACTGTTCAGCCTTCGTATAGTCGTGGCCCCGAAGACAAGCCTGTCCGAGATCGAAAAGAATTTCGAAAGTTTCCGGTTTTAGGGCATTGGCTCTTTCGAGTTCGAGTTCGGCGGGCCGGTATTGCTTTTCGGAAGCCAGCAATACGCCGAGGGTGAAATGGAGTTGGAGGTCGTCCTTATTTTGCGAGGAAAGCTGCGTCGCAGCCTTTAGCCCTTCGGCAGTCCTATGTGCCTGCAGGAAAGCACGAATGAGGTTGAAGCGAGTTTCGAGGTTCGCGGGATGAACGCGCTGAAAGTGAGAGATGGCTTCGGCAGGATGGTCTTTCGCCAGCAGGATAAGACCTAAATTGTAATTTCCATCGCGATTCGCGGGGTCGAGGCGGACAACGGCCCTGAACTCTTTTTCGGCGAGGTCGGGCTTCTGCTCGGCGACATAGAGATTCCCGAGGTTGTTACGTGTTCCCGTCGAGTTGGGATCGAGCTTTAAAGCCTGCAGGAAAGACTTGAGTGCGTTTCCGTAGTCTTTTTGGCCGCTGAAGATAATCCCCAATAAATTGTAGCACTCCACGCTGGAGGGATTTCGTTGGAGTTCTTCTTGAGCTTTTTCTTTGGCCTGTTCGAGCAACCCTTGTGTTAGTAACTCCTTGGCTTCTTTAAGCTGAGGCAGGGTCTTCGAAGATTGCTGAGGACTCTTTTTGGCGGAGACGGATTGCCGTGCTACGGCAGTTGCCGAATTCAGGAGAAGCAAGGACAGCGCCAGTATTACGCTCCAGTTCGTACTGCTGACCACGAGTCTGGATGAATGGTGAAGGGTATCGCCGAGGTTCATGCTGCCCGTATGCCTCCCCAAGCAGAGTGTTTGTTGGGATTTCAAAATCACTTTAGCATTTCCAGTTCTTGCCGAGCCACCCTGTGCTGCGGTTGTTGTTGGAGCAGCGCCAGCAAAACATCTTTGGCTTTCTGCTTTTCCTCCAAAATCACGTAGAGGCGGGCCAGATTGAGATAGGCCTGGTCAAAGTTCGGGGCAACGCGTATGCATGTCTTGAATCTCTCTTCCGCGTCCGCGTTGCGCCGTTCCCGAACAAAGAGGACGCCTAGGTTATTCAACGCGTCGGGATAATCCGGCCGCAAGCTCACTGCTTTCTCCAGATAGCGCGCGGCCTGTTCGAGCTGGTTTTGCTGCGCGTAGAGCATTCCAAGGCTATAGTTGATCTCCGGATCATCCGGTGTAATTTCCAGCGCGCGGTTCAGAAGTTTCTCCCCCTCCTCGAAGTCGCCCTGCCGGCGATAAATATTTCCGAGGTTTGCAAGCGCAATGGCATAGGTTGGCCTGAGAACTAAAGACTGTTTGAAGTTGCGGATCGCCTCGTCCGTCCGGCCTTCCTGCGCGGCCACCATTCCCAGATTGTTCCACGCTTCCGGATGGTTCGGACGCAGCTTTACTGTCTGCTCGAGGTAGTGCCGTGCGTCCTGGAGGGAGTTTCTTCGGAGATACAGCGTTCCCAAATTGTAGTAGGCTTCAGGGTCTTCAGGCTTGGCCGCAATGACCTGCTTGAAGGATGACGCTGCCTGCTCCAGGTACCCGCGCTGGAACATCGCAACACCGTAGGTGAAATCGTTGCGCTGAAACGCACCCTGGTAGAGCACTCCACCAAAAGGAAGCGCCTTTACGATGCGCTCAGCTTGGGTGCTTGGCAACGATCTCAAGTCTTCCATCAGCCGTTCGGGATGCACTGGCCCCTGATAAACCTTAACAATCATGCCGTCCTTATCGAGCAAAAGAGAGGCCGGGATAGGCAGATCCCGGCGGCGGTCGAACAGATAGCGGTAAATGATGTTGTAGATGCCAGCCACTTGCTGAGTGGCAAGCTCGTTGGGAAAGCTAAGTGCTTCTTGGGCGGCGAGTGATCGCGACGCTTGCCCAACGTTCGCGTCATCGACGTTGATGCCGAGAATTCGAAGGCCATTCGCGGCGAGAATTGACTGGTATTTCTGAAAGAGCCGCAACTGTTCACGGCAGGGCGGCGAAGCTGTTGCCCAAAAGTTCAGAAGCAACGCGCCGCCTCGGAACGACCGCAGATCCTGCTTTTCGCTGCCGAGGTCGGGCAAGGAAAACTCCGGCGCGCTCAGCGGCTCGATGAGCCATGTTTCCACCAACGAAGGCAGAAGTTCTGGCTTCTCAGGTTCGCCCGCTCGCGCATAAGAAGCTGGTGAAGCCGCAAAGGGCTTGGCCAGGAATTTATCGGAGCCTTCCTGAATTTCGATTCGATGGTTAACAGGCAAATGCTCGAAAGCCTGCGTCAAACCACTGGGCCAACGAATCGAGGCCCGTACAGTTCCCTGGACCTTTCCAACGCCAAAGAAAAGCTCTTTGCTGTGCTGCGACAAAAATCCCGAACCCGCCTGAAGAGATTTCGTCTGTCGATGTGCTTCGGCTTCCACCGTTACCGCAGCTCCAATCGCATCGCGATTGCTCTTTTGCCCGCGTAACCTGAAGGCGATCGATTGACCTAGGTCCTTCATGGAGTTGCGCAAGATCCGCAGCTGCGGCGCGTTTCGGTTTTTCAGGACCACTTCCAATCGCCCGTCCTGGTCCAAGTCAGCGAGTGCAAACGCCCTGCCATCTTCAAGAAAATCCAGTTCCACTGCGCCTGAGACTTCTGAAAACGTGCCGTCGTGATCGTTCACGTAGAAAACATTCCTCTCCTGCCCGCTCCAGGAGTAATCCGACCGAATCAGTTCATTGATAGCGTTCCATCCCTGCTCGTAGCGCAACGACGGAGTTTGGCTCTGGGGCGATTTCGCCACCAACTGCCGCCAGAAGAAACTCGAAAGATCACTCTTGTTGCGTACCGAATTCTCAGGACCTGAAATATAACCATTCACGATGTAGAGGTCCGAATAACCATCATGGTCGAAGTCCCAAGCGTCTGAGCACCAGGCCCACCGGCCCATCCCAACTCCGGCTTGACTGCTTACATTCTGAAATTTTCCATTTCCCTCATTGCAATATAACGAATTACCTCGCGCGTGCTGACGGTAAAGCGCACGGATGTTTTCCGGTTCGTTTTCATGAAACCGCCCTTGTCCTGAAACTCGAATGCCAGCGGCGGACCACATATCCGCAACGTAAATGTCTTGCTTCCCATCGTTGTTGAAATCGAACCAAGTGGCGCTCATTCCCGCCCCCACGCCGTCAACGCCCGCTTCAGCAGAGACGACGGTAAACTGTCCATCCCCCTTGTTGCGATAAAGGTTGCTTCGCCCGAAATCGTTGGCCACATAGAGGTCCGGAATGCCATCATTGTTGTAGTCGCCCCAGGCGCACGCAAAGCTGTAGCGGTCGTTATCCACGTTCAGCCCTGCGGCTTCTGTCCGGTCCAGAAAAGTGCCATTCCCTTCGTTGTGAAGCAGAAAGTTCGGCGGGCCGTTCCGCGCGTCAAAATAAGGCGCGGGATAATGATATTGGTCAAGTCCCACATAATAGCTGTAGAGGCAAAAATAAATGTCGAGCCGTCCGTCGCGATCGTAGTCCGCAATGGCGGCATGCGTGAACGTCCCCTGCGGAGGCTGCACAAACTGGAAGGCATCGCGCTTGAGTGAGTAGCTTCCGTTTCCTTGGTTCAAGAATAGTAGCGGCCCGCTGCCGCAAACCACCAAAAGGTCCTGGAGCCCTTTGTTCTCGAAATCCGCGAAAAGAGCGCAAGCCGTGCTGTCCAACACCCCCACTCCTGCCTTCTCTGTCACGTCGTCGAACGTCCCATCGCCGTGATTGCGATAGAGCCGGTTGGGAAGTCCCGCAGGTTGGCAAATATATAGATCATCCATTCCGTCGCCGTCGAAATCCCCTGTGGCCAAACCGTTGTTCCCATAAACGTCGATCCCGCATGCACCGTCCAGAACTGTGCGCCAATAATCAACTCCGTGAAGCATCTGGTTTCTGTACGATTCCGTTTGGCCCATAGCGTGAGAAGTAATGTCAATGAAAACTGGCTCGCGCGCCCGGCTCAGCGTTTCTTCGGTCGCCGCCCACAGAATGGCTCGCCATGCGCTGGATTCACCGCGTGTCCACTTGGTCTTCCAATGTCCGATACGCTCCTCGCGCCCATTGTCCTTTCGTGTTCCGACAAAGTCATACCGAATGTCAATCTGCACGGTCATCGATGATCCTGAACTTTCCTTGATCTCGACGACTTCGAATTCAGCCACCTCCACCCGCGACATCGGCGCCAGGTAGTTCTTCATGTCCTGAAGAAAGCGCTCGCGGTTAGTCATCACTTCGGTTGAAAACTCCCTTCGAAAGACATCTAAGCCGTTCCCCGAGCGCACAATCTTTTCCTGTACCGATGTCAGCGAAGTGGCTTTAATCGATGCGTCCAGGAACTTCGCCAAAACTGCTAGAGCCGGCGGTGAGAACTTAAGGGCTTGGCTCCATTCACCCAGGAGCTGCATGATTTCAAAAGCGTACTTTTCCGTGATGTACTCGTCCGAGCCCGGTGCAACTCGGCCAAAAACATCATCCAATGGAGACTTCACCGGATAGTGCGGCGTCAAGCGAAAATCAACGAAAGGAAGATTGGCGATCCCCTCTCCGGAACTCTCGGGGCGTATTGACGGTAAGGGAAACTCACGGATAGGAGCGGGAAGAAAGAGGATGGGCGCCCACCGCACGCCTTGCAAGAAGGTGCGACGTGAAAAAGCTTGATTGTTGCCTTTGCGACGCGCCATTCCTATGTGTCCAAGCTAAGATACCCGAACTTTTTTCATGCTAGCACCGGCGTGAGGTCGTTCCAAACCTCAAGGCATCATTCAGACGGAGCAGGACCTGAGGAATCTCCCCAAATTAGCTCGGCGGGAATCTGATATTCCCTCCCCTGCGGATCTGCTCGATTCCAGAGAAATAATCGATTTTCAAGTTGCTCACGTAACTCCGAACGGGAGCGAGATCGAGAAACGTCACGGCGATTCTTCTGCGGGCAAGTTCCCGGATTAACTTCAAGCGGATTTCGGAGGTCATCACAGCAACGCCACGGACGTCGTGCTCCATCATTCTCTCGGCGGCCTCGCGGGTCCGGTGCGGACCATAGTTCGTATCGCTGAGAACTGCGTCATACCCGAGCTGGCGGGCGCGGACGTCGAAACTCTTAATCACTTCAGGAAAGAAGGGGTTTTCGATGTCAGACACGATGATGCCGAGCGTCCGACTATCGCGCGAGGCGAGGTGGCGCGCGTGAACATTAGGGAACTACCCCCAAAGCGCTTTACCGTCGAGAGCACCAGCAGGTGCGTGCGCCGCCCCACTCTGCCCGTCTTGTTCAAGACGTTGGAAACGGTTGCAGTGGAAACGCCGGCTGCCTTCTCGACATCACGAATCGTTAGGCCCATGTTGGATTACTCAGCCGCTCACCGGCGATTCCGGCTTGTCTTCAGCGTTCGAGGCACGCCCACTGCCGGGGAAGTATAGATGGGAAAAATTGCTTGACAAGATGCAATGAACGGTGTAACTGATGGCAAACTAGGTTAAGCGTTTAAGTGGTTTGGGGCCCGATTGGTATCGTGTTATACATCCACAGCGGCGCTCAAGGGTCTCAAGAAAAATATACGTTAGAAACCGTTCGAGGAAGACTAGGGAATGTGTTTTCGCTTCCCTGTAACAGTCGAGTAGTTAGCATGGAGTGAAAGCGCTTGCAAGAGTTAGCTGCGCAATGGTGCAAAGCGGGGAGGACGGTCATGAATCGTAAGGCCATCTCATCCGGGTTCCTGCGAGCATCCTTGACAATAACAGGCGTGCTGTTAGTTCTGTTCTTGAGCGCGACGCCTCTCTATGCTCAAGTGGACACCGGCACTATCCTAGGGACCGTGACGGACGCTTCGGGGGCGTCGATCAACGGCGCTAAAGTGACGCTGACCAATGAAGGGACCAGTGCGGCCCTCTCGACGAATACAGGACCGGATGGAAGTTACAAGTTCACGCCGCTCAAAATCGGGAGTTACAAGGTCACGGCATCCTTCCAGGGGTTCCAGACCACCACGCAGACGAATATCCCGGTAAATGTGGGCTCGGACGTAGTGATCAACTTCGAGCTCAAGCCCGGCGCGGTGACCCAGACGGTGGAAGTATCTGCGGCCCCTCCTGTACTTGAAACTCAAAGCGGATCTGTCGGCCAAGTCGTAGACTCACGTAGTGTTAATGATCTTCCGCTCAATGGACGGAATTTCACTTTCCTGGCCCAGCTCGCTGCTGGTGTGAACACTCCCCAGGCCGACACGCGCGGCAACGCTGCCAGCGGCGCCTTCGCCGCCAATGGCAATCGGCCCGCCCAGAACAACTATTTGCTCGATGGCATTGACAACAATTCGGACACGGTGGACTTCCTGAATGGCACGAACTTCGTCGTTTTGCCTCCCGTTGACGCCATTGAAGAATTCAAGGTTCAAACCACTGGCTTTAGCGCGGAGTTTGGCCGCTCTGGCGCCGCAGTCCTGAACGCCACAATCAAATCGGGCACCAATGAGCTACATGGCGCCGTTTGGGAGTTTTTCCGCAATGACAAACTAGACGCGGCGGACTTCTTTGAAAATGCAGGCGGCATCAAGAAGGGCGAATTGCGCCAAAATCAGTTTGGTGTTTCCGCAGGCGGGCCCGTCGTAATACCGCATCTGTTTGACGGTCGAAACAAAGTGTTCTTCTTCGGCGACTACGAAGGATTCAGAAGAATTCAAGGAACGGTGCTCACTGGCTCTGTTCCCACTGTGGCGGAACGAAACTCTGACTTCACAGACTTGTCGGACCGGCTTCAGACCAAGACGGAAAAAGACCCTCTTGGTCGGACGGTGTTTATTGGCACCGTCTTCGATCCAACAACCACCCGACAGGTCACGGCGAATGCGGTTGACTCCGTATCCGGATTAACTGCGGTGTCCAGCGGGTTCGTTCGCGACCCATTCAGCAGCTGTGGCCCCGGAACCACGGACTTTACAGTGGGCGCTTGCGTTACGAACCATCTCCCTGCCGGGCGATTGGACCCAAATGCCATCGAGCTCTTGAAGCTCTATCCCCTGCCGACCGGTACTGGGATTTCGAGCAATTTCGCCAATTCCCCCAAGCTCAATGAGCATCGCAACGCGTTTGATTCCCGGTTGGACATCAATTTCAGCCAGAAGGACACACTGTTTTACCGCTTCAGTTTTGTGGACGACCCCCAGCTCATTCCCAGCATTTTTGGCGGTATCGCCGACGGTGGTGGTTTCCAACAAGGTACGCAAACGGCGAATGCCCAGCAGAGTGCCCTTGGCTATACGCATACATTTTCGCCCACCTTGGTGAACGTAGCCCGCGCCGGGCTGAATTACCTCCACACTTCACGCTATTCGCCGGAGGCCAATAATCTAACCAACATCCCGGGAAACTACGGAATTCTGGGCGTTTCTCAGCAGGCACTGAATGGCGGACTTCCAGCTTTTGGGATCAACGGTTTGCAAACCCTGGGCAGCAATGCATTCTTGCCTTCGGACGAAGTCACCTCAACAATCCAACTCACCGACGACGTCACCAAGATCTACAGCAAGCATACTTTCAAGATGGGGATCGAATATCAGCACGTCAAGTTTTCGACCCTGCAACCTCCCTGGTCACGAGGTGAATTCGATTACAACGGCAATTACACGGACATCCCCAACAATGCCAATGGAAACACCGGCATCGCGAATTTCCTGCTGATCCCGGCTGCCGCTGCCAATGGCGGTACAGTTGGTTTCCTCGGAGGCCCAAACCAGATCTACCTCTCGAACATCTCCCTTACGGACAACGGCAAAAACTATTATGGTGTTTACGGTAACGACGACTTCAAGCTTACTCGCAAGTTGACCGTCAACCTCGGTCTGCGTTGGGATTTCTTTGGACTAGTGTACGAACACCACAACAACCAAGCCAATTTCATTCCCTCAGGCGGTCCGCTCAACGGTCCTACTTACCTGATGCCAGGAGGCACAAACGCATGCGACTCGTCTCATCTCTCGAGCGGCCCGGGAGGTTTCCTCCCGCTGCTGGCTCAAGACGGCATTAAGTGCGTCGCTACGAATGTTTATGGTGGAGGACTCGGCAACTCGCAGAAGACGAATTTTGCGCCGCGAGTCGGCTTCGCGTATCAAGTTAGCCCCAAACTCGTTGCCCGTGGCGGGTTTGGCATCTTCTACAACGGCTTTGAAAACCGCGGGTTTTCGCCAAACATCGGCGAGAACTATCCCTTCCAATTCAATTTCTCTTATGGAGACAGCAGTAGCGGAACAGCCACAATTCCCTCGCAAATCCCCACCAACTATGTGGGCTGTCCTGCTACTGCCGCTACCGGGAACACTCCGACCTTTGAGTCCGGCTTTTCATGCAACCCGCTCAGTCCACTTCAGGTCCTCGCATCCGGGTTGTCGTTACGTGGAATCCAATTCAACTACCAGACTCCTTACTCTATGAGCGGCAACCTCACCCTGCAGTATCAACTGACGCACTCGATGTCCGTTCAAGCTGCTTACGTGACGTCGCTGGCGCGGCATTTGGAGGCGTTTCCGGGTTCCAACAACGTCAGCCAAATCTTGCCTGCCAGCTTGCCAGCAGGCGAAAAAACGTCACAATTCTTACCGCTTCCGGATTTTAGCCGAGGCGCGAGCTACGCGGCAACCGAGGGCAGCAGTGCTTACCATGGCCTCCAGACCAAGGTCGAAAAGCAATTCGTGGGTGGCCTGAACTTCCTGGTCACTTACACTTTCTCTAAGACGCTCTCGGACGCCGGCGATTTGCTAAACGGCGGAAGCCTGCGGGGCTACCGCGCACCGGCCGTTCCGGGTGTAGGGATTCAGCACGATTACGGCCTTGCTTCGTTCGATATCCGCAACGTCTTCCACTTCAGTGGTGGGTATCAGCTCCCCTTCGGCAAAGGCAGGAAGTACATGTCCAGCGCTACCGGTGCAACGGACAGGCTTGTCGGTGGCTGGAGCTTGCAATGGATCACTACTCTTCAAGGTGGCCAGCCAATTACTCTTGGTTGTCCCAACGGTACCACCACTGGAACAGGCTGCTATGACCTCCTTGTGCCCGGTCAACCCTTGGACCTAGGCCTGCACACGGACGCGAACGGAAAGCTGAGCTGGTTTGGAAACCCCGGCGCTTTCACTCAGCCGCCGAAGTGTACACAGGCAACAGTGGGGGCCGCGCTGGTCAACTGTGGGATCTCTGCGCTGGGCGGTGGTCCGGCCCAGGTTCCCGGACCGGGATTCCACAGGCTGGATTTTTCTGTATTCAAGGACCTTCCGGTCAACGAGCGTGTCCACTTCCAGTTCCGGACAGAGATCTTTAATATACTCAATCACCCCAACTTCAACGCTCCCGGCTTCGGCGGCAACGGTGTTGTCGCCATCTCCGGATCCACAAATTTCAATACGACGCACTTTGGCGAAATCGGCTCTACACGCGACGCACCCTACGACGCGCGCCAGATCCAGTTCGCCTTGAAACTGTACTACTAGTCTAGGCCCAAGTGACACCCCGCAAAGGGCGCCTCAATGGACTTGGGCGGCCTTTGTCTTCGCCATGTCATTCTCTGAATCCCCTGCTCCGCGCGCTGCGGCCTGGTGGTAATCTGCAATCATTGTGATGACGAGAAAACGGTCGATCTGTGCGATGTCACTGGCCTTTTTGGCATGCCTTATAGCAGAGGCGGCTGACGGCCCTCGGCAGAATCGCGATCTAGATCGCGAGTTCCAGGCCGCCGTCGCTCAATATCACTCGGGCCATTACCCCGAAGCCGCCTCAAAGCTGGAGAATCTGGTGCGCGAAGCCCCTGAAAGTTTTGAAGTCCAGGAACTCCTGGGATTGGTCTATTCCGCGCAATCGCAGGATGCCAGAGCCACGCAACATCTCCAGAAGGCCGTTCATCTCAAACCCAATTCTGCGCCCGCCAGAACTAACCTTGCCGCCAATCTAGCGCGGCTTGGCAAACTCGACCTCGCTACCGAGCAGTTCAAGAAAGCGGTCGAGCTTGACCCGCGCAACTTCGACACCAATCACAACCTGGGCGAAGCCTACGTTCGCTCCGGCAAGATCGCCGACGCCGCGTCTTTCCTCGAAAAGGCCCAGCAAATCAATCCTTCCGCCTACGATAACGGCTACGATTTGTCTCTGGCATACATTCAAACCGGCCGGCTCGCAGACGCCCGGCAACTGATCCAGGATCTTTTGAAACGCAAAAACACCGCGGAATTGCACAACCTCCTTGGTGAAGTGGAAGAAAAAGACGGCAAGTTCGTCGCGGCTGAAAATGAATACGAAACGGCAGCGCACATGGAACCCAGCGAGAGCAACCTCTTTGACTGGGGGAGTGAACTCCTTCTCCATCGTACGCTCGGACCGGCAGTCGAAGTGTTTCAGCAAGCCGCCGAGCGCTATCCTGCTTCGCAGCGACTCGCGATCGGTCTTGGCGTCGCACTCTACGCGCGTGGCAACTACGACGATGCGGTCAAATCTCTTTTGCGCGCGACCGATCTCAATCCCGCCGACCCTGGCTGCTACCTTTTCCTTTCCAAGGCCTACGACAGCTCCCCCGGTCAGGCCGGCGACGTCATCCAGCGCTTCCGCCGCTTTGCGGAACTTCAGCCGAGCAACGCGCGCGCCCTCTACTACTACGCGATGAGTTTATGGAAAGGCAAGCGTGCCCAAGATCCGGATCTCGATCTTCATCAAATCGAATCTCTGCTGAGCAAATCGTTGGCGATCGACCCCAAGCTCGCGGAGGCGCACTTGCAGTTGGGCAATCTCTACTCCGACCAAAATAAATATGCCCAAGCCATCCCCGAGTATACGCGCGCGCTGGAACTCAGTTCCGATCTTGCCGACGCTTACTATCGCCTCGGCCAGGCTTATGTTCGCACCGGCGACAGGGACCGCGCCCAGCAGCAGTTTCAGGTTTATCAACGGCTCCGCGAACAACATCTCGCGGACCTGGACAAGCAGCGCGCCGAAATTCGACAATTTGTTTATTCGGCGAAGGATTCCCCTTCCGCGAAACCGTGATTTACTTCGGTCCGCCGTGCGGGCTTGAAAAAAGAAGCTTCGTCCGTCTGGTCTGACGGATGTCTTGACACCTGTTTGGCCGCGTCGTAGCTTTTACGGAAAGTGTTCAAATGGAATGAGTTCCCACACTTCATTGCGAACCGCAAAGGATCGCGCTCGCCTAGCCTCTGCGAAAGGATCCACTCCACAAGAACTCGCGCGACACCTCGTCTGGACCCGGCGAGAATTTTTGCGTGGCGCTGCGGGAGTGGCTCTAGGCAGTTCCCTGCTGCCCTCCAGCCTGATCGCTCGAACGGGCATCTCCGCCCGTAAGAGAAAAGTCGTCGTCATTACCTTCGGCGGTGGAGCGCGCGATCAGGAAACGTTTGCGCCGGAAGGCCAGGAAAATGTTCCGCACCTGCTGCGCGAACTAGCCCCACAGTCGACGTTCTTCACCCAAGTGGTCAATCGGGGAATCCTCGGCCACTACGTCGCCACCGCAAGCCTGGCAACGGGTGTGTACGAGACCATAAATAACTTTGCCTCGCTTCCGCCGGAATCTCCCACGGTATTTGAGTACTTTCGCAAAGACTTGAAGCGGCCTGCTTCGGATGTCTGGGTCGTTGCTCCCAGCAACGGGTTTAATCGCATTGGGGAGAGCAGTCACCGCTCCTTTGGTCCCGGTTCGGGGGCGCGAGTGATTTTGCCCAAATATTTGTTGGGCGCGGCAACTTCCGGACTGGGCGATTACGGACACTTGCTTCGGGACAGCTACGAAACGCCGCTGTACGCGCCGGAGCTAAGTGGGAATATCTTTGAGCTGGAGCAGTTGGAGACGATCCTGAAACTCTCGGTGGAGGACTTCAGGGCGCACGCGCTAACGTTGTCGAGCCCGGATGAACTCTCCGTGTATATCGTCCGGCAACTTATGCGGCAGTTTGCTCCCAGTCTCCTCTGGGTTACCTTGCACGACATTGATATCGCGCACGCCGGCGCGTATTCCCTGTACATCGAAGGAATCCGGCGGACGGACCGCCTCTCGGCGGAAATCTGGAAGGCCATCCAGAGCGAACCGGAATATGCGGGTAAGTGCACACTCTTCATACTTCCGGACTTCGGGCGTGATTCCGACGAGGACGCCGGCGGCAACGGTTTTCAGCACCACCGTACGGGGGATGTCATTTCCCGAACCACCTGGATGATGGCCCTCGGTCCCGGCATCCGTGAGGGCGTAGTTTACGACCGGCCGGTCGACAGCATTGACCTGGTTCCCACTCTCGGCTCCATGATGGGGTTCACCGCGTCGCTTTCCAGGGGCAAGCCGATTACCGAGATCCTGTAGGCCTTATGCATCCGGAAGATCTTAAGCCCGAACAGTTCAGCGGTTATCCGCCGGAAGCGAGAAAGTTGGCGCTGGACTATCTGGAGACGTTCAGGCGATTGCCGCTGAGCTTCCTTCCGAGCCTGTTGCGGGAGGTGATTGAATTTGATTTCAAATTTCCCGTGGAGCGCAGGCATCTCGAGAAGGAACTCGGGAATCTGCGCTCCCTTTCGCACGAGGACCTGCGGGCATGGTTTCGAGAATTCACGGAGATCAGGCTGTCGGAAAGCCTTGAGAAATTAAACTGGATTGCTTCGCCGGCACAATTTGTAGAGCAGCTTTCCGCCCATCTTTGGGCCACCCACCAGATGGATGCCTTTCGCCACGCGGCCCTGGGCTACGCGGACAAGTTACGCGCGGCGGTCGCCCCAGAACCGCCGACATCCCCCCGTTTAGGGATCGCCGTGATTGGTCAGGGAGTCGATGTTGCGCCAGGGCCGCTGTTTCGAAAACTGCGCACTTATGGCGCCTACTTCAGCGCCGTCAATCCGGAAAACGGTCTCCGGCAGCTGCTCGAGGTAGTTGCAGCGCGGGCCAACTCGAATCCCGCCCCCTATGGCCACTGGTATATCGACGGCGGAGAACCGCTTCCCCATGCTTCGGGAGTCACCAGCGTTTCTTACCAGGCCATGGAGCCGGTTCGTGCGGCGCTCCTCGCGAGAATCCATGCGGAAACCCAGAAAACAGGCATGGGGCCGGAGGCCCTGCGTACGCTGATGGCCCGGTTGCGGCCGGTGGAGTTGAGCATGGCTCCTGGCGGCGACCCGGTTCTCAACCGTTTCCAGATCAAGTTATTGACGGAAGGATCAGGGACGCAGATCTTCAGCACGAGCTTTGTCGAATGGGCGGCGCGAGAAGCGCTTCGACGCGCCGAGCCCCTGACGGTGCTTGCCCGTTTTGCACCTCGCCAGCGGCAAAAGCCCATGCACGAACTGCTCTCACCCGGCCCGGAGCAGGTTGCATTGGATCCGGTTGGCTCGCTGGTGGACGCGGATATGGGTGCATATTACAACTGGATGAACCAGCAGCGGCTACCCGGGTCTGAAAAATCGCTCTTTCTGGTGTGGTTCGAAAATCACAAGGAAGCCGTTGCTATTTCACCGGCTCTTCCCCGCGGCACAGTTTCGACGGAAACCATCGATTTGCGCGGGATTCTCTCCTGGATGACTTGAGCGAGTCGCGGCCGTCGACCAAGACACTAAAAGACACTCGATTCCAAATTGGAGTACTCGCGCCGACAATCATTTCGTTTGTGCGCGATGTTGGTATCGCGCTCGGGGGCTGGCGCAGGCTTGGGGGATTCTTCTACGAATACGTGCTTGTCTTTGAGTTGCCGCTTTCGTCAGCAACGGACAGCATGGCGACGAGTACCGCCACCCGCGCCGAATGCGGTGCTTACATGAAATTCTCTTTGCGTCCATGCTCTTGGGCAGACCGTTTCGAGGAAATGAGCGGCGGAGAGTTTACAATATGTCCACATTCTCCGGAGAACCGCTGGTCGTAAGAGCGGCAGCCCAATCCTCCTGTTACGTCTGACGACTCGGAACACGAATCGCAACTAGCTGCTAGATCCAAGGTCCGGAGGCGTCTCGACAGTCGGGGGAAAGGGGGTCGATCATGACGACGTTCTGGGGTGTAGATTCGGCACAGCCTGCAAATAGCATGGTGCAAAACCAAACGCTGTTCGATTTCATCACCGAGCAATGCGGGCAGCCGCCTGCCTTTTGGGGACGCTATATTGGAGGACGCTTTGCGTTGACAGCAGTCGAGGAAAAGTTTCTTCACGACAGGGGCTGCCGCATACTCGTCGTTTATAATGGTACGCGCAATTCTCCTCGAAGTGTGCAGGGAGGTTTTGCCGAGGGAGCGAATGACGCGAACAAAGCGATCGCTGCCGCGCAAACCCTCGGCATTCCCGGCGGCGTCTGGATCTACGCCGACGTCGAGTCTGGCTGGACGCCAACCCCTGAGTGGTTTGCAGGCTGGTCGGACACCATGCTCAATTCGCAGTTTGGAGGCGCGGGCGGTATCTACGGCAACCCCCACAAGACCAACGCAGCGAATTTTAACGTCCCCTACTGCAATGCTTTTAATGGTGACCCCAACATGCGGGGGACCGATCAAGTCGCGGCTTACATTTTTAGTTCTGAGCCTGAGCCTGGTTGCACGACGGCTGCGCAAGCCCCGGCGTTCGCCCCAGACATGCCGCCATGCAATCCCAACACAGTGATTTGGCAATACGCTGAGAATTGCTTTGGGGGCAGGGTCGACGAGGACCTGGCAAATGACGCAGGCTTTCGAAGCATGTGGTGAGGCTTCGCGCGGAATGACCTCTGATGCGGGGCAGCTTGAACACGGCGCGAGGGGAGTGCCGCCTTTCGCCCTTCATGGCACGCTTTGCTTGGCTGCGCTTCTGGTGCTCGCCGCATGCGGCCCTTCGCAACCCTCTTCGCCCACCCGGAACGTCAGCACCGGCGCGGAGACCGTCCCGGATTTCGCAGGAGCCGCTGAGCCCATTGCTTCGCTGTCCTCCTGTCCCCACATTCTCTCCCCTGATCTCAGAAATCCTTTTAACGCAGGCCCATCTTCCACATCCATTGCGGACTACAAACTGCTCGGCTGCTGGCAGGGCACACTCGAAGGAAAGACATTTATCCTCGAGGAGTTTTTCTCGGGCGAACTGGGAGGCGGGATCGCTGTTCAATATAGTGGGACGCTCGTCGCTCATCAGATGACGGGAACCGGCCCGCCGGCAATTGTTCGGTTCACGGGAGAGTACGTCTGCATTGCCGAAAAAGCCGGCGCCTACTTTGAGGCGATAAGTCTCCGAACTGGTTCGCGAATGGATGACGAAGCAGCTCAAAAAGTCTGTCCGCCGGCACACTGGCCACCGGCGTACGTGCTGGGCTTAAGCGACCGCCGCCATTACCCCGTCGCTTGGCACACCACAAATCCACATTGAGATTGTGGAACCTATTGGAATGACCAAGAATGTGAATTGCCGCGGTGTCGAGCTGCCATCTCGACATTTGCAGCCGGCCCATTGCGAACGAGGGCCTAGATTTTGTGCTTGTGCTGTTCCAAAGCGACGCGAACAAGCTGAGCGCGGGTATGGGTGCCTGTCTTGGCAAAGAGTTGCTGCAGGGTAGCCTTGACAGAACTCTCTGAGACGTCAATTCGTCCCGCGATTTCCTTGTTAGCCAGGCCCTCAAAGACAAAAGAAAGAACCTGCCGCTCGCGTGGCGTGAATTGTTCTGGACGAGAGGGAGGTGTACGTCTCGCAGTCGCCGCCATAGCTGCCTGCAAGAGTCTTTGGTCGAAGAACACTTTTCCGTTCGCTACGTCGCGGATCGCTTGCGCGAGCAAGGCCGCAGAGTGATGTTTCATAAAAATGCCCGAGATGCCGTCGTGGATTAACTCGGCTGCTTGGTTTTGATCGACCCCTGCAGTCACTACCAAGATCTTGCCGCCAAAGCCTTGTTGCTTTGCAGAACTCGGGAATTGCGTTCCGTTATGTTTCCCAAGATCAAGATCAAGCAGCACGACATCCACTTGCCTTCTCTCGAGAACCCTAAGAGCTTCTTCGATTGAACCGCACTGCGCCACTACTTCCAACCCCGGTTCTGCGTGCAGAAAACGCACCAAACTCTCGCGAAAAAGCGCATGGTCGTCCAGTAACAAGATGGCAATCGTTTTTTCCATTGCTTCAGGCATTGACGCTTTCCTTGGCGGCGCGCAACACTGGCACAGATACAGCGAAGCAACACCCCGCAGGACTGGCTTCGTAGGCCAGCTCACCGCCGAAACTTCTCATTATCGCACGCGACACATAAAGCCCCAGCCCACCAAGGTCAGCACCGCGCTGAAAAGGTCGGAACAGATTTTCCGGGGAGCCGATCCCAACGCCAGTATCTTCGAAGCGGATAACGATCCAGCCATCTTCCTGCGACGCCTGCACGCACAGTCTCTTCGCTTTTGTCGCCAGCATTGCATGTTGGCTATTCTTTGCGAGATTCAAGAAGACTTGAACGAGTCCATAGCGGTCCGCCCAAACGAGGGGCAGCGGTTCAGCGACTTGCCATACAATTTGGATTCCCGATTCGCGGTAGGCATTCTCGATTAAGACGTGGAATTCGTCGAGCACGGTTTTCAACTCAACCACAGCCGCGTTCTGGCCGGGGGCGGCTTGTAACTCCAAAGCCGATACTCTTTGCAGACTCTGCACCAGGGTGCCCAGAGCGTGAAAGTCCTCATTGTCCTGGAGTTCCTTAACCCGCAAAAGATTGTTGTAAACCACCAGTACTGCACCGCACAAATTCCGAACCTCGTGGGCAGCTGCACTCATGAGAATGCGGCTTTTTTTCAATAAATAATCCAGGCTTAGATCCTCTCGGCTACGCAGATCCTCCGAGAGATCCACTATGATCGCCGCCACCCGCGTACCCGAAACCGTCCTATAGGTAGAAAACCAGACGCCGGCCAGGAATAGCTCTCCATTATGTCGCTGCCCTGTGCATTGCATGGTAGTCCGAAATACTGTGGAAGATGGAGTCTCAACGGCTCGTTGCAAGGCAGGCAGGTAAGTGCTGATGGATTGCCCCCGCAACGGTTGTGCTTCCGGCGCCATCAGGTGCTGAGCCGCTTCGTTGTAGAGAAGGATCTTCCCGTCCGAGCCGATTGTCACGATAGCAGCCGGACTGCTTTCGACAAGAACATCCAACTGCTCTTCCGCTTCCTGCCGACGCTTCACCTGGTCTGCCAGTTCGTCCGCGTGGCGTTGGAGTGCGACCCGTCGGTTGCGACTAAGCTCCGAAATAAACAGCCCCGTGCCCATGAAGCCGGCGGAGCTAAATATAAGGTGTACGAGCCTCTCGTTCTGATTCTTTGGCAGATTGCTGAAATCAAGACCAGCGCACAACAGGGCAACGATGACAATCCCTTGGCGAGACAGGAATCCTCCCGCAATCATGATCGGAAACAGGTATAGAAAGCCTAACGAGATATAGGGCTCCGTCCACCAGTCGAGCAGGGCAATCGCTGCTCCGCATACTACTGCCGCAACCAACAATTTCCTGCGGTTGCCGGGAACAAAAATAGATAAAGGGTCCCGCATGACTGACGATGCATGATCCCCCGCGGACTGGACAGGGGGAACCCCTTTCTAATGGACTGGACAAAAGATAGCCAAGCTTCAACCTCAAAGATAGCTATTTTGGTGCACCAGAGCGCCCCCTTCCTTGAGGAAAGAGGGCGGGCATGAACATTGCTGACGTCGTCTCAGGACGGGCTAAGTGGAGAGGTATCCAATGGGTGTTATTCTCTGCCACGGCCTGCAAGGTTTTAGCAGATCAGCTGAGGGCCCTTCTACCGGCGCGGGCCCTGCCGGGGCCGCTTCATCCAAGGGAGGTGCGATTCAAGCCCGGCCGCGAGCTCACGGCTTACTACGACGCGCGTATTTACCGCGAAGGCAGGGAGACGAAGGAGACTTGCGTTCGCCCCATAGCGGTATCCTGGGGACCGGATACTGGCGCAAATTGGAAGGCCGATATCATCAAGGCGGTGGCCGAAGCGGAGCGCCACTCGGTGGCGGCACCCTTCCTGCAACTGATGGCGGATTTTCCCGCTTGGAGCATGCGTATCCAGGTCTCGCCGCTGGATGCCCGATTCACCCAGCTTGCTCGCCTGTCGGATCCGCGTCACGTGCGCGCCATGCTGGCCGACACCTACGAGTCCGGTAAGGCAGCGTCGCATCACCATCAAACCAGCGATTGGATTGTCACATCAATTAAATATCGACCGGGCAGGCGACACGTGCTGCGCTACGATCCGGGCGATCCAGCTAGCGGGGCAACGCTATTCGCCAAAGTCTATATCGCCGAAGAAGAGGCCCGCGCCTTTCGCCGCGAGGACGGAGCCCGCACTTTCCGCGTTGCGTGCGACGTAGCAGACGCGGTGGCAGAACACTGCAGGGGCTTGAATTGTCTGCGGCCGCTGGCCTACCTGGCTGAGGATGCGGTTGTCCTTTACCCACGACTTTGCGGTGTGCCCCTGTCCACCTACGCGCGGCGCCTTAACCTGGACAGCGCGCGGTGGCTGCGCCGTGCCGGGGCAGCGCTCCGCACTTTGCATCGCCTCCCTGTGGCGCTCGCTGGCCGATCTGAGCCCCATGATCTTTCGGCAGAGATTCGGTCGATTGTGCGGAAGAGCCATCCTATCGCGGTTCTCCTGCCACATGTCGGATCGGCGATTGAGGCCCTCCTCGACCGTGCGCGGGAATTGCACGACCGCCTGCCCCAGGAACCGCCAACCTTCACACACGGTGACCTCAAAACTGAACACATCTGGGCTGCGGCCGACGGGCTTACCGTGATGGATTTCGACAGCGCGCGCCCGGCCGACCCGGCCCTCGATGTAGGATATTTCCTGGCCGATTGGCAGTTCCAGCAAGCCGACTGGGATCAGGCCAAAATAGAGGGGATGTACCAGAGTTTCTTTGCCGGGTACGCCGCCAGTGCGAGGAAAGATTTCTCGATCCGCTCCCGCCTATGTGAGGCCGTCGAGTTGCTCAAATGTGCGGTGCGCCGGGTACCGCTCTTCGAGAACGACTGGGCGTCCCGTATTGAAGGGGTAGTTGACTGTGCTGAGGCTGCTATAGACGATGTCCAGCGCACGCTCGTTTTGCGCACACGGCGATTCTTGGTGCCACGCAGCTTTGCGGGGAGTTCCCGAGTTAAGAGCAGGTACCTACATTAAGCGATCTGGACCGTATCGGACAGCTTCCATAATTTGGCCTGCTCGATATTCTTCAAGATCGTTTTCCCAAAACAGGCGACATCGCGATCCGAGCGGCGGATGCTTGGCACTCCACAGTGACTGAAGCCGAGCTGATTGCGCCCTGTGGGTTCTTGAGTCCGGACCATCCAGAGACTCCGGAAGCGGTGAAAAGGATTACCCGAGTGGTTCAGCGGAGACCGGCGCACCGCACGATCGCTCCGGATCGCGAGATTTGGCTTGTGGCCGGTGTTCTTTCTGGCCTACTGGTTCGTTTTCACGCGCGTTGAAGATATTCGAGCGCATGCTCGGGCGAGGACCAGAGATTGACATCGGGAAATGGACTCATCCGGCAATTCTTATACATCAGCTCGCATCAAGTCCAGATTAGGATTGGGCACTATGGGCACTGCCATCTCAGACGTAAGTGATTCGCGCGCTTGATGGAATCTAGCTCTTTCTCGGAGAACCCACAGCGCTCCAGGATGGACAGGATGAAATCCGTTTTCGCCAGGGCGTAGCGCTCTCTTTCCTTGCCAAATCGTTTCGCCAAGGCCTTCTTCAGAGCGGAATAAGCCACCGCGTCCGACAGGTGGTCCGAAGATAATCACGAACCGCTAGGTGGTTCTTGAGCGCAAGGCTATTCTCGACGCATAGATAGAGGTGGTGGGCTGGTTGATTCCGCGGAGCTAGGAACGCCTCACGATCCGCGATGCCGAGATCGCCGCGATGCTGATAGCCCAAGCTCCCGAGGCGCGACACGATCGATGGCAGGTTGGTACGCGACGCTATCACTACGTCCATATCTATCACTGGCTTGGCCGCCATTCCGGGGACGGCGGTACTCCCGACATGCTCGATCGCGATCGCCACATCGGAAACAGAAGGCCAGATCCAGTCCCTAAGCCGAAGAAATGTTCGAGGCCAATCCCGACCGTGGTCGACCACTTGAATGGCTGAGGAAGTCGCTGGTTCCGTCATCCTTCGATGATAAACGCAGTGCTCCGATGAGTGCCTCATCGCTGATCCCAACACCCAGTGTTTGAAAGGTGAAAGTTTAAGGAAGACCGTTAGCGATGTTTCTCAAGCTTTCACTGAACATGATCTCGGCTTGCTCGCGCCACCCGACGGCCTTCGTCCGAATTGCTGTAGTCCGGCCCTTTAGCCAGAAGACCGCCTTGTAGAACGGCAGGGCAGCGGGAACCTCCGGATGCCCGCCGGAGCCGAGGTAAGCCCCAAGAAACACCTCGGCGGCAGTGTCTAGGGCGCGGACGGAGCCAAGACCGTTCATCGCTAGCCGCTCGAGGCTGACAATAAATTTTGCGACGTCGCGCGCGGGATGGGCGATGTCATGAAGGTCCCAATCAAAGACCACCGTGCGTCCCTCGGTGAGAATAATCTGGTGTTCGCAAAAGTCGCCGTGACCAGCACACGCAAGGCCAGGGTCAAGAAATGGTGCGGCGGCTTTCAAGCGTTCGAGCAGTTGCTCGGTTCTGACCATCCAAGCACGGTCTGCCTCGGAGAGCAGTCGGCATTTACGTTCCGCGCTCGTAAGAAACCTCGCGATCCCCGAGGTTCGACCGGAGGTCGGGGCTAAGGTTTGGAAGCGGCCTAACCATCGCCCGCATCGATCTGCCGCCGATCGGCATGGGCGGTCATCCCCGAGTTTGAAAATGTCCTTCGCTGATGTTCCCTCGACCTTTTCCTGCAAGAGCAGACGCAAGGACGGCAGATAAGCAATCGCTCGTGGGGTCGAGAATTCGTCTTCCGGGCCAAGACCTGCATACCTCAGTCTCTCCATGACTTGATACACGTAGTGATGGTCGGTCGCGTAGGCTTTGCCGATCAGGCGATGCCACCCGTCGCGAGCGCGGACGCCGATCTCGAAAGTGCAGTGCGGCTCCGGGTGCGAGGCCAGCAATTGGATGCGAACCTCTCGGGGGGTACCCCAGGGCCACCGAGAGGTGGGAAGCCCGCCGATTTGTTCGGCCAACGTAGAGCCATCCAGCTCGGCGAGCCGGGGGATCGCATCAGGCGAATCGCCGCGAACCGCGGGAGTGAAGAGTTGCGAATTCCCGGAGTTGCCCATCGGTTCCGACATGTTGCTCCCCTCGCGCAAGGCGGGACGATCCATTCACGGTTTGGCCTGGCTCTAGTGCGGGTTCTTCGTAAGCATCTCCTGAGCGGAGAAAACGCCGCTCTGATGAGCGGGAAGAGGATACCTGCCATTTGCAGCTTCCGCGGAACCGAGGAGTAATTGCTCGATTTGAGCGGCACGGACCTCGATGGAGTAGGAGCGCGCCACAAAGGCAGCCGCTGCCCGACCCATCTCGTCGCACCTGCTCCGGTCCTTGGCGAGTGCGCGCAGGTGAGTTTGGAACTCCTCGGAGTCTTTTGCGAGCAGACCCGAGCGGCCGGCTTCCGTGGTTATCTGGGCCAGATCCGTATCCATGGTGATCACGGCCCGACCAGCCGCCTGAGCCTCGAGTAATGCCTGATAGGGACGGTTACTTTCGGCCTTCTCCGGGATGGCAAAGAAATCGCAAGCAGCGTAGTACCAGCTGATCTCGCTGTGCTGCACTTCGCCGGCCAGGTGGACGCGTTCCCCAAGATGGAGCCTTGCCGCTTCGTTTTCTATTTGGGCGCGGCCGTCGCCGTCACCAACCAGCAGCAGGAGAGCGTTTCGAGGAAGCGCCGCGAAGGCACGCATCAAGTCGAGGACCGACTCCGCTTTTCCGGGTCGCGGGTCATCCTTGTGTTTTCGAACCGAAAAGCGGCTCACGCACAGGACGATCGGCCCGTCCTGCGGCAGCCCGAGCACGCGGCGTGCTTCCTCGCGGCTGGGCAGGCGCGTCCAAGTTTTTACCGCGAGCGGAAGGAAGCAGATTCTTTCTTCAGGAACCCCCCAACTGCGGAGATGTTGCATCGCTCCTCCGAGTTCCCCCATTGCTCGGACCGCGACGACCTTGTGCGCTCGCTGTAACGACTTCCGGAACGCAAAGGTGTACAGGTGTCGCCACGGTTTGGGCAACGCCTCGACTCTTTGCTCGCCTGATCCTTCGCAACCGAGGAGTACGTACCTTTTGGGATGCTGCCACCAGCCGAACAGGTCGGGATACTGAACCGAAGAGGCGTAGACAAGCCAGGCGTCTGGCGAGAATCTCTTAACTTCCCCGCGCACCAAAGCCGCCTCGGCGAGGAGACGACGCGCGGGGAGCTGGCCACGCCAGAAGCCACGCACGTCCAACCGAGAAATAATTTTCACCTCATGCCCGCGGTCTCTGAGACCGGTCAACACGTTGGTGATGAACATGCCACTCCCCGAGGTGTGTTTTTCACCGCCGGGACAACTCTCAAGGTAGGTTGCACGGGGAACATAGTAAGCGATTCGCATGACGTCTCCCTTCCCTCATACTCTTTAACGCAAAATCATGCACTCTTCAGGCGCTTTGCAGTCCATCCCGGACTGCCAGATGAACTCACCGGGCGGACCGGTGAAATCTAGCCCAATGCATTTTGCACACTGTCCACAGCCGTGTGTGCGGTGGGCGCCCACACCGGCGCCACGTCCCGGTACCAGTTCACAAAACTTGCAAGCCCCTCTTCGAGGGATGTGGCCGGGCGGTACCCGAGCAGGTGGCTCGCTTTGGATATATCTGCCCAGGTCACTGGCGAATCGCCAGGCTGCGGGGGGCGCCATTCGCAGATGGCCTTGTGTCCGGTTACCGTCTCTAGCAATTCGATAAGCTCAGTGAGCTTGACCGCATGCGAATTGCCGAGATTAAAGACCTCAAAGGGGGCACAGTCCGAGGGAACCTTGAAGCTGTAATCAAGGCTAGCCAGTATTCCGGCCACAATATCACTCACATGGGTATAGTCACGAGCCGTCGAACCATCTCCAAAAATAGGGAGCGGCTTGCCTTCCTCGATCAACGCTGTGAACTTGCGGATGGCGAGGTCTGGGCGCTGCCGTGGACCGTACACGGTGAAGAAGCGCAGGCAGATTACCTGCAGTCTGAACAACTGCGCGTAGGTGTAAGCCATCATCTCACCGGCCAGTTTCGTGGCCGCATAGGGAGAGAGCGGACGTAATTCCGATTGCTTTTCGGAAAAAGGCGCACGGTCGGTGGCGCCATAGACAGAACTGGAGGAACCAAAGATGAACTTGTCCACATGAAACTCGCGGCAGAGCTCCAGCAGGTTCAAAGTGCCAGCCACGTTTACCTGTTCGTACCAGTGGGGCTGGCGGATGGAGGGACGCACACCCACGCACGCGGCCAGATGAATGACCACCTCAGGACGATGGACTGTCATGATCTGAGAAAGCTGCGCTTTATTGCAAATATCGACGGCATAAAACTCGTAGCTGCCAACGCGGGCGCTGGCTTCGAGGTTGGCTTTCTTCAAATGGTAGTCGTAGAAGGGATCAAAATTGTCCACGATGGCTAGCCGAGAGCCGCGACGCAGCAAGGCCTCGGCAAGATGGGATCCGATGAATCCGGCTCCGCCGGTCAGCAGCACGCTCTTTCGTTGGTCACGCATTTGGGTGCCCCCTCTGCCTTTGTTTTAGAGTTCAGAAGTGATAACGCACAGAAACCTGGAGCTGCCGGGCGGAGTTGGCGGTGTAGGGTTGGCCAAACGTCGGCGAGGAGAGTACACCGTTGTAGCTTCCAAAATTTGTGTGGTTGAAGATATTGAAGACGTCCACCGCAGCTTCGACAAAGTGCGCATGCTCGCTGTGCGTGACCCGCCAGCGTTTGGTCAGACGCAAGTCCACGTCGGTGTAGCCCGCCGCGCGCCCGGCATTGCGCCAAAGGCCCAGGGGGCGATCATTAAAGACGGTATCGTAATTGTCGTCCTTGCCCGTGGTGATGTTGTAGGGGAGGCCCGACCAGACATTGACGATTCCCGACACATGAAAGCCGAACCGCAATGGATAGAGGAAAACCGCATTGAAGCGATGCCTGCGGTCGAGATCCGAGCGGCCCCAGTCGCCGTGCGGATTGTAATTATTGGCCGGCGTATAAAGAAAGCCGTTCTTGACGTCATTAACGTCGTCAAGAGTGCGGGAGAGGACATATTGAAGCATGATATTCAGTTTGTGGACGTCCCCCTTGTAGGCGATGGACAAGCTATTGCTGCGCGAGGAGCCCGAGGCCTCGAATTGATCAATGTTGACAAAATTGGGGTTGGGAGGGCTGATGGTCCCGGGGAGCGGGGCATTGATGTTGCGCGAGCGGTAGAGGTCCAGGCCACGCACGGTCGAAAGTTCCAGCGTGAGATAATTCTGGCCGCGCCAGAGTTTGCGCTCAATCGCCAGACTGCCCTGCATCAGATAGGGGAAGCGGATATTGGGATCAGTCGTTCTGATGCTAGGTGTAGCCACGGCCGCCGGCGGGTTGCCAGGCAGAAAGGCGTTAGGGTAGGACGGGCAGGATAACGGGCAAGATAGAACGATCCCGCGGATAGCCGACCCGTCATAAAGGAGGCCGTCTTGCTGCATCAAGTATGGCTGCCGATCGTAGAAAATTCCGAAGCCCCCGCGGAACACGGTGTTCGAGAGAATGCGGTTGGTGCCTCCGGGGGAGTAAGCCACCGCGAGACGCGGAGCTAGATTCTGGTAGTGGGAAACAGCGGGCTGGAACTCATACCGCAATCCCGCCATAACCGACAAGTTCGGCAGCAGACGTAGCTGGTCCTGCAGAAAGGCAAAAACTTGGTGGTCCTGGAAGTCAACCGAGGGATTGCCGAAGTTCATGTTGAACTGCGAGGGCTGCGGGGATGGCGTGCTCTGGAAATCTGCCAGGCTCGAAAAAGTGAAGGTACCGCCAAAATTGGAGCGGTCTTCGGCGGAGAAGTACCGGAGTTTCACCCCCGTACCGAACCTCAGATTATGGCGGCCGTAAAAAAGCGAGGCCACGTCCTGCGCGTCGGCCATGGTTTCCGTCAAGTGGCGGTCCGTTTGGGCGCCTCCGGAATTGAAGGCACCGAGGACAATTACGGCAGGGTCATTGGACACGCTGGTTGTACTCTGACGGTCCTGTTTGTAGGTAAAGCGTGCCTGGTTTTGAAAATTTGCCGAAGGTGTTGCCGTTTCGACAGCCCTAAACTCATTCTCATGCTCAAAAAAGTTCGTTCCTCGATCCGGAAGATCGAGCCCGCCAACGCCCTGGTTGTCCAGCTTGCTATCTTTGTACTTATAGAAAAGGGATAACGTGTGAGTCGGGCGGAAGTGGCTGTCGACCCTGCCGAACAAAGAGGTCGTGCGCTCGGGAACCGCGACGTTCTCTATCAAGCTGCCTCCCGGCGTCGTAATGTTGTTTACGACCAGTCCCGGCGGTGTGGTTGCGTCAACCACCGCACTATTGTTAAAGAGATGGTAGCGTCCCGCCACGAAAAAGGTCGTCAGTCCGGAACCAGTAAGCGGGCCATCCAATTCCACCTCGCCGATTCCGCGCTGCTGCACCGGCCGCTCCACCGCTAGAGCATTACGGGCATCCAGCGCGGAATTACGGAACATCGCGAGCACGTTGCCCCGGTAACGGCTGTGGACGCCTTTCCGGGTAGTGATTTCCAGCCGGCCCTTGCCGGGCCGTCCGAATTCCGGCGAATACGGATTCTGGTCGACGGTCACGCTTTTCACGCTCGAAGTGGGCAGATCGAGAGAACTGGTCTCCACGCCATCCACAATGAGAGTCGGTCCGCTCGAACCGACCACCGCAGGGTTGAGAAACAAAGAAGGAACAACCAAAGGGTCGGCATCGCGCACCGGCATGTTCATCACCATGTGCTCATCGAATCGAGCCTGGCTGCGATTTTCCTCCGCGACGACGACCGACTGTCCACTGACCGTCACCTTCTCGGAAACCTGCGCAATCTTGAGCTTTACCCGAATGCGGGCTAGCGGTTCCGATCCGACAACGACCGGTTTTTCGACCGGCTCGAAGCCGGGGATGATCACATGCAGAGCATAGTTTCCCGGAGGGACTTTCGTAAACTCAAAAACGCCGTCTTCGTCGGTTGTCGTGCTAAGGCGCTGCCCTCCGCTCGAGTTGGTCAGATCAACATTGGTATCCGGCACGGCGGTGCCGTCGGGATCGTGAACGTTTCCGCGCACCGCCCCTGTGTCTTGAGGACTGCTGGCTACCGTGAGTTTTGAGGCGGGCCGGGGGTCTTGGCGATCGGCCGTGGTTTTTGGCGATGGCGATTGCCCAACGGCGGTTGCCGTGGCGACTCCCAACGAAGTGGGCATGGGCGATGGAGAAGGCGGGGCCTTCACGGAAGGAGGCAGCGGAGCTATGGCGGGACCCGGCGCGGTTTCCGATGGCGCTGTCTTTGGTGTCGAGGCTTCCCCTGTGGCGGGACTTGGCGCGGTTTCCGATGGCGCTGTCTTTGGTGTCGAGGCTTCCGCTGTGGCGGGACTTGGCGCGGTTTCCGATGGCGCTGTCTTTGGTGTCGAGGCTTCCCCTGTGGCGGGACTTGGCGCGGTTTCCGATGGCGCTGTCTTTGGTGCTGAGGCTTCCCCTGTGGCGGGACTTGGCGCGGTTTCCGATGGCGCTGTCTTTGGTGCTGAGGCTTCCCCTGTGGCGGGACTTGGCGCGGTTTCCGATGGCGCTGTCTTTGGTGTCGAGGCTTCCCCTGTGGCGGGACTTGGCGCGGTTTCCGATGGCGCTGTCTTTGGTGCTGAGGCTTCCGCTGTGGCGGGACTTGGCGCGGTTTCCGATGGCGCTGTCTTTGGTGCTGAAGCTTCCCCTCGAACCTCAGGCGCCGAGCTCCCCGGCGCCAAAGCGGTGGTCTTCGCGCCCGTTTCCGGCGCGGCATTTGCGGCCGTGTTATCGGCTGACCCGTATACGTCGACCACCAGGCGATCGGGAACGGCGAGTTCAGAGACGGAGTAATCTTTTAGTTGGGCCACATCCAGCACTACGCGCACCACGTCCGCGCGGTTTTGTGCCACGCGCACCGCCTTCAGGCAGCGGCCGGAAGGAACGTCGATCGGCTGGCGCAGGAGTTCATTGCTCAATCGCGCGTGTTTGATGTCGAAGTAGACGCGATCCGGATCAGAGAGGCGGGCGGCCTGATATTGCACCCGGCCTCCGAGATCCATGATCACTTGGGCGCAGTTGTTCGCGTTCGAGACGCGCAAGCGACTCACTTCCACGGTCTTCGCACTCGTTTCGGTCGCGGAATTTGCAGCCGCGGCCGTGCTATTGGCCGCCCCGTATAGATCGACCACTAAGCGATCGGGATCGGCAAGTTCAGAGACGGAGTAATCTTTTACTTGGGCCACATCCAGCACCACGCGCACCACGTCCGCGCGGTTTTGTGCCACGCGGACCGCCTTCAGGCAGCTACCGGAAGGAACGTCGATCGGCTGGTCCAGGAGTTCATTGCTCAATCGGGCGTGTTCGATGTCGAAGTAGATGCGATCCGGATCAGAGAGGCGGACGGCCTGATAGTGCACCCGGCCTCCGAGTTCCATGATCACTTGGCAACGGTCCGTCTTCGAGATGCGCACGCGCCTCACTTCCACCTCTTGCACCGACGGCGTTCCGCCCGCTACGACGCTGCGGGAAGCCGAGTCCGGCGTACTCAGCGCGCGCTGGTTTTGCGCGTGTTGGGGTGGAGAGCCTTGCTGTGCGCGGACAGGCGCGCCCATGCAAAATACGGCCGTAAGGAGGACGGGCAGGCAAAGGTATCTTTGGATCATGGTAGTTCTCTCCGTTCTTCACCGGTGGTGGCGGCACAGCCGTAGCGAGCTATGCCGAAGGTAAATTGAAGATGGTCGAGCACTGCCTGGGCGCGTTCAACCAGCGCGGCGGTACGGTGCACCCAATCGTGCTCGAAGAGTTGGACCCGACGAACAGCGCATTTGACCAACTCGATGGCTTCGTATAGACGAGCGCGCATCAAGCGCTCTTTCGGCACGCCGGGCGAGTAACCCGCGAGGAAACTTTCCTGCATCTTTTCTAATCCAGCGTGACAAGTGACATTCCAAAACTGCCAATCGGCCAAAAAACACCCCAAATCGAGCGCCGGGTCGGCTAAATGAGAAGTATCGAAATCCATCAGTGTGATCCGGCCAGGCGCAACCCAGATGTGCTCGGATTTGAGGTCTCCGTGCGTGAAGGTCGGGGGCTCCTGGGGGAGCCGTTCGGCGAGTTCTCGCGCGCTGTTGAGCAACGCCTCAATCGCCGACGCGACCTCGGGAACGAGCGCGAGGATGTGCTCACTCTTCTTCGCAATTAACCGAATCTCCGCGGCAAAATCATGTGGCGGGCCGAGAGGACCGAGCAGCTCCACCGGCATCTGATGCAGATTACGGAGGACCGCTCCGGCGCGCTCGAACCACGGGGCGACCTCGTCGACCCGGCGTCGGGCATAGTCGGACAGGGGCGTGCCCGCCGCTTGCGGGTAAACAACGACCGCGTCCTCAGCGAAGTAGGCCAGCGGCCGCAAGGCGCGCCCACAATCTCCACGCTCTTCGAGCCAGTCTGCCGCGTTGCGCGCCACGCGAAAACAGCGTGCCGGGTCTTCGCGGCGAAAGGCGCGTTCCTGGCCTTCGATGATGTAGAGCTTGGCAAAAACGCTGTCGCCCCCGGGGTCCAGTGGGTCGTAGCGCAAGATGTGCGTCTTGCCGGGCCGGTACTTCAGAGGGGTAACGGTGTACTCGCCGCTCCGCCGCGAAGGCGACGCGGCAATCCCGGTCCTTGTCAGCAAGTTGCGGATGTGCCGCGGATCGGAAACCCGGGCAAGTTGCGTGAATCGGGCGTCTAGCGGCGAAACACAGATACGCATTTTCCAATCGCAAGAATGCCTCAGAAGTCGCTCGAAGGGCGCCGCCACTCCGCGCCGCACCACTTCCGCCTGCATTCTGGCAAGAGCAGCCGTCTCTTCGTGCCGAGGTGCGTGTGCATTTTGTTCCCAGGTTACGGCGACAGGGCGAACCTGCTGCCCTGCGGAATCCACGGGGCTCGCCGACACGTCGTAATACGCAGTGATCTTGCGCCCAGGCTTGAACCTTACCTCCCGTAAGCGACACTCTCGCACGGCTGCTCCATCCGGAAGGAGTGCCCTCAACTGATCCGCCAACGCCTTCTTGGCTGTCGTGGAAAGCAAGAGCCAGCGGATACCCTGCGACCCCGCGCGTCCCGATAGCACGTCGTCGATGTTCATTCCCGACTTTCTTCCTCCCATCACGAAGACCGAGGAAAACCTAATTCTCAGCGTGCGAGTTGCCTAACCCGATTGCATGCCGCGGCCAGGCGGCATTTTGCTTAAAGAGCGACCGGACTCGATCGATAACCTTGGCCCCGTTATGGGTCCACGTGCGCTTGGCGCAGGCCGCGCTGGCGTTTCGCCCCAGTTCTCTACGCAGCGCGGGATTGTCCCGGAGGCTCCGGATGCAACCGACCAGATCCGCGACGTTGCCTGGCTCAAATAGCAGACCCGTAACACCGTCGGTGACGACTTCTGCGACCTGTCCAACTCGGCTTGCAACGACGGCGCGACCGGTAGCCATGTATTCAAAGAGCTTCAACGGAGAGAAGTAGAAATCCTGCAAAGCGGGGTAAGGAGCAACGGCGACGTCTGTTGCGGCCAAATACGGAGGCACATCTTCGTGAGCGAGAGCCCCGGCGAAGGTGACTGCTTGGAGCAACCCCATCTTCCGGACTTCTTCCTCAAATTGGGAGCGCAACGGCCCGTCTCCCACCAGGAGTAAGTGCATCGAGGGGTCACTCCGGTGCAAAACCTGAAACGCGGAGAGCAGGAAATCCACTCCATGCCAGCGTTTGAAAGTACCGACGAAGCTGATGACGAAGCGTCCCTGCAGGTTAAGACGTTGCCTCACCGACGAACCGTCCAGCCCGGTATGGAACAAGTCCGTGTTGACGGCGTTGGGCAGAACGTGAATCCGCTCGGGCTTCACCCCGGAATCTCGCAATTGACTCGAGAGTGGTTCCGAAACAGAGAACACCAGATCGGCATTTCTCCAGATCATCCCTTCGACCCAACGGGCCAGCGGCGGGCAGGTCACACCGGACCGGTAGTGCTGCTGTTCGTAGGCGAAGGGCGCGTTTACCTCGAGGACCAGTGGAACGGAGCATTCCTTGGCCAACCACAGGCCCGCCACAGCCCAGAGGCTGTAACGCTCGTAAATGAAAGCCGGACGCAGTTGCGCCGCGGCCCGCCTGGCGGTGAGGAAGAACGTCAGATTATGAAGGAGGCGAACCGCATCTGGGCTGCGCCGAGGAGTTCGGCCGATCGCCCGGTTGGCCGTTCGCAGAACCCGAGCGAGCGCGCGATTCCACGGAGCGAGGGCTACCGGAAAAATCGTGGCACGCAAGTTGTCTTCGAGAGCTTGCTTACCGCTCGGCAGACCGCAAGCGACGATAGCAACTTCGTGACCGAGATCCGCAAGAGCGCGAACAAAAGAGCGGATATGAATGGCCGCGCCGCTTTTTCCAGCCAGATCGATACCCGGGTCGTTGCATAGATAAAGAATCTTCATCCGCCCCCGTCCTGTTGGAAAAGAGACACTAATTGCGCAGAGTTCTTTTCGATTGAGAAGCAAGCTTCGATCTTGGCCCTGGCGGCGAGCGCCAGTCGTTCCCGCAGCTCAGCCGAGTGGAGAAGTCTGTCGAGCGCCTCGGCAAGGCTGGCGGGGTTGTTCGGGGGGACAAGGAGGCCTTCACTTTCTGAGTTGATCACCTCAGGAATGCCCGAAACCGGCGTGGACACGACCGGTATCCCGCTAGCCATGGCCTCCAGCAAAACGTTAGGAATGCCGTCGCGGTCACCGTCGGCGGCAACTACACAGGGAAGCGCAAAAAGAGAAGCTCTCTGGTAAACACGGCAGAGCTCGTCGTGAGGCAAGGGTCCTGAGAATTTTACTCGGTCGTCCAGAGCAAGCCGCCTCACCTGGGCTTCCAGGCTCTGCCGAAGAGGGCCGTCCCCGACAATCTCGACTTGGAAGCGGCGATCGCGCTGCCGAAGAATGTCCGCGGCCGCGATAAGGTCGCGCAACCCCTTCTTTTCGACCAGCCTGGCCACGGACAGAATCACCATTGGCTCTGAAGCAAGAGCACGCCGGCAGGAGAACTTAAATGGTGAAAGATCAAGGCCGTGATAAATGCAATGTAGTTTTCGAGCGCCGGCTGGGCCGATTTGCGCTGACATATACCGACGGTTGTACTCCGTGCAGGTCACCACGGCTTCGGCAGCTTGCGCCTCGTCGCGAAGCAGCTCGGGCGAGGTTTTCACGTAGATATCCTTGGCGTGGGCGGTGAAGCTGTAGGGAATGCCCGTCAGATAATGGACAAACATGGTGACCAGGGTTGGGTCATGCGCGAAGTGCGCGTGCAGATGAGTCAACGATTCCCGGAAGAGCATCTCCGCAAGATAAGTCGCTTGAAAAAAGCATCGGAGAGCACCCCGCCGACGGTATCGCAAGGCACGGAGTCCGGTTTGGCAGAAGCTGACAGGCTGCCGCAAGAGCAAACGGACACTGGCCAGCCCAATGGCCTTGTGGTTGCGCTTCATCGAAAGGCAGGTCACCGGTGCTCGTACCTCGGCCACTTTGGGATGAGCGGATTTATCATTTGCGTCCTTCACAGCAAAAATCTGCAGGCGGACTCCGAGTCGCTCGACGCCAACCACTTCATTCAGGATAAAAGTCTCCGATAACCGCGGCCACGCGCTCACGACATATCCGACCTTTGGATGTCCATTTGGCTGCGGATTCACGCAACCGCTGTCCGACAAACTCCGACGAGATATCGAATCAAATCGTCTGCGCTGAAGGGACACAGCTCCGCCCTTCGAGTCCCAGCTGCTTTTGAGACAGAATCCACCTACTGAGATCCAAGTGCGCTCCTCTTCCTTGCATGCAGTCTCAGGGTCTTTGCCCAGCGGGCGTCGGTCGCCACGGGGTTCGCTCATTAAGGCAATCGCGCCGCCTGGGCGAGAACCACCAGAGGATTGAGGGCGGGTACTTCGCCTCAAACCTGATCCTACAAAGAGGAAATCGGTTTTCAATCCAAGAAATACCTCAAATCCGGCAGGTAGATTCATTCAGTGAAATACGGAAAGGCCCGAACGGCCGGCCACTTTTCGCACGAGCCGATGATGACCCGGACCATCGCCTTCTTCACTCCCGGCGAGCACCGGACTGGCTCGTCCTGACCGCCGTCAAAGGTCTCGCTCGACTACTGCTGGATTTCCCGCGGGGGTTATCGGGCGAAAGCCGGATTGGCTTGTTACCGTAGATTTAGCAAACTTTTACCGTGCCTAAGGCTTGCAAAAGGAACCGTGGGCCTAACAGGCCTAAGTCAAGTTTCGACCAGAGGGTCACACCTTTCTGTTTGTCGAGCGACGCGGGCCGGTGTCTTCGCACCATAGCGTTTAGGCGGATCCTCCCTAGCCAAAGCCAGCAAGAGCCTGCGATTCTGGCGTGGTAACAGCGCCGAGGACGGCAAATCTGTAAACCTGGATGTGTGGAAGGGGTGATGCCGCAGACCGAAGGCGGGAGGCAAGCAATGGAGGCGATCTTCGAGCAAGCAGGCTGCTTTGCGGAGCCGGAAAATTGAGTATGGCGGGATCCTACAAAGTGGCTTTCCTAAAAGCACTGGACGAAGCCTACCCAGGTTGGTCGGGAGAGGTTGCTCCGACGGCGTCATCGCCTTCGCGAAGAACCGATGCGATGCAGGCTTCGGCAGTCGACGTGATGCCCGGGGAGCCCGGGCTGCCCGCGGGAACTGCGCGCGGTTACGAACCCCGGCAAAAACCGCCGACTCCCTCCGACCAGCGGAGTTCGAAACCAGAAGACCGACAAGAGCGGCAGAGTCAGACGAACTTTGCAAGTCGCGAAAGAGAAACCCTGCATTACTTTCTGCGCTTTCTTCCCCGCTACTGGAAGAAAATCTTGCTTGCCATTCTGGGCTTGCTGTTCGAGGCCGTACTCGGCGTCATGCGTCCTTGGCCGCTCAAAGTGGTGATTGATCGGGTGCTTTCGCACAAACCAAGCCGCGTGCCTCTGATCCACCAGTGGCTGGACGCCGCGCCCTTCACAAGCATGCAAATCTTGTACGGCGCCTGTGCGGCTGTCCTTCTTATCGCGATCGCCACCGGTCTAACCGTTTACTGTTATACCCGCCTAATCGGTAAAGTCGGCCAGCTTTTCGTTTATGACCTGCGGCGGGACCTGTTCGCCCATATGCAGCGTCTGTCCCTGCGTTTCCACGACACGCAAAGGACGGGCGACCTCACAACGCGGTTGACGTCGGACATTCAATCGATCCAAGACTTCATTACGAGCGGCGTCACCTCCTTCTGCAGCAACGCGCTGTTGCTGACCGGGATGGCTGTCCTGATGTTCTGGGTCAACTGGAGGTTCGCTTTCGCTACCCTCTCGATTTCGCCGCTGATGTTCTGGATCGTTTATCGTCACAAACTCCTCATCAAGCGCGCGACGCGCAGAGCGCGCGCCAGCACCGGACTGCTGGCCGCGCTTGCGCAAGAAACGCTAGCCTCCATTCGCATCGTCCAAGGGCTGGCGCAAGAGGACCAGATCGACGACCGCTTCCAGGCACAAAGCGAAACCACTCTAGAGGCCTTCTTGGAGAGCGTGCGGTATCAGGCGCGGATCGCGCCCGTCGTTGATTGCTTATCAGCCATCGGGCTAACCATGGTGATGTGGTACGGCGCCAGATGCGTTCTTAACGGCCAGCTCACAACCGGCGATGTGATCATTTTCTTTGCTTATGTGAATAACTTCTACACTCCCATGAAGTCCATTTCACGTTCGGCGAATACCTTTACGAAGGCCAGTGTAGGCGCCGAGCGCATCGTCGAGGTTTTGCAGCATCGCAGTGAGGTCAGAGACCGCAAACGCGCGCGGCCAGCCCCCCGATTCAAGGGAGCCATAGAATTTCGAAACGTCTGCTTTGAATACGAGCCAGGCGTAACCGTTCTTTCCAACATCAACCTTTCCATCAAACCGGGAGAGAAACTCGCCATAGTCGGGGCCACCGGTGCCGGGAAAAGCACGCTGGTGAGTTTAGTTCCCCGCTTCTACGACCCGACTGGAGGCGCGGTCATGATCGACGGACAAGACATTCGGAATTATTTCCTTCGCTCGGTCCGCGAGCAGATCAGTTTGGTCCTTCAGGACTCGTTGCTTTTGAGCGGTACGATCCGGGACAACATCACATTTGGTCAGACGGACGCAACCGACGAGGAGATCTCGGCCGCCGCCAGGACCGCCAACGCGGACGAGTTCATTTGTCGGCTTCCCGAGAGCTACGATACGCGCGTGGGAGAAAGGGGAACCACTTTATCCGGCGGGCAGAAACAGCGAATTGCTATCGCCCGTGCCGTACTGCGCAACGCGCCTATTTTGATTCTCGACGAACCCACCAGCGGTCTCGATGCCCACGCCGAGCACACGGTCATGAACGCGCTGGAGCGGGCGGCAGCCGGACGCACTACGCTCATCATCGCTCACCGCCTCAGCACCGTGCGCCTTGCAGATCGCATTGTCGTGCTTGACGGGGCGGGCATCGCGGAGGCAGGTACTCACGCGGAACTCCTGGCGCGCAACGGCCGGTACGCGCATCTTTATCAACTTCAGGTCTCCCCGCACCAACCCGCGGTCTTCACACCAGAAAATCCGCTAACCTGACGGACAAGACGAGCCACTCGGGAACAACCGCGGAAGGACCTCGCGGCCACCTTTTGGGGACGCAAGAGCAACCTCGGCGAATGCCTCATCGCTGACGGGGCGCCACGCTCGATACGAGTCCCTACCTGTACTTGAGGGCAAGAAAGGCCGAGCACCATTTTTTGGTCTTCTGCACAGTAGATCGTTGGCATGCCCAAGGCTTAAGGTTTCGAGTCCGGCCTATACAACAGGCGAACCACGGCGGGCTGTTTTGGCCCGCAGTCGCAGTCGAGGGCTCTTCCCGCGTTCCAACTTAACGCCTGACGGGGAAAACAAGAAAGAGAGACGTGATTATGAACCGTGTTGGTGTGGCTTCGCTTTGCTTGCTCTGCGCAATTGCGTTTGTGAATGCTGGATGCACCGGAAAGGTTGCTGCCACAAATAATCCGCCTCCCGTGATGCCCTCGATCGCCACGCAGCCAACGAACCAGACGGTGACCATCGGGCAGACCGCCACGTTTATGGTAGTGGCCGCGGGTACGGCACCGTTGAGTTACCAGTGGCAGGAGAACGGCACGGCCATCAGCGGGGCGACTTCAGCCAGCTACACCACCGCGGCCACAAGTTCGTCAGATAACGGAGCCAAGTTTCAAGTGGTGGTTAGCAACTCTGCGGGGAGCGTCACAAGCAACGCGGTCACGCTTATGGTCAATGCGGCGGCAGCAGCACCCTCGATCACCACGCAGCCAGTGAACCAGACAGTGACGGTGGGACAGACCGCCACGTTCACGGTGGTGGCCACAGGCACAGCACCGTTGAGTTACCAGTGGCAGAAGAATGGCACGGCCATCAGCGGGGCGACTTCGGCTAGCTACACTACCGCCGCGACGACTTCTTCCGATAACGGCGCGCAGTTCGTTGTGGTGGTCAGCAACACCGCGGGGAGCGTGACAAGCAACGCCGCCACGCTTACGGTCAATGCGGGAGCGGTAGCACCCCTGATCACCACGCAGCCGGCGAACCAGACGGTGACTGTGGGGCAGATGGCCACGTTCACCGTGGTAGCCACGGGCACGGCACCGTTGAGTTACCAATGGCAGAAGAACACAACCGCTATCAGCGGGGCGACTTCGGCCAGCTACACCACGCCCGCGACGACCTCCGCAGACAACAGCGCCAAGTTCGTCGTGGTGGTGAGCAACACGGCAGGCAGCGTGACCAGCAATGCCGCCACACTCACGGTGAACAGCGCTGCGACGGCGCCTTCCATCACCACGCAACCGGCCAGCCAGACAGTGACGGTGGGTCAGACGGCCACCTTCACGGTGGTAGCGACAGGCACCGCGCCCTTGAGCTACGCTTGGAGGAAAAACGGCACGGCCATATCGGGGGCCACGGCAGCGAGCTACACCACTCCGGCCACCACCTCCTCGGACAATAGCGCGCAGTTCACCGTGACCGTTAGCAATGTCGCCGGCAATGTGACCAGTAATCCTGCCACCCTCACTGTGACGACCGGCACTGGTGGTGGCACAATGCCGCAGTTTGGGCACGTCTTTATTGTCGAAGGAGAGAACACGAGCTTTAGCAGCACCTATAGCAGCAGCAACATGCCGTACCTGACCTCCCTCGCCAACCAGTACGGGGTGTCCCTGCATTATTGGGCCGATACCCATCCCTCGATTGGCAACGACTTGAACTTGGCCAGCGGCGTGATTTCCACTAACAACGATAGCGCTACCCCCTCCAGTCTGCCGCTGGCGATTGACAACATCGCCCACGAGGTGGAGCAGGCGGGCAAAACCTGGAAAGACTACGCGGAGAGCGACCCGAACATCAGCGGCTGTGGAGGCCTGAAGAGCGGCGCCTATTTCGTCCGCCACGATCCGCTCAAGTACTTTACGAACATTAACACGGCGAATTTTGTTTGCTTCAGCCAATTCGCCACGGACTTGGCCAATAATACGCTGCCGAATTTTTCCTGGCTGGCGCCGAACGGCTGCGATGACGCCCATGACTGCTCGGTCGGCACGTTCGACACCTGGCTGAAGACCGAAATCGGCCCACTCCTGGCGAGCAGCTATTTTCAACCGGGGGGCGACGGCTTGCTGATTATCACCTTTGATGAGGACGACAAGGGAGGCACTCCCAGCTGTACTACCACGACGGTTGGGCAAGGCTGCGGCGGTCAAGTCGAAACCGTGGTGGTCAGCGCGCGGAGCAAGCTGGCGTACCAGTCCACGGCCGGTGATCCCGCCAACTTCAACAGCACGTACGATGAAGCAAGCATCCTGCGCACGATCGCTGATGCGCTTGGACTGAAGACGTCCGGCCTGGGTGCAGCAGCCGCGCGGGTGCCCATGGCGGACTTCTTTCAGTAGCGCGATGCTCCGCCGCGAGCTGCAGAGAAGAAGCGGGCCGCGCACATTAAACCGAAGTTGCATGTGGAACTTCCGATTAAGCGGTAGTCACCTAGGCGTCGACGACAGTGGCATCGTCGGCGCCTTGAACTGTACCGGCGATGCTCACGGCGTCTTTCCGCTACACCGCATAGCGAGCCTCGTTTTGCGAACTTGGTTGAATGTCACAACCTGCTCCGAGCCGCATACTTTGTAGAGATGGGCCCAATCTGTTCTTTAGTCACTTGCCCTTTTTTTTTGCTTCTTGCTTCTCTGCGTCAGGCGGCGGTTGCTCTGGCCGTCGTCGCCGCCGAGGCGGAAGACGCAAGCAAGGCATTTCTTGAAGGCATCCCTGACAAGCACGGCCCTACCGGTTCGTCCACGCCGTTCAGAGCAAGACCCGATGCCCATGACCATTCCGACTTCTACGTCGCGCCAGAGGCAGCGGCCCTCGTTCCTTTTCCGCAGTGCGTTTTAAGCATTTCTCTCTTGCCGGTTCAAGACAACACCTGATTGTCAATAACGCGCCTTTCGCGGAGAATTAACACGACATTTACCAAAGACACGAGCGCACTTTAAGGAGGGCGAATGGGTCTTGGTAGAGTTCCGGCCGGGGAAGCATTTTATGCTCAAGTTCTTCCTACCTGCGACTGTCGCCCAACCGGGACCGCGCTGGGAAGTACCCCCCGTTGCACGACCAACATAATGCCGGTCGAGAAAGCTCGCTAGCTTAACCAGTCCAAGGTGCCTGCCCGACATACGAAGAAAGAGAGGGCCTCCGCGAAAGTGCCGGCGAAGACGAAGCAGTGAACTCCTTGGTACCGCCGATTTTCCAGAGCGAAGCCGGACGACTAGCGACTTTGCTATTTTTTTTTGCGGCAGCACCCGACACTATCGCGTGTCGCCAAGAAACGTTGCTGCCAACCTAACTGCCGTTTAGGACCAATGACGCGATGTAGGAAAAGGCGAACCCTCGGCCCCGTATTTTGTCCAGTCGGAACGGAGGACGCGAATGAATCAGCTCGAGAAGGATGACAACGCAACGTGCGTCATGACCTACTCTCACGATGGGTTTGGACTGGGGCATCTGAGAAGGAACACGACAATCGCTTCGATCCTGGCCCACCAGGTTCCCGACTCCAGCGTGTTAATGATGATCGGGTGCCCCTCGGGGGCGGTGTTCAGGCTGCCAACGGGCGTGGACTTCATCAAGCTTCCTTCGGTCGTCAAACGCCATACTGGAGTTTGGTTGCCGTTACGGTTGCGGATTGGCCTGGAGAAGACCAAAGCTCTGCGCGTCGCGACAATCCACGAGGCTGTTCGCGTGTTTCACCCGCAGATCCTTCTCGTGGATCACGTTCCGGTGGGGATCTGGGGGGAGTTACTGCCCTCTCTCAAGATGTTGCAACGGCGGGGCGACAGACCGACCATCGTCCTCGGCCTTAGGGATATTTTGGACGCCCCGGAAGTTACCCGCACGCTCTGGGAAAGGGACGGAACCTACGAAGCAATCCGCCGCTATTACGACGAGATCTTCATCTATGGCCGCAAGGAGATCTTCGATACCGGGGCCCACTATGGACTGGATGGGGAGTTCGCGGCGAAATTGCGCTACGTCGGATATGTATGCGAAAAGGAGCCGTACAGAAGTCAAAACGAGATGCGCAACGAGCTCCAGGTGAAGGACAAATTGTTGTTGGTCACCGGGGGCGGCGGAGCGGACGCCTTTCCGATGATGTTGGAGTGCATGAAGGCTTTGAGGCTATTGGGCCCAAGCGCGGGTCCGGAGGCCATCTTTATAACCGGGCCTTTGATGGAGGGCGGTCAGCGCGAACACCTGCGCGAGTTAGCAAACGGGTTAAAGGTCCGAGTGCTGGTCCATGTAGACGATCACTTGAGCTACATGAATGCGGCCGACTTGGTGGTCACCATGGCAGGCTACAACACCCTGTATCAGCTTCTGCGGCTGCGCAAGAAGGGACTGGTCATTCCGCGTTCCGGGCCAAGCGCGGAGCAGCAAACACGCGCGCGACTATTTGCTCGGCTCGGCCTCGTCGACATCGTCCATCCGGGCGAATTGTCTCCCAAGAGGATGGCCGACAAGTTGATGGACGACCTGGAGCGGACGGATTACCCACTGTATGAACCAGGGATTGACAGCACCGGGGGCCAAAAAGCTGCAAACCGTCTGGCCGAGCTCCTCATAACGGCCCGCACCTCGCCCACTGCTTACCACAGTGGACGCAGCGAGCGCGAAACTTGGATACACGGCTAGCACTTGACCGCACCCTTGGCAGACTCTCTACTGACCGAAGAACGGAGGCACAAGCGGGCGGCATCCCTCTACTCTATTCGCTAACAAAAAACACAGCGACGCGCCAGCTTAAGGCGAGATGTGACTTGCAACAGGGCTATGCTTGCTCCCAGTATTCGCGAGAAGCACAGCTTTGGTTTAAGTTGCAGGAGAATTGGAGTCGAACGCACGTCAAAATCCAGCTTTCCAGCGGAGAGCCAAAAACGAATCGATCAGCGCAGTTTCGCCCCGACCACTTCCTCATAAGGGATTTACCTGCTCTGAGTTGGAGAAAGACACGCGATTGCCGAGGGAAATCTTTCCAATCTAATTTCCAAATACCCTACCCGACCAAGAGGGTCAAAACCTCGGAGGGGCCATGAACATAGCGAACAAGTTAGGGACCTGCTCGAAGTGCCTTGCAATCGGTTCAGCGCTAATCTTGATGGGCATCCTTGCTGGTCGAGCGACGGCGCAAAGCGTCGTCAAAGTTTCTGGCACGCAAGGGAACTGGCAACTCACTCTTAACGGCCAACCCTACTACATTAAAGGCCTGGATTATGGGCCGGACCTCAAGACCACCCAGAGCACCACAAACGCCTACGCGGCGGACCTCGTAGCGACGGGAGCCAATACGACGCGCACATGGGGAACGGGCTCCACCACCGCCAATCTGCTCGCAGCCGTGGACAAATACAACGCGCACGTGGTCATGGGCTTCTGGTTAAACCAGAACGTAAACTACTGCACCGCGAGCAATCTGAATACGACTCTGAACCAGATCGTCAACTGGGTGAACACCTATAAGAATGACCCAGGCGTGCTGATCTGGGACATCGGCAACGAGGTGATTTTGCAAGCCCAGAACTATTTCTCCGGCACGACGCTCGAGAACGACCGCGTCTGCTATGCGCAGTTCGTGAATCAAATCTCGCAGGGCATCCACGCGGCGGATCCAAATCACCCAACCACTTCTACGGACGCCTGGACCGGGGCCTGGCCATACTACGCACAGTATTCACCGGACTTGGACCTGCTCGCGGTAAACTCCTACGGCGGCATCTGCACGGTCCAGAGTGCTTGGGCCAGCGGCCCGAGCAACAACGGCGTGTCCTACAGCAAGCCCTACATCGTTACCGAGTTTGGGCCTTCCGGTGAGTGGGAAGTTCCGAATGATTCCAATGGCGTGCCGCTCGAGCCCACCGATCTACAGAAGGCCGCAGCATATCCTAATGCCTGGGCGTGCATCACGGGCTCTGACGGCAACGGTGCTGCTGGAGTGTCGCTGGGCGCGACCGCGTTCATTTATGGCAACAAGAACGATTTCGGGGGTGTCTGGTTCAACGACGAATACACTACTTCCATGACGAGGCGCCTCTCCTACTACTCGCAGTACAAGATGTACACGGGAGCGGCATCCACGGCCAATCAACCGCCCGCTTGTCAAAGTATGACGTTAAGCCAAACATGCAATATTCCGCCGGGCGGCCCCTTTACAGTGACAACCGACTTCGTCGATCCTGAAAACGACCCCACGACCTTCAACATTATGCTCAGCGAAAAGTACATCAACGGCAGTACGTCTCTCTCCAATGCCACCTTCACGCCGACCGGCCCGCAGACCTTTTTGGTAACAGCGCCCAATACTGCTGGAGTGTGGAAGATTTACGTCTACGCGTTTGATGGCCACAATGACGTAGGTATTGAATCCGCTTCGTTCGCGGTCCAGTAAGAGGAGTCCTATCGTGTTCCGACACCGAAAAATTGGATGTGCGATCTCGCGAGCGCAATCACTCGGTCATCCACCCTGCGGCTCCGGCGTTTTGATCACGTTGGCAGCTTGCGGTCCGCTCGGACCATGGGCGATTTCGAATTCAACCGAGTCCCCTTCACTCAAAGTTCGGTATCCCGCGGCCAGGATTGCCGTGTAGTGGACAAATACATCCGGGCCACCCGCGTGCCCGATGAAGCCGTAACCTTTGGAATTATTGAACCATTTGACCTGGCCGTGCATGTGCTCTCCTTCTCCGAGTTCTCCTGTCCTCGCACTGCTGTTTTCTGCTTTTCAACACGCTGCTCGAAGTGTTTTACGACATGGACTGGGTTTCGAAGGAATACTCAAGACGGGCGGTCTGCTCATTGGGCGCAGTCGGCAACGCTGACAGGAACCAGTAGTTACGGATTCACGCATGGTCCATCTCGCGCTTTGCGATGATGGTGACCAGGAGCAGCGACGAGCCCACGCGGAACTCTGACAAGTGTCCGAGCTCGGTCGCCTGGACGAGTTCATCATTGACATAGGTTCCGTTGGTCGAGTCCAAGGCACACAGCCGGATCGCGCCATGGCTCACTCCCAGGGCGCAGTGCAAACGAGATAGCTTCGGGTCGTCGATTTCGATATCAGCGCCGCCCCCCGCACCTCCGATGCTAATGCGTGGTTTGTGGATTTGATGGGTGATTCCCTTCGACGGCCCTGTGATGATCGAGATCGTGATGGTCTTATCCTTCGGCAGTTCAAAGGCGGTCCGGCCCTCGACTGGGACGTTCGCGCTAAGCACAGGAGCTCGGCCGTTAGGGGGTTCTTGTGGTCGCAAAGCTGCCTGCTCCGGGCCGGCCAAGGGCAGAGGCCCGGATGCGCCGTCTAAGGTCGACCACCCGTACCGCATTGGACGTGACGCCACGTGTCGATCTCCCCGACCGCCCAGTGCTTGACCATCGCTCGATTGCATCTCAGAATGACCTCATCGCCCAATCGCTCGCGGAGGCTCCATTTGCGGCTCATCCTTGTATAAGGGTATAAGGCATCCCGCTTGCCAAACTCAGGGGAAATAACTCCAATGATTGCAACCCGGTTAATGAGTCTCGCCCGGGGAAGGACAACACACCTGTGTTGCAGCAACCCAGCAGACCTCCCAGATGGCGACCAGCGGAGGTTCTGGTTGCTCCCTTTTAGCGTGTGTAGTTGGGCACGATCTTAGGGGCGGAAAGCGAGCAAACCATGACGATTCAATACAATAGGCGGGGACAGCGTCCACAACTGGTCCATTCCCGGAAGGGCTAAGTTTCGGTCAAAGTTGGCCAATCGAATGCTTTGTCAGGGGCAATCCGTTGGCGCGTAGAATGGAGGCAAGGGATTGCGGGCTACCCGTCTGGCAAGGGGGCTTATGCTGGCACTGCTCGAGCGCGAGCGGAATCTAGGTGCGGTCCACACGGCATGAAGTTGCCAGTTGAGCGGACAAGTTTTGAGAAATTCAAAACAGAAAGGAAGACCGAGGCAGATTGCTAAATAGTGCTTCACGAGGTCGCGGAGAGCCGCATGGGAGAGCAACTGCAAATTCTCATAGTTGACGATGACCAGTCGACTTGCCGGTGGTTGGATGCGGTGCTGACCGCCGAGGGTTACCGGTGCCGCATTGCCCACAGCTCTGAGGAGGCAGAACCGTTGCTCGATGAGGGTGCGTTCCACCTAGCCCTGCTAGACATTTACCTGGGAAACAAGAACGGCCTGGAGTTTCTCGAGAAACTCAAATCGCTGCAGCCGGCATGCAACTGCGTGATGATGACGGCACATGCAAGTATGGAAACGGTAGCGCGTTCGGTCGCCAAAGGAGCGCTCGAATATCTGAGCAAGCCTCTTCTGATCGACGATCTGCTGGCGGTTGTGCGAAGGATGGAAACCCGGCGCCAGCAGCCATCCCAGACCGCGAAAGAAAGCCTTGCTCCCGACACGGCGATCGTCGGCCGCAGCCCCAAAATGTTGGAAGTTTACCGTGCCATAGCCCGGGTAGCGCCGAGTACGGCCAGCGTGCTGATCACTGGAGCGAGCGGAACCGGGAAAGAGCTAGTGGCGCGCGCCATACACGAGCACAGCAGGCGCGCAGGGAAACCCTTCACTCCGATCAATTGCGGATCCTTCCCCGAAACGATTCTCGAGAGCGAACTTTTTGGCCACGAAAAAGGTGCGTTCACCGGAGCGGACAGCAGTCGCGCCGGACTGTTTGAAGCCACCAGCGGCGGCACGCTTTTCCTGGACGAGATTTCCGAGACGAGCCTAAGTTTTCAGGTGAAGTTGCTTCGCGTCTTGCAGGAGCAGCAGGTGCGCCGCCTGGGATCAAATACCTTCACCTCGGTGGACGTTCGGATTGTGGCGGCGACGAACAAGAATCTCAATTCGCTCATACCATCGGGACAATTTCGCGAAGACCTCTATTACCGTATCAGCGTGATAACCATCGACCTCCCCTCCCTCGAGGAGCGGCTTGAAGATATCCCGCTGCTGGCCGAGCACTTCCTCGCGCAATTCAATCAGCGCAACCAGCGCCAGGTGACCATCAGCGAAGGTGCAGTTCGACGGTTGACTTCTTTACGGTGGCCGGGTAACGTCCGCGAGCTCGAAAATCTAATCGAACGGCTTGCCATCTTTACCGCCACGGGCCAAATCACGGCGCAAGAAGTCGAGAGGGAGCGTACCGAGCGGGCCGGGGCGGCCAGGGGATCAGAAAACCCGGCCTCCACACTCGGCGGAAAGCTTGAAGAGATCGAGCGTCAGGAAATTCTTCGTGTATTGCGCGAAGCCAAGGGTAACAAATCCCTGGCCGCTCGGATGCTCGGGATTGAGCGAAAGACCCTCTATGAAAAGGCGCGCCGCCTGGCCATTGATTTGCAGTCGAGGCCGTCATGAAGATTTTTGGAGAACTGCATCCGGCAAAGAATCACACTCAGGCCAAGCGATGGCTGCTGCTCAATGCGATCCTCCTCACCGTCGTGGGACTACTGGGCATGAGTTATCCGGTCGAGGAACTGAGCCGCCGGATTGCAGATTTGAACTTTCGTTTGCGAGGGACGCGAACGACTTCGCGTGATGTGGCCCTCGTGCTCATTGATGACGCCAGCCTGAACCGCTACGGTCGTTGGCCCTGGAAACGCTCGATGCTGGCACGCGTCGTCCGAGCGGCGGCCGCGCAACAACCCAAAGCACTCGGCCTCGACATTCTGCTCTTAGAGTCGGAAGACGCAAAGAACGACAGGGAATTCGCAGCGGCGCTCAAGACGGCCGGCAACGCCGTCTTGGTGAGCAAGGTCAGCAATTCACAAGGGGGCGAACTCTGGGAGGAACCATTGCCCCTTTTTTCCCAGAGCGCCGTGGCGATAGGCCATGCCCAAGCAGTCCTGGGACCCGACAGCATTTGCCGGAGCGTTCCTGTTCAGGAATTAACCATCGAAGGAGCGCGCTGGGCGTTTGCCCTGGAAGTTGCCCGCGTCGCACTGCGAACACCGCTCGAAGATGACGGCCAATTCCTACGTCTGGGAAAAATTGGAATTCCCACCATCGGGGAGGCTTGGCAGCTCAAAGTGCCGGGAGTCGAGAGCGAGTCGCCGCGCTTTCTAGAAATCAACTATCGCGGACAGCTCCAGGCGGGAGAGACACCGCCACCATTTTTGGCCTTCTCGGTAATCGACCTATTGGAGGGGAGGACGCGCGACCAACTGAGAGGGAAAGTGCTGCTAATGGGATTTAGCTCCACGGAGATTGGGGACCGTTTACCCACTCCCGTCAGCGGACGAATTCCCATGCCGGGTGTAGAAATCCACGCGAACTTAGTAGATACGATCCTGGCCGGACGCGGCTTAAAGGCTTGGGGAACCCTACCGCAAGTGATCCTGCTGGTAGGCTTCACGCTCACTGCAACGTGGATGGTTTTGCGATCGCCGGGATGGCGGGGTTTGCTTTCGCTGATGACCCTGATTGCGGTTAGTTATCTCGGGAGCTATTTGTTGTTTGCATGGGCGCATCGCTTGATTGAGTTTGGCCCGTTTCTTTGCGCCGGTGTCCTGGCCGGGCCCGTAGCCCAGTTGCAGAATCTTATTGCGTTGGACAGAAGGGTTACCCGAGGGCTTCGCCAATTGCAGATTGCTCTGAGACCGTCAACGTCTGACAACCCACGCCATGTCTCCGCGGCTTTGCGCTCGGAAAAGAACCCGCCCGTCGGAGATCTGCACTGGAAAATCAATTTGTTGCAGGAACTGCAGACCGAGCTAACTTCTCTTTATGCGTTTGACGAAACTTTGTTGAATGCGATCGGGGACGGTCTCGCTGTCTTTGCCTCGGACAATCGCTTAGTCTTTTGCAATCCGCGGTGGCAAAGCCTTTGCGCGCGGCAAAATGGGAATCCCTCGGCTAACCTTGATGAGCTGGCGTCTTCCTTCAACGAGTCAACCCGTTGCAAATTACGTGACTCATTGGCACAGCCCGGCGGGCAGTTTGATTCCGAGGTGCTGTGGGGCGATAGTCTTTTTCAGTTGCGGGCCACGAGGCTGCCCTCCACGTCGGAAACGAATCCGGCTGGGTTGACGTTGCTGGTCGTGACCGATTTAACCGCTCGCCTGGAACGGGACCGAGCAAGAGCGGAGGCCCTGAGTTTTGTGACTCACGAGCTGCGCACGCCGCTGGTTTCTATTCAAGGGTTCGCTGAATACCTGTTGCGGTATCCCGGGCAGGCAGCCAGCAACGAAGCGGCAGCGACTATTTTCAGGGAATCGGGGCGTTTGGTGGCCATGATCAACACCTACCTCGATGTGCTGCGACTCGAAGCGGGTTCGCGGCCGCTCCGGCGGGAGAGTTTCGACGTCAGGGATACCGTGAATCAAGTGAAACAGGTGCTTCAACCGTTGGCGGAAGCTTCGAAGATCCTGGTTACGACCGAGATCGCTTGCGACCTACCTCCCATCGAAGGCGATCCGCACTTGATCGCGGGGGCCCTTCTTAACCTCTTGGGCAATGCCGTCAAGTATACAGCGCATGGAAAAGAGGTCAAACTTCGCGTGCTGGCCGAGAGCAACATGATCGTGATGGAGGTTTGGAACCCGGGTCCGGTCATTCCGCCTGACGACCTAGAGCGCCTCTTTGAACCGTTTTACCGAGGACCGGAGCGGGAAGGCGCGACTCCCGGTTGGGGCCTCGGGCTGGCCTTCGTCAAGCGCATCGCCGAGCAGCACGGAGGCAAAGTAGAGGCCAGCAGTGAACCAGAATTGGGTACATGTTTTCGAGTACACTTGCCGCCAAGCGGGTTCTATCCAGTGAGGAACTACAATGAAACGGCGTGCTTGCATTAACTCCGCAATTTTCTTGGTTCTGTTTTTTTCGATGGTAGGTCTAGCACCGGCTCAGGAGCCCAACACTGTTCCGGTAAACGCGCCATTCGCAGGGGCGACGATTTCCGAGTGGAAGGGCAAGATCCATGTGAGCCTGCCCGGCCAGTCCCCGTCGGCTCCCACGATCGGCGAAACGCTCCCCCCGGGTACGGTTCTCGAAACGGGTGGCGGAAAACTTTTGCTGCAACTCGCCGACGGTAGTCAGGTGCTCATCCGCGCGCACACGCGATTGACGGTAGAGCAACCGGCGCCTGGCGACCGCGGTTATTTCCAATTGCTGCTGGGGCGCATACGGGCTACCATCAACAAACGCACGGGTGGCGCTCCGCCTTTTGAACTTGGCACTCCCAGCGCGGTCATTGCCGTTCGCGGCACGCAATTTGAAGTCGAAGTCAGTCAGCGGCAAGAGACGGAGGTGCATGTCTACGAGGGTGTGGTCGAAGTAACGGGACGCCATTCCAGCACATCCGTTTTGGTGCACGCAGGATCTTCAACACGAGTTGGCATGGATACACCTCCCGAAACGCCCCGGCCGACTGCGGAGATGCGTTCGCATGCCGCAAACGGCGAGGGTAGAGGCGATCAACGGTCTGCGGCTGCAAGAGCAGGTCAGGTAGCACACCCGAGAGGAAAGCCTTGAGCGGAATCGACGATTGGCGTCACACGCCTAGTAGTCATTGACGATTCCGGCCTGTATCTTACCCACCCAGTTGTGTGTTGAGCCCGCCCAGATTTTTGACCAAGCAACCTTCGTGACTCGTTGAACAGAAGCCCCTTATATAAAGATCACACTGGCCCGAGGCTTGCAATTAACGCTTGGGGGCGACAGGAACCCCTGAAGGATAGGAGGGAAAATGAAGCGCTCAATTCTCGCAACTGCATTTGTAGCGGCGACTTTCTGGATCGCCAACACACCTGCGTTTGCGCAACACGGCCGTCCGGCTTCGCCCGGTGCGGTTGCCCCGAGTATGCACGGCGGCGCCTCTTCCGGGGAAAGTCATGCCTCATCGAGGCCGACGACCAGCCCCAGTTCACCTGACGCTGTTCTTTCCCGCAACTCGCATCTCAGTGGGGCGCTGAGTAAGGCTTTGGCGAAGAGCGGAATACAGGTGAGCGATCTTGCAGGCACTTGCAAGCCCTTCAAGACCCTGGGCCAGTGCATTGCGGCTCTTCACATCAACCACAAATTCCCGAGCTGCACTCTCGCCGATCTCTCGACGGCGAAGAACCTCGGTGCGGGCATTCAAGGATGCCGTCCGCAGGCCGACGCTAAGGCTGAGGCCCGCAGCGCGACGAAGCAGGCCAAGCAGGACATGAAGGACTCGAACTCATAACGTCAATCAGCTCTCCAGGCCGCTCGAGTCGAACGATCCCTTCTCGAACGTTCCTGCAAAACTGCATTATTCGCACCCGGCCGCTTACCAGCAGGAATACTTCTTTTGCTGGATCACCGGCGACAAAGATCATGTCGCGAGTCGCGAAGTCTTTTGGGTGTGGCTACTTTTTGGCAACGAGCTTCCGCCACTTCACAGACTGAAAGAGGCGCTTCTGGTCTTGATCAACATGGAAGGGCCAGTACTGCTCGAAATGCTCCGAGAGGTAAACTGCCCGC